>ENA-OSAI01000073-OSAI01000073.1-marine-sediment-metagenome-genome-assembly--contig:-NODE-73-length-66130-cov-13.393931_pt1 | contig 66130 bp, 75 predicted proteins | sample MGYA00237871_ERZ529316 | MGnify/ENA primary metagenome ERZ529316 (study PRJEB26369, sample SAMN03142814) | marine sediment metagenome | biome: marine; feature: borehole; material: sediment...
AAAAACAGGTCAAATTGATTCTAAGTTTGGGTTCTGTTTGGAAGAAAACCAGGCGGAACTGGCGGTAAGAGAGGTAACAGAATCACCCCATCTGATTTTGAGAGGTTTTCACTGCCACATAGGGTCTCAAATCTTTATTGAAAAACCGTATATAGCAGCGGCGGAAATAATGATAAGGTTTATCAAAAAAATCAAGGATGTATATAATGTAGAAATCCAGGAACTGAATCTTGGTGGAGGATTTGGAATACAGTATACCAAAGAGGATTCGCCTGAAGAGCTTGAAATAATGCTGAAATCAATGTCTAACAAAGTCATAGAAATGACTGAATCATTAAAGCTTTCAAAGCCTAAAATTTATATTGAACCGGGAAGAGGTATTGTAGGGGAAGCAGCAATAACCATATATAAAGTCGGAGCAATAAAAAACATACCAGGGGTGAGGAAGTATGTGAGTGTAGATGGCGGAATGACAGACAACATAAGGCCTGCTCTGTATGGTGCTAAATACAGTGCGGTGATTGCCAACAGGGTTAATGAAAAGCCAGCAGAGGTTGTATCGATTTGTGGAAAGTGCTGTGAATCCGGGGATATGTTGATTTGGGATATTAAGCTTCCCAGGATTCGATCAGGAGATTATCTGGTGGTGTTTTCAACGGGAGCTTACCACTATTCCATGGCTAGCAATTACAACAGGCTCACCAGACCTGCTGTGGTGTTTGTAAGAAAAGGTACCGATACTCTGGTGGTACGACGAGAAACATACAGTGATTTGGTGAAAAACGAACTTGATCTGCGTTCTGCTGTTGAAAACATCCGGGTTTCGTAGAATTATAAAAAAGATGCTATATTTTTAGAATTCAAAATATATATTAATAATGTAACATGGCTTTTAATCAGCATATTTTAAATGTTTAGGCCATGTCTTAATCAACGTTTCCGGCACTCAACTCATTGTTTTTACTTACAGATAGCAACAACACTTTGTATAATGATGCTTAATTTTGAATTTAACTCAACAAGTAAACACCAAGTTGAGTGCCAGACGGAAATGCCGAATAAAGGGATGACCATACAATGTAATTACCTGGATGCTTAAATGACTATATTTGAATGTCGAGGTGTAGCTGATGGATTTTGTAAAAATGCATGGTTTAGGAAACGACTTTGTAATACTTGATTTAATAAACCATCCTGAGTTGAACAACAGAGATTTTTCCCAGGTGGCAGTAAAACTTTGTAATCGAAACTTTGGTGTGGGAGCAGATGGTGTAATTTTAGTGCTTCCATCCCGAAAAGACGATATAAGGATGAGGATATTCAATGCAGATGGCAGTGAAGCAGAGATGTGTGGAAATGGAATCAGATGTTTTGCAAAATATGCGTATGAGAGGAATATCGTTCCTAAAACTGAGTTGAAGGTTGAAACACTTGCAGGTACCATTGTGCCCAGGCTGGAAATAAAGGGAAACGGTGTGGCAAATATCACTGTAGACATGGGTAAGCCGCACCTGGAAAGGTCTTCTATTCCTATGAAGGGACCGGAAGGAAAAGTAATATCAGAAGAACTCGAAGTAGATGGAGAGGTATATAAAATAACAGCGGTGTCAATGGGAAATCCTCACTGTGTAATCTTTGTAGATGAATTGGAAAAGCTAAACCTGAAAAACATTGGTCCCCAGATAGAGACCCATCCTGCCTTTCCCCAGAAAACCAACGTAGAATTTGTAAAAGTAGAAGGGCCTGATGAGGTGACCATGAGGGTGTGGGAAAGGGGAGCCGGTGAAACTATGGCCTGTGGTACCGGTGCCTGTGCGGCAGTAGTGGCGGGTGTGTTGAACAACAAAATTCAAAGGAAAACCAGGGTTAATTTGCCTGGAGGGGTACTGCTGATAGAATGGTCGTCTGATGATGGGCGAGTCTACATGACAGGACCCGCTACCCAGGTGTTTGAGGGACGTTTAACAATCAATCTTTAGTTAAGGAGGTTGCTTGCAATGAGAATATCTGAGAGATTAAACCGAATTCCACCCTATTTGTTTGCCGAAATAGACAGGAAGAAAGCCGAGGCTATTAAGAAGGGAGTGGATGTTATAAGCCTGGGAATAGGTGACCCTGATTTGCCTACACCCGATTATATTATAGAAAGCTTGTATCGGGGAGCCAAAAATCCTGAAAATCACAGGTATCCCTCCTATGAAGGGTCCCTGAGGTTCAGGGAAGCAGTGGCTCACTGGTACAAAAAACGCTACGATGTGGACCTCGACCCTGAAACAGAGATCATGGCATTAATCGGTTCAAAAGAAGGCATAGCTCACGTATTTTTTGCCTTCGTAGATCCGGGGGATTATACCCTTATACCTGATCCCGCTTATCCTGTTTACAAAACCGCTACCATATTTGCAGGGGGAACTCCTGTGGCCATGCCCCTTAAGGCAGAAAACAATTTCTTACCTGACCTTGAAGGGATTCCTCAGGATGTTGTTCAGAAAGCAAAACTCATGTTTTTGAACTATCCCAATAATCCCACAGCAGCCACAGCGGATCTTGAGTTTTTCAGCCGGGCAGTGGAATTTGCCAGAAAGCATGAGCTGATAATATGTCATGACAGTGCATACATGGAGATAACCTTTGATGGATACAAAGCTCCCAGTTTGATGCAGGTTCCTGGGGGTAAAGAAGTTGGCATAGAATTTGGCTCATTATCCAAACCCTTTAACATGACAGGCTGGCGTATTGGTTATGCTGTGGGCAGCAAAGAGATAATTTCCAAGCTGGCGGTGATAAAAACCAACATAGATTCCGGTCAGTTCAATGCCATTCAGGAAGCTGCTGTGACGGCCCTTGAAGGACCGGATAGCCACATACATGAGATGAACAGAATCTACAAAGAGAGAAGGGATGTGGCTATACGGCACCTGAAGGAACTGGGTATACAGGTTAGACCCTCCAATGCCACCTTCTATATATGGGCACCTGTGCCTGAGGGCTATACATCAACGGAATTTGCGGCTACACTGCTGGAGAAAGCTGGAGTTATAGTAAGCCCGGGCAATGCTTATGGTGATGAAGGTGAGGGGTATTTCAGGATTGCATTGACGGTAGATAAACAACGAATTACAGAGGCTTTTGAGAGGATTAAAGAGAAGGTTGAGTTTTAAACTTCTTATGATGATGAGTGGTTGGAAGCTTGAATTCCAGCCGCTTTTTTTTATAGAATCAATGCAATAATCACAATAAAAAACCAAAGTATAGAAATACATTGACTATTTGGAGGAATTTAAAGTCTTTTGTCGAAGAGTATATTAAAACACATTTTAAATAGTAAGGTTGTCTGGGTGGAAGCAGGGAAATTTACATGCCTGATGCTGTTTATTGCTTTTTTTAGTAATGGCTGGTTTATCAGCATGCGGTTTAAATCTCCCGCAAAAACATGTGCTTGACCTGAATTCCTATCAGAGGGGTTATACCTGGTCAACATTATACAGATTCAGATAGAGCGGTAATACATCTATAAAGATAGTGCTTTTTTCGGTGTTGCTGTATCAGCTCAAAGAATAGTGGCATCTGTCTGTAACGGGTATGTACGGTTTGAAAAGGCAGTGACAGGATTATTCGGGTTATCTACCAAACAAGATTTAACAAGATTTTTGAGTTTTTCCCTTCGGTGAGAGAAGCTATGAATTAGACAAATTGGAGAAAACAAAAAATTTTCATGAAACAAAAAGGATTTTAGAAATATTTGTAAAAATAAATACGGAAATAAAAAAAAGCAAATAAAAGGTGCACTAAAATATATATAGATTTACAACTTATTGGTATTAAACAATACTATGGGTCGATTTTAAAAAAATTTTGAAAAACAAAATATTGATTCTACTGTAAAAAGCCCATTTTTCAATAAAATCACTCTATATCTTGTGATAATATGCAACTACAACCACAACATATAGATCAAATTTCTTCTAAAAGGTGTTTCTACACCAAAATCAATATTAAAAAAGGCAAACCTAATGAAAATTAGGGACGCAAAGCCACGGGTCTACAACAATGAAAATTGTCATGATGGCCGGGCTGCCGGGAGGCAATCTTCGTTATAAACATATGCAAATGTCTAGATATAGATGTCCCCGTGTCGGGACATTTTTTTATCTATGAGGCACCAGTGTGAGTAAAGGTTCAACAGTATTATAGATAAAAGCTAAAAAGATTTTTAATTAAAAATAAGATTGGGGGAAGTATGTTTATGTATGGCCATATTTTGATAGTAGATGGGGATGTGAGCGTTAGAGGGAAAATATCGGATTTTTTAGAGGAAAAGGGGTATTCGTGTAAAGGGGTTTCAAATGTAAAAGATGCTTTAAAAGAAATCGAGGAAGGGAAGTATGATTTGATAATCTGGGACTTAAGACTTCCCGGTTTGAATGGAATGGAAATTTTAAAAAACCTTAAGAAAAGGGATATAAACATACCCGTCATTTTAACCTCAACCCTAAAGGATATAAACAGTGTCAGGGCGGCATTGAAAGAAGGCGCTGTGGATTACATCACAAAACCCATACATTACCACGACCTGGAAAATTCAGTAAAATTTTCTCTGGAGAGAAAAAAGCTAAAAGAAATGGAGAAACAATTTAAGGAAAAACTAGAAGGGGAAATAGAAAGACAGAAAAAGAAAATTCATGATCAGTATCTGCATGGGATAATCGGTCTGATTAAAATTGTTGAGGAAAGGGACCAATACACAAAGGGGCATTCCCAGAGGGTAAGTGACCTGGCTGTAAAGATTGCTGTGAATATGGAAATGGATAATGTTATGGTAACAAAAGTTAAAATTGCAGGTCTGCTTCATGATATAGGAGTAATAGCCATTCCCGATTCGATATTAAAAAAATCCGGAGTTTTGAATAAAGAAGAAATGAGTATTGTTAGAAAGCATCCTGTTATCGGTGTGGAACTGCTTAGCTACTTTATTTCTGATAACGAAATTTTAAACATAGTGAAGCATCACCACGAAAGATGGGATGGAAAAGGTTACCCCGATGGCCTGGAAGGCGATGCTATACCCCTGGGTTCAAGAATACTGGCAGTTGCAGATGCTTATGATGCCATGACTTTTCCCAGACCTTACCGTGAAATGTTTTCAAAAGAAGAGGCCATAAAGGAACTTGAAAAGCATTCGGGATCACAGTTTGATAGGGAAGTTGTAGAAAAAGCTGTTAAAATAATAAACACGCAAGCTTAAATAAATCCAAAGTTGATGCATTCAATAGCGGTTTTGACTTAATGTTAAATTTAAGCTTTTAGTTGTATTGAAGCTTGAATAAAACAAAAAAATAGTATAAAGTTAAAGTAGTTTTTAATAGCTTATACATAATAAGGGCTTCAGGAGGATACATGGAATGAACACAAAAAAACCGGCTTTAGACCAGGACAGCAGCAGAACAGTTGGCATCTGGCACACAGTTGCTGCCTATATGATATGGGGTTTGCTTCCCCTTTACTGGAAGGTTTTAAAACACATACCTTCTCAGGAAATTCTGGCACACCGTATTTTTTGGTCTTTTGTTTTTTTAGTCATTATACTGAGCATAAACCGTGGCTGGTATGATGTGTATAAGACCATTAAAAACCGTCAAAAATTTGTATACATAATTTTTTGTGCTTTTGTTTTGAGTATCAATTGGTACCTTTACATTTGGGCGGTGAATTCCGGTAATGTGGTAGAAACGAGTATGGGTTATTACATAAATCCCCTTATAAGCGTGCTGTTTGGGGTATTGATATTAAAGGAGCGATTGACTCGCTGGCAGATTGTTTCCTTTTTCCTTGCAACTCTGGGAGTTTTGATTATTACCCTTCAATACAACACTCTACCGTGGATTTCCTTGTGGCTGGCTGTTACTTTTGCTCTTTACGGCCTTTTCAAAAAATTAGCCGGAGTAAACTCTTTAACGGGGGTAATGCTTGAAACGGGTATTGTTGCTCCTCTGGCTTTTTGTTACCTTATGTCGAAATACATTGGTGGAACAGATGTTATTGGCAAATTGTCCGCTACAACCATACTACTATTGGTTTGTTCAGGTATTGTTACAGCGGCCCCTCTTTTATTTTTTGCCAATGGTGTTAACCGAATTCCCCTGTCAATGGTTGGTTTTTTGCAATACCTTTCCCCAACATTAAACCTGGTGCTGGGTGTGTTTGTCTTTAAGGAAGAGTTTACCAGGATGCATTTGATGAGTTTTGGACTTATCTGGTGTGCCCTGGCTGTATATACCCTATCACAAATGAAAATAACACAGGAAATGAAAATTAAGGTTAAAAGTACATGATTCTATTTAAAAACTATATATGAATCATAAAAATAGGCTCTGATGGAAAGGAGGACGATTGGAGTTATGATTAAGATATTGTCGATACTTACGCTTATAATGCTGATAGTAACTATGGGTTGTGGATTTGCTATACATTTTGGAGGCTCTGCTTTCAAAAATGCTGTCACCGGTCACATGGTTCTGGGAGGATTGACACTAGTTTTAGTAATTGTGCTGGTAATAGGGGTATTCAGGTAAAAAATAAGGAGGAAAATCATGAATGACAAACATAAATGGTTAAGAATCTCAGTGGTTTTGTGTCTTGTTTTTACAATAATATGGTTGGTCCTTATGATTGTTTCTCTTCTTAAAACAGGACCCATCGATTCATTTGAAAAGGCAGTGAGTTTGGTAAAGAATCCAAATGTGATATTTGATTTATCTTATATAAATGCAGTTTTTGTTACCATTACTACAACAATGTTTTTTACGATCTTATACCTCTATTGCAAAACAAGAGATCCTGAATTATCTCTTATGAGTTTTGTTTTTGTACCTGTTTACTGTATTTTTAATTTGTTTGTATATTATTCTCAGGTAACTATCCTTCCCCGTATTGTTTCTCAAATGAACACTTCAGGTTTTCCAGAGATGTATAAAATCATGCTTGGTCAATTTATTCAGGTATGGCCACATTCCGGTGTGGCTATAATTAATGGGTTTGCGTATGGAATCCTTGGTATACCTTCTATTATTTTTGGAAATCTTTTAATGAAAGGCAGAAGACTTACTGCGATAGGCGGGTTGCTTCTTTTGTTAAATGGTGTTGCATGTATAGTTGGTAGTATAGGATATGTAATGAATAACGAGATTCTAACTGCTGGTTCGGTTATAGGGGGAGTGTTGTATCTTCTGAGTCTGATAGTTATATTAATGGCGATTTGTAGAAATGAAATGTAATTAATAAAAAACAAACCATAGACATATGTTCCATGGTTTAACCGGCTAACTTGATTTTCTTTTTATTCTTTATGACCGTTAATTCCACCGTGTGTGTGAGAACATCTACATAGCTGAATGCAACCTTTCGGTTTTTAACTTTTACTGTAAAGATGTTCGGATAGGTTTTTTCCAGTATTCCTTCATCTTCAGTAGTTTTTTTCCATTTTCGCTTAGTTTTGAATTTTACCCTACTTCCTACAAGGGCTTTTATATCCTTTTTTATTCCAGCCAGAGATTTTTTTGGTTTTCTAGGGGTTTTGGCACTCGCTCTCATGTTATCAAAATCTCCTTTTCGAAAAAATTAAAATAATAACCAATATTATTATAACACATTTTGAAATTTTCTTCAAAAAACGCGCAATTATACTAAAGATATGCTACCCTGAATAAGAATAATAAATACAATACCCCTGGATATAATGACCAGGGGTATCAGAGATGAAAAATATTTGGCCTCCTTGTTGATTATGTTGTGGGATTTAAGCGTTGTTATTTTTCATAACCAAAGTAGGGGAAGCAGAATAGACCCAATATAAGCAGTATCAGGATCAGGAAAACCAGAAAAACCCCACTTCCGTAATGACAACCTGAATAGCTTTCTGCCATTTGTATACCCCTCCTTTCTTTCTACTTTTATAATATGTAGTGGAGGATATATGGGTTACAAAATTTCTGAAACGCTATATTAAGAGCAGGTGGTATGGCGTTAAAGTAGCAGAATTATGTATGATAGGGGCGAGAGAAATTGATGCTGTTTAACAGTGCCATTGTTTTAACTGGAGGAAAAAGCAGACGTATGGGGTTTGATAAAGCCTTCATGAAGATAGGAGATACAACGTGTATAGAGTTTATCATCAAAGAATTAAAAAAATACTTTGGAGAGGTAATAATCGTAGCCTCAAGGGAAAATCAGGGGTTTAAATTTTTGAATGTAAAAACAGTGGTGGATGAGTTTAAAGATACAGGTCCTATAGCGGGTCTTCATGCTGGCTTGAAGGCTTCAAACAGCCTTTACAATTACTTGATAGCCTGTGATATGCCCGTTATCTCTGACGAATTAATCTCCCACATGAAACAAAGTCTGGCACGGGGCCCAGATATTATAGCCTGTAAAAGGGGAAATTTTATCGAACCCTTTCATGCCGTTTATTCTAAAAAGCTTGTAGCCAGGATAGAAGATCAGATTAAATCCAACCAGTGTTCCATTTTTTCCCTGATGAAAAATTCAGATTTGCATTTAATAGATGACGAAACAATTAATAAAAAGTGTAAAACTCTGCCCATATGGACGAATTTGAATACGCAAGATGGACTCGAAAATTTTAGAGGGAGGAAACACCATGGAATCAAAAACCTTTAATACGGTGTGTCCTAAAGATTGTTTCGGTTCATGTGCTTTGAAAGTAAAGGTTGAAAACGGGAAAATTATCGGTGTTTATGGGAACAAGGATCATCCTGTAACAAAAGGGATGATATGTGTAAAGGGCAAGAATTATACGAAGATGGTTTACAGCAAAGAGAGGCTGCTGTATCCTTTGAAAAGGGTAGGAACAAGGGGTGATGGGGAATTTCGGCGTATTCCATGGGAGGAAGCGATTGATACTATCCATACCCGGCTGGCTTCCTTAAAGGAAGAGTATGGGCCGGAATCGATTTTGTATTACTGCGGTTCAGGAAACATGGGTATTGTGAAGGAGGCCGCATATGGTTTCTGGTATCAGTTTGGAGGTTTTACCTCCGTATATGGAGACCTGTGTAATGCGGCGGGTGTTGAAGCATTAAATTTGACGTATGGATCAAGAAAAAGCAATGCTTTGGAAGATCTGGAGAATTCCAAACTGATTGTTCTGTGGGGTAAAAATCCTGCAAACACCCATCTTCACATGATGTATCACATCAACCGGGCTCTGAAAAAAGGAGCAAAGCTGGTAACCATCGACCCAAGAATAAGCGAATCCAGCCATGAAAGTGATTTGCACTTGAGGCCCAGATGCGGGACAGATGGATGCTTGGCTCTCGGTGTGGCAAAAAGGCTTGTTGAAACAAATACAATAGACATTGATTTTATAAACAGAAACACTCATGGGTTTGATCGGTTCAGGGAGTTTTTAAAAGACTATCCTTTAGAAAAGGTTGCAGAGATTACGGGAGTACCTCAGAATGAAATCGAAGCTTTTGTGGGATACATCGGTGATAACCCTCATTATGCCCTGGTTTGTGGATTCGGGCTTCAGCGTTACACCAATGGGGGTCAGACGGTGCGGACTATTGCCCTTCTGCCTGCTTTGACGGGGAGCATAGGCAAACGGGGGTGTGGTTTGTATTTTGGTGATAAACAGGGTCCCGGTCTGGTGTGGCCTTATCTTCCCCAGAAACCTGATAAGATTAGAGGAATACCCCTTGCCTTGCTTTCTACAGAGCTCAATCAGCAGACAAACCCGCCCATAAAAGCTATGTGGATTGAAGCTGCTAATCCTGTAACGAGTAATCCTAACAGCAGCAGTTTGAAAAACGGAATGAACAAACTGGATTTTATTGTAGTGTGTGACCTGTTTTTGACGGATACTGCCAGAATGGCAGACATAGTTTTGCCTGCAGCTTCACCCTTTGAGTACTACGATCTAGTGAAGGGTTATGGCCATTCATACATTCAGCTGCAGCAAAAGGTGATAGAACCTCCTGGAGAATGCAAACATGAAAGCGAAGTATATAGGATGCTGGGGAGAAGATTCGGGTTCGATGAAACGTATTTGCCGGAAAACAGCCTGGATGTAATAGAAAGGGTTATAGAAGCATCCAATCTGAATACCACTAGAGAGAAATTAAAAGAGAAAGCCTATCTTCATCAGGATTTTCAGGAAATCGCTTACAGTGACCTGAAGTTCGATACACCTTCGGGAAAGATAGAATTCTACTGTCAGCAGATGAGAGACAAATGGGGTCAGTCGCCTCTTCCTGTGTATCGCGAACCTGCAGAAGGCAAGCGTACCACACCCCTGCTTTATAAAGAATACCCCTTGCATTTTGTGACAGGTCACTCTCGTAAGAAAATCAATTCCCAGTTTTCAAACATTCCGGAATTAAGGGAAGACCCTCTGCTTGCAATAAACCCCACGGATGCAAAGACAAGAAAAATTGAAAGCGGTGATGCTGTTAGGGTTTTTAACACAAGGGGGGAAGTTAAATTAAAGGCTTTTGTGACGGATAAAGTTCCTTTGGGTTTTGTGCATGCTTTTTTCGGTTCATGGGGAGATGAAGCCAATGTGAACAAGCTCACTGCAGATCGCTTAACAGACATCGGATATGGAGCGGCTTTTCACGACTGTCTGGTAGAAGTAGAAAAATATTTTAATAATGGAAAGAATAGTTAAAAGACAAGTTTTAGCTTGTCTTTTTTGTTTAAAAAATTGTAAAAACCTTGCTTTATTATCCACAGGAACTGGGAAGGAACATTGATAAAAGTCGATTGGGCTTGATTGCTTTAAAAAAGGTTTTACCTGTGCTCAGGCGGTTTTTTCGGCTTTCAGTGAGGAATTTGGAGTAGCCAGAGAACAGGCTTTAAAAATCGGGTGTGCTTTTGGTAGGGGGATGATTCGCAGGGGAGAAACTTGTAGAGCAGTAACAGGAGCATTGATGGTTATCGGGCTTAAATGTGGGAAAATGGCAACTGAAGATGATAAGGCAAAAGAGAGAACCTACGCACTCGCTTAGGAATTTATGGAGCAATTCAAATTTCTTCACGGGTCTGTAAAGTGTAGAAAACTCCTTGGGTGTGATATAAGCAGTGTTGAAGGCAGGTAAATGGCAAAAGAGAAAGGACTCTTCACCAGAGTGTGTCCGGAATTTGTTAGAAATACAGTGAAACTTCTTGAAAAGATTTTATAAACATCATTTTTCTGTAATATATGTGTGCTTACTTTTGTATGTTTTAATCCCGGATCTGGTTCCAAAGTAATTGGTGCCCCAAACCCCCATTATGATCAAGGTACTTCCTATCAGGTGATACAGGTAAAAGGGTTCGTGTTTTATCATTACACCTGCAAGAATGGATATTACACTGGCCAGGTTTGCAAACACCGATGAACGGTAGGCTTCAAGCCTGGATAGGGTGTAATTCATCAGAAAGAAAGCTCCTGTTGATGATAGGATACCAAGATACATTACAGGAATTAATACTTTTGTGTCAAACAATGGAGTGAAATAATGGGCTATTTCTCCTCTTAGAAGATGTTGAGAAACAGCAATAACGTTAAAAACGACAGCACCTGCCCAGGACATAAAAAAGGTAATCTCCAGGGGTTTAAAATGTCGAGAAAATTTTCTGGCCAGGATGTTGAACACGGATGCACTCAAAACGGCAAACAATAAGGCTGATATACCTATAAGATTTTTTTGTGCAGCAGTGGTACTCTTACAGATCAAGATATAAATAACTCCAGCTACCGATAGAATAACACAAACTGTCTGAAGGGGTGAAGGATGCTCTTTCAGAAAGACTGCCGCAAGAATGGTTACCGCTACCGGTATAAGAGCAATAACCATACCTGCTTCAGATGATGAGGCAAGATATATACCAATTGTTTCAAAAACAAAATAACTCACGGGTTGAACAAAAGCTATGGCCATCAGGGGCTTTAAATCTTTTCCGGAAAAATCCACTCTAATAACCTTTACCATCTTAAGCATGGACAAAACAAGAACACTGACTCCGAACCTGAATGCCAGCAGATGAAAAGGTGTAATGTTATTAAGGGCTTCTTTTGTAAACAAAAAGGAAAATCCAAAAATCGCTGCCATACATATTCCTGACAAATAAGGTAGTATGTTTCTGTTAACCAACATAACTCTACCATTCCCCCCTGACGGTTAATTTTTAGCTTTTAACTGGATTTATATGTCGATTGTAATGATGTATTGAGGGTCTTTTTTGAGCTTCTGGCTTCATCATACTCCTTTTTTAATTTATCGAAGATTTCTTTTACAGAAAGTATTTCCTTTATTGCATAAACTTTTTGACCGGCAAAAACCAGACGATTGCTTCCCACACCCTTTTGGGCATTCTCCAGTGCTTTTCTGATGCAGAAATTCCTTTTGCATTTTTTGAGACAGTCATTACATACTTCTATTTTGATAGTTGCTCCGGATAAAAGCTTATCCACAAAAGTATTTCGAAGTGCTCTACCCAGAAGCCCTACAGGGCTTTTGATTAATACGGAGTCTGCTGCTCTGGAATTTACATACAACTGCTTAAAATATTCACTGGCATTTGATTCGCGGCTTGCTGCAAAACGGGTTCCCATCTGCACACCATCTGCTCCCAGCTGTTCCATCCTGTAAATATCGTAACCATCCACAATACCCCCTGCAGCTATAACGGGAAGGTTTGTTGCAGCCTTGACTTCTGGAAGGATTTCTTCTATTGGGCGGTTTGTACCAAGATGGCCTCCAGCCTGACCGCTTTCTGCAACGACTGCAGCAGCACCCAGTTTTTCTGCGATTTTTGCAAGCCGCCCTGAAGAAACAAGGGGTACCACAGGAACATTGAACTGTTTTCCCCAAATGAACACATCTCGGGAAAAACCGGCACCGGAAAACACAATGTCGATTCCTGCTTTAAGGGCAGTTCTTATCAACTCAGCGAAATTTTTTACGGCAAAAAGCACATTGATGCCTATGGCGCCATTTCCACCGGCCAGTCTTTTGGCCTGTATTATTTCATTCCTTAATTCCTCGGGAGTCATTGCCGTTCCAGCAATAACACCGATTCCACCCTGGCTTGCAACGGCTCCTGCCAGAGATGCAGTAGAAATCCTTACAGCCATACCTCCTTGAATTATTGCATGGGGTAGTGTAAGTTTGCCCAATTTTAAAATTTTGTTAAACATGATCAGACCTCCATGGGAAATTAAACTTAAAACATGTTTTTATTTATTATATCAAAAGTTGGTTTATATATAAAACAAAATGTTTTTTTAAAGCTCCTGTAATTAATGCTTACTTCATCCAAAGCAACTGTATTGTCATATTACCAACTGTGGTATCTTTCAGAAGTGGCAAAACGACTGTGAATGGTGTTAGATGCAGATTGGTATTTACCAGCCGATCTTTTTGTAGCAGTGAAAGCAGGTTTTTTAAACAATTTATAGAATTGGTTGTAGAGAGGTAGTGCTGTAACTCCGTCTAAAAATTAAAAAGGGGATGTTGGTAGAAGAGAAAAAACAATATTGCAACCGGAGGTATGATTTGTGAAAAACAGGAAATTAATTAAAACGGACGTTCTGGTAGTGGGTGGTGGAGTGGCAGGAATGCTGGCAGCTCTTGAGGCTCAGAAACATGGTGTCAGAGTGTGTTTGATGACAAAGGGGAAAATAGGAAAATCGGGGTCTTCAGTCATCTCTCAAACAGCCCATCTGGTGGTGGAAGGCGGTTGTGACCCTGAAAATGCGTTTTACAATGAAATTTATGAAGCAGGTGGTCAAATCAACAACCCCGCTCTTTTAAAGACCCTGGTAGAAAAGGGCTTTGATTCAGTTAAAAATTTAAGCAGGTATGGCATTAAGCTGTCGGCAAAACCCAAAAAAACCGGTCAGAAAAACCTCTACCTAACAAAACAATCCAGGGGGAAAGAATTAACCATACCCCTGAGAAAAGCGGTTTTTAATTCCCATATTGAGGTTTGTGAGGATTGTGAGCTTACAAAACTATTAACCCGTGATAAGAGGGTTATCGGTGCAGTTGCAGCCTTTAATAACGAACATGTACTAATCAAATCAAAAGCCGTCATCCTTGCGGCCGGTGGTTATGCAACAATGTTTGCGCTGAATGATAACACAAAGCAGACAACTGGCGAAACCATTATAACTGCCTATGAGGCCAGAGCGGAATTGATGGATCTGGAATTTATTCAGTTTTATCCTTACTGGTTGGTACACCCCCGGTTTATGGATATTTTAACCCCATTGTTTTTTCATGGAGCCAGATTAAAAAACGATAAAGGAGAATACTTTTTAGAAAAATACCCCAGGGGCGAACTTGAGAACCGTGATTTGGTATCAAGGGAGATAGCACTACAGCATAAAGTTTTCCTTGACCTTTCCGGTGTTGATGAGGACGTAATAAAAGTCAGAAATCCGAGACTTTATAAACTCCTTAAAAATAGCGGGGAGGATTCTGAGTTTCTGGTAAAACCTGTGGCTCACTTTACTATGGGTGGAATAAAAATAGATGAGAGATGCAGGACAGCGGTAGAAGGCCTTTTTGCGTGTGGAGAGTGTTCGGCAGGGGTTCATGGTGCCAATCGCATAGGGGGAATAGCACTAACTGAATGTGCGGTCTTTGGTCCCATAGCAGGCAGAGAAGCTGCTGAGCATGCCAGAAACGCCGATGAAATACAGGGCTTTGATATCGATTTTCCAACACATCTACCTGAAGCTGGAGATGACCCGGTAGACCATATAGCAGGATCGCTGCAGCAGATCATGTATGATGATGTGGGGATTTTAAGGGATGAGACGGGGCTCAAAAACGCAGTTAACAAAATTGAATACCTAAAAGCAGAACTCGACAGCATAAAACCCGGTGATCCACACAAATGGTATAGGTTGAAGAACATGCTGAAACTGGCAGTGCTTGTGAGCAAATCGGCGCTAATGAGAAGGGAAAGCCGTGGTGCCCACTATCGTACAGATTACCCCGAAATGGATCCCCAGTGGCAGGGCAACCTGGTACATGACACTGAAAAAGGATTGGAATTTATGATGAACAAGGAGGATTAAAATGAAACTTGATTCCTCATATTATCCATACAGCTCAAGGCGGATGACGGTCTTTGCCAAAAAAGGCATGGTGGCAACATCACAAAACCTGGCAGCTGAGGCAGGCCTTGAAATTTTGAAAAAAGGGGGAAATGCCATAGATGCAGCCATAGCCACTGCTGCCTGCTTGACGGTGGTTGAACCCACTTCGTGTGGAATCGGTGGAGATGCCTTTGCCCTTGTATGGACACGGGGTAAATTGTACGGTTTAAATGCCAGTGGTCCTGCCCCCAGGAAAATCAGCCTGGAAGCTGTTAAAAAAGCGGGTTATAAGGAGATGCCCAGATATGGATGGTATCCCGTTACGGTTCCCGGAGCACCTTCTGCATGGGCCGAGCTGTCGCGGCGGTTCGGGAAGCTTCCTTTAACCCGGGTGCTGGCACCGGCCATTGAGTATGCTTATAAAGGTTATCCCGTTTCACCCGTTGTGGGTAAATACTGGAAGGAGGCCTTTGACGATTACCGAAAAAACACAGAGGGTGAAGTGTTCAAATACTGGTTTGAAACCTTTGCCCCTCAGGGCAGGGTGCCGGAAATCGGCCAGGTCTGGAGATCTCCGGCTCATGCCAGAACCCTTGAAGCAATAGCGGAAACCCGGGCGGAATCTTTCTATCGAGGAGAGCTGGCAGAAAAAATTGAAGATTTCTCTCGAAAATATGGAGGCTACATAACAAAGGAAGACCTGGAAAACTTTGCACCAGAATGGGTTGAGCCTATAAAGGTCAATTACAGGGGATACGAAGTGTGGGAAATTCCTCCCAATGGTCAGGGTCTGGTTGCCCTGATGGCTTTAAATATTTTGAAGGGTTTTGAGTTTACAGATAAGGATAAAGCAGATACCTACCATAAACAGATTGAGGCAATCAAGCTTGCCTTTGCAGATGGAAAGCAATACCTCACAGACCTCAGGAAGATGAAAGTTAAAGTAACTGACCTCCTATCCGATGCCTATGCAGAAGAGAGGAGAAAGCGCATCGGTAAACAGGCTATCCAGCCTCTACCGGGGAGACCCCCTCAAAGTGGGACGGTCTACCTGGCAGCTGCAGATGAAGAAGGAAACATGGTTTCCTTTATCCAGAGCAATTATATGGGATTTGGTTCGGGTTTGGTGGTACCGGGAACAGGGATCAGCCTGCACAACAGAGGATGCAACTTCTCCCTGGACCCGTTCCATGTTAACTGCCTGGAACCCGGCAAAAAACCGTACCACACCATAATTCCCGGGTTTTTAACAAAAAATAACCGCCCCATCGGGCCTTTTGGAGTAATGGGAGGATTCATGCAGCCCCAAGGACATGTTCAGGTAATCATGAACACCATTGACTTTCAGCTGAACCCCCAGGCAGCCCTGGATGCCCCCAGATGGCTGTGGGTTGAAGGGAAAAAGGTGAAGCTGGAACATGCCTTCCCACAGCACATTGCTGAATCCCTGGCTAGCATGGGTCATGATGTTGAATGGTCTCTTGCTTCTAAAATATTCGGCAGGGGTCAGATAATATGGCGTGATGAAGAGGGAGTTCTGGCAGGAGCTACAGATCCACGGGCGGATGGAGTTGTGGCAGCATGGTAAAAGGCCAGGTGGTTTTGTGTGACCAAAAACATGTTAATCTGCATTGTTTTCGTTAGGAACTGTTTTCAGCTACTATGAGTTTGATTCAACGGAAAGGTTTACCGATGAGGAATGGCAGCAGATGTTGAAACAAAACAGGCAGCCATCCCGGCCTGATTGGATGAAGAGTTTTATAGAAGGGGGCAAGGAACAGGTTCCTACACCCTCCAATCCCTACAACACAGGGTGTTGACACATAAGAGATGAGTTGCATGAAAAAATCTTACAGGTTTATTGTGGGCATCGTGGCTGTTTTGTTTATAGCACTAACCCTGGTGTTTATACAAAATTATGAGGTTCACAGGGTAAATGTGTGTGCTGTGGGAGATATCCTCCTTTACAGAGGTGTTAGAGACAGGTTGATTGAAAATGGTTATGATTACCCCTATGAAAGGGTAAAGCACATACTAAAGAAGGCTGATATCGCATTTGGAAATCTGGAATGCCCTTTTCTGCTGCGCTATGTGATTTTGCTGTTCTGGTGGATGATGCTGTTAGCTTCCCTCATTGAACATTACTTTTACCCCAGAATGAATGCTGTAATCACAATCACAGCTGCTGTAATTGTAATCACAGGCACCGTTATTAGAGCTGTGAGCTTAGAACCCTGGATAGATTTTTTTCTGCTGATATAGAAACATGGGACAATCAGACGATAGTAGATAAAGGCATATACAAACACATCCGCCACCCTGCATATGCAGGAAACATGCTGCAGGCTGTAGGTTTTCCATTGATGTTCAATGCATATTTTAGCTTGTTTTTGTCAGCCGTTACAATAGCTTTGTTTGTGTATCGGATAATGCTCGAGGAGAAAGTGCTTTTAGAAAACTTTCCGGGATACACAAACTAAGTGGAACGAACCAGCAGGATATTTCCCGGTATCTGGTAAAAAGGTGATTATATTAAATTAATAATGGAATAACTGCCAATGGCTGCGGTCGTTGTAAGATTTTGGAGTATATCCTATAATAAAGATAGAACCTTTTCAATGATTGAGTGTAGGATTATTATTTAAACAAAGGGGGAGAGATAATGATCAGAGTTGGTGAAAACAAAAAAATTGTTATCAAAAAAGGGGATATTACGGCAGAAACCACGGATGCTATAGTCAACCCAGCCAATTCAGCTCTGGCTCACGGTGGTGGGGCTGCAGCCGCTATTGTGAGAAAGGGTGGAAAGGAAATTCAGGAGGAAAGCAATGCTATTATCAAAAAAATCGGCTCGGTCCCGGTGGGAAAGGCTGTTATTACCCACAGCGGGAAGCTGCCATGCAAATTTGTGATTCATACGGTAGGCCCCAGATGGGGAGAGGGGGATGAACCTGAAAAATTAAAAAGAGCAGTGTGGAATTCACTGACCCTGGCAGAGCTCTACAACCTCAAATCTGTTTCTATGCCTGCCATTAGCTCGGGGATCTTTGGTTTTCCCAAGGACAAGTGCGCGGAAATCCTGCTTTCAACAGCCATAGAATTTTTAAAACAACCCGGAGTTGGCCTGGATACGGTTGTTATGTGCAATTTCGATGATGAAACGTACAACATATTTCTGGAAAAGGAAAAAATGTTTGATAACACCCAATAAACCAAAAACCGAGTTAGAGGATGATAGTTAATGATAAGAGTGAATATTCCCGGTATGGGAAACCTTGAATTGGAAAACCTGGTGCTTGATTTTAACGGTACCATTGCTGTGGACGGCAGATTGTTACCTGGAGTAGAAGAAAGGATAAAAAGGCTTGCTGATAAGATAAAGGTATATGTGCTCACTGCTGATACCTATGGAACGGCCAGAAAGGTATGTGCGGGGTTGAATGTTAAATTCTATGTATTAAAGGAAAACATGGGAGCCCTGGAAAAAGAGCGTTTTGTCAGCAGGTTGGGGGCTGAAAAAACTGTAGCCGTAGGCAATGGATTTAATGATAATCGAATGGTCAAAAAGGCTGCCCTTGGTATCGCTGTACTGGAAGGGGAAGGTGCCGCATCCCGGACAGTTGTGTCAGCCGATATCATTGTTCGGGATATAAAAGAAGCTCTGGATTTGCTGTTAAATCCCAGAGGTATTATAGCAACACTGCGAAGATAGCAATGACTGCCCATTATTACGATTTGGAAGAGTATTACAAAGCAATACATAATTTTTAAAAACGTGGAAAACTCTGTCCGAAACAGACTTTATTAATAAGATAACAGGAGGCTAAAATGACAAGCAGTAATGGGATAATAAAATCTGTGCAAAAAAGTTTAAAAATATTAAAACATATTATGAATTCCCCCGAAGAGGTAAGTCTATCAGAACTGGAAAAAAAATTTGGATACAACAGCAGTACCATCCATCATCTTTTAAAAACCCTGATGGAAGAAGGATTTATCAGCCAAAACAAGGTTACAAAAAAATATGATATAGGTCCAGAATTTTTATACTACTGGTTTGGCTCTAAACGACCGGAAAAGTATTTTAACAGAGTTCTGCCTCTGTTGAAAAAGTGTGTTGATATCACAGGTGAGACAACCAATTTGTTTATTAGAGATGAAGATGAGGCTGTTTGTGTAATTGGTAGTGAATCCAGACAAACCCTTAAGGCTTTTTTGATGATAGGCCGCCGCATCCCTCTTCCCTGCACTGCCGTAGGTAAGGTGTTTTTGGCTTACATGGGCCAGCAGCAAGCTATAAAAATAATTCAACGAGTGGGATTGAAAAAATACATGCCGGGAACTATAACGGATTTGCAAACCCTCCTGGATGAGCTTCGAAAGACTAGAGAACTGGGATATGCCATCGAGAGGGAAGAATATGAAGAAATGATAACTGCTGTTGGTGTTCCGATCTTTGATAAAAACCGTAATGTAATTTCAGTAGTCTCAACGATCATCCCAACTATTCGAGCAAACAATAAAAAAATAAACACAGTGATATTGACTCTGACCGATGTTTCCAAAAAAATAAGCGATATTCTGGAAAATGTGTTTTATTAACCCATCGAAAGATGGGTTTTTATAATTTTTTTATAAAATTATATAATTTTTTTTGTGGATTTTTATAAATTTTTTTTTATTTGAAGGATTTAGAATTTTTTTATAGAATAAAAAGAATAATTTCTTAATACAACATTTTCTTTTCATATCATGAAAAAGGAGGAAGCAAAAGTGGACCTGCTCATTCGTAACGCAAAAATCAGAGGAAGAGAGAAACTGGTTGATATTGGTATTGATAAGGGACAAATTGTGGAGTTATCAGAATGCATACAAGCAAAAGCTCAAAAGGAAATCGATGCTGCAGCCAGGCTAACGGTAGCTGCTTTTGTTGACCCTCACATACATCTCGATAAGGTTAATATAGTTGATGTTGTAAGACCAAACAAATCCGGTACGTTAAAAGAAGCTATCAAAATAATATGGGAGAAAAAGGCTAAATATACGATAGAAGATGTAGTTGAACGTGCCGGTGATGTTATAAGAAGGGCGGCATTAAATGGTACCACCAGGATGAGAAGTCATGTTGATGTGGATACCATAGGAGGGTTGAAACCCCTGGAGGGTATATTGGAGGCAAAAAGACGTTTTGCCAGCATCATGGATATTCAGATTGTAGCCTTTCCCCAGGAAGGTATTTTAAAAAATCCTGGCTGCGAAAAGCTGATGCGCGAAGCCATGAAAATGGGTGCTGATGTGGTGGGAGGTATGCCTGCTAATGAGAATTCCCCGGAGGATAGCAGAAGACACATCGAAATAGCCTTCGATATAGCGGAGGAGTTCGATGCAGATATCGACATGCACATAGATGAAACTGATGACCCTTTTTACAGAACCCTTGAAATGCTGGCAGATGAGACCATTAAAAGAGGGTATGAGGGAAGAGTTACTGCCGGGCATGCTTGCGCTCTGGCGGCTTACGATGATCATTATGCAAACTATGTAATCGAAAAAGTCAAAAAAGCAGAGATAAATGTAATTACCAATCCTGCAACCAATCTAATGCTTCAGGGAAGACACGATAAACAACCTGTACGACGGGGTATAACAAGGGTAAAGGAACTGTTAGCTGCCGGAGTAAATGTAAGTTTCGGCCAGGACTGTGTAAAAGATACCTTTTATCCTTTTGGAAGTGCCGACATGTTACAGGTGGCATTGATTACAGCCCATGCCGCACACTTAAGCCTTCCCCATGAAATAAAAACAACCTTCGATATGCCCACAGTCAATGCTGCAAAGATTTTAAGGCTCGAGGATTATGGATTGGAGAAGGGTAAAAGAGCGGATATAGTTATCCTGGATACTGATAATGTAAGGGATGCCATTAGGCTCCAGCCGATAAGGTTGTTTGTTATAAAATCGGGAAGAGTAATTGCAAAAACCGAAAAAAAAGCGAGTTGTTTTTATAAAACTTAAAGGAATCCTTTAAAGGAGGTGAGAGGATGGGATTTAGTATAGTGGGTAAGAATGTGGAACGTGTTGATGCTTATGAAAAGGTTACCGGAAAGGCGATTTTTGTTGGGGATATAAAGCTTCCAGGAATGCTATATGCAAAGGTGTTGCGTTCTCCGAATGCTCACGCTATTATCAAAAACATCGATTTTGCCGGGGCATTAAAATCCGAAGGCGTTGTAGCGGTAGTTACCGGAAAGGATTTTAATCACCGGTTCGGAATAGCAGTGGCGGATCAAACCCCTCTGGCAGTGCACAAAGTAAGGTTTGCCGGTGAACCCGTTGCTGCTGTTATAGCTGTGACGGAAAAAGCGGCAGCTAAAGCCTTAAAACTCATAAAAATAGATTATGAAAAACTGCCTTGTGTTCTGTATCCTCAAAATGCTGTCCAGAAAGATGCACCCGTTATTCACGAAAAATTCTACCAGTATAAGCTGGCACCATGGGTGTCCCCCGGTGGTAAAAACGTTTATCAGCATTTTAAAGTAAGAAGGGGAGATGTTGACAAAGCCTTTAATGAGGCGGATATAATAGTGGAAAATACCTACTGGTCCCCCTACATACATCATGTTCAACTGGAACCTCATGGGGCTATTGCTCAGTACAATCATGATGGTTCCATGGTAATTTATACAAGTTCTCAGGCTCCTTTTGTGGTGCAGCACTGCCTTTCGGAGCTTCATGATATTCCCTTAAACAGGGTTCGTGTTATTGTGCCGTATGTAGGTGGCGGGTTTGGTGGTAAATCCGATGTTACTATAGAACCCCTTGTATCATGTATTGCCAGGGCAGTACCCGGCAGGCCCGTAAAACTGCTGCTTACAAGGGAAGAAATGTTTGAAGGAACAGTGGTGGGAAGAGGAGTTTATTCTCATTACAAAACAGCTGTATCAAAGGATGGTAAAATACTTGGTATGGAGATCAAATGTTATCTTGGTAGTGGAGGATATGCTGATTATGCTGTAAACATCGTCAGTGGTATAGCCATGTCTGCTACAGGCCCATATGAAGTTCCGAATCTTAAAATTGACTGCTATGGAGTCTACACCAATACCCCTCCCACAGGAGCTCTTAGGGGATATGGACATCCGGAAGCACACTTTGGTGCTGAACGTCAGATAGATATGATAGCTCGGAAACTCAATATGGACCCGGCAGAATTTAGGATGAAAAACCTTTTGGTAAAAGGCAGGAAAAATGCCATTGGGCAGATCATGACAGAACACAGTGGAAGAGTTGATGTTTGTGTAAAATCAGTGACTGAAGAACTTTTTGGGAAACCAAAGCCCGAGGTTAAAGGGAATATTACCATAGGCCGGGGTATTGCAGCTTACATGAAGATGCCAGTGATGCCCACAAATGTCCAGTCCGGTGCCATCATTAAGCTCAATGGAGATGGAACGGTAACGATGTCTGTGGGAGCCATTGAGATGGGGCAGGGTAGCTATACCGCTCTGTCTCAGATAGCTGCCGAGGCTTTAGGTATACCCATGGAAAAGGTGCACATTAACACCGAAGTTGACACTGCTTATTCACCTTATGAATGGCAGACTGTTGCAAGCCATACCACCTGGGGTGTAGGAAATGCCATTATCATAGCTTCCAAAGACCTTAAGGCAAAATTGCGGGAAGCAGCAGCAAAGGTTTTGAAAGTTGATGTGGATAAAATTGTATTGGACGGTGAAAAAATATATTCTCGGGATAACAAAGAAAAGATGCTCTTATGGTCGGATTTGGCATTGGGTTACACTTCCCCTAAAGGAACTGCTGTTACATCACCTATCATTGGAGAGGGTTATTTTGTAGCCCGAGGTCTTGAAAAACCAGATCCTGAAACAGGACAAGGGAATGTAGCGGCTGATTGGACTTTTGGATGTGTTGGGGTTGAACTCGGTGTGAACAAAGATACCGGAGAAATACGTGTTTACAGGTTGATTAACGCCATCGATGCCGGCAAAATAATTAATCCGAAGCTGGCACACGATCAGGTTATGGGTGCAATGGTTCAGGCTTTAGGCAGCAGTTTGTCGGAAGTTCTGGTGTTTTCCGATGAAGGTAAAATACGCAACAACGACTTGGTAGATTACAAAATTCCGGGTTTGGAAGATGTTCCAGAACAAGTTAAGGTTATTTTTGTCGAGACTCCAGAAGAAACAGGACCTTTTGGAGCCAGAGGCCTTGGGGAACACGGTGCGGTAGCTGTATCTCCGGCTGTGGCAAATGCCATCTATGATGCCTTAAAAGTAGATTTTGTTGATATACCAATTACAGCGGATAAAGTCATAAAAGCCATTAAGGGGGTGGACTGATTGCTGCCGGATTTTGAATATGTGAGACCCAAAAGTTTAATTAAAGCTCTGGGATATCTTGAAAGAGAAAAAGCCATACCCCTGGCTGGTGGAACTGATGTGGTGGTTAATTTAAGATCGCAAAAGGTAGAACCTGAACTTGTTGTGGATATAAAAGAAATAGCTGAACTTAAAGGTATAAAAAAGACCGATGAAGGAATATGGATTGGGTCTCTTACCCTTATTGATGAAGTGGTTCGCTCTCCCCTTTTATCACCTTACAGGGCACTGGTTGAGGGTGCAGGAGTTCTGGGATGCCTTGAGATACGTTATAGAGCGACCCTTGGTGGTAACATATGCAACGGTTCACCCAGCGCTGATTCGGTTCCTGGTCTTCTTCTGTACGATGCTGAGGTGGTGATTGTATCCCGCCAGGGAGAACGACGTATGATGCTTGAAAAGTTCTTGAAAGGTGTAGGAAAGGTGGACTTGAACAGGGGTGAACTTTTGAAGGGGATAATTTTGCCTCCTCCACCGCTAAATTCTGACAGCAGATACTATCGGAAAAGCAGGGTTAAGGGTATGGACCTTTCATCAGTGAGTGTAGCAGTTTTTGCGAAGGATTTAGATAGTCCCAGCGATACAGAAATTCGAATAGCCCTTGGTGCTGTTATGCCAACCGTTGCCAGGATGAGAAAAGCCGAAAGATTCTTGATAGAAAACAGACCCTTTAGCAAAGCAAAGTTAAAGGGAGCCATTGAACTTATATTAAAGGAGGTTTCACCCAGAAAAAGCAGCTTGAGAGCTACCCCTGAATACAAAAAAGAAATGATTAAAGTGCTGATAAAACAGGCCGTAAAAGAAATGTCAGGGGGTGTTCAATATGAAGGTTAAAGTAGTTATAAACGGAATCACCTTTTGTGAAGAAATATCACCTAATACAACCCTTTTGGAGTTCATCAAAGAAAAAGCAGGGCTTACAGGTACAAAAACAGGTTGTGAAAACGGAGAATGTGGAGCCTGCACTGTTATTATGAACGGTAAACCCGTCAGGTCATGTATAATTCTGGCAGCAGAAGCCCATGGTGCGATAATCACTACTGTTGAAGGGCTTGCAGAAAAGGATAAACTCCATCCTTTACAGCAGTCTTTTATTAGAAAAGGTGCTGTCCAATGTGGTTTTTGTACTCCCGGAATGCTTATGGCAGCAAAAGCATTGTATGATAGAAATCCTGCTCCTAGCCAAAAAGATATAGAAGAAGCCTTGAGTGGTCATTTATGCCGCTGCACCGGTTATAAACCTATAAAAGAAGCCATAGAAGATGCTTTCAATTCACATTACAATTAAGCCGATCTTTCAATACCGAACTCAAAGAACACAGATACAAACATACAGATTGTACCGAATAATTATTATAAAAATTATGTCAATTTAAAATTATGAGATGGGAGGGGATACATCGATATATTTGCAGATTAAATTATTTAGGGTTTATTTATACGGGTTGAACAATTTAATCTATGGGAGGTGCGTGATATGAGTAATAAAGGTGTTAAAATTAAAGAAGAGATACAAATGGATAAGGATTACCCATTGCAACAAGTACCTGAAAAGGCAAGAGTTGGGATTATTTCCATAAGTGCAGTGTTGCTGGGTTTTACTTTCTTTACACCCACGATGTTGGCAGGTGCTCGGGTGGGAGTGTCTTTTAAATTCTGGCCGGATTTTATCATGGTATTACTGGGAGGTAGCTTGATATTAGGTTTGTACGTAGCTTTGTTATCTATTGTAGGTGCCAATACTGGTTTGACAACAGTGCTTCTTAGCCGTTATACTCTGGGAACAGTTGGTGCCAAATGGGCAGATCTCCTTCTTGGAGGAACCCAGGTGGGGTGGTACGGTGTTACTGCAGCTGCTATGGCGGAACTTTTTGCTCAAGCTCTGGGATGGCAGGAATACATAATCCCCCTGATGATTTTCTGGAGTATTGTGATGGGGATAACAGCATATTATGGTTACAAAGGCATGGAAATTTTGAGTTATGTTTCGGTACCCCTTATTTTAATCCTTGGATTGTGGGTAGTAGCAAAATCAATAGACCATGTGGGTGGCTGGGCTGCACTGGTAAACACATCACCCACTGAAAGCATGACGGTTGCCACTGCACTGACTATTATTGTGGGAACCTTTGCCAGTGGAGGAACCCAGGCTCCTAACTGGACCAGATTTAGCAAATCGGCCAAAATTGCTTTTTGGTCTGCCTTAATAGCTTTTTTGATGGGTAACGGTTTAATGCTCTTTTTTGGTGCTGTTGGAGCCATTTCTTATCAGGAGGGCGACTTTGTATTGATTTTGTATAAAATGGGGCTGATTTTCTGGGGAATTGTGCTTTTAACCTTGAATCTATGGACGACTAATGATAATGCAGCCTATGCTTTCGGAGTAGCAGGAGCAGAATTTTTTAGCGTTAACAACAAAAAACCTTTTGTAGTTGGAGGGGTAATTATTGCTACAATTTTGGCCATTACAGGTATTTACGGTTATTTGATTACCTGGCTGATAATGCTTGGTATCTTTATACCTCCTTTAGGGGGAGTTATTTTGGGGGATTATTTTTTCGTGTGGAAGAAGAAGTTACCTCCCCTTTCAGAAATGAAGTTTCCTGCTTTGCGGTGGAGTGCCGTTGTTTGCTATTTATTGGGAACTCTTGCAGCTTACCTGGGGAACAAATTTGGAATTGGAATAGCTCCGTTAAACGGTATTGTTATTGCTGGTATTACCCTTCCTTTTGTAGAAAATTTGTTCAAAAGCAAGCATGTGTCCTCAATTACCCAAAACGACTAATAAAAACGTATAGAAAAGTATAACGATTTTGCCTTGTGCTCAAGTCTCCAATACAAAAGTATTGGAGATTTTTTTGTAAACTCAACACAATTTTTTACTTGAAATTCGGGTTATATCATTGTATAATTAAATAAAAATATAATTAGATAAATATCTAAATAAGGGGACAGGGTGATGAACAAAGTATTTAAAGCTTTATCCAACAAAACCAGAAGAAAAATACTGGATATGTTAAGGGAAAGGGATATGACGGCGGGAGAGATTGCTGAGAATTTTAAAATGAAAAAACCCAGCATTTCCCACCACCTGAACATTTTAAAGAATGCGGATTTGGTTTCAGAAGAAAAAAGAGGTCAGTACGTGATTTATTCAATAAACACCACCGTCTTTCAGGATGTTATCAGCTGGTTCATGAAATTTAAAGGAGTTGATGGGGATGATTAAAAAAGACTGGCCAATCATCATATTGCTGCTGGCCACACTGGTTTTGGCCTTTTATGTTTACCCAATGATGCCTGAAAAAGTTCCCATGCACTGGAATGCCCGGGGTGAAATTGATAGATACAGCGGCAGGTTTTTCGGGACTTTTGGTTTACCCCTTATAAATATAGGACTTTATTTTTTGTTTTATCTGGTGCCTGTAATTGATCCAAAAAAGAAAAACATCTACAGATCGTGGGGAGTGTACAACATAGTAAGGTATTTTGTACACGGGATGTTTGTGGTGATTTATCTTATGGTTATAGCTGTGGTTTTCGGATACAATGTTGATGTGGGGTTGATAACTCAGCTGATCATTTCGCTGATGTTTGTTTTCCTGGGGAATTCCATAGGGAAAATAAAGTATAACTACACCTTTGGAATCCGGCTACCCTGGACCCTTGCTGATGAAAGGGTGTGGAAAAAAACCCACAGATTTGGCGGCAGATTGATGGTGATGTGTGGGATTTTGGGATGCCTCAATGCCTTTGTTAACAAAACATATCCTTACCCTGTGTTTATGACATTAATCATAGGATGTTTTGCAGTCATAACAATTTATTCTTATCTTTGTTATAAAAACTTAAATCCCTAAGAATAACTGCTGAGGATCCCATAAGATTGGGGTTTTTTTGCTGTTGAAAAATTACTACGGCAGGCACAACATTTTTATCTGGCTGGTCAGCTCGGTACATGAGTTATTTTCAGGGTGTAGTATATTTATGGAAAAATCCTTGAAAGTGATGTATAATATATACTGGGGTGCTACATTTTGTCCAATTCCCTAGAAAAATTTTTAGTGGTTTGCTTAAAATCTATGCCGTTTTAAGTTCAAACTACTAAATTTTTTGCTAGGAGGGATGTTACATGAAAGTGTGCGTAATATGGAGGAAGTACAGGAATGTAGAACTCCAGAGACGAATTGATGAAAATGTGTATGATGATGCATATGATGAAGCACTACAGCATGCAGCAGCCCTCAAAAAAGCAGGGCATGAAGTCACTTTGGTAGAGTGGAAAGGTGATATTACCAGATTTTATAATGAACTCATGAAGGAAAAACCGGATATAGTCTTCAATGCATCATCAAAAGAAGAAGTGGCTTTCCTGGAATTAATGGGTATTCCATTTGTGGGTTCCGGCCTGGATTTGGTATCTACATGTAAAGCCACAAGGAAGAAAATCCTTGCATATCATAAAATACCCACACCCAAATTTGTGGTAATTAAAACCCATAAGGAGATAGATGTTAAAGAATTAAAATTCCCCCTTTTCGTAAAACCTTTAAGAGGTCGAGGAAGTGCAGGTATAAGCGATGAAAACATAGTAGATTCGTATGATGTGTTGAAAAAAGTTGTATCGAAAATATTAAACAAAATACAGCAGCCTGCCCTGGTAGAAGACTACATTAAAGGAAGGGAATTAACCGTTGGGTTGATAGGAAACGAAGACCCAGTGGTGCTGCCTGTTGTAGAAATAAAATACAATGGCTGTAGGACCAACAACTTCCACCATAAAATGAATGATAATGAAATCATCGAATGCCCGGCGAAGCTCAATGAATTTGAATTGAAACTGGTTAAGAAGATAGCGAAGCAGACTTTTAAAGTTTTGGGAGCGCGGGATTACGGAAGGGTAGATATGATTCTTTCAGAGAACGGTGTGCCCTATGTGCTTGAACTCAACACCTATGCGGGCCTTACCCTGCCGGAAGGAGAGGCTCATATAGGGTATATGGGTTACATGGCAAGGGCTGCCGGGCTTTCTGCTACTGAGTTTCTAAACAGGATTTTGTACTCGGCCCTTCGACGCCACAAACTGAATGAAAAAGGCAGTGAAGCGATGTAGCCCCTCTCCCTCTTATTTGTAAGAGGGGGTTTGTTGGAGAGATGGCAGTGTGGTTCTCTGTCATCTCCTTTTTTGTGTACCCGGTATATCGGCCAGCCTGGTCGTAAGAGTCCGCTGTGGCATAAACCGAAAGGAAAAACTCCAGCAGGAGTATCGAAAGCCCGTAGATGAATGCCGATATATATTAAAGGTTTTTCTCCAAAACAGTTGGTTAATGGTTAAGCTAATATATCTAACAAACTTTATCTAGAGAGATACGTGGGTTGGTTAGATAGCCTTGCCCGGCTCAAGAATTTCTACACCGGCCAGCTTCGGCAGTCAAGGCAACCCTTAATGGCGCCTTGCGGTGGCCCTGGCTGATTTTAGTTGTTCCGTTTAGCAACTCAAGGGTAAATTCTACGGGCTTCACCTGCCCCTTGATTGCTGCATTCTATAACTCCATATTAATCAAGCCCGGTTAAAAATCTTATAACCGGGCATATTTTGAGACGAAATTATTTTTACCTGTCCAATTGTTTTCGTAACTCTAGATAACGCACCTCATTCGTCACAGTGACATTTTATCAGGATAATTACAGGGTAACATTATCAATCTATTTCTCCAGCAGCTGCTCTACCGTCTTAAAGAGTATTTCAGGCATTATGTTAAAAGAATAGGGAATATGCACTCTTTCCGTTAATTTATGGGCATCTTTTCCAAAGGGACCTATGTTCACTACCGGCATACTCAGAGCTTTTATGGATTCAACAGGTAGTGAATACTTTTCCGGCCATGCCGGCATATTGTTTATAAGGGTTTTAAGTTGATTTTCATCGGCTGTAACAGCACAAAAGCTCAGATCCGATATATAAGGGTAAAACTTCCTTATTACAATGGAATGCTCGCACTTTGATTTGACGTCATGGACAGCTCTTTCTACAGCTTCTAAAAGCCTTTTTTCTTTTTGGTTTTCCCCTTTTACATAGATGTGAGGATAGTAAGGAGGAGCAAAGTAAAGGATAATAACAGGACTTCTGTCCGAATAATGTTTATGGACTTCCTTAACAATTCTCAAGCTGTAGTCCCTATCATCCACATCAGGGTTTATTTCCTCCGCCGCTCTTCTGATTTTCTCATCTATCTCATCACCCATTTCATTTTTAACTTCCGTATACAGCTCTTCAAAAGTCATAACTCTGGATTTCCACGGAAGTTTTTTGTACGGCATGTTGCTTTTTTCGCAGAACTCCTTGTATCGTTTATTAAGTCTTTCAATAACATTTTCAAAAGCTGTTCTGGCCCTCTCCTTTAACTTTTCAACAACAACATCAGGTGTCTGGGAATGGGTTGCATAATTGAAATAAACATTTGCAGTGTGAGCCGTCTGGGCAGAATACTCTGTTTTCAAATCCTGCTGTCTCAGGCTTATAGGAGGTAAGGTCGATTCCCCTTCCACCACATCACACAGTTTATCACTCAGGTCAATCTGATTCATCAGTTCTGATGACAAAAGATTGGGATCAAGGCCTCCGAAAGCCTCACCCACATGTGTTTCCTTGCCCACAACGAAAAAACACGGAAGCAGTTTGCCTACCGTTCCAATGTAAATGTAGCGGTTCTCATCACCGGGATACCTGGGAGCCATGTAATCCGTATCTATAGCCGCTATGTAGCTAAAACCCTCTTTGCGCTTTAATTCCTTAAGGGCATCCACAGCCGTCAGCATTCCTGCAGAATTACCCTCTTCATCGGGTACAGCCACAAACACAATGTTTCCTTCCCACTGATGGACTTTCTTACTCATTTCCTCTAACAAAACCATCTGGGCTGCAACACCTGTTTTCATATCAAAAATACCTCTGCCAAACAACCATTCTCCCGATTCCAGGTCCTGTATTACTTCTTCATCGAGTTTCTTGTTTTTGATTTCTTGTGTAAGTTTATCAGGGTCAACAGCAAATTCCTTTAAATCTCCATAATCCTCTATCCCAACGGTATCCATGTGGCTGATGAGCACAACAGTGTCTCTGGAACTACCCTTCTGCCCTTTCACTACTGCAATGACACTTTTTCTTCCCAAACTATCCCCTGTTTCATGGTAAAACAAGTATTGGGGATGCTGCTGAAAATAATCGAGCTGTTTCAGGTGTTTGTGTATTTTTTCCGACACTTCCACCTCTCCAGATGTTCCTACTATACTCCTGACTTTGGTGAGCTCAACTGCTAAATCCTTTATTCTATCTGCCACCAATATACTCATGTGTTTATTTTCACCTCCTATAGATATTTGAGTACAAAAATTATCAAATTTAATTAACCAAGAACTAAACTAAAGCAAATGCAAAATTTGTTCCATTTCCTTTTATTATAATTATTCACAATCATCCCTCTATACGGTGTTATAATGAATAATTATTCATCAGGTTTCGAAGATCTGCGTAAAATCTGCTGGATAATTTGCAGGGTTGCAAATTTCTTTTTTTTTAATTTTCGATGCTTTTCATACAGAGTGTCGAATATGATTTTCAGGGTTTTAGGTATAATCGACAATGTTTTTATCTCCTGCAGCCTGTGCCGATCAAATTAAAAGTTTTTTGTATTCATCACACTTTGTCATTTTAGAGAGTTAAACACACAATTTAGGCTGCTGGTCTCCATGCCAACAGCCAATTTCATGCTATACATAAACCTTTTTGACATACTCGGAAGTCATTAATGCCAGCATTGTGCTGTAATTTATTTTGAAGCCCACTTTTTTACCAGGATAATAATCTTCTCCAGAATCCGTTACATCCAGAATGAGATGGTCACTGCTGCCGCCGAGAATTTGAATTTTTTCATCTTCCGGTATCAGTTTTTCTACAGGCACATCCTGCCTCCCAAGGGCTAAAATCGCTCTTTTTCTGATTCCTTTGTCTTCAAATTCGGGAATGTCTCCAAAGGCATCCTTACCAATCTGTCCTACAGGGACAGAAGGTTTCTCTTTTACTTCAACAACTTCTGCTACCAATCTCATTGTATCCTGATGAGCTCCTTTTATAATCCTGTTACCCGTGCTGTCAGTTCCCAAAAGGATGGCCTCACCAATTCTAAACTGATTGATGCCTTCAGCCAGTTCTCCTTTCTCCAAAAGACCCAGGCTGACTGTGTTTCCTCCCGAAAGGATACTAAAACTGATGCCCAGTTTACGATGCAGTTCTTCTGCAAGGTCTACTAAAAGCCTGGTGTTTTCGCGACTGGGAAGCACTCCGCCAAAGCACCCCACATTTGACCCAAGGCCAAGAAATTTTATACCTTTCATATCGCTTATTTCTTTAACTGTATCGACGACATCTTCGGGCATTACCCCTTCTCTCAAATCTCCAACATCCACCATGAGAATCACGCCGTGAACCCGGTTCTGCAAAACGGCTTCTTCTCCAAGGGCTTTAATAACCTTTAATTCAGAATTGAGGCTGACATCCGTCCACCGCACCACCTCATCCACTTCACTCATCATCGGGATTCTGATCAGGTACTTATCCCCGCGAATACCGCTCTCTACCAGGCGTTTTATGTTAACCAACCGAGAATCTCCAAATTTCCTGATACCCCCTTCGTAATACGCTTTTGCTATTGGGAAATAAGCACAAAAACCCTTTGTTACACCCACCACTTCTATTCCGTGTTTTTCGCACTTTCTTTTAATCAATGAGGCATTTTGCTTTATTTTCTCCAGATCAATTTCAAGCCTGGGGCAATTCAATAAACCACCTCCTAAAAATCATTTAGTCTATTAAACTCTTCCTTGGCTTTTTTAATGATTTCAGGACCGGCCAGTAGATCTACAGCTGTCATGGCTAATACTTTGGCTCCAATAATAAGTCCTTTGTGTCCCCGAGATGAACCAGCAGCCTCCAAAAACTCTTTGGTGTGTCCTGGAAGACCTTTATCTCCTATGGCTATGTAGGGATGTATTGCCGGCACCACGTGACTCACGTTTCCCATATCCGTGGACCCCATCATTTCCCTGGCTTCATCCAGGGGCTCTCCCAGTTCCCTGAGGTTGTTCTCAAAGACTTCGGCTAGCACGGTATTGGTAACCAGATTGTCAAAGGAGAGTTCAAAATTGCTGTGTTCTAACCTGCATCCCGTGGAAATAGCTGCACCCTCCGCACACTTGTTTACCTTCTGCACCACCTCATCCAGATACGACCTCTCGGCAGCCCTAATATAAAATCTGGCTACTGCTTTTTCAGGAATTATGTTGGGTGCCACTCCTCCTTCCGTTATGATACCATGGATCCTGACATCATCCTTTAACTGCTGCCTCAAAGCATTGATGCTGTTAAACAGCATTATTACCCCATCAAGGGCATTTATCCCTTCATGAGGTGCAGCAGCAGCATGAGCAGCCCTCCCATGGTACACGAACTCAATGGCATCCATGGCCAGCGACTTGTTCTTCACGACATTCCTGTCACCGGGATGGATCATCATGGCCATGTCGATCTCATCAAAAACCCCTTTTTCACACATGGTAACCTTTGCCCCATCCGTTTCTTCCGCAGGTGTGCCGTAGATTATGAGCTTACCGGGCAGCTGGTTCATTACCCTGCTCAGAGCTATTCCCGCACCAATAGCTGCAGCACCAATTATGTTGTGGCCACATGCATGCCCCATAGGAAGGGCATCATATTCTGCAAGAATTCCAACAATAGGCCCTTCTTCTATGCCTTTGTATTCGGCCTTAAAAGCGGTTTTTAAATCAGCGATGCCTTTTTCAACAGCAAACCCGTGTTTACTCAGCTCTTCCGTCAGGACCTTTACCGCCTTAAATTCCTTATGACCCATTTCAGGATTGTTGTAAATGTAATCGGATATTTGTATCAGCCTGTCTTTAATGTTTTCTATTTCTTCCAACACCTTTTTCTTTAAGTCTTTAACCATATTCTTTCACTCCTTTCAAATTCCTTGGTTTATACTATACTGATTCTTTAAAAATATCGAGAAATCCTACCTACCGTTGTATAAAACCACTGTTTTACAAGAATATCTTATTCATTTTAATTATTGTCAGCATCTTCATTATTTTCCCCTCAACACTTCCACCACATTCAACTCCATTATGTAGCCATACACATTCTCAGGTATTCAACTTGATTGTGGGATACAACAGCTACCTAACATTTTCAAGGGGTTTGATAAGTTAATTCTACTTTTTAATGGAAATTACCTTCTTGCCTATAAAAATAATAAAATCCGCAGTACAGCCGCCACAGGTTTCATTCACTTCTTAACCGTATTTTTTATAGTGTCCTTCTGAATTTACAGAGTATATGCCTTTTTGCAGCTCCACCCACCTTCCCACATCACCGAAGAAACTCTTTTTTTATCTAAATGTATAATAATAGTATTGCAAACAATCCTGTACTATTAGAAAGAAGCTTTCTCTTATATCGGTCTTAAAACCACAGCTACGACTAATAGATTACTGATAACTAACAAAAATTTGACACATATGGAATTCTATAAAAAAAGGAAACCCTGGCAGGAAAATAAATTTGCTTTGATTTGCTTGAAAGGATAGCGACTACCCGGGCAAAGATAAATTTCAGGTTGGTAAAATTATTGTAAAACAAGAACCCTCCCCTGGTTTGCTCTCAACTTGTATTTTCCCGTTGTGTTCTCTCACAATCCAGCTTGCTATGCTTAGGCCTAAGCCTGTCCCTCCTTCTTTTCTAGCCCGAGCTTTATCTACCCTATAAAACCTTTCAAAAATACGCTCTATATTCTTTTCATTTATACCAATTCCAGTATCCTCCACTTTTATAAATATACTTTTTTGTTGTAAATACAGCTTAACAAATATACTACCGCCAGGTAATGTGTATTTAACAGCATTGTCCAGCAGTATATTAAGCAGCTCCTTTTCATAAGCATTTCCAGAAGTTCTCCTTCCTTTGCAGATAAACTCAATTCTTTATTCCCTATTTTTAAGACAAAGCTATCTTTTACATATTCTATATTTCCAATTGTAAGGCTACTAGATTTATAGTCCCCACTATGTCTTCTGTATAATGATTTGAGCCTTGCAATAAGTTCTGCTACTTCAAAGGGTTTAACGAGATAATCATCCGCTCCCAGGTTAAGTCCTTTAACTCTGTCCTCCACAGCATCCCTAGCCGTTAAAATCAAAATCGGTAGTGTATTACCTTCTCTTCTAATGGTTTTTAATATATCAAGGCCACTTCTTCCTGGCAACATTATATCTAGTACTATAACATCATATATTTTTTCTCTTGCACAAAACAGACCCGTATCCCCATCATTTGCTACATCTACTTTAATATTTTCTTTGCCCAGCAGGTATTTCAAAGCCTCACAAAGCTTGATTTCGTCTTCAACTAGTAATACCCGCACCTTTTTTCACTCCTAGAGTTTTAAATTCATTCAAACCTCAATGCATCGACAGGTTTTAGCTTTGATGCTTTGTTTGCAGGATATATTCCAAAGAAAATACCGACTAAAACGGAAAAAGATAAGGCAATAAATAAGATATATAAAGTAACTCTGGTGTTAATATTGAAAAGCATCTTCAGTAATTTATTTCCTAAAATTCCAACAACTATCCCCAAAAAACCACCAATCATGCTTATTGTTGCCGATTCAATCAAAAACTGAATTAAGATGTCTTTTCTCTTAGCTCCAATAGCCTTTCTAATTCCTATTTCCCTGGTTCTTTCAGTGACAGAAACAAGCATTATGTTCATTATCCCTATTCCACCAACAATAAGGGATATAGCAGCAATACCTCCCAGCATTAGAGCCATGTTGTTAGTAACCTCATTAACAGTTGATAAAAGCTCTGATTGGTTGAAAATTCTAAAAGCTTCTTCATCGTTTTTAAAACGTTTCAAAAGAAATTGTTCTATTTCTGTATACACTAAATCCACCAATTGTGGAGATTCAGCCTGTACATATAGGTTTCGTATCCCTGTTGATTTAAAAAGTCTTTGAGCAGTAGTAATTGGTATCAATGCTTTTTCATCACTACTACCGCCTATTGTGCTCCCTTTTTCTTCAAGCACACCGATAACAGTAAAATTATTTCCGTTAAGTTTGACAATTTCTCCTACAGGATCAGTTTGACCAAACAGCTCTTCAACAACATCAACACCGAGCAAAGTTACTTTATGCCTATATTCTACATCAAGGGGAGTAATAAATCTACCATATTGGATGTTGTGGTTTCTTACCGTAGCGTAATTTTCATCCACTCCTTCAACAGTTAAATCCATAGTACTGGTACCGAACTTAATAGTTGCATTTCCACTGGTTACTGGAGCAACCCCTAAAACTCCATATTCTTCTGCCAGGGACAAAGCTTCCTCATACTCTATATAATTATCAGCACCTCTACCTATAATTCTCACACTTATGAGGTTTGTTCCCATACTTTGAATTCTTTCAGTAACACTATCGGTTGTACCCTGAACCACCGATACCATTATAATAACAGCTGAAACTCCTATGATAATCCCCAGCATAGTAAGCAGGGTTCTCAGTTTATTCCCTGTTATTTCCCTGTATGCCATTTTAACTGCCTCATGAAAATTCATCTAACTCCCCCTTTCCTCGACTATTTCTCCATCTCTAATAGAAATGATCCTGTTTGCTCTTTCTGCAACCTCCATATCGTGGGTTATCAAAACTATAGTTCGCCCGTTTTCATTCAGGTCTTTCAAAATTTTGAGCACTTCATTACCCGTATTTGTATCAAGGTTGCCGGTAGGCTCATCTGCTAGAATCAACTGAGGATCCCCCGCCAGGGCTCGGGCTATGGCAACTCTCTGCTGCTGTCCCCCAGAAAGTTCAGTGGGTTTATGATGGTGCCAATTGCTTAAACCTACCTGTTCTAATGCTTTTTCAACCCTTCTTCGGCGTTCTTTTGTATCCATTCCCCTATATACAAGGGGAAGCTCAACGTTTTCATATGCATTTAGTTTGGGTATTAAATTAAATTGCTGAAATATAAAACCGATCTTTTTATTTCTAATTTCAGCTAACTGATTTTCCGTAAAATCACTTATTTCAATGCCTTCAAAATAGTAATAGCCCGAGGTAGGAGTGTCCAAACACCCTATTATATTCATCAATGTGGATTTACCAGAACCACTGGGGCCAATTATGGATACAAATTCTCCGGCTTTAACCTCTAGCGAAATGCCCTTTAAGGCTTTAAAGGGAACAGATCCGGTATTGTAAATTTTCACGATGTCTACCAATTTCAACATTTTATCTCCTCCGTGGAGGGCCACCTCCTACTCCCATCATCCTGAAACCTGGTCCTTCCTGCTGATTTTGTGACTTACTTATATTAATAGGTATATATACTTTATCTCCTTCTTTCAAACCTTCGAGGATCTCCACATATTTTTCAGATACCAGGCCAATTTTTACAGGAATTGTTTTAAGTTCGCCTTTTTGTAAATCTTGCTTACTCCCGGTCAATACAAATTTTCTGTTTCCACGTTGTTGAACCACTTCTATTGGTAACAACAATGCTTCAGTTTTTCTATCGACAATTATCTCAGCATTTGCTGTCATTCCCGGTTTCAATCCTTCACTTTCCTTTAGGCTCAAGGTTACATCATAAGTCGCAACACCGCCAGCAGTAATTCCTTCCAAAGCTATATCAATCACCTCTGCCTTATAAATTTTCTTCGAACTGGCTTCAACTTCCACCTTGGCCTGTTGACCATTTTTAATTTTGCCTATATCCAGTTCATCTATGGGAACTACAACTTCATAGTTTGCTAAATCTGAAACAACCGCTACAACTGTGCCTTCTCTCACGCTTTCTCCTTCCGTTACATTCACTTGTATAACCACCCCAGAAATAGGAGAATAAACAGCTGTATCTTCAAGGTTCGTTAGTCTTTCCTTTAATCTTAATTGGCTTTGTTCATACTTTAATTCTTGTTGTTTAATCTGTAATTTTAAATCATCATTTTTTAATTCGGCCAGCAGATCTCCCTGATTAACGTAATCTCCTTCTGAAACATATACTTTCTGTAATGTTCCTCCTACTTTTAATTCTATATTATAAGGTTCTTTGACCTCTAATTGTGAGTTTTTGACCGCAGGAAAATCACCAATCTCGTTTTTTACCGTAACCTGAACATCCATACCGGAGGCTAATCCTCCCGGGTTAGCTAATTCTATCTTAACTCCGTACAAAATACCTCCACTACTATCTGCCTCCGGTGCTTCGTTAATTTTTATAACGGTTCCTTCAACTGAAGTCAGGTTATCTAATAAAAACACTTCTGCCGAGTCACCAATTTTTATGTTGTTCACCTGGTTTTTGTTATACAAGGCTGTTGTTTCCATTCTTGTTGTGTCTTCTATAGTTGCAAAAGTTTGCCCTTTTGACAGCTCTTTACCTATATTATCTTCAAGTTCTTTTACATAACCACATACCGGAGCAAAAATTTTAAGATTTTCTAAGTCTGCCTTTAGGCCCCTTAGTTTTTCTTCTTCTAAAAGCACATCAAGTTTTGCCTGGTTTACTGCTGAACTTTCTTCTTTATTCTGAAATGTTAAAATCAAATCACCTTTGTTAACAAACTGACCTTCTTTAACACAAACCATGTCTACAATTCCATTGGCAAGGGTTTGTATTTCCTTTCTTACTGCAGGATTAATATTGCCTGTACCGCTAGCGGTTACCTCTATAGTTCCTTTTTTTACTATTACTTCTCTGTATTGAACATCATTTTTGGAAGACGCTTTATCTCTTAAAATAAAGCTTGCCGCTACAGCAAGCACTAAAACAAAGATGATGATTAAAGCGTATTTTAAATGTAATTTTTTCAATATTATCCACCTCCAAATTGTTCTACCCTATATTACAAAAATAAGCTTAAGGTTTCCTTAAAAAACAATGACTTTTTTCAATAGATTTAAAAAAAACATGGCTTTCCCAACGTGAAAAAAAGAACCACCTTCCTCTTCGTTTGTTTCCCATATTTTGGTATTATGCAAAGAAGCAATACGCTGACAACAGCTAGGCCAAGCCCAAATTCTCCTTTGTATCCTTTGTTAAATCTTTGAAATAGCGTGGCCATTATTTCTTGTTCAAGCTGGCCCATCATTGAAGATGCGTAACAGAGCAACTCTTTATTTTTAATAATATCACTTATTTACACAAAAACTGTGGAAAAATGTGTAAAATACATGAACGTGCCTGGCTGAACAGAATGAACGTGAGCGCCTACACCGGCCATAACTAAAAAAGAAAACGGCCTTATGGCCATTTTTTTACTGGAGTAATTCTATTGTTGCTTTGTATAACTCTAATTTTGCTTCTAACAACTCAGTTATTTCCTTTTCTTTATCAATTATAAATCTCAATTCTCCTTTTACAGCATCCACATCAATTTCTTCTTCTAAAAGTTCTAACTCAATCTTTAGCTTCGCTTTTCTTACCTCGAGTTTTGCCTGGGTAAGCTCACTTTCCACATCTATTGCTTCAATTCTTTTCTGGATTATTCCTTTGATTGTCTCTGTATCCCCTGATTTCCTGGCTTCTTTTAGTTGTGGAAGAATTTCCTTTTTGGTTTCCTTTATTTCTCTTAATAGTGTTGGTCTTTTATCCATTGTCTCTTTTAATCCTCTCAGTGCCTCACTTATTTCCTGATTTCCCAGTCTCTCGAGTCTTTTGTAAAGTTCAATATTCTTTACACCAATATCAGCAGGTCCCCTCCCACGCACTGCTTTAATATTACCTGGTTTAAACTTTCTAGCCGTTAACTTATCATACTGTTCCTGGCTGATGATTCCGTTTTCCAGCAGCTCCTTCAGCCCGGTCTCTCTCATTTCAGCAATTTTTGCACGGCGCTCTGCCGGATCCATGTCTTTTAATTCATCTCTCAAAGCAGCTATTTCCTTTTCTACCGCCATGATTTTATCATACTGTTCCTGGTTTATAATTCCATTTTCCAGCAGCCTCTTTAATCCGTTGTTCCTTACGCCAACCCCGTTAAATTGTTTTTTCAATACAGCATTTGGCCCCGCTGCCATAGCAGCATTTAAGCATACAGCCAAAACCAATATTAATACTAAAGCCAATCCTGCAAGTCTTTTCATTGAACACCTCTCCTTTCGCAATTTTTTTGTAGATTAGCGCTACAATTAGATAATAAAAAACAATTGTGGAAAGAAAATGTTTTAAATGTGGAAATTTTGTGGTATTTCTATCCTGAATACTGCTCCTTTGTTTTTGCTGTTATAAGCTTTTACCTTTCCACCGTGTTTTTCTACAATGGTTTTTACAATAGACAGTCCTATTCCGGTATCTCCATTTTTACCCTTATAAAACCTTTCAAAAACTTTATCGATATCCTTGCTATCTATGCCTTCACCATCGTCTGCCACTTCAATAACCACCCATGAATCTTTTACTTCCTTTGAGACACGAATCTTACTTCTTGCATGTTTAACAGCATTACTCAATAGGTTCGCAACTGCCTGGAGTAATTTCTCTTCATCTGCTCTAATTTTCCCGGGACCATCTATTTTCATTTCTATTTCTATATTCCTGAGCCTGGCAACTCCTTCAAATTTTTCTACACTTTTTCTGATAACTTCATTAATATCTGTTTCTGCAAAATTAAAAAAGTCATTTACCGTTTCAAGTTTGGAAAGATAAATAATGTCATTAACCAGTTTACGCATCCTGGCTGTTTCATTAAGGATTACTTCTATGCCATCTTCTTTAAACACTCCGTCCTTTATCCCTTCTGCATACCCCTGTATAGACATAAGGGGTGTTTTAAGTTCATGAGACACATTTTGAAAGAATCTCTTTTGTGCAAGGTCATAATCCTTAAGCTTTCGAGCCATGTCATTAATGGTATCCCCCAATTCCTGAAGCTCATCTCCTGTATTAATATCAATAGCTACATCAAAATCCCTTTCTTTTAGCCTGGACGCCGTGATAGCCATCTTTTTTATCGGAGCCGTGATAGACCTGGATAAAAACATGCCTATATTGATTACTATAAAGCCAGATATTAAGAAGGTCAAAAGCAAAATTCTTAAAATCTCCAGTGTCATAATTTTTATGCCTTTTAATCTCCCGCTCAGCATAAGGTAACCCCTATCAAGGGGTAAAATAACAGATATCTTATCCCCTTTTCTGGAATAGTAACCCCTTCTAATCCTTTTAAAATTATTAATATCAATGCTTTTACCCTTTAGTGATTTTACATTTGTAAACAAGACCTTTCCCCGGAGGTCAAGGATTGCATAATCCTGACCCGATATTTGCATTTTTCTGCCCCAGAATGTATCCCTTACAATCCTTAGGAATGTCCTTTCCTTAAAAACATCCCTGTTTTCAAAACTCTTGTTTATCAATGCTGCTGCTTCTCTCCCCTGTATAATCAGCTGATTCGCTACACCTCGTTCTATGTAGTTTAACATTATAAAGTAAAACATGATTCCCACCAGGGTAAAGGAAATTACAAGTATAAGAAAGTATGACAATATGATTTTTTTCCCGATTGATTTTTTCATCGTCTATTCCTCCACTTTGTAACCATATCCCCAAACCGTTTTGATGTTTATTCTACCATTACAAGCTTTAAATTTTTTCCTGAGTCTTTTTATCACATCATCGACAGCCCTCGTTCTCCCATAATAATCATATCCCCACACTTTGTTTATAAGTTCTTCCCTTGTAAAGGCCATATTTTTGTTTAAACACAAATAATGGAGCAGATCAAATTCTTTAGTTGTGAGTTCCACATCTACACCATTTACTTCAACTCTCCTTTCATCGATATATATATTGACATTTCCAACAGTAAGAGCTTGTCTTTGTTTTGGTTTAACCGGTCGTATCCTCCTGAACACAGTCTTTACCCTTGCAACAAGTTCCCTTGGACTGAAGGGTTTCGTGAGATAATCATCGCCCCCCAGTTCTAATCCCAGGATTTTGTCTAACTCTTTATCCTTTGCAGAAACGATGATTATTGGTATATCGCTTTTCTCCCTTATTTTTCTGCACAACTCATATCCATCAATACCCGGCATCATAATATCGATAATACACATGTGTGGTTTTTTCTCATTAAATCTAGCAAGCATTTCCTCCCCACTGCCGAAAATCTCTACTTCATAACCTTCCTTTTTCAGATAGGCCTGAATGAGATTTCTAATGTTTGCTTCGTCATCGACAACATAAATCAGCCTGTTCACTTTCATCTTCCCTCCCGGCTCGTTTGTTTTCCCTATGCATAATTATAGCAGCTTTTTTACTAGTAATTACAGGGTATTAAACAGCAAAATAACCTGCAGTGTAACCACTACAGGTTTTATTTATTAAAACCATATTTTTTTATTTTATACTGTAAAGCCTGTCGTGTGACATTCAACCTTCTTGCAGCTTGTGATATGTTGTGTTCCGTTTTTTCCAGGGTTTTCTTGATTATCTGTCTTTCCAGGGATTCCAGGGTGTGTTTTAGAGAAATTCCATCTTTAAGGTTTACATTAATGTCATCAAACTGTTGTAATTCATTTTTTTGTGTCTGTTCTATTAAATAGGAAGGTAGATGTTTTGTGTCTATTAGATTTTCATCCGTTATTAAATTCATCGCCCCTTCTATGGTGTTCTGCAATTCTCTTACATTACCGGGCCAGTTGTAATTAAAGAATATCCGCTTTACCTCTTCCGTAATGCCTTCAACCTTTTTACCAAGGTGTTTTGAATACTTGTCAATAAAATGACAGGTCAGCGGCATTATATCTTCCTTTCGTTCCCGTAACGGAGGAATGTTGATTGATACAACATTCAACCTGTAATACAGATCCCTCCTGAGAAATCCCTTTTCTACCGCATCCCATGGGTTTATGTTTGTGGTAGCCATTATTCTTACATCCACCGGAATTTCTTTTGTGCCCCCCACTCTCCTGATACAGCCTTCCTGTAAAACTCTCAGCAGTTTGGCCTGGAGCCCCAGGCCCATGGAATTGATCTCATCCAAAAACAGGGTGCCTCCATCAGCCTGTTCGAAAAGACCGGGTCTATCAACAGCACCAGTAAATCCCCCCTTGACCGTCCCAAACAGTATACCCTCCAGCAGGCTTTCCGGAAGGGCTGCACAGTTTTGAGCTACAAAGGGTTTAAATCTCCTGGGCCCTTCATTATGGATGCTCTGGACAAAGAGTTCTTTTCCTGTCCCCGTTTCACCGTAAACCAGCACCGAAGAAGTTGTCCGGGCCGCTTTCCTGGCAACGGTGATTGCATTTTTCAGCTGTCTGCTCTCTCCCACTATGTCGAGGAAGGTATACTTTGCAGAAATGTTGCCGCTTCTTTTGGATTTCTTTTCGATGATTTCCTGCTGCAGGTCCACGATCTTCTCCGATAGTTTTTTTACCTCAGTAACATTCTTTGCTATTTCAAGGGCTCCTATTATTTCTCCCTTTTCAATTATTGGAATGGTCGTGTTTACTGTTGAAATGTGTTGACCTTTTATGTTGGTGTAGTTCTGGCGCTGGTTGAAAATGGGTTCACCGGTCTTAAGGACGCGCATAAGGGTGCTGGTTTCCCTGCTCAATGACGGAAAAACATCCAGCATTTTTTTGTTCAGCACCTGTTTTTTCTCAAGGCCTTCTAAATGGGCCATTGCTTCATTATAATACACTGTATTTCCTTCTGAATCCACAATGTGTATACCTTCATCGATGTGTTTTAAAACAAGATTCAGAATCAGTGAAACACTGTCTTTTAACATCTCATCACCCCAGAATCTCATACAGCTACATCATGTACATATTCGACAGCAAGGGATAAAATCCTTTTAAATGTCGCAAGACAAAAAAAGAAACCAGAGCCTTATGCCCGCCCTGATTTCTTTTCTCTAATTTGCTCTATATAGTTGTATGCTGATACAGAAGCTATTGCACCATCAGCTACAGCTGTAACCACCTGCCGAAGAGGTTTTTGTCTCAAATCACCTACGGCAAAAACACCTGGTAGATTGGTTTCCATTCTCTCATTGGTAATGATGTAGCCATTTTCATCCATTTCCACCTGACCCTTAACAATGTCTGTCAGGGGTTTTTGACCTATGGCAATAAACACCCCGTTCACCAGCACTTTTGATTTTTCTTTTGTTTTTTTGTTTCTAACTATTACTTCTTCAATTGTATTTTTTCCCTTTATTTCTTCTACAACAGAATCCCAGATGAATTCGATTTTTTCGTTTTCAAAGGCTCTTTTTTGGAGAATCTGGGTAGCTCTTAATTCATCCCTTCTGTGAACAACAGTAACTTTGCTTGCAAAACGTGTAAGGAATAGTGCCTCCTCTATGGCAGTATCCCCTCCTCCTACAACCATTATGTGCTTTCCTTTATAGAAGGGGCCATCACATGTGGCACAATAGGACACACCCAGACCGGTAAACTCTTTTTCCCCTGGCACACCAAGTTTCTTGGGTTCTGCACCCATGGCAAGTATTACCGTATATGTTTCATACTCTGATTCTGTTGTTTTTACTATCTTCGTGTCCCCATTGATAATCAGTTTCTCAACACTCTCATATCTTATCTCTGCTCCAAAATTTTTTGCCTGCTCTTCCATGAGCTGTCCCAACTCCGGACCCGAAACTCCTTCAGGAAAACCGGGATAGTTTTCCACTTCCGATGTGATGGTAGCCTGTCCTCCTGCAGCCATTTTTTCTAAAAGCAGGGTTTTGAGACCGGCTCGAGCTGAATACAAACCAGCCGTCAACCCGGCGGGACCTCCTCCTATAATAACTACACTCCATTCTGGCATATGGTTACCTCCTCAAACACTGATTGTTTTTTGTCGGATCGTTACCCCCTTGGGGTATAATTATTATATTACAAACTCAGGGATAGTGTCAATTGTGTATCGAATTGTAGTTTTTAAGTCTTTTTTATTTTGAAGGTTGTGCTGATTTTTTATACCCCCTTTTTATAATTATTCAGAAGGAAAGTTGTATACCGGTGTAGAAAACTTACTATGAGGTGAATCAAATGTCACTTGAAGGGGAAATCCGTAAAAAAATCTTATTTATGGTGGAAAATTCAAAAACCAAAACCGAGTACAGGAAACCTCTTATAGGTTTTGCCAGGGCTGATGACCCTTTATTTTTAAAGCTCAAGGAACACATAAGTGAAAACTATCTGCTGCCATGTGATCTTCTCGAAAATGCCCGAACTGTCATCAGTTTTTTTATTCCTTTCAGCAAAACCGTTGTCAGCAGCAACAGGGGTGGAGCAGTAACTTCTCAAGAATGGCTGATTGCGTATGTTGAAACAAATGAACTGTTAAGCAAAATATCTGAAGAGCTTATTTCACATCTTAAAAACAAAGGAATTGAAGCTGTTACAGTAAAACCAACCCATAATTTTGATCCGAACACTCTCATATCCCGCTGGTCTCACAAACACACAGCTTATGTGGCAGGTCTTGGAACTTTCGGTATACATCACATGCTAATCACCGAAGCTGGATGTGCCGGTCGCTTTGGCAGCCTAATTATCAGCGAAGAAATACTCCCCAGTAAAAGACCTTCTTTTGACTACTGTCTGGAAAAAAGAGGAAACAACTGCAATTACTGTATAGATAAATGTCCAACTTCTGCTCTTTCTGCTCAGGGGTTTGATAAGCCAAAATGCTATGCTCACCTAAAGCAGATTTCCAGGAAATTTTCCACCCTTGGCAAATGTGACGCCTGTGGCAAATGTGCCATGGGCCCGTGTGCTCTGGCTATACCATAGTATGCCACCGCTGCAAAACCTGCAAACATTGGGTTTGGAAGATTCAGAATTTCACACACGAACATTGAAATAAACACTGCCACACCGGTTTTCCATATCCTTATCCTTCCCTTCCTACAATGTAGCCTTAATCCAGTTCGTAATTTTACCAAACAAAGTTTTTACCGCTTCCTTTTTCAGAAAAGGGTTCCTGTTTTTAAAAGAATATGACTATCCCATCAATTCAGTATTATTCATTAATCTTGAAGACATTAAAGGGTACTCGTAAGAGGCTGGCCTTAATCAAAAGGAGCATTAATTACAGGTTTCTGTCTAGCACTCAACTTAGCATTTGCTTATTGAGCTGGATATGAAATTGAATATCAATATTCAGGAATGCTATTGTTACCTGTAAGTAAACATTGAGTTGAGTGCCTGAGACGTTGATTAAGACCGGCATCAATACTTAAATTTGGTTCTTCTCCATTTTAGTTGAGTTAAATGTCATGCAACCCCAATCCGGTAATTGTTAAACTATTATAGCTTTTAGTTCACGAGTGTCCGAGACTTTAATGTGCATGGAAAAGGAAAGAACCGTTTTTTCTAGGACCGCGACATAGGTTTTCGGGGAAGCAGAGCAACTTGCTTTAATCAATTGCAACTTGATTGCCAAATATATGTAAACTTCTTTGCCCGGTTAACTCGTATCCAAACCGGACAATGAGGCAGTCAAGGCCGCCGTGAGGCATCCCTAAGGGTTGCCTTGATTGCCGAAGCTGGCCGGTGTAAAATATTTCAAGCTGGGTAAGGCTATCTAACCAGCCGAGGTGTTTCTCTGGATAAAGTTGGTCAGATATATTGGCTGTTATTTTAACTCTTAACCAACTGTTTTGGAGAAGAACCAAAAAATAAAGCACCCAGTATTGTATAAGGGTGCAAATTTTTTTGATTATCTTTTTGAAAATTGTGGTGCTTTTCGGGCTTTTTTCAAACCGTATTTTCTTCGTTCTTTCATCCTTGGGTCTCGAGTTAACAGCCCGGCTTTTTTCAGCACGGGTCTGAGTTCCCCATCGGCTTTCAAGAGAGCTCTTGTAATGCCGTGTCTGATAGCACCAGCCTGGCCTGTAAAACCACCACCTTCAACTTTGGCTACAACATCAAATTTGTTCAGTGTATCCGTTAATTCAAGGGGTTGTTTCACAATCACCTTTAAGGTGTCATAATCGAAGTAATCATCCAGGTCTCGTCCATTAACTGTTATTTTACCATTGCCTGGAAGCAATCTCACTCTGGCAACAGATGTTTTTCTTCTACCTGTACCATAATAGTGAACTTTTTCCAATCCTTATCCTCCTTTCCTAAACTATTTCTCTCCCCACACTTCAGGCTGCTGGGCCTGATGAGGATGGGATTCTCCTCTGTAAACTCTCAGTTTCTTGATCATCTTTCTCCCCAGTCTGTTGTGAGGCAGCATTCCTTTAACAGCTTTTTCAACGGCCAGTTCTGGATTTTCCTGCATCAGTTTTTCATAGGTGGTTTCCTTCAAGCCTCCTGGATATCCGGTGTGTCGATAGTATTTCTTTTGATTCAGCTTTTTACCTGTCAATACCACTTTATCAGCATTGATAATGATTACATGATCTCCTGTATCTACATGGGGTGTATAGATGGGTTTGTGTTTTCCCCTTAAGATTTTTGCTGCTAAAGAAGCGAGTCTTCCAAGGGGTTTGCCTTTACCATCTAGAATATACCATTTTCTATCCACTTCTTCCCGTTTGAACATGCGGGTGGTGTTGTTCACTTGTATCCCTCCTTTAACAAAGGCATTTTGCTAATTTATGTTAAGAGTATCGGGGCTGTCATTATCACATAAGGATATTGTAATACATAAAATTTTTAGTGTCAAGATGCCTAATATTCAACGTGTTCCAGGCACAGGCCCTTCGGTGGAGCAGTTGGACCGGCAAGGTTTCTGTCTTTTGCTTGGATAATCCTGGGGATTGAATGGGGCGGCATTTTCTCCAAGCCTATTTCTACCAGAGTGCCTATGATAATCCTTACCATGTTGTATAAAAAACCGTTTCCTTTGATTCTAAAAATCAATATATCTCCATGTTTTTCCAGGTATAGATCCTGTATTGTTCTCACTGTGTTTTTTACACAATTACCTGATGCCTGAAATGACGCGAAATCGTGTTCTCCCAAAAAATACTTCATAGCTGCTTTTATTTTTTCAATGTCCAGGGGCTGGTTGACATGCCATGAATAATTCCTCAGGAGAGGTGAAGGATATTTCCTGTTTAGAATTTTGTAACTGTAAACCTTGGACTTAACATCATACCTCGCATGGAAATCCAGAGGTTTTTCTTCCGCATGCACAGCAGCTATGTCAGAGGGTAAGAGACTGTTCACAGCCAGGGGCAAGCGGTTTACAGGTATCGGGTTGTCTTGTACTTTGAAGTTTATGCTTTGGCCTTTTGCATGAACTCCCCTATCTGTTCTCCCGGCTGCGATGACCCTTATTTTCCGCTTGTAAAGTTTTTCAAGGGTTTCTTCTACAACCTGTTGAACAGCAAGGGCATTCTTTTGCCTCTGCCAGCCATGATAATTGCTGCCATCATATTCCAGCACCATTCTTATGTTGTGCACAACCATCACCCCATCAATGGAAGAAAAACCGGGTGTAAACCACTCCTGCACTCAACAAAGCTGTAAAAGCAAAAGCCGCATAATCTACCGCTGACATCTTTAATTGCTTCATCCTTGTGCGGTTCTCTCCTCCTCTGTAACACCTGGCTTCCATGGCCATGGCCAGGTCATCAGCTCTTCTAAAAGCACTTATGAAAAGGGGTACAAGGAGGGGAACCATGTTTTTGGCTCTGTTTATAAAATTACCGCTCTCAAAATCCGCACCCCGCGCCATCTGTGCTTTCATAATCTTTTCCGTCTCCTCCAGGAGGGTGGGAATAAATCGTAGGGCAATGGTCATCATCATCGCAAGCTCATGAGCAGGGACACCTATTCTTTTAAAGGGATTCAGCAGTCTTTCAATACCATCTGTTAAATCTATGGGTGACGTTGTAAGGGTCAGTAATGTGGTCCCTGTAATCAAAAAAATTAATCTCAGAGCCATAAAAGCCGCCATCCTGATTCCTTCTTTGGTTATGCTGAAACTGCCAATCCTATACACTACTTCTCCTTCTGTAAGGAAAAGATTAAACAGAACGGTAATCAGGATAATAATCAATATGGGCCTGAGCCCTTTAAAAAGATACCTTATGGATATTTTTGACAGCACAACGGGTAAAATTATAAACACAGAACTGATGGCGTATCCGTAAAAATTGTTGATCACAAACAGTAACACCACATATATTATCGTGAGTATAATCTTTACCCTGGGATCCATTCTGTGGACGGGTGAATCCCCGGGAATGTATTGACCAATGTTAATATCCTTTAGCATGCTTATTACCCCTCAAAATCTTTTCCAGTTCTCTTTCAGCTTCCTTTACTGTGAAAATGTCTGTTTTGACATTTCTCCCTTTAGCTTTAAGTTGAATCATAAGTTCAGTCACCTGCGGAACACCCAACCCGAGCTTTTTTAGAGTATCAGCCTGTTGGAAGATGTATTTTGGTGGGCCTGCAAGCACAAGTCTGCCTTTATACATAACTCCTATGCGGTCCACCAGTTTTGCGATGTCTTCCATGTTGTGAGAAACGAGAATGATTGTAAGATTTAGATCCCTCTGCAGGGATTTGATCCTTTCTAAAATCTCGTTTCTTCCCTTTGGATCCATGCCTGCTGTGGGCTCATCCAACACCAATACTTTTGGTTTCATGGCCAGTACACCTGCGATGGCCACGCGCCTCATCTGACCGCCGCTCAATTCAAAGGGTGATCTGTCTTTAACAGTTTCAAAATCAATACCGACCATGTGTAATGCTTCTTTAACCCTTTCATCCACCTCTTCAGGAGGCAGGCCCATGTTTGTAGGGCCAAAAGCAACATCTTTGTATACTGTTTCTTCAAAAAGCTGGTGTTCAGGGTACTGAAAAATAAGGCCAACTCTGCTCCTTATTTTTTTCAGTTCTTCCCCTTTAGCTTTTGAAATATCTACACCATCTATAATAACCCTGCCTTCAGTGGGTTTTAAAAGGCCATTGAAGTGTTGAATAAGGGTTGATTTACCAGAACCCGTGTGCCCTATTAGACCAAAAAACTCCCCTTCTTCTATCTCAAGATTTATATCTTCTATTGCTTTGGTTTCAAAGGGAGTATCTTTCATGTAGACATGGGTCAGATTCTTTACCTTGATTATTTTACTCATAACTCCATCACCATTTCTTCTACGGTAAGCAGCCTGGGGTTGATGTTAAAGCCCTTGCTGTAAAGGTTGTAGGCCAGTTCTGTTACCTGAGGAACATCAAGACCCAGTTCTTTTAATTCTTTAACCCTGCTGAACACTTCAATGGGTTTGTCGTCCATGATGATTTTACCGGCTTCCATAACAATTACTCTGTCCGCTTCAACAGCTTCTTCCATAAAATGTGTTATGTTCACCACTGTTATGCCTTCTTCTCCATTGAGTTTCTTTATGGTGTTCAACACTTCCCTGCGTCCTGATGGGTCAAGCATTGCAGTGGGTTCATCAAGGATGATGCACTCGGGCCGCATCGCAATAATTCCGGCTATTGCTACCCGCTGTTTTTGCCCTCCTGAGAGGAGATGGGGTGCATGTCTGGCATACTCTTCCATTCCAACTATTTTTAAAGCTTCCTTGACCCGTTCCCTTATTTTTTGGGGTTCAATTCCCAGGTTCTCGGGACCAAAGGCTACATCTTCTTCCACAACTGTAGCCACAAGCTGGTTATCGGGGTTTTGAAACACCATGCCTGCTTTCTGGCGGATCTCCCACACCCTGTCTATTTCCCTGGTATTAATCCCCTTAATAAACACATCTCCTTTTGTAGGAAGCAAAAGGGCATTGAAGTGTTTGGCAAGGGTAGATTTGCCCGAACCATTATGGCCTATAATTGCCACGAATTCTCCCTTATTAATTTTTAAATTTATGTTCTTCAGCGCAGAGGTTTCTGACCCATCGGGGTTTTTATAGTTATAATATAAATTACGGGTTTCAATCATCGGTTTTGCCAATTTTTATGCCCCCTTTACACTCAAAAGGGGAAAACGGGTGTTGGTTTTCCCCGGCCAACACCTCTTCCCTTAAACAAGCTCTATAATTGCCATTTCCGAAGCATCACCCTGGCGAGGCCCCATCTTTATTATCCTTGTATAGCCACCATTTCTATCCTCGTAATTGGGAGCAATTTCATCAAAAAGCCGGACTACTACATCCCGCTCCGTAATAAAGGCAAAAGCTTGTCTTTTAGCATGGAGGTCTCCCCTTTTCCCTAAAGTGATCATTTTTTCTGCAAGTTTTCTAACTTCTTTGGCTTTAGCCACGGATGTTTTGATGCGTCCATATTTTAAAAGCTGGGTAACCTGGTTTCTCAACATTGCTTTTCTATGACTGGATTCTCTTCCAAGCTTCCTGTATCCCATATCTTTTCCCTCCCTTGTTAACTACTCTTCTGATTTTTTAAAGGAAAGACCGAGTTCAGCAAGTTTGTTTTGGATTTCCTGAAGGGACTTTTTACCTAAATTCCTTACCTTCATCATTTCGTCAGGCGTCTTCTTGATTAACTCATCTACAGTATTGATACCCGCTCGTTTTAAACAATTGTAAGAACGAACAGATAAATCTAGTTCCTCTATAGGCATTTCCAACACCTTTTCTTTTTCATCATCTTCTTTTTCCACCATGATTTCTGCTTCTTTCGCCTTCTCTGTCAGGCTCACAAAGAGATTAAGGTGTTCGTTCATTATTTTGGCTCCGAGACTTGTAGCTTCTTCCGGTTTCAGTGATCCATTTGTCCAGACTTCAAGGGTTAATTTATCATAATCGGTAACCTGCCCTACACGGGTGTTCTCTACCTTGAAATTGACCTTTCTTACCGGAGAAAATATTGAATCAACTGGAATAATCCCTATCGGCTGCCCGGGCTTTTTGTTTCTTTCAGCAGGCACATAACCCCTGCCCTTTTCTATGGTCATTTCCATAAAAAGTCTACCATCATCTTCAAGGGTGGCTATGTGGAGGTCTTTGTTAAGAATTTCTACATCTGCATCTGCAATAATATCACCTGCAGTAACCTCTCCTTCTCCCTGAGCCTCTATCCGAATCACTTTGGGTTCATCGGAATCCATTCTGATGGAAAGTTTTTTAAGGTTGAGTATGATTTCTGTAGTGTCTTCAACAACTCCTTTTATTGTGGAAAATTCATGCAGAACCCCTTCGATCTTCACCGAAGTTACAGCAACTCCCGGTAAAGATGACAGCAAAATTCTTCTGAGAGAGTTGCCCAGAGTGATTCCGTAACCTCTTTCCAATGGCTCAACCACAAACTTTCCATAGGTATCGGTAGTTTCTACACACTCTACTCTGGGCTTTTCTATTTCTATCATCCGAAAATTACCCTCCTTTTGAGCTAGTTTAATCTTTGAGGGTGACCTGGCTTTTATGGCTCAGTTTTATCTGGAGTAGAATTCAACAATCAAATGTTCTTCAATAGGAATATCAATGTGTTCTTTAGTCGGCAACTCTATCACTTTACCCTCTAATTTTTCATAGTCTATTTGAAGCCAATCAGGTACAGTTCTGTCCTGGGCTCTTTCTACAAGCTCCTTTATCCGTTTGCTGTTTCTGCTTTTTTCCTTCACTGTGATTACATCCCCAACATCTACCAAATAGGACGGAATATTGACTTTTCGACCGTTGACCTGGAAGTGACCATGTCTTACCAGTTGACGCGCTTCTGCTCTTGAAGACGCCAAACCAAGTCTGTAGACAACGTTATCAAGACGTCTTTCCAGCAGTTGAAGTAGATTCTCACCTGTAACACCTTTCATTTTTTCTGCCATCTTATAGTATTTTCTGAACTGGCGCTCCAGCACTCCATATATCCTTTTAGCTTTCTGTTTTTCTCTCAGCTGAATACCATACTCGGAAAGTTTACGTCTGCCCTGACCGTGTTGACCGGGAGCATATCCTCTTCTATCTACCGCGCATTTATCTGAATAACATCTGTCACCTTTTAGATATAGTTTCATTCCTTCTCTTCTGCAAAGCCTGCAAGAAGGCCCTGTATACCTCGCCATTTCTAAATCTTACACCTCCTGCTTTTTTATGATAATAAAACTGGTTCATCTCCATTTCCATTTTAAATACTTTACAACACTAAATCCTGACATTTCTGTGTTGTTTTATACTCTTCTTCGTTTGGGCGGTCTGCAGCCATTGTGAGGTATGGGTGTAACATCTTTGATCAGGCTGACCTCCAGACCTGCAGCCTGAAGGGATCTTATAGCAGCTTCTCTACCAGAGCCCGGTCCTTTAACATACACTTCTACTGTTTTTAAACCATGCTCCATAGCAGACTTAGCTGCCGCTTCTGCTGCCATTTGGGCAGCAAAAGGAGTTCCTTTCCTTGAACCTTTAAATCCCTGATTTCCGGCGCTTGACCACGCGATGGTATTTCCCTTTAGGTCTGTAATGGTAACGATAGTATTGTTAAAGGTGGAACGGATATGAGCTGCTCCCCTTTCAATGTTCTTCTTTTCACGTCTTTTTCTTCTGGTTCTTTTGCCTTTTTTACCTTTGGCCATCTAAAAATCCTCCTTTCTCCCTTATTTTGAACGTCTTACACCCACAGTCTTTTTGGGTCCTTTTCTGGTTCTTGCATTGGTTCTGGTTCTTTGGCCTCTTACCGGCAAACCTTTTCTGTGTCTGATGCCCCTATAGCATCCAATTTCTATCAATCGCTTTATGTTTTGGTTGTATTCCCGTCTGAGGTCTCCTTCCACTTTGTATTCATTGTCAATAATCCGCCTTAATTTGGTGACTTCCTTTTCTGTTAAATCTTTGACCCTTGTATCAAAATCAATCCCTGCTTTGGTCAGTATTTCCTGGGATCGGGATCTGCCTATACCGTAGATATATGTTAAAGCAATCTCTATACGCTTATCCTTCGGCAGGTCAACACCTGCTATCCTGGCCATTGTTTTTTTACACCTCCTGATTATTTTTATTTTGTAGTGGTTAACACAAAAAATTTACATTTCAGGATTAAACTCGTATTAACCCTGTTTTTGTTTGTGTCTTGGATTTTTGCATATTATCATTACTTTGCCTTTTCTCTTTATAACTTTACAATGTTCACAAATGGGTTTAACCGAAGGTCTGACTTTCATTTTACAACCTCCTTCCTCCAACCTACTTCAGCACGCTACACTATTTGTATCTGTAGGTTATTCTGCCTCTGGTAAGGTCATAAGGGGACAGCTCCACTTTTACCCTGTCACCCGGCAGTATTCTGATATAATTCATGCGTATCTTCCCGGACACGTGGGCCAATATTTTATGACCATTTTGCAGTTCTACCCTGAACATAGCATTGGGTAGAGGCTCTATAACCGTCCCTTCCATTTCAATGACATCTTCTTTTGACATATAATTCATTCGACCTCCTTATTTTTTAAAGAACCATCCTCACCAATCTCTGCCTGCATGAGCCTTCTTAGCTGTTTATTAGTCAGCTTTTCACCCTTTTCAAGCTTTTCCCTAACCGGTTCAACAATCTTTGAAAGCAGCTGAATGTGTTTGATTTTTTTCTTTTTTGGCTTCTCGAGCTTTCTCAAGTCTCCGTCTGCTATGAGCACATAATCATCATCAATTATCTTAACAATTACAAAATAATGGTTTCTGTCTCGACCGGCTTTTGAATAAACAAGCCTGCCTACTTCTGGAGTTGGCACAAAATTCACCTCCAGCACACTAAGGAAGGGTCAAAATTTTAGGTTCACCATCAGTAATGGCAACAGTGTGCTCATAATGAGCTGAAAGGCTGCCATCCACCGTCACTACAGTCCAGTTATCCTCCAGAGTCTTTACTTTGAAATCACCCCTGTTTACCATAGGCTCTATTGCAAGGACCATACCTTTTTCCAGCCTGGGTCCTTTTCCTGGAGGTCCAAAGTGAGGTATTTGAGGAGGTTCATGCATTTCCCTGCCAATTCCATGACCCACATAATCCCTAACAATGGAGCAGCCTCTTGATTCCACATAATTCTGAATGGCATGGGAAATATCTGTGAGCCTGTTCCCCTTTCGAGCATATTTGATGCCTTCGAAGAAACAGTTTTGTGTTATCTCTATCAATTCTTCAGCTTCTCTGCTTACTTTTCCCACCGGAAAGGTGGCTGCAGTATCCCCGTAATAACCATCTAAAACTACTCCCACATCGATTGAAATGATGTCTCCTTCTTCGAGCCTGCGCTCTCCCGGTATGCCGTGAACTACCTGTTCGTTTATTGAAGTGCAGATTGTAGCCGGAAAACCTCTGTAGCCCTTGAAAGCAGGTCGAGCTCCTTTGCTTAAAATGTATTCTTCTGCTATTTTATCCAATTCATGGGTTGTTATGCCGGGCCTTATTGCTTTTTTCAAAATTTCCAATGTGTGGGCTGCTATTTTCCCTGCTCGCTTCATTATTTTTAATTCCCGGTCCGATTTCAAAACAATCATCAATTATCGCTCCCCAATTCCCCTTTGATATCCGCGAATACATTTTCAATGGGCTGCTGGCCATCGATGGTTCTGAGCAAACCTTTGTTTTTATAAAATTCTATCAGAGGCTGTGTCTGTTTTTCATATACATCAAGCCTTTTTTCAACAGTTGCCACTCTGTCATCGTCCCTCTGGATCAATAGGCCTCCGCACTTGTCACAAACCCCTGACTTTTGGGGAGGATCATATTTCATGTGATAGGTAGCTCCACAAGATTTGCAGACTCTTCTTCCCGTTAATCGGTCAATAAGTTCATCCCTCGAAACCTGTAAGTTTATCACATGGGTTATCCGTGTTTTCATCTTTTCCAAAACCTTATCCAGGGCTTCTGCCTGAACTACTGTTCGGGGAAATCCATCCAGTATGAATCCCTGTTTGCAGTCAGGTTGCTTTAACCGGTCTTCTACAATAGCCACAACTATTTCATCGGGAACCAAGAGCCCTTTATCCATGTATGCTTTGGCTTTAAGCCCCAGTTCCGTGCCTTCCTTTAGATTCTTTCTGAAAATATCCCCTGTGGAAATTTGAGGTATATCGAACTCTTCGGCTATTTTTTTTGCCTGTGTTCCCTTGCCGGCTCCTGGAGGACCCAGAAATATTATGTTTAATATATCCATTATTTTTCCTCCTTGTTATTTCAGGAATCCTTCATAGTGTCTCAAGAGCATCTGTGCTTCTATCTGTTTCATGGTATCCAATGCCACCCCTACCACGATCAACAATGCTGTTCCTCCAAAGTACACGTTGAGGGTGGTAAAGTTCTGCAGAGCATAAGGAAGTACAGCTATCGCTGCAAGGAAAAGAGCTCCAGCCAGGGTTATTCTACTCAAAACCCTATCAAGGAACAGAGCAGTTGGCCTTCCCGGCCTTATACCTGGAATAAAACCTCCATACTTCTTCATGTTGTTGGCTACATCATGGGGATTAAAGGTCACCGCAGTGTAGAAATAGGTAAAAAACACTATAAGCACTGCATACAATGACGCGTACACTGTACCTCCAGGCCTGAGAAATTCAGCTATTGTTGTCATTATTTTGCTCTGTGGGAAAAATCCAGCTATAGTGCTGGGAAACATCAGTATTGACATGGCAAAGATTACTGGAATAACTCCTGCCTGATTAACCCGCAGCGGTATATGGGTTGACTGCCCACCGTACATCTTTCTACCCACTACTCTCTTGGCGTACTGAACCGGTATTTTTCTTTGAGCCTGCTGGATTGCTACAACACCCATTATAATGATGACAGCGAATATCACAAACAGCCCAACAGCCAGAACGCTTGTAGTGCCTATCCTCACCAGCTGGATAACTCTGTATATACCCCCGGGTATCCTTGAAACGATACCGGCAAAAATTATAAGGGATATACCATTCCCTATACCTTTATCTGTTATCTGTTCACCCAGCCACATGAGAAAAGCCGTTCCAGCCGTCAGGGTGATGGTAATAATGGAAATGGTTGTAAAATTGGGATTGATAACAGCACTTCTAAAACCAAAACTCATACCTACCGCCTGAATAAAAGCCAGGATAACTGTTAAATATCTGGTATATTGGGCAAGCACCTTTCTTCCCGCTTCCCCTTCTTTGGCCAGCTGTTCCAGCCTTGGTATAACAATGGTTAGCAGGTTCATTATAATAGAAGCATTGATGTATGGGGTAATGCTCATGGCAAAAATGGTAAAGTTCCTAAAAGCACCACCGGAAACGAAATCAAAAAAGCCAAAGAGTGCGCCCCGTTCTATGATCTCCTTCATGATAGCGGGGTTTACACCGGGGACAGGGATATGGGATCCAGCTCTAAAAACCAACAGCATAGCAAAGGTAAACAATATTCTTTTACGCAAATCCGGTATTTTCCAGGCGTTCCTGAGGGATTCAATCATTTCATATCACCTCAACCTTACCTCCAGCTGCCTGTATCTTATCAACAGCTGATTTTGAAAATGCATGGGCCTTTACCGTCAGTTTTTTGCTGATCTCCCCATTGCCCAGGATTTTAACTCCATCTCCAATCTTCTTTATTACTTTCTTTTCAAGGAGAATTTCAGGTGTAACCACATCTCCGTTTTCAAAGCTCTCCTCCAGGGCTTTTACATTGACTATTGAAATATCCTTTTTGAATATGTTTGTGAAACCTCGCTTGGGTATTCTCCTTTGTAGGGGCATTTGTCCGCCTTCAAAACCTGGCCTTACTCCACCACCAGAGCGGGCCTTCTGTCCCTTCTGACCTCTACCCGCAGTTTTGCCCCATCCTGAACCGATTCCCCGGCCAACTCTTTTTCTTTTTTTCTTGGGCTGAGCGGGTTTTAGTTCATGTAGTTTCATGTTCATACACCTCCCCATATCATTCCACATTATTTGATGAATGCTTCAGCTTACTCCAGTAGCTCTTTAACATCTTTTCCCCGTAAACGAGCTACATATTCTGCGCTCTTTAAACTTTTAAGACCTTCCACGGTAGCTCTCACCATGTTTATAGGATTCGATGATCCCAGGGATTTTGTTAGAATATCTCTTATTCCAGCCAGTTCTAAAACTGCCCTTACCGGGCCTCCTGCGATAACACCGGTACCTTCAGAGGCAGGTTTAAGAAGAACTTTCCCGGCTCCATATCTGCCAATTATTTCATGAGGTATGGTTGTTCCAACGACGGGAACCTTAATGAGGTTTTTCTTGGCATCTTCAATACCCTTTCGGATGGCTTCAGGAATTTCAACGGCTTTACCCAGGCCCGCTCCAACATAGCCGTCAGAGTTACCCACAACAACCAGAGCACTGAACCTGAAATTTCTTCCTCCCTTAACTACTTTAGCCACACGGTTAATGCTGACAACTTTTTCTTCTAAATCCAAAGCAGCCGGATCAATCTTCTGCATGTATTTTTTTCCCTCCCTCAACTAAAATTTTAATCCGCCTTCCCGGGCACCTTCCGCAACGGCTTTTACTCGACCGTGGTAAATGTACCCGCTTCTATCAAAAACTACCCTGTCTATTCCTTTCGCTAAAGCCCTTTTGGCTATTATTTTCCCTACCTTCTTTGCTGCTTCCACATTGGATGTGCTTTCAAGACCTTCTTTTACTTCGTCCTCCAGGGTGGAAGCTGAAACCAGCGTGTTCCCAGTTTCATCATTGATTATCTGTGCATACATGTGTTTCAGGCTTTTGTATACATTCAATCTTGGTCGTTCAGCACTGCCCATAATTTTGTTCCTTATTCTTCTGTGTTTCTTTTTTCTCCTTTCATTCCTGCTAAGCTTTTTAATCACACTGGTTCACTCCTTTCTTACATTATGCTCCAGTCTTACCTTCTTTGCGTCTCACATATTCATTTTCATATCTAATGCCCTTTCCTTTATAAGGCTCGGGTTCCCTTACCGCTCTTATTTTAGCTGCAAGAGTTCCCACTTTTTCTTTATCAATGCCTTTTATTACAATTTTGTTGTTTTGGGGAACCTCTATCTCAATACCCTCTGGTTGGGGAATTTCCACGGGATGGGAATACCCAACATTGAGGACAAGCTTGTTGCCCTGTTTGGCAGCTCTGTAACCAACACCATGTATCTCCAAAACCTTTTGGAAACCTTTTGTAACACCTTCTACCATGTTTGCTATTAGACTTCGTGTTAAACCGTGTAAAGCTTTGTGCTGTTTGGTATCACTGGGGCGTTTAACGACAACCTGGTTGTCTTCCAAAAGTATATCCATGCTGGGATGCATCTCTTTTTCAAGGCTACCTTTAGGCCCTTTCACCATTACTATGTTATTATTTATCTTAACTTCAACACCATCTGGTATTTTAATTGGCAGCTTACCTACTCTAGACACTTGTTGCACCTCCTATTACAAAAAACCTTTTAATTACCAGACATAACAGAGAACCTCGCCACCGATTCCTCTCCTGCGTGCCTCTTTATCTGTCAAAATGCCCTGAGAGGTTGATAGAATAGCAATACCCAGACCTCCCAGAACTTTAGGAATTTCATCCTTTTTAGCATACACTCTCAAACCTGGTTTGCTGATTCGTTTGAGGCCTGTGATAACCTTTTCATTGTTTTTGCCGTACTTGAGGTAAATCTTGATGATTCCCTGTTTGTTATCATCTATAACCTCAAAATCTTTTATAAACCCTTCTTCCTTTAGAGTTTTGGCTATTTCCTTCTTAATCTTTGATGCAGGAACTTCTACTGATTCATGTCCTACCATGTTGGCATTGCGTATTCTGGTCAACATATCAGCAATGGGGTCCGTTAAAGTCATAATCTTCCCTCCTTCTCAAAAAACTTACCAGCTGGCTTTCTTTACACCAGGGATTTGGCCTTTGTATGCCAGTTCCCTAAAACATATACGGCACAAACCGAACTTTCTCATGTAGGCATGGGGTCTACCACAAATTCTGCACCTGCTGTATTTTCGAGTGGAATACTTAGGTTTGCGCTTTTGTTTAGCTATCAGAGCTTTTCGAGCCAAGTAATTTCCCTCCTTTTTTTATGGATTCTCAGCATTACTGTTTCTTAAAAGGCATTCCCAGTAATCTTAAAAGTTCCCTTGCTTCTTCATCCGTTTCAGCAGTGGTGGTTATAATTATATCCATACCTCTAACGGTTTCCACATCATCATAACTTATTTCAGGAAAAACCAACTGCTCTTTGATTCCAAGGGCAAAGTTACCCCGTCCATCAAAGGATTTGGGAGAAACTCCGTTAAAATCTCTTACCCTTGGTAAAGCTACATTTACCAGTTTATCAAAAAACTCATACATTCTTTTGCCCCTCAGGGTTACTTTACATCCAATAGGCATCCCCTGTCTTATTTTAAATGAGGCTATGGATTTTTTAGCCCTTGTTATCACAGGTTTTTGCCCTGATATCATCGCCATGTCTTTCATTGCTTCGTCCAGCAACTTGGGATTTTCTTTGGCCTGACCGACTCCCATGTTTATAACAATTTTCTCCAATTTGGGTGCTTCCATTTCGTTTTTGTAGTTGAATTTCTCCATTAAAGCAGGTTTTACTTCTTCATTATATTTTTTTTGTAATCTAGCCACAGATACTACCTCCCTTCCCTGAAAAAACTATTTATCGATATCCTCTCCGCACTTTTTGCACACTCTAACTTTTGTGCCATCATCCAGCATTTTCATCCCTATTCTCGTGGGTTTGTCACACTTTTTGCAGAGCAGCATCACATTGGATATATGAATGGGTGCTTCCTGGTGAATGATTCCGCCCTGTTGCATCTGTCTTGTAGGCCTTACGTGTTTGGTAGCCATGTTTATATTCTCAATAATGAGCCTTTCTTTCTTCGGAAAAACGCTTAAAACCTTACCCTTTTTCCCTTTATCTTTGCCGGCTATTACTACAACCGTATCGCCTTTTTTTATTCTCGTTTTTGCCACGAAAGACACCTCCCTTTTAAAGCACTTCAGGAGCTAAAGATATGATCTTCATAAAGTTTTTTTCCCTAAGTTCCCTTGCAACAGGGCCAAAAATCCTTGTGCCCCTGGGATTAACATCATCACTCAGTATGACTGCCGCGTTTTCGTCGAACTTGATATAAGACCCATCAGGCCTTCTGAGACCTTTTCTTGTTCGGACTATTACAGCCTTGACTACATCTCCTTTTTTTACTACGCCGCCCGGGGTGGCATCTTTCACCGAGGCAACGATTACATCTCCTATATTAGCATATTTCTTGGAACTACCCAAAACTTTTATACACATTATCTCTTTTGCTCCTGAATTGTCTGCAACATTTAAACGGCTTTGTGGCTGAATCATTAGGTTCCCTCCTTTTTCAAATGTCAGAGAACATCTGAAAATCTCTATTTTGCCTTTTCTATTATCTCAACAACTCTCCAACGTTTTTCTTTGCTCAGAGGTCTTGTTTCCATTATTTTAACTTTATCACCCACTTTGCACCTGTTCTCTTCATCGTGAGCTTTGAATTTCTTGGTCCTCTTGATGGTTTTGCCGTACAATGGATGGCGCATCACTCTTTCTACTGCCACTACTACCGTCTTATCCATCTTGTCACTTACCACTTTTCCGATTCTGATTTTTCTCATACCGCGCTGGCTCATACCTATCCTCCTTCCTTATCTTGCTACGCTTGTTTGGATTTTTGCGCTGCTAGCTCTCTTTCTCTTAAAACAGTTTTTATCCGAGCAATGGTTTTTTTAACCATTCTGATCCTCATAGGATTATCAAGCTGACCTGTTACCTGCTGAAACCTTAAATTGAACAATTCTTCTTTAAAATCCTTAAGTTTCTGATCAAGTTCGGCATTGGATAGTTCTCTAATTTCCTTAATCTTCATTTCCTTCACCACCCATTTCTTCCCGTTTGACTATTTTACACTTTATAGGCAACTTGTATGAGGCCAGCTTTAATGCCCGTTTAGCCACTTCTTCGCTTACTCCGGAAATTTCAAAAAGTATTCTGCCGGGTTTAACTACTGCAACCCAGTATTCTGGCGAACCCTTACCACTACCCATTCGAGTTTCGGCTGGTTTGGCTGTTACCGGTTTATCGGGAAATATCTTTATCCAAACTTTTCCGCCCCTCTTAATGTGCCTTGTCATGGCAATACGCGCAGCTTCAATCTGATTGGCAGTAATCCATGATGGCTCAAGAGCCTGCAGACCATATTCACCATAAGCGATGGTGTTCCCTCTACGGGCTTTACCCTTCATTCTACCTCGTTGAAGTTTTCGATACTTCACCCTTCTGGGCATCAACATCGCCATTCCCCCTTCCTATCTCCCTTTTCTTATCCTTATCAGGCAGCACTTCCCCTTTGTAAATCCACACTTTGACTCCTATTCTTCCATAGGTAGTGTGGGCTTCGGCAAAACCATAATCTATGTCAGCTCTTAAAGTTTGAAGGGGTATAGTTCCCTCACTGTATCCTTCAGAACGCGCAATCTCTGCTCCTCCCAGCCTTCCACTGACCATGGTTTTTATGCCCTGAGCACCTGCTTTCATTGCCCTGGATATAGCCTGTTTCATAGCCCTTCTAAAGGAAATCCTTCTTTCCAGCTGACTTGCAATGTTCTCTGCCACCAGCTGGGCATCCAGTTCTGGTTTTCCTACCTCTACAACATTAATCTGCAGCTGCTTGCCTGTCATTTTTTCTATTTCGTTCTTTAATTCTTCAACTCCTGTACCACCTTTACCTATAACCATTCCAGGTTTCGCCGTATGAACAAAAAGCTTTATCCTATTGGCTGCTCTTTCTATTTCAATCCTCGAAATTCCTGTGTTATAAAATTTTTCTTTTATGTGCTTCCTTATCTGATAATCTTCGTACAACAAGTCTGCATAATTTTTCTCTGCATACCATCTTGCATCCCAGTCTTTGATTATTCCTACTCTCAAACCATGGGGATTTACTTTCTGACCCACTAAATCATCCCTCCTTCTTCTCTTTTAATACTATAGTGATGTGACTGGTTCTTTTCCGAATCATCGTGGCTCTACCCATTGCCCTTGGGCTAAACCTCTTCATGGTTGGCCCTTCATCAGCATACGCCCTTGCTACATATAGGTCCTCAGGATCCACGTTATAATTGTGTTCAGCATTGGCAATAGCTGATTTCAGCACTTTTTCAATCTTCCTAGCCGCAGCTTTCTGAGTAAACTTAAGGATAGATAAGGCCCTGTTCACATCTTTTCCCCTGATCAAATCCAGCACAATACGTACCTTTCTGGGTGAAATCCTTACAAAACGGGCTACTGCTCTTGCTTCCACGGATTTCTACCTCCTTCCCTTTGTTTATTTAAGTGAAGTAGATCTTTCTGTATGAGCACCGTGGCCTCTAAAAGTCCGCGTTGGAGCAAACTCTCCTAGTTTGTGACCGACCATTTCCTCGGTAATGTAAATGGGTATATGTTTTCTTCCATCGTGGACTGCAATGGTATGGCCCACCATCTGGGGATATATCGTTGATCTTCTCGACCATGTTTTTATTACTCTCTTCTTACCACTTTTATTCATCTCTTCAATTTTTTTAAGCAGTTTAGGGTCAACATAAGGTTTTTTCCTGGCCATCTTTAGACTGAAAGCCTCCTTTCATTAAGGGGAACTATCCCTTTATCCCTCTAGGATTTGCGTTTTCTCAAAATATACTTATCAGACTTTTTGCGTTTCCTCGTCTTGTAACCAAGAGTCGGCTGTCCCCACGGTGTTACAGGAGTTTTACGTCCAATGGGAGCTTTTCCTTCTCCTCCACCATGGGGATGGTCTACCGGGTTCATAGCTGAACCCCTTACTTTTGGTCTTCTGCCTTTCCAGCGGTTTCTTCCAGCTTTACCGATGGAAATGTTCTCATGATCGATGTTGCCAACCTGACCAATGGTTGCTCTGCATTCCAGCCGTATCAATCTCACTTCTCCAGAAGGCAGCCTGACATGGGCATATTTCCCTTCTTTAGCCATCAACTGGGCTACGGTGCCGGCTGACCTCACCAGCTGAGCTCCTTTACCCGCTTTCAATTCAATGTTGTGTATAACAGTTCCAACAGGAATGTTCTTCAACGGCAGACAGTTTCCGGGTTTGATGTCTGCTTTTTCCCCTGACATAACCTCATCTCCGGGTTTTAAACCCAGTGGAGCAATTATATACCTTTTTTCACCATCGGCATAGGTTAACAGTGCAATGTTCGCACTTCTGTTGGGATCATACTCAATAGCTTTAACTCTGGCCGGAATGTTGTCTTTATCCCTTTTAAAATCAATTATCCGGTATTTTCTTTTGTGGCCGCCACCCCTATGCCTGACAGTAATTCTTCCCTGAGCATTTCTGCCTCCACTGCTTTTCAGTGTCCTTATCAGGGATTTTTCTGGCTCTTTTTTAGTGATTTCATCGAAGGTTGATACCGTCATAAATCTTCTGCCGGGAGAAGTGGGTTTGAATTTTTTAATTGCCATCTTTATCCCTCCCTACATTTATTTCCTGCCTTTCAAAAGCTTTGCTGCTCTTTCCAAGTTTGAACCTATTCGCTACATACCCTCAAAGAACTCTATTGGTTTACTGTCCTCTGTTATCTTCACGATTGCCTTTTTCCAGTTCGGCCTCCTGCCTTCAAATCGTCCCAATCTCTTTCTCTTGCCTTTCATGTTCATTGTGTTAACCTTTTCTACCTTTACCCCAAAGATTTCCTCAACAGCTTTCTTGATTTGAATCTTGTTGGCATTGCGGTCAACAACGAAGGTGTATTTGCGGTCTGCCATTTCATTCATGCTTTTTTCAGTGATAACGGGTTTGATGATTATATCATATGGATTGTTGGACATTATGAATACACCTCCTCAACCTTTTCTAATGCCTTCTTGGTTAAAATCAGCTTATCATGAAGCAAAAGGTCATAAACATTCATTGACTCAACAGAACCCGTAGAAACTCCAGGAATATTGCGGGCTGACAGAATAACCTTTTCATCCTTTTCTCCCAATACCAGCAGTGCTTTTTCTTTAACATTTAGATTGCTCAAAATATTGATCATATCCTTGGTTTTGGGTCTTTCCATTTTAAGTTCATCCAAAACAATCAGATTGTTCTCAACCACTTTAGAGCTTAATGCCGATTTTAAAGCAAGCCTCTTAACTTTTTTGGGCAGCTTTTTCCTGTAAGATCTGGGTTTAGGGCCAAACACAATACCTCCACCTCTCCAGATAGGTGACCTGATGCTTCCGTGTCTTGCTCTTCCTGTTCCTTTTTGTCTCCAGGGTTTAGCCCCTCCACCCTTTACCTCTGCACGGGTTTTGGTAGAGGCTGTTCCCTGCCTTCTGTTTGCCAGCTGAGCAACAACAACTTTATGCATTAAGTCTTCCCTTATTTCTGCTCCGAAGACTTTATCTGACAATTCTACTTCACCGATTTCTTCCCCGTTCACATTGTATAATGGGACCTTTGGCATTGTCTGTTCCTCCTTTCTCTATATCTAAATACCTTAATCATCATTTTTTATCAAGACTAAGCCCTTCCTCGGACCCGGAACTGATCCTTTAACCAGGAGCATGTTTTTTTCTGGGTCTACTTTAACAATTTCTAAATTTCTAATGGTTACTCTTTCTCCACCCATTCTTCCGGGCAATTTCCGGCCTTTGAAAACCCTGGCAGGGTCCGTTGAACCCAAAGAACCGGGTCTTCTGTGGTATCTGGAACCGTGAGACATGGGGCCTCTGGAAAAATTCCATCTTTTAATTGCTCCGGTAAAGCCTTTTCCTTTGGAAGTTCCAACTACATCCACCTTTTCTCCTTCTTTAAATATATCCACCTTTATTTCCTGGCCTACTTCATATTTTTCAACATTTTCTGTTCTTATTTCCTTCAAATACTTTTTAGGTTTTACACCTATTTTTTTAAAATGACCGAGCACTGGTTTGATTAATTTGTGTTCCTTTATGTCTTCAAAGCCTATCTGAATTGCATTGTATCCATCAGTCTCAACGGTTTTTTTCTGAACAACCACATTCGGTTTGGCTTCTATAACTGTTACCGGAATAGCCTGGCCTTCTTCATCAAAAATCTGCGTCATCCCTATTTTTCTGCCCAGGATTCCTTTTGCCATTGTTGCTACCTCCCTTAAGCCTTTCTATTAAAGCTTGATTTCTATATCTACACCTGCCGGCAGATCTAACCTCATCAGCGAATCAACGGTTTTAGGTGTAGGTTCTTTGATATCAATCAATCTCTTGTGCGTCCTCATTTCGAACTGTTCCCTTGAATCTTTATACTTATGAGGTGCTCTCAATATGGTAAAAATGCTTTTATCTGTGGGAAGGGGTATAGGCCCCGATACTTTGGCGCCAGTTCTTTTGGCAGTTTCAACTATTTTTCTGGCTGACTGATCCAGAAGATTATGATCATAGGCCTTTAAACGTATCCGGATTTTTTGTTTTGCCAACCTGGTTCCCTCCTTTTTCTACACTGTTTTGCTTTTTTATTTTTAACAAAAGAAGAGGAGGAGGAAGCTCTTCCCTCATCTTCTTTTGTTTGAGTTTTTACTCGATTATTTCTGTTACGACACCAGCACCTACTGTTCTTCCACCTTCACGG
>ENA-OSAI01000074-OSAI01000074.1-marine-sediment-metagenome-genome-assembly--contig:-NODE-74-length-64781-cov-12.483422_pt1 | contig 64781 bp, 62 predicted proteins | sample MGYA00237871_ERZ529316 | MGnify/ENA primary metagenome ERZ529316 (study PRJEB26369, sample SAMN03142814) | marine sediment metagenome | biome: marine; feature: borehole; material: sediment...
GCTTCACGTGGGTTCAAATCCCACCCCCGGCTCCAGTTTTCGTTAAAATCAGCCCGATTTAACCCGTTTTCACCGTTACAGAATTCCATAATGCCGTTACAATTTTTTATAACGTCCGCATCCTTTTCAGAATATGCGACTACTACAAGCCAACACTTTTCCTTGATGAGACGGAAGCATTCATGATAAAAGATCAAAGAGAAATACTCTACTTGCTTAATTCTGGGTACAGAAAAGGCTTTAGAGCCGCGAGAACCGAAGAAACAAAGAGTGGATTCAAAATCCGTGCATTGGACACTTTCGGGTTCAAAGCACTATCTGGCACAAAAGATTTTGTCGAAACCCTCAAAAGCCGATGCATAACGTTTAACATGAGCCAAGCCACAAGGCCTGTGAGAACGATTATAGACGAAAAGAAAGCTGAGGAACTACGCAGAAAACTCCTCGCGTTCAGGTTCAAAACGCTGTCGAAAGGGCAAGAAACTCCGGAGGCGGTCAAGGAGTTGAAGGGCAGACTCAGAGAACTTTTTAAGCCATTAGTGGCAGTAGCCCCGCCAACAGAACAACAAAAACCATAAGCAATGCTTTTCCTGTCAATCTCCTTTTTAACGCTACTATTCAGCCTACAAAAAAATTAAAACTTGCGCAAAACGCTAATGAACCTTTTCTCTTATGATTTACTGTCAATACATCTCATATAACATTCTAATTAAACGTTTTTACCTAAGGACAGCATGAAATGGTGGAAAAACTAAAGCTAGAGAACTTTCTTTCATAAAAATGAGTTTAGATTTTGGCATATGGTGGACCGGGCGGGATTTGAACCCGCGACCTCCTGATTGCAAATCAGGCGTTCATACCAAACTGAACTACCGGCCCACTTTTTTAAATTTCTAATTTAAAGCGTAATTTGAATGTTTTGTTTATGCATTGGTTAAATAGTATTTCTTGCAGTTGAATCTTCTCCACTACATTTTAATTTATACTTACTCTGTTTAAGTTTTGGACTTTCGGCTCTTTTTTTAAGTTACAAAATTAAAGTTAAACTAGAAATTTACTTAAAATTAAAATTCTGGATTAATAAAATATTTCACTTAAAATTTAATTTTGTTTATTTGAGGAAAATGCGAGATTGGGTAGCCATCTTCGTCGGCATCGCTGTGTTCTTTTTAGGCATCTTCATCTACGTTAGTCCTGAAAAATTTAAGGTATATATAGAGTTCTTCCCCATGTCTGCAGCTGGAATCATAGTTTTAGGCTTGGGAACTTTCCTCATAATAGTTGGCGTGGTCAGCCTTATTGCAGACAAGCTACACACATAAAAGAGGGGAAATGACGGTTTTGAACATAATCTTCCTAGGTTTTGAAGTTTGAGGGCCGGGGCCGGGATTTGAACCCGGGCGCCGGGCTCCACAGGCCCGTAGGCTTCCAGGCTACCTCACCCCGGCCACTTTTTCGGGTAACCTCGATGCTTTTTGAAACATATAAAGGGAGTATTTAGTTTTTTGGAATTACGTATTAAAAAGGGAAATTAAAGTTAGGAAGATTCTGACGTGGTTATAGCGTTTTAATTTATTATTTGTTTTTTGTGGGCTATGGCGAAGACTGTTGTTATTAACAGTATAGCTAGGAAGACTGTACCGGTTGGGAATTCGGGCATAGTTTTTATTGGGGTTACGGTAAATTCAGTTGTTTTTTCAAGCCAAAATTGTTCGATGCCGTTAATTGTTTTTATGTAGAGTTGAAAAGTGTAGTTTCCTGCCTCCAGTTTTCCTATCTGGTAAGTAAAGTTGTCCGCATGAATCACCTGCAAAACATATTCATCACTTCTAGGCACCGAAACAGTGACATTTACTGAGAGCACGTTTCCGTTTCGAATAACTGAACCGAAATCAACAACGTAAGGGGCGTATGTGCGGAAAAGCAAGCTAACAAAAACTGTTACTTCGTCAAGTTCTGTTGGCTGGCTGGGGTTTACTTCGATATAGCAGCCGGAAACTGTTGCTTGAGCTAGATGAGAATTTAACATTAAAAATCCAATAAAGATTGCTAGTATAATTAAACTCGTTGTTTTAGATTTCAACTCTGGTCGATAATAAGTTTAGTTTCTGGCGAAATTTATGCTTTATGCTTTTAATGTTCAGATACATCCTAAGGATCTTTTGGTGAAGCAATAATAAATAGGTTAGGGGTCATATTTTCCGAATTGGGCGGCTACGATAGCTGCGTCCATTATGTCGATTTTTCCGTCGTAGTAGAGATCACATACTGCATGGTATTTTAGCGCTCCAACAGGTTCTTCTCCGGCATATCTTCCAAATCGAGCTGCCACTTGGGCTACATCTAATATGTCTACCTTGCCATCAGGTATGCCTAACGATTCGTTGTTGGCTATGTCTCCGGTCATTGCGACAGTTAGGTATAGCCATATTGAAGTTAAATTGTTATCATTTGGATTTGCATCATTAAGGATTTCCACAGAGGCTTTAATGTAGTAGGCTCCTTTTTCAATACCGCTGTTGTTTAGGACGCTGATTGGGACCATGATTCTTCGAGCTTCGTCTGGGAGAATGTTTGAAACAGTTAAGTTGCCAACGGGTAGGGTTTGATGTCCGAATCTGTCAATGAGGTAAATTGTAATGTTAGCGTGTTCTGTGAAAGTTCCTTTGTTTTGGATGAACAGGGAAATGTTTGCGGTTAATATTAGGTCTGACGAGGGAGAGAGGCACAGAATGTTTTTCTCAGTTGGGTAGGGCATCGGTGGGCTAGTTATGGCTATGTCGTGAACTCCAGGTAGAATTTCGATTATTCCATTAGCATAATAATTATCGGATATGTCCTGATCTTGAGGTAGACTTGTGATGTTTACGAAGATTTGATATATTTCGGGTATGAATGCAGTTGTGTTCCAAGTGAATGTAACATTTAATGGAGAAGCTAGATAGTTTAGTTGAACACCCTGTGTGCCTATAAGGGTTATGTTGGCTATTGATGTCATGTTTGCATAAAGGTTAAGGGTAAAGACCTCGTCGTAAGCCCCCTGATTTTCAATCTCAACCGTTATGCTAATTTGTTTTCCTCTAGCCGCTTGATCCACATAGGGTACTGGTTCTGCCCAGTTTATGGCGATATCATGAATAGGTTCTATTACCTCTATGGTTATGGTTTGATTGTTGTTTAATGGGTTGTCGTCGGTTATTTCTGCATATATCTTTATTGAGAAGTTTCCTATGCTGGGAGGATCCCATATTGCTTCCCAGATTTGGTATTCGCCCGGGTTTAGTGATGGGATGATCTCCCAGTCGAACAGTGTTTCGTTGTAGTAGGCGTAAGCTCTAAAGGATTCCATTGAATAGTTTCCTATATTTTCAAAGAGGACGCAGATTGGCATTTGACGACCTAGGAAAGCCTTAGGTCTTGCCGGTGTTACTTCGGCTATTTGCAAATCATGAAATGGTATGAGTATAAGGACTTCATCGTTGGTTTTATTGTTGTTGTCTGGGAAATCGTCGTGGGTTATATTTGCGTAGGCGCCGATTATGTAGTATCCCCCAGAAAATCCAGTTGTATCCCAATAGAAGGTTACATTCTTTATTTCGCCTTTTTCTACAATCAGGTAAGTCATGTTTATAGGTTGGGGGGTTGTATTGTTAGAATACCATAAGGTTACTGTTACATTCTCACTTTGATATTCTCCTTGATTAGTGAGTGATACTGTTACCTCTAAAGTTTCTCCTCGGGTTGCATTTAATTTGGAGGGGGATATCTCTAAAACGGACACATCGTGGAATGGCGGCCTAACTAGGATTGTTCCGAAAGTAAAGTTGTTATTTTCGTAGTTTACTTCGTCTAACACCTTGGTGACAGATCCCTCGATGAGATAGTTACCTAGTGAAAAGTTGGTAGTGTTCCAGTTGATTGTGGAATACCAGTAGGTGCCTTCCACAAGGCTGGTGGTACTGTTTTCACCTATTAGAGTGGAGTTGGCGTAAACTGTGACTGTAATGTTGCCCTCAGTGAAGTCACCATCATTTTTCACGGTTATTCCAATTAGTACTGTCTGGTTGATGCGTACTACCGTAGCATTAACAACCATATCAATTAGAATTAAATCATGGACAAGTATTGTTACATTTCCATCTTCTTTCTTTACATTGTCAACTGTGGCGCTTATATGGTAGGTGCCTCTAGTGAAGTTAGTCGTGTCCCAAGGAAGAATAAGCCATTTAGTTTCATTTATAGTTATGAAAACATTTTGAACTTTACTTACTGGAATTGTAAGTGATCCGTTAGAACACCATGCTGTTACTGTAACGTTTTCGTTGTAATCTCCTTGATTCTTAATTGTTACATTAATGTTTAAGGTCTCTCCTTTCGTTACGTTAACTTGTTCAGGTTTAACTTCGAGAATGACGACTTCATGCTTCTTCACTTTCAAAGGTTTAGTTGTAGAGTTTTGAGCTCCGTGAGAATCGGTTACCGTCAGAATTACGTTGTATTCTCCGCCTTCGATATACTTATGGATAATGATTGGTACCTTTGTAGTGGTGATGTTACCATCTCCGAAGTTCCATGTGTAGTTTATGATTTGGTCTAGCGGATCAGGATCCATGCTTGCAGAAGCATTGAAAACTACGGTTTGGTTTACTTCGGCTTCTGTGGGAGAAAAAATGAAGGACGCGATTGGTGGGGAGTTCTTGCCAAAAGCGTATACTTTACCATCTTTTGCGCCTATGAAGACCATGCCATTGGCGATTGCTGGAGAAGACCATATTTCACCGTTGGTTTGATAGCTCCAGAGTTCCTCTCCGGTGGAAGCATTTAACGCGTAAATCTTGTAATCACATGAACCGAAAAAGACCGCGCCGTTCGCGACCGCTGGGGAAGAATAAATTGTACCGTTTATTGCGCCTCCATCGGTTGTAAAGTTCCATACTTGCTCGCCAGTGTTCTCGTTAAAGGCATAAAGCTTGCCGTCTTCACAGCCTACGAATACTTTTCCATAAGCAACTGCAGGGGATGAATCAATTCTTCCCTGAGTAAAGTTTTTCCAGATAATTTCACCATTGGAAGCGTTTAACGCATATAGAGTGTTTAAGGATACTCCAACGAAGACCTTTCCATTAGAAACTGCTGGGGAGGAATATACAATTTGCCCACCTAAGTTGGTGGAATTTAGCAAGTTTCCATTTTCTGCATCAAATATATGGAGTACCCCATCCAATGAACCAATAAACAGTTTACCCCCTGCCACCGCAGGGGACGATTTGAAGTTTGAACTTGCTGTTGAATTCCGCCATATTACTGTACCATTGAAATCTAAAGCGTACACAGTGCCTTTTGTCACATTCATAGAGGCAACGTAGACTCTACCACCCGCGATTGTTGGAGATGACCATATTTGGCTTCCAAGCTTTAAGCTCCATAGGGTTTTCCCAGTTGAAGCGTTCAATGCGTAGAACGTACCATTAGTGGACCCTACGAACACTGTGCCATCCGCAACAGCAGGGGAAGACTCTATTTCGATGCCAAGAAAGTCTTCGCTTTTCCATATTCGATGCCCTGAAGTAGCGTTGAAAGCATACATGTAGCCATCTTTTACGCCTATGAAGAGGTAACCAGCGTAAATTGCGGGGGAAGAGAAACCGATAATTCCGTCAGTGGAGTTCAACCACATAAGAGCAGTTGTTTTGTTGTCAACTGGTGCAGTGGCGTTCGAAAAGCCTGTGTGTTGGGGATTATGGCGAAACATAGGCCATGAATCAGTTGAAGATGCGCCATAACTGTTGGTTGAGAGGAAAAGGAAGCTTATTGTACTTAAGAGTAAGACTGCACATAATAAAGAGGTTTTCAAAATTATACGTCGGGTTTTCTTTTTCAGTTTCATTCACCTTAATAACTCTTGCAGTTATTTTCTTTAATTGAAGGAAAGTTTATAAAATCTATGGAACTTTTTTCTAGAGGGGAATGAAAGTTAGCTATTTTTGTTTTATATGGATGGTTTATTGTTTTTTCGTTTTTCTTGCGTAGGTTATGTATCCAGTGTGGGCTGTCATAAGTGTTTGTGGACGGGTTTTTCCAGGTTTTATTTGCATTCCCCGGGTTAAACATTCAAAAGTTTGTATATCTACGAAGCCGTTTTGTTCAAGAGCTTCCACGGTTTTTATTGTTTGGTCTATAGTCGGGCTAAAGGAAACAAAGATGCTGCTCGGTTTTAATGCTTGATAAGCATGAGATACTACAAGCCATGGTGTGGCCATATCTAATATCACTGCGTCTACTTCTTTCTCATCTATTCCCTTTGTGATATCTTTGTTTTTTATTTCCACGTAGTTAATTACGTTAGCCCGTGTGAGATTTTTCTTTGCAGTTTCGATGAATTCCTCTCGGATTTCATATGTATACACATGTCCGGATGGTTTAACATAGAAAGCCAGCGCTGTTGTTAAAGCACCTGTTCCAGTCCCAGCCTCTACCACATGACTTCCAGGCCCTATGCCGCTGAACATCACTATTAACGCTATATCCTTAGGATAAGTTATCTGAGTTCTACGTTGAGATTTGAATATGTAGTCGCGGATTTTAGGCTTTAAGGCGACAAATTCAGCTCCCGTGCTGCTTGATATTCTTATACCATATTCTTTATCTACAAGTTCACCAAGTTTAATGAAGCCCTTGTGAGTGTGGAATTCCTTTTCTCTTTCTACTTTAACTAAATATGTCCGTTTAGGACTTAAATAAAGAAGGACATAATCGTTTTCTTTTATTTTTTCTACCAACTTGTGCTACCTTTTCAGGGAGTGTACTTGAATGGGTGTTTTGCTCGGTTCTTGTTTTCAAGTAATTCCTCTATGGTTGGACGCCCCTCAATAGCTCGGCGGAGAGCATGTCTCATAGCCTTATAATTGTTTATATATACACGTTGACGATTAACAGCGGCTGGATGAACAAAAACATTGGCTATTATTAGTATTTCATCTACAAATTCTTTAGGAATGGTACCGTCGGCAACACTGTCGACCACAGCTTTAGCTACTGCCGCTTGGGCAGGCCCATAAATCATGCTTGCTTGCCTCATGCTTCGGATGGTAACAGTAGGCACAATGAGGGTTGTAGGTTTTACAGCTAGGTTTGGCTCTAGAATGGCAAGCAGAGGCTCGTGGCCTGGTGAAGGAGAAGCTTTGGCTTTAGCATAAGCCTCGCTTAGGGGCCCGTCTTTCTGTCCTATCATTAAGTCTATATGCGCTACTTCAGGTTCTTCGCCGGCTAACGCTTCACCTATTTTTATGGTAAAATCTTTTATTGTTTTTGAGGAGATTCCGAGAGTTTCGAATCGTTCCTCTAGGGGTTTTTCTGTTATTTTCTCGAAGGCTACGGGTTTAGGTTTTATTTTTCCAATTTTTTCAAGCTCTAATCTCAACTCTTCTCTGGCTTCGTAGCTTAGTTCTCCGCCTATGCTTAAAGGATGCCGCACAGGCCCAACTTTTAGCCCTATCATTTTTAAGGCTTCTTTTGCGCCTACTGCTCCGCTGCCGGCTATTATCCGGGCTATTTTTTGAACCCGATACTGAAGATCTCGAGCTTTCTGGAGTTCCCCATTCTGAACATGGCGATATATTTGTATCCAGATGTCAGGGATAACATTGGCGCTTGCTAGGATGGCTCCTGAAGCCCCAGCTGCTAGCGCTGCGATCACTACTTCGTCATGTCCGCATAATATGTTAATTTTGTCCCTTACTTTTTCTAAGACAGCAAGCATGTAGCGAAGTTCACCGCTACTGTCTTTTAGGGCTACTATATTTGGGATTTGAGCCAAATCTTCCACCATTTGCCACTTAAGCCATACACCGGTGCATTGAGGGATATTATAAAGTACTATTGGAATGTCAACCTTATTCGCTATAGTGTAGAAGTGCTGGTAAATCCCTCGGTTGGTGGGCTTGAGGTAGAAAGGAGTAACGATTAAAACAGCATCTGCGCCTGCATCTTTGGCATATTGGGTCATTTCTAATGCTTGCTTTGTTCCACTTGCGCCTGTTCCAGCAATAACTGAGCACCGGTCATTAACTTCATCTATTACTACATCTATGACATGTTTCCGTTCTTCTATAGTTAGGTTTACGAACTCACCTGTAGTCCCGCAGGGAACCACTCCATTAACACCGAGTTCAATGCAACGATTAACAAGGGCACGCAATTGCTCATCATTAATTTCTTTTCCATTATCCGTAAAAGGAGTCACTAGAGCTGGAAAAATTCCTTCAGGTTTAAACATACATTTTCACTCTCTATCTATCAAGGTTGGATAATTTAAAGAGATAGAAGTTATATTTGTTTTCTGTCAAGGACGAGTTATGTTCTTTTTCTACACAGTTGGAGAAAACGCTTAAATTGCTCAAGAAACGGATACATACGATAATTTGGAGGAACCGTTTATATGAACAACCTTCGGGAAAAATTGAGGATCAATGAAGAAAATCTCCAAGAAATAAACAATTTTCTGTTAAGTGAGGATAACCCATTAGTGAATGGCTTGTTAAAGATCATTGAGAAATATGGTGGCGTTAAAGAGATTAACCGCAAGGCTAGAGAAGCTGGAAAACTTGAGAATCTTATGGCACGCCTTCAAGCTAAAAATTCACCTTATGTTAAAGATTTAGATTGGCTGATTGAACAGAGAGACAATGGGTCTTTTATAAGTATACCTGAATATCGGAGGAAAATTTTGGGAGAAAAAGCTGACTCAACGAAGTTTGACGAGTCTTTCGCGGTAACTCTTGAAATTAGCGCATGCAACTTCTTCCCATGGCTAATAGAAGAGGCAAAAAGGGCAATTACTCAACAAGACCTTATGCCAGCTCGCTATATCCGGGTACGTTCAATGAGCGAACAGGTTGAAGATGACGACATTTTAGCTTTTGCAGCGGCTATGCAGATCATAGGAGCATCTTATGTACAAACTTTAGACACTAAAGGAACAATGCTAGGGCCTAACGGTCAACCCATTAACGTTCATTTAGGAGGACCGGAGACAATTACAGGATATTTTGGTGGCGTTGGAGTACCCAATGAGTATGCATTGAAATGGGTTGAGGAATTTCTTCATTATTATACAGAGTATGGAGTTAAACAAGTGTTGAATATAAACATTGGAACCGTGATGTTGGGATATTGGCTGCACAAGCTTGGAATAGATGTTGAATTTAAGATTTCCGTGTTTTTGGGTAATGATAATCCTTACGCATGTTTCTGGACGTTGATGACTGCGAAACTTTTCAGCCGGGAGGATGGGAAAACTCCATTGATAGGATTTAACCTTTCAAATTCTGTGAACAATGAGACTATTGAGTTGGCAGCCTATATTCGAAAATCCTTCAATTTTGAGGATATAGTTAGGATAGAGCATCACATATTGGAAGCTTATAAAAGCATTGTGCGGCAACCATATGATAGGCTTAATGAACTTTTGGAAGTTGCGGATCATATTAAGAACATTAGCGCAAAACATGAGGGGGGAGTTCCTGAAATTGAGAAAACTCGAGAGCACCCCTCAGATATTCTGGACTATTTTATTCCAAAAAAGGAGATAATGGAAAAAGCGTTAATGCCAAAGCTGTTGACTAACTACCTTGACAAGCATGACTCGTTGAATAGAACAGCTAAGGCTCTAACAGAACGTGGTCTTGCGGTTGTTGCTGCTTGGAACTTGCATAAGAAGTAAAGAAGAGAACTGAGAATAGGCAGATTCCGCCGCAGTCTACCAGTATTCCTTCGGCTTTTTAACCATGAGGTAGAGAGTAGTAGCTATGAAGAAAACTGTTGTCACTACGAGAATTATCATTGCAAGCCTTGCATTGCTAAGCGCTGTTTCTATGCCTGAAGTCTTGTTAACCTTCAGGTCCCAATAAGTCTGGTTTAACTTAGTATAATTATTTAAAAGCTCATCGTAGGCCGCTTTCACATCGTCCAGTTGCTGTTTTAAATCTTCCATTTCGACGTTCCGCACATAGGTCATGATAAAACCGTGACCAGGTATTTCATACCTTTCCGTTACCGTTCCCTTTATAACCCACTCACAGAAAACTTCGCCATACATTATATCCCATGCATCATTACTTATTGTTACTCCGTAACTTTTATCCAAAGTCTGGTTATAATTTAACTCATATCCTGGTAATTTTATGTAAGTTAGGTTAGCTATTAGTTTCTTTGCTTTTCCACTTTGGAAATCATATATTACTAGGTAAAGATATTTTACTCGTAGGTTATCTGCCGAGGAGTTCACGTGGATACTTATGGTTATGTTGTCTCCAGGGTTTGCTTCTTCAGGCCCCATTATTTCGATTGTTAAGTTGGCTTGGGTATAGTTATAGAAGGTTTTTGTGGTTGTTTGCGAGTATGCTCTTGGTACTATGGCTAGGGCAAGAAGAGTTATTATGCTTATAGTAACTAGTTTTTTCCTGTTCATTTAATATTTCCTCCTATAAACGAAAATCGGATAGTTTTGAAAGGTTTATAATGATTTTCTACTTTCTTCTTGCTATTCTGAGCTTTCTTTTGTTTCTTTTTTAAAAATAAATGCGTATGAAGGGACTATTCTATTGACCTCATGAAGTCTAGATAGATGTATATGAAATAAATAAGGGCGAAGACAGTGAGGGTTATTTCAAGAGTTAGAATTGCGTGGTTGTTTTCCACAGCCATAAAGTATCCTTGTTGAAGTATGTCCGTGAATACGAGCATTTGGAGGAATATAGCTCCGCCTAAGCAGCTGAACCCTATGCTGTGAATAATTTGTTTTATTCGTTTGTTTATCCTTAGTTTCAAAGAGGATCACTCTACAGAATAAAGGGGAGGGGGATAACTTATTCCTTATGTATCACGACATACGATAAAGCGTAGAGATTCCCCCTACTTATTCCCAAAAAATACCTAAACTTCTAACCTAAAATTCGGTACGCCTTACCTTTCTCGACACCTATCATTTTGCTTGGTAAATCATTCATGAAACGAACAAATAGATCCACATGTTCAGTGTGAACTGGAAAAACAGCTTTAGCACCAATTTTTCTTAGTATTTTTTTAATCTGTAACGGCATTATATGTCCTGAAACATGAATATGATATTGTGGAAGCCCATAATGCTTAAGCCAGTTACGAAGCTTCTGATGATCAATCTCCATTTCTTCGTTAAATGGTTCTGAAGCTGAAAGAATATAGCAGCTTCCCGGAGCAGGTTTTATCTCTACAAGTTCTTCTAAATCATAGAAAGATGTTACGAGAATAACATTGCACTGTTTTCTGCTCAAGGTTTTAGAATCTAAAACTTTATAGCTGAAAGCATCAAATATCTCCCTTTCCCACTTGTAGGCGTACTTCTTCTTTTTCTGAAAAATACGTAAAGTTTCATCCCTTAAACTTGGAACCTTAAGCTTCTTATCTCTTCGCAACTCGTTAAGTAGATACGCCTGTCGCATTGATATAGCCAAACATTTTTCGGTTTTACAGGCTGCTTTGTAGAACGTGTTAAAACGATCAATATCTGTTCGCGCGAAATCTGCTAGAGTCAACCCGTTTACATCCTTAATTACTCGGTTGACCTTCTTCATGACTTCCCTTTCCGAAGAAACCGTAGCGCCCGTCATGTTTGTTCCTTCGCAGATTATAGCTACAGGTTCTGCTTCCACAGCTTTTTCAACAAATTCTTGGGTCATTTCAGGCTTCGAACCATGCATTCGAAAGTCACCTGTGTAAACTATAGTTCCAGACGAAGTGTGAATTAGAAAACCGTAGGCTCCAGGAATTGAATGATCAACGTGAACAGGCTCCACTTCTACGTTGTCCACAGCAATCTTGTCGCCTGTCCTGAAACTGTGAAAGTTTATCCCTTCAAAGTTAAATTCAAGCCCTTTTGGATGTATTTTGCTGAAGGCCTCTAGCACTATTTTTGTTGTTTTTCCACAGAAAACCGGAATTTCTCGCCTTAAAAAGGAGATATACGCGGCATGATCCATATGGGCATGGGTAAGAAAAACTGCATCGATTTCTGTTTCAGACCCCCTTTCAAATCTATATATCCCATTTATTTTTGGAAGCATTCCAAATTCTAATAGACTTTCTTCGCTTTTTGGTGAAAGAAAAGGTGAAGAGTAGAATTTAGCCTTGAGGGCGAAGGATACGCCGAAGTCAAAGAGAATTTTTGCATTCCTGTCCTTTAAAAGAATCTTGTTTCCACCCACTTCATTTACTCCACCATAGAAGGTTAGAGTAGTCTTAGCTTTAACCACTAGATTTCCCTTCTTTCGTTTGCTAATTTCTTGCACATGTTTGAAATTAGGAGGATTACATGGGGAAGAGTAAAAATGCTAAAAACCTTTGTGTAAAGGGGGGATACAGCCTTTTCCACGTTTAAGCGTTTACCTCCAGCGGCTAAGTATCCTTTTACAAAAGCTTTAGTTAACCACATGACCGATTTTGTGTCCATAGCTAAAGAGACATAATGTCCTGAATAGTACAAGAATTCAGCTATATCCCAAGCTTGGTTTCCGTTTTTAGATGCTTGCTCTAAGTCTAAGAATAGTATTTCATTGTCTGAGATTATGATGTTTTCTGGTTTAGCATCGCCCAGAGAAACGTCTAATTTGTGAACTTGAGCTATTTTTTTGCCAACCTCCTCAACTCTTTGCAGTTCTTCAGCTACATCGCTTTTTCGTTTAGCCTTGAATATTCTTTTTATTACCTCTGTCATCTTTTCACCTTCAACGTATTCTCGGAATATTAGACGCTTTTCTAAACTTACATGCAAGATTTTTGGAACACGTATTCCACCAGCTTCTAAAAGCTTGTTTATAGCATATTCTCGTTCCAACCGTGAGCGCCCTTGAACCGCAAAGGACTGGGTGCCTAACGCCCATAACGCAAGAGTGAACCACTTAAAATTTTGCCAGTCCATGAAACGTTTTGCAACAATCTTTTGTTCATGGCTGTTTTCTTTTAGTTTTATTAGGTAAACATCGTTTAGGATTCCACCTATATCCTCGATCTCAATGCTGGAATCAGCTTTACTAGAAACAATTTTCCTAGCGAAATCTTTAATATCTGTCCCATCAGAGAGTGAAACCTTTCCTAATGGTGTGGAAACATGAATATGTTTTCTCGGGTTTTCAAGCCTGAAAATGAGTTCTTCCCCATTCACATTCCAATAAGGTTTAAGAAGCTTTTCACGATATTGAGAAAAGACGTTTATGGTTTTTGGTAGTATCCCAAGCGTATAGGCAAAGAAAGCCTTCTGAAAATTTTTAAAAAATACTGGAATTCGTAGTTTCCTACTCTTGACTTTCTCTATAAATTTCTCGTTTATTCGGATATATCCATCTGAAAAACTTATTATTCCTTCTTTTTCCAGTTTTTCTATAGCCGTTAGATAACCTTCCATAACTTCTTTTGTTTTTCTTTTCTTAAGCATTGTTAAGAAATAATTGGTAATCCCTGGAAACAGTCTTGCCCGTCGCATCATAGTTTCGTAAAGAAAATATTCCGGTTCTATTAACAATTCACGGGAAAGTTCTGGAAATTCCATAATCAAAATTTCTAAAAGTTCACGAATTATCCTTTTTTTAACCGCTATTTCATGTTTTCTAAAATATTCTTCACCACTCAATGCATGGTAGCTGAAAATAATTTTTTCGGCGGCAACTTCGCCTATAAAGGCTTTTTCCACATCTTTTTCAAAAACCCACTGGTCTACAGCTGAAACTGCAAGACTACGCTTATTTAGAGGTTTAACATAAACCATGATCCTAGGCTGAAAATCACGGATCACCGCCAAAACTTCAACGTCTATTTCGGTCGAGGAATCATTTAAGACAGCTGATCCATAAACGCATATTCCTACAATTTTGTTGGAACCAGAAATTCTCCTACAAAAACCCAAAATATTTTCGTTTAATTCCTTAGTTAATCCCAAACTGTGTACACCTTTGAAAAGGAAAGGCCCTTGACAGATTGTTCTCTCATTCAGAATCCATTTTTATACAAGAAAGAATTAAAGTTTACCTTGGCATGTGAAAGGTCAATTCATGTGTTAACCGATAGTTTTGTTTAGGAGTAGAAAGAGATAAATATATCTTATTTGAATATATCTCTAACAGATATATGGTGAATGAAGTGGAAGAAAATTTTGAACCCAATACAGAGGAACAACTTCTCGTAAAACACGTTATGACTACCCCGTTAATTACAGTTAAAGAAGACACATGTATACCTATGATTGCCAAACTTATGGAACACTACAGAATCGGATCTGTTGTGGTAACTAGCGAAAAGGAAAAAGCCCTAGGCATAATAACTGAAAAAGACCTTGTTGTGCGCATTCTAGCAAAAATCACCAATAAAGGGTTAGTTAAGCGAGTTCTAGGAGAAGACATTCACATTGGTAAGCTTACCGCAAACGAAGTTATGACCTCACCGCTATTTGTCATAAATCCCGATAAAACATTGGTTGAAGCAGCTAGAAAGATGCGTCGACACAACATCCGAAGGTTAGGAGTTACATCTAAAGGAAAGCTCATAGGCATAATTTCTAACAAAGATATACTGACCGTTACACCCGAACTAATTGAGATTCTGCGAGAAAGGATAGAAATTGCAGAGGTTGCAACTGCGGATTTTTCAGAGCATTTAGCGATTGCTGGTTATTGCGAGCGATGTGGTAACTGGTCGGGCAATCTAAAGGAATCCAACGGTAACTTTCTGTGTGATGAATGCATAACTTAAGTGAATATCCTGCGAACAAGTTGAAAAATCAACTATGTTTGGAACTACTATTACGTTTCGTTGGCAAGCTCGTTATCGTTTTCATGCTTTTATTCGTGATTCCATTTCGTTAAATGCTACGAAGAGCTTTATCAGAATTGGAGCGACAATAGTTGTGACCATTGAAAGAACAAAGTTGCTAAAGAAGTCGAGAGTTGTGAGATTGTCGCCACTCCAATAAGTATACTTTCTCTTTTAGAAAAACCGATAGATAAGCCGCCTATCCAACCACTTGAAAACTTTGAGAGAACTAACCCAACAGTTATAACCAAAGTTAGTATCAAGGCGTTGTCCACTTCCAAGAACACTCTTAGGTCGGTTTCTACCCCTGTTACAAGAAAGAAAATCGGTATGAATAAACCGTAACTTATCGTCTGGAGCTTATTTGCTACAATTCTATGCTTGATCGAATCCGAAAGTATAAGACCTACAAGGAATCCGGCAATTATAGAATGCATTCCCAACAGTTCAAAGTAAACAGCCACTGCTATGAGCACTATGAAAACAAATTGCAGTTTTGGTTAACATCTCAACTTTTATTTCCATCCCAGCCATCAACATAAGGAAAATAACCCCAATCGCTCCGAAAAACGAGAGAGCCTCTGTGATTCGAATCATATTTAGACCTAGCGGACCTATAACAATTCCACCTATTATTAGAGCAGTTACGTATGGAAGATGAAGCCTCCTAAATATTTCTGAAAAGAAAAGACCAGCTGAAAGAATTATGAGAAAACTTAGGAAGACTTCTTCCATCTTGATAGCCTTCTATGGTGTATATATTCCTCATCTTAGCTTGTTGTTTTTCGCTTTCAGAATAAAAAGGAAGACCTAAATTAGATACATCTTTCAAGTATCTAAAACGTTATTTGATGAATACCTCCTAAAAACGTTGCGAATACTGTGAGGGACACATGATACGTGTGCTACGGTGTTTTGAGTTGTCTTTATCGCAAGTTCAAGTAGACGAGTTTTGCAGCATGCTCAGAAAAACTCCACAAATTTTATATCTTATATCAAAATATAAAATATAGGAAGATAAGTATGAAAACTATTTGGAAAGTAATTGCTTGGTTATTTATTATCTGTGGTATTGTAACCCTTCTTATGGGCTGGATTGGAATAATAACAGGTTCAAAAATATTTGAAATTGAAACCACTATGTATTTCTATGATTCAATAGCAACAGGCATATTTGGTTTGTTTTTCCTTTTATACTCTATTTACAGTGAAAAATAAGGTGAGCAATTCTCAGTTAAACATTTACGCGCTTTCTAGAAATTTATAGAATTGGAACCTTTAAGACTTCTCCGTGTATTTTCATCTAGAATTATTTCTTTTGTGGTGGTGCGGCCGCCGGGATTCGAACCCGGGATCGCAGGCTTGGAAGGCCTGTGTCCTAACCAGACTAGACGACGGCCGCGATTTTATTGTGTTTGAGATATGATGTAAGCTTTTAAATTAAAATTTCGCGTTTAAGTTTTCCTTGTGTAGAAAAGCTTGGAGTAGCTTAATAATTAATGAGTGAATATTCATGGGTATGCCGTCTACTGAAAGCTCGTTTTTTCGGGTTAAGCCGTCTATTGCTCCAACGTTTATTGCCGTTTTAAGCATTTTCTGTTCCATTTCCGAGGTATGAAGTACTTCAGGTTTTTGCGTTAGCCAAGCGATACATGTTTGGATTCCGTAGGCGCCCCAATTTGAAATTGCAGCGGGTATGAGCAGATCCACTTTAGATTGAGAAGCTATTCCACTTTTACATGGGCAGCAACATTGAGTTGCATAAGGTACAATTCTTTCAACAACTTCTTTGATGTTTCCCATTCCAACTTCATTTCCGCCATCGCCTATGGCTAGGGTGACTGCGCCTTTTTTCCAAGCTTTTTCGACGATTGCCTCAATTTTGGTGTGGAAACTTGTTATGTTTTCACCTTTCATAGTGTGGTATTCGCCTGAGTTGTTGCATCCTGCTTTTTCTATGGCTATTAAAGCCGTTGGGCTGTATTCATCTAGTATTTCTTCAGCCTTTTCTTTTGCTTCTTCGAGTTTTCTCGTGGGAAGTCCTAAAACAACTGTGGTTTTTTCACCTAAGGATTTAAGAATTGCCATTAGAACTGCTGTTGAGTTTTCTTCTATAAGTAGAATCGGCTTAGCATTTAAAGCTGTTCGTAAAGCTTTTGCTAGGGAAGCTGCGCCTAGAATGCCGTCGGTTTCTTGAACGCCAAGTGGGGGAAGTCTAAAACCAGTAGTGATTATCACAACTTCTTTTGCTTTTAAATTTTCGACAATCAATTTGGCAGCTGTAGAGGTTAAAGGTTTATTTACCAGTGAGCGAGCAGCTTCATAAAGCGGATAGATGATTCCGCGTGATTTCAGATCTATGCACACTAGCCTATCAATGCCTTCACCTAAATAATTCACATCACAAGGCATTCTTTAAAGTCTCCATTGATTGATTTTCCCCAAAAAAGTGCCATCTAGCATATAGACTTCAGCGTTTTTCATATCTACGCTATGGCTTCGGAGAATTGGGCCGACAACTCTTTCACTTTTCTTTTCCAAAGGCCTCTCGTTTATTGGGCGCCCGCCTACAAAATCGTTAAAGGATGGCATTATTACAAGTTTTTCCGCTTTAGGTTTTAAATTCTGCTTTGAAGCTTTAAGCTGTTTTTTTATCGGTAGAGCTTCTGCAAGAGATTGAGGGTTTATATTGGCTTTCAGCCATACTGGTTTAATTATTTTAAAGCCTAAAGGGTCTCTGAAAGCGATTACAGGGTGAACATGACCCATGATTAATATTTGGCTTTGAAGGAGTTGGGGAGAAGGCCATGTATGTCCGTGGAATAGCCCTACGTTTTGGATGGCTATTCCGGTTGGCGGTGTTACCTCTATGCCAGGTGGAAGTAAAGGTTCAAGGTTCCCATCGTGATTTCCAGGCACTACACGTATATCATTTGTTTTTCTTTTCAGTTTTTCAAAAAAGGCAGGTATATCTTTCCATTCTTCAAGCTGGGCTGTAGCAACTGTGTGCTTTACATCGCCTAATAAGATAAGCGTATCGGGCTTATACCTATTTATTAGGTTTAATAGTCGTTTTAGGAGCTTCGGAGTTTGAGATGGGATGTAAACGCCTTGGTTGGTGAGGGTTACTTCCCATCCTATGTGGAGGTCAGCAATTACGATTGTTCGGGTATTCTTTACTTTAATGAGCATGGCGGGATGTGGTTGAAGTAAAGATATCATAAGGGTATGTCCTCACTTTAATAAGCTCAGTATTTTCTTGTGTAGTGTTGGATTTCCAGACGCAACGAAAGAAACTTTTTGTGTAGGGTCAAGTTGGGCGTTTAAGGCTTTTCCTTCCATGGTAGTGATGATAGCCCCGGCTTCTTTTAATATTAAATACGCAGCTGCCATGTCAGTTACGCGGAGTTTTCCTCGTATATCTACAAAAGCATCAACTGTGCCGTCAGCTACATAGCATAGTTCTAAAGCGTTGGCACCAAGATGTCGTAAATGTTTTATTTCTCTCACTAGGCTCGTTAGTTTAGCCGCAGTTTCTGTTGCTCTATAAGTGTGAAGATCTACGCCTATAACAGCGTCCATTAAACCGGTGAACTTGGAGGGAATTATTGCTATTTTGTTTCGGAAGGCGCCCTTTCCTTGCTCGGCGAGATACGTTATTTTGTGGTAAAGATCACTTACTAAGGCAAGCTCGACAGAGGATAGTTCTGGTTTCCGTGAAACCGCTATTGAAGTGGCAATAAACGGTATGCCACGGTTAGCGTTGGTAGAGCCATCCAATGGGTCAACAGTTATGTAAAACTGTTCCGGACAATTTCCGATTTTTTTGATTCCGGATTCCTCGCTTATAAGTGTGTAAGAAATTCCATGCTTATTCAAAACGTCCATTAAGGCTTTTTCCGCGGCTAGGTCTATCCGTTTGATTTCGTCTCCGCCAGCGCCTACTCCTAAAGACCTAGTTTCTCTTTTTCGAAATAAAGGCCTCACCTTTTCTTGAATTTTTTCGGCACATTCATTGAGAATCGTTTGCCATTCTATTTTCATCTTCATCTCGTGCACAAATATCATTAAACATGTAATTTAGGTTTCTCTTCCATAAAAGTGATTGTTTAAAAAGGGGGGATTGAAGGAATTATAGAATCTGGCTATTTATTATGGGAACACTTGAGCTTTTGCTCTTAACAGCAACCGTGTTTGTACATCAGTTTTAAGAATGCCTATTGATCTAGCTACGTACCAGTTTCCACCCATCCAGAAGTATTCTGCGTATAAACGTACGGTGAACGTTTGATTATCGTAGTCAGTACCGCTTAGCCGTATGAACGCTTGTTCTTTTCTGTGGAATACCCCGCCGCTACCGCATGTTATTGCGTATACAGTTCCGTTAACATCAAGTTTTCCTTGAGCACCGGTGATAGGTGTAAAGGGGCCATGTCTTTCACCTAAATAAAGTGTAAGCTTTAGAGCTACTGGCATTTTGACTGTTTCATTTTCAATTTTTTGTTTAGCTATTCCTCGAGCGTAGATTTCTACGCGTTTTCCAGAGGTAATTTCTTCGCCTTCTACTGGAAGAGCATAGATGAGTGTTGACACTGTTGCAACCGCGAGAATTATTGCCGTAATGGTTATAACGAATCTCTTCTTTCCTTTTAGGGTTTTCATGTTTTTCACCTTCAAGAAAGCCTTTTAGTCTGGATATTTATAGAGGTGAGGCATGATTCGTCTGAACGATTCATACATGGTTAACGGTTATCTGCGATCTGTTTTTTCAATTCACAAATCTTTTGAGGCATTTTCTCAATTGTTAATTTATGAGAGTTGATGCTGAAACGCTTACTGTAATACCTGCCATAACGACGCTTGTTTTTTCGATATTTCTGATTTTCTATTCGCTGCAGTTTCATGATCTATCCATTCGAAACAGTGTGTTTACGTTCGCGCTTCTACTTTTTTATGTTGGTATATTTCTGGCGATTTGTTGGGCTGTTTATTTGGGTCTTCATAAGAAGATTCCATGTTGAAGGAGTATATTCTATACGAAAGGTAAATAAATTAAGACGAATGAGAACCTATCATGTTAATAGCGCATATCTCTGACCTACATTGCGGACCTGAACTAGAAGAAAACGCATTGAAAACAGCAATAGAGGAAATAAACAGATTAACACCTGATGTTGTAATTGTAACAGGTGACTTAACGGAGAACGGTTATTTGTCTGAATTCAAGCTTGTTAAACGATTTTTAGAGAAGCTACATTGTGATACGATTATAGTTGGAACCGGAAATCATGATTACAAGCATACTGGATACCTTCTCTGTCAAAGATTTTTTCCACGACCGGAAATAACTGAAATCGGCGAAATAGTTGTGATCTACTTGTCCTCTGCTAGGCCGGATAGAGATGAAGGGGAAGTTGGACTGCGACAACTGCTCTGGCTAGAAAACATCCTCCAGCAGAGGTATAAGAACTTCTTTAAACTTATAGCTATGCATCATCATTTAATTCCTGTTCCAGATACAGGAATTGAAAGAAACACAGTTAATGATGCGGGGGACGTTTTGAAGACTCTAACATCACAAAGCGTGAATCTGGTGCTTTGTGGGCACAAACACCGTCCATGGATGTGGAACCTCGAAAACCTTAAGATAATCCATGCTGGAAGCCTTTCATCCAAAAGGCTCCGTGGCTTCTTCAAAAACTCTTACAACATAATCCAAATAAGTGGTGCCAGCGTAAATGTAAAGTTCAAAGTGGTAGATGGCCCAGAGCTTGATGTGAACAAAATTTATAAGCCTTACATGGAAATCTGATTTCACTCAATTTAAGCGAAACTATACACATCTATAAACGTATATATTCCCATAAATGCATATATCTAATTTCTATTGAAATAATAATGAGGAAAGATCATGGAACAGCGAAAAATTATGTCTCTTGGACGCTCTTCTTTAGTAATTTCTCTGCCAAAATACTGGACACAACTGAATGAATTGAAGCAAGGCGACATAGTTTCAGTGGCGATAAATCGTGATCGTTCTCTAGTTATCTTTCCAGGTGTGAAGAAAGACAAGGAAATTAGGAAAATAACTCTTTATGTAGATCAGGATGAAAAAGACACGTTTATAGTTCGGAGAATAATTGCTTGTTATTTAAACGGTTTCTCGAATATTAGGTTGGTATCAAAGAAATTCTTCACGGTAACTCAGCAAAAAGCAATACGAAAAATAGTGCGAATGCTTTACATGCGAATTATGGAAGCTGATTCAAAAGAAATGAACATTACAACCCTTATTGACGAATCCAAGGCTACTATTCAAACGGGAATCAAAAGAATATATACTATTTCCAGTTCTATGTGCCGTGATGCCTTAACAGCTTTGAAAAATCAGGACACTTCCTTGGCGAAAATTGTTTATACTCTCGATGATGAAGTTGACCACTTCTCCTTTTTCCTCTTACGGCTTATTAGAAAAGCCGCGGTTGACCCAACATTAGCCACCCAGCTTGCAGTAGGTCCCATAGATTGTTTGGACTACCAAACTCTCGTGCATCGCATAGAACAAATTGCAGATCAAGCGGCTAACATAGCAAAAAACCTCATTATGTTGGAGGGAAGACAGCAAAGGATTTCAGAACCTTTACTAGAAAAAATGTATGACACGGGATGGGGGGCCTTAGAATTATATAACAAAGCAGTGGATGCTTTATTCTCAAATCACGTGGCAGATTCTGTTGAGATTATTGAAAGTCGGGCTAGAATGGGAAAACTTGACCAAGAAGTAGCATCTTTAGCCTTTTTAAAGGAAAAAAGTACTGAAGTAATATGGTGTTGTTGTTCTATACGTGACAGCCTATTGCGTATAGCAGAGTATGCCGCGGATATTGCAGAGATTACCCTTAACCGTTCTTACAAACCACCGTCTGCCTAGCTTTGCCCGGTACTTTTCTTCTGTTTCGGTGGATACTTGAGGGTTACGACCAATTTGGTGACTGCCGTTTCTTCTTTAAGTATTCTTCTAGCCAGTTGTAGTGCATGATTATAATTGTATACTATGCCCTTATTGTTTCTTCTTGCTTCCTTTAGAATTTCCTTTTCCAGTTTATATTTTAACTTGCCAATTGTCAAGGCGCCGATACTGAAAATTCCAGGGGTTATTTCTCGCATGTCGTCCTTGAGTTTTATTCCTTCTACTCCGAAGGGTGGAACAGCGTTCACATCGGCTATTACTTTTGCAAGTTTTAGTTCGTTTAACATTTCCTTACTGATTATTTGTACTCCGGCTTTTGATGCGCAAAATATTACGTCGGCTTTTTTCATAACTTCGATTTTCTTTTCTGAAGTGGGAGCAAAGACTCCTTCGATGTCCACCCCATATTTATCGCGGAAGAGATTTGAGAGCCTTTCCACATATGCTTCTCCATCTGCTCGTTTGGGGTTTAGACTTACAATCATTACATTACATCCGAGCTTTGCTAATAGAATAGCAGCGACTCTTCCAACAGCGCCTGTTCCGAAAATTGCACAGGTTTTGTCTTTCAAGCTTCCTAGTTTAGAACGTGATAATGCATCTTCAACTTTCGCAACCATGGCAGCTGCTGTGGTATAGGCCCCGCCAGGGTCAATTATGGTGTTGACTTGGAAGGGTGGGAACATAGTGTCGCGTACGATTTTCAGAACCTCTTCGGCTTTCTCCATATTTTTTCCGCCGATAAAGAAGCATGTGCGTTTGAGCCCTTTGGGGTCTCTAGAAAATATGGCATCTTGCACTATCTGTTTCACGTTTTCAGCAGTTACATTCTCGTATGGCATTACAACATTGTATCCGGCATCATACGCCATACAAATGTCGAAAGGGCTTGCTCTTTCATCAGTGTCCAAGAAGAGAAGTATGTAGGGATATTCCTCAACTGTTTTTTTAATAACAGGCTTAACTTGAATTTGAATGGATTTAAGAAGATCTTCAAGCTTTTCTGAAGAAGTTTTCGTGCTGGGAAAGATTAGCTTTTTTATTGGTCGAACGACTTCCACTTCAACATCTGCGGATTCTAATATTTTCTTAACGCCGCTAATGTGCTCAGGGCTTGATAGGTGCAAGCATGTTATCCGCTCTTCGTCAAATTTTCTGGCTTTTTCAAGAATTTCCATAGCAATCCAGCTTTCTCGAACTGAAAACTTTGTTTCACGTTCTATTTCATCGATTTCTTGTTGTATGCCTTGACCATAGGCGATTAAGTATTCACGTTTAATGCTATCTGCATCTGACGGAAGTTCTTTTAATGCCTTAGCTATACTATCTCTTAATTGCTTCTTTTCGTCTAGGCTTGAAACAATGTAGCTCCTAGCCTCTTCATTGATATCCACCCAGTAAAATGGAACTTTCTTGTCTTGAAACAGCTGGGTTAGGACATTGTTTTGATCGAATTCCTTAGAGGAACGATTTCCTAACTCATCGGTTGCGAAGTCTGGGTTAACTTCGTCAATTAATCGTTCAAGAAAGCTACGGAAAGCAATGGAGGGCTCGGAAAATACGTTTTTAGAGGAATCATTTGTTAGGGGCTCAATGAGCCAGAATGGCTCACTGTATTCTTTTTCCACAATTATGACTTTTAATGTCTTTCCTTCCAATGGGACTATTTCAAGGGATTTCATTTGTCTTTCACCTTTGAGAAGTAAGATGAGAGGAGAAGACAACATATATACTTATTCGTTATGTTATATATACAAACTAATAACGTATATACATAACAAAACATGGGTTACTATAATGTTTCAAGCCATCTTCGATAAGCATCTTCATCTAAAATTGGCGGGAGCAACAACTTTTCCTTAACTTTAGGCGTACCATCCTTAGCGTGAGGCCGCCTCACCAAACTGTCGTTGAATTTTTCAATTTCTCTTGCCTCTTCAGCTAGTCGAGCAGCAACTTGAGCAATTTCATGGGCGCAAGCGACTAGGGGAATGTACTTTTCTTTTTCTTTCTCTATAAAACAAGCGCGCACATTAATTTCAGCTATACGTTTAGTTAACTCGTAAGCCGCCATAGCCTTTGCTTTAGCATAGGGATTTTTGAAGTCAGAATGATCCCTAATCTTGTTTGTGTCTATAACTAAAGCAGGTAATTTAGGAGTTAATCCTTTCCTATATTGATGAATAACCTTATCGATCTCTTGGAACACCAACTTGTAAACACCGGTAATAGCAAGCACTTTGATAATGTTGGCATTGAAAATAGCCATTTCAGTTGGATCTAAAAATTCCCTTCGAGCGCCAATTAATGGGTCACCGGTAATAATTATGTACCCAAAACCTTGCTTTTCGAATTCCTCTTTAAGGCGTTTTCCAGGAGCATCCGATATAAAAACAGTGGGAAGATTTTTCTCAGAAAGTATTTCCCGTGCCCTTTTCGGGCCTTGAACAGCCGGGTTAGGAGATATAAATATCAGAAAGTTAGGATTAAATTCGAAAATTTTTGTTAAAGCATCTTCGACTCCCTCAGAAATCATTTTCGCACCCGTGGTTATTCCTTGCACTTGAATATCTTCTCTATCTGCCAATTCATCTAGAAGAAGTTCAAGTAAGGGAGCTGTACCTATATTTCCACACTTAACAACGCCTACTTTCACTCTTTCCAAAGGAGCCACCATATGGTCAATTTTAGACTCGTATAAGAAAACTAACATTTATAAAGATTTCAGAACACCTCGGCTTAACTTACGAGAGCTACATGAAGTCTTTAGAAATGGTATGCAAAGGTTAAAAGGAGAGAGTTGTTTAAATATGCAAAAAAGAAGTTAACATAACCTACAGTGAAATAGGAAGGAGTTGCATGTCCTTTCAACTTAATATGGTTGAGATTGATGATACCTTCGCCGAATTGTTCTCAATGTGGATGAGTCGAGTATTAATCACGGCTAAAGAGGAAAAATGGGCGTTAATTGCGGCTAGAACCGCTACGGGGTTAGCAACATCCATAATTATGTCTCCAGCTGAAGCTGGGATTGAAAGACTCATCATGCCCGAAGAAACCCCTGACAAACGTCCTGGTGTACTAATTCATGTTTATCAACGAAATCGTTTGGACTTGAAGGCACAATTAATAATGCGGATAGGACAGTGTGTAATGACATGCCCTACAACATCTGCTTTTGACGGTTTGATTAACGCCAAGAGAAAACTGAAGGTTGGAAGAAGTATTCGGCTTTTCGGCGATGGGTTCCAAAGGAAAACAGTGGTTAATGGTAGAAAATGTTGGAAGATCCCGGTGATGGAAGGTGATTTTATAGTTGAAGACAGTTTTGGGGCTGTGAAAGCAGTTGCTGGTGGAAACTTTCTTATAATGGCTGAAAGCCTAGAGGCTGGACTGAAGGCAGCTGAAGAAGCAGTTTCTGCTATAAACCAAAACGTTAAGAATGTAGTGATGCCATTTCCAGGCGGAATTTGTCGGGCGGGTTCTAAATCTGGCTCTCTTAAATACAAATTAAAGGCTTCTACTAATCATCCGTTTTGTCCGAAAATAAGAAAGCTTATTGACGATTCTGCTGTTCCGGAAGGAGTGAACTGTGTCTACGAGATAGTGATAAATGGGTTAGACTTGGATTCTGTAAAGAAAGCAATGAGTGTAGGAATAAAAGCCGCTGTGAAAGTTCCAGGGATAGTTAAGATTTCGGCTGGAAACTACGGTGGGAAACTTGGCCCATACAAAGTTTACTTGAAGGAAATTCTCTAATCGTACAGTGAGACCTTTAAGGTTTAACAATGTCAGAGATAAATAGGTTGGTTGATGGTGATGCTTTAATCACAAAGGAAAACTTCATATTCACAGTTATTGGATATGAACATCCAAAAGACAGATTTTTCTGTTTTTTGAAGTATATTCCAGCAGAACTAAAAAAGTTTTTTTCGATTAATTTTTTGAAGCGAACATGGAACCTTAAAGAAGAATGTGTCGTTCTTTTCCGTGCTGAAAAACTTTACACAGCAAAGAATTACCAAGTATTGTTAAATGCTTTTAGAAATAACTTCTCAGAATACATCTATTTCTGCCCATATCGGCAGAAAGAAATCATAAGTGTTCCCAAAAATGCTATTAAGAAGACCTTTCCTGCAAAGAAATGTATGGAAAAACTTTTGACAAAAAAGGATAAAGATGCATTGGAGCACTTAGCTACAGAACTGGTAATGCTTCTTTCAGAATCTGCAAATGTTCCCCTCGAGGATTTTGGGCTTAGAGGTTCCTTAGCCTTAAACATGCACTCCCTAGAGTCGGATGTAGATTTAGCTGTTTATGGAGCTAAAAACTTTAGGCGAGTAGAAACAGCTGTAGAGGAACTTGTGAAGGAAGGCAAAATACGTTACATAATAAGTCGGAAAATAGATTTCCAACGTCGCTTCCGAGGGAAATATAAAAATAAGGTTTTCATGTACAATGGTGTTCGTAAACCTGAGGAAATAAACGTTCACTATGGGAAATATTCTTACAAACCCATAAAATCCATCAAATTTCGATGCCAGGTTATAGATGACTCAGAAGGTATGTTTCGACCAGCAATTTACCAAATAGATAATTACACGCCGCTGGATGAGGAATCAAAGCTTGAAAACGAACAAATTCCAAAAACGATTGTTTCCATGGTTGGACATTATCGAAATATAGTTAAAAAGGGACAAAGAATACACGTTTTTGGCACGCTTGAACGTGTTAAAAATTTAGAAAATGGCGAAGTTTTCTACCAAGTGATAATAGGCTCTGGAGTAACTAATAACGAGTATATACGTGTTGAATAAATTATCGAACTAGGAAAACAAGTGTATGTTGCCCATCTTTACGTTTTTTAGATGTTTTCGAGCTTTCCTATAACATTTTTCAGCTGTTTTTCGGTTTGTGGTTGGTAGGTCGTTCATTTGGTACTGAGGATAGAATGCCAGCAGGGTGTATGGAATCGCGGGATCAATTTCAGCTATGAACTGGGCGATTTTCTCCACTTCCTCAGCATCGATGTATCCTGGAACTAGAAGAGTACTAGCGGCTAACAAGGGTGGCTCTAACCGTTCTTGGTAGTATTTTTCGCCTATCTGCTTGAAATTCTCTAAGGCGGGTTTGTTGCTTACCCCGCATAAAGCTAGGTTTAGGTTCGGGTTCCATGTTTTAAGGTCAAACTTCATTGTTCCGCCGCTTTCAAGCGAAAGTTCTGCTGCCCTTAAAGCCATTTTAGGATTCAAGTGACCGTTAGTTTCCCAGCAAATCCGTAAAATTCTGTCTTCCTGTTGAGCCTTTTGTAAGGCTATCTGGCTTGTTTTCAGCGCGTGGACGATTTGTGGTGACGGATCTCCGCCAAAGTAGCATATACATGAAACTTTCTCGGACACTTTTTCAGCGAGTTCTTCAGCGCTTATTAGTGAGGTTAATCTCTGTGTGAGGTTTCGAAAATGCCAGTTTTGGCAGAACTGACAATCATAGGAGCAGGCACCGTAAAATACTGCTAAGTTTTTGTACCCGGCTTCAACAGTTGATGAATAAGCGTATTTTGGATAACCACGTCCAGTACATCCAGCGCAGAACCACCATGCAACACAGTTAGTGGGCAAAGGGTCGTAATAATATTCTAGCAATCCTTTGTCTGGAAAACCTGCATAGCGCAATAATTTACCTTTACAGTTGACTACAAGACCGCAATAACCTTTTTCGCCATCACCTAGTTTGCATTGGTTGGCACATATTTTGCATGAGAACCCGTTGGATGTTTGGGGTGGAAAAGGCGGCAAGCCAAAAGCTTTTCGAGTTTCTCCATGAACTTTCTGAGTAATTTCTAATGCTTCTTCAGACCTGTTCCTTATGCAAGTTAAGCAAACGCCTAAGTTTTGGCTAATTAGAATCGACTTTTCTCCGCAGAGGAGACATCTTCCCATTTTCGAGAGTTCCCTAAAGTTTTAGAGGAATAACATCTTTTAGAGTTTATCTGAAAATTCGGTGGAACATCGTGAGGCTTAGGGATAGAGATGCGATAATAACAGCAGAAGGAATAATTTTCCGAGTTTACGGTTATACGCACCCAGAGAGTGGGTACATATGCGATGTGGAATATGCACCATCAAGTATTTTCAAATCCCAAATTCCAAAGGCTTTCAGACAGAGAGTAAATACTGAAACCTACTACAAGTTCTTCGAAGATGAAGGTCTGCGGTTCGTTCGTAAAAACTATCCACGGTACCAGCTTTTCCATGAGCCCCTACAAGAGAAAATAGTTGGCGTTAGAAAAAAAGACATAAAAAAGACGCGAAAGCCGGACCAAGGAGTTAAGCAACTCCTAGATAAGCTTCCAAGCGATCAGCTTCATAAGGCAACGCTAAACCTTTTAAAGCTTGTAATTGAAACAACAGGTTTAAAGCATGAAAATTTCGGAGTTTTTGGCTCTTTACTGCATGGTTTTTATCATCCTAAATTCTCTGACATAGACTTAATCATTTATGGTAAATGTTCGCTGAAGCGATTATTGAAATTCTTAAAAGATGCTTACCAGTCATCAAGTACACCTCTACAAAACGAGTTCAAAACAATCAAAACAATTGAAGGAAAAAATTGGCGTTTCCGAAATTACTCACCAAAAGAGTTTCTTTGGCATCAACGTCGAAAACTCATCTACGGCTTATTTAAAGACATAAAGATTAACAGGATTATTAAAACGGAATTTGAACCGGTGAAAGAATGGCACGAAATACGTAATGAATATACCAACATGGTGCGGATAACGAAACTAGGGTGGGCGAAGGCATTAGTTCGCGTGACAGATGACTCGGAAGCTGCTTTTATGCCTGCAAAATACCGTGTAGAAACACTGCAGTTGTCGACCAGCATCAAAGAGAAAGTTGAAAGTATTGATCAGATAATATCCTACGTTGAGGAATTTCGGATGCAGGCGTTTAAGGATGAAGTTGTGTATGTTGAAGGAAACTTGGAACAGTTAACAACGTCCAAGAAAGTTCTTCATCAAATAACTTTGACCAGGTGTCCACGTTATTATGAGCAAGTGATGAAACTCAATGATTTACGGTGTAACTCCCTAAAGAAGTTCCAGTAAAAACTTTACGAGATGAAAAGATGGATTATTTCGAAGAAGCCAAAGAGTTTATGAGCCTATAAACCTTGCAGCTTCGACATTCTTCATATTTGGTTTTGTCACATTCTTTGCATATTATCCGATTAAGTTCTTTTAGCTCCGCGTTCATATTGAGGGATTCTCCTCTAGCCGTTTCTATCTGAAACCTTAATATACCAGTTATTTCTATCCGCGAAATATTTCAACCAAAAACCTACATGAATAGTAACGTTTATACGAGTATTAACACACGCGTATTTTAAAGTCGAAACGGGGTTCAGAGCTCTTTTGAACAACTCTGCGATAATTCTTGCCGGAGGGTTTTCTAAACGTTTTGGACAGGAGAAAGGTTTGGTTTTACTTGATGGAAAACCCTTAATTCTTCACGTAATAGAAAAAATTTCAACATTAGTTAACAAGTGCGTTGTTGTAGTTAGCTCAAACACTCAAGGTGAAAAATTTAACAGAGTTCTTCCACCAGAATCGGAAATTATTGTAGATTTCATGGATGTGAGATCTCCATTAGTGGGAGCCTTAACAGGTTTTAAGAATATCTCCAGCGAATATTCTCTTCTTCTTCCATGTGACACACCTTTTGTTTCCAGATCAGTGATTTCGCTTCTGCTAGAACTTTGCGTTAATAAAGCTGCGGTTATTCCTAGATGGACAAATGGTTATATCGAGCCTCTTCAAGCAGTTTACAACGTAGATTTAGCAAAGGAATCCGCCAAAAAAGCGTTGACAGAAGGTAGTCGAGATATGTGTTCTATGGTTGAAAAAATGCGTGGAATTCGTTATGTTTCTACACTTGTCCTCCGACAGCTCGATCCACAGCTGTCAACATTTTTTAACATAAACACGCCTATAGACCTGAAGAAGGCTGAAGCCATTTTAAAAAGACAAAAGCGGGGAGAAGGTGAAAGCTTATGGAAAAGGTGGAGATAATCGGTGTTAAGGGGTTACCAATAATACAGGAGGGTGATGACATCGCAGAACTTATCTGCAAAGCAGCAGAGAAGCAAGGAACGCCTCTACGGGAAAACGATGTACTAGTGGTTACTCACGTGATAGTTTCCCGAGCTGAAGGAAGCATTGTAAACTTAGAAACAATAACGCCTTCTGAATTCGCCGAAACCATAGCGCAAAACACTGGAAAACCACCTGAACTCGTTGAGCTAGTTTTAAGAGAAGCGAAAAGCATAGTGCGAATGGGAAATCGAAACCTAATAACTGAAACAAGATACGGGATCATATGCGCCAACTCCGGCATCGACAAGTCCAATGTTCCGGGAGAAAACACTGTTGCATTATTACCACGGAACCCGGATCGTTCCGCAAGGAGAATTAGAACGCGCATAAGAGAGCTTACAGGGAAAAACATAGCGGTGATAATTTCTGACACACATGGACGTCCGTTAAGGGAAGGCGAAATAAACATTGCCATAGGTGTTGCAGGCATTGCACCCATAAGAGACAGGAGAGGTGAGAAAGACTTATTCGGATATACACTACGGGTAAAGCGCACATCAATCGCGGATGAGCTTGCCTCAGCAGCAGAACTCGTTATGGGTCAAGCTGACGAAGGAATACCAGCAGCTATAATTCGTGGATATGCGTATCTGAGATCCGATGAAGCAAGCGCAAAAGAGCTGGTAAGACCGAAAGAAAAGGACCTCTTTATATAAATGCGTCATATTCCGTTGTTATAATTTGAAATACCGATATTCTCTTCAAAAAGGTATAGGTCCATACTATACTGTCGTCTTCAAAGGTAAACATTAATGATGTCTTCTTCAACTAATATGAAGATAATTGCTAAGCTTATGACTAATTCTCCTAGAAGGTAAGTACCGTTGTAAATTGCTGAGGCAACTACGCCATTAATTGAAAAACTAGTAAAAAATATTATTCCAGCCAAGAACGAACAAATGAATCTTCCAGCTATGCCAAAAATCACACCAACTAAAGGGTGATTTTTCCAAAATCCTGCCAATCCTAAAGCAGCAAAAGCTAGCGGGTAGTCAAGCAATGCTTGAACTGGGTGGACAACATAGCCTCCAAAAGACATGTTTATGAGACCATAAACTATGCCTGCAAATATTCCTGCTACGGTTCCACGCCTTATGGCGAACCATAATAGAGGCACCAGTCCAGCTATGGTTATAGACCCTCCTTGAGGCATTCTATACAAAGGTGGCAAAATTTCCCTAAGGATAACAGTTAAGGCTACCATCATCGACGCTTCGGCCAATGTCTTTGTCGAAAACAACCTACTCAACTTTCCACCTTCTAACACATAATTGCTGATTTCAAGATGATAAGCGTTATTTATTTCCATGCCTTTTTCCTATTGCATAGCAAGTTTAACAACGATGCACTCGAGGCTTGAGAGAAATGCAAACATTGCCGAAACGATGCAATATAATTGAAATCGAAGAAAAATGGCAGAAAAAATGGGAAGAAATGGGTATCTATCACTTTGACTGGAATGACCATTCACGTCCAACTTTCAGCATTGACACACCGCCACCATATCCCTCAGGTGACTTTCACATGGGCAACGTCCTAAATTGGACGTACTTCGACATATTAGCTCGCTACAAGCGCATGCGCGGCTTTAACGTTTATTTCCCCCAAGGATGGGATTGTCACGGACTTCCAACTGAAGTGGAAGCTGAAGAAAGATATGGAATTAAAAAAACAGATGTTCCTCCAGAGAAATTTCGTGAAATCTGTGAGGAGCTTGTTGAAAAATACATCCAAATAATGAAGAAAGCTATCAAACGTTTAGGTTGCTCTATCGACTGGGCAACGGAATATCGTACAATGAACCCAGACTATTGGAGACGCGTCCAACTTTCCTTCATAATTCTCTATAATAAAGGCTTCATCTACCGTGGAACTCACCCTATAAACTGGTGTCCCCGTTGTGAAACCGCCATAGCCGACGCTGAGGTAGAATATGAAAGTCGAAAATCCAAGTTAAGTTACATACGTTTCCCACTAGAGGAAGGAAACTTTCTAACCATTGCAACGTCCCGTCCAGAACTTATTCCAGCCTGCGTAACGGTGGCGGTAAACCCTCACGATGAGAGATATCGTAGGTACATAGGTAAAAAAATCCGTGTGCCCACAACCAAAAGAACAGTTCAAATCATAACAGACGAAATGGTTGATCCAGGCTTTGGAACAGGCGTGGTTATGATATGCACCTATGGCGATAAAGCAGATGTAAAAACCGTGAGAAAACATGGACTACCAATAATAATGTGTATAGACGAAAAAGGAAAAATGACAGCCAATGCGGGAAAATATGCTGGACTTACTGTTGAAGAAGCGAAAAAAGCAATAATTCGAGACCTAGAGAAGGAGGGCTTACTAGAGAAAACTGAACCTCTCGACCAAGAAGTAGGTGTCTGCTGGCGATGCAAAACTCCAATTGAAATCCTTGAAAGAGAACAATGGTTTATGAAGACAAGAATATTAACAGAGCATGTTGAAAAAAACGCGTTAGAAGTGAAATGGTATCCCGATTACATGAAATATAGGCTAGTAGACTGGGCGAAGTCCTTAGACTGGGACTGGGTAATTTCTCGTCAAAGAGTTTTCGCAACTCCCATACCCATATGGTACTGCAAAAAATGCGGGAAAACCATACTGGCCGAACCCGAATGGCTGCCCATAGATCCAAGGATAAACCCTCCAAAAATTAAGCAATGCCCCAAATGTGGAAACACCCAATTCACTCCGGAAAAGGACGTTTTAGACACATGGTTTGACTCCTCTCTCACCTGCGCTGTACATGCGGGCTGGCCGGACAGACCGGACTGGCGAAGGCTTTTTCCGGCCGACGTTCATCCCTCAGGTATAGATATCATCCGAACATGGGCATACTACCTCATGGTTCGACACTTAGCCCTGTTCAACGAGAAACCGTACAAAAGTTGTCTCATAAACGGTATGGTTCTGGGAAGCGATGGAAGGAAAATGAGTAAATCGCTCGGAAACTACATTGCTACCCCAGAAGTTTTCGACAAATATGGTGCTGACGCTACACGACAATGGGCGGCAGCAGGTGGCGCTACAGGCTCTGACATTCCTTTCCGTTGGCCTGACGTAGAATACGGATGGCGTTTTCTCATAAAGCTTTGGAACGCCGCCCGTTTCGTAGGTAATCAACTTAAAGATTACGAGCCAACACTAAAGGGGAAACTACAAGTCTTAGATGAGTGGTTATTGACCAAACTGGAGAAAACAACGGCAAAAGTAACTGAAGCTTTGGAAAAGTGCCAGTTTAACATAGCCCTTGAAGAAATTCGAAGCTTCACTTGGCATATTTTATGCGATAACTACATAGAAGCCGTGAAGGATCGTCTGTATAAGCCAGAGAAATACGGCGAAGAGAAGAAAAATGCAGCTCAATACACGCTTTATACAGCCTTATACCGCATATTACAACTCTTAGCACCCATATGTCCTCATCTAACTGAAGAAATATATTACGCGTTTTACCGTCAGCGAATGAAACACAAGAGTATACACTTATCGCCTTGGCCAACTCCGCGCAAAGAAATGATAAATGAAAAGGCTGAAAGGCATGGTAACCTCTTAATTGCGATGATAAACGCTGTTCGACGAGACAAAGCCGAAAGGAAAATGCCATTAAACACGCTAATCAAGAAGTTAACGATTTATGCTGGCAATGCAGAAAACGCTGAAAGTTTGCACCTGGGAAAAGAAGACTTAGCGGGTACGTGTAAAGCAGAAAACATTGAAATACTGCCAGAGAGAGGCAAAGGAAAAACTGTTGAAGGATATGAGGAAATAACGTTTAAAGCGGAATACCAAAGCTAGGCTTGATTCTGAAGCTTGAACCGCAGAATTGCAGCTATTCCGCCAAAACTTTTTTTAAGCATTTGCCCCTCCTCAGTTTCTGTGGAAATCATCTCCACCTCAGCGTTAGCTGTTTCAGCTAACTTGGCATAAACTTCTATTAAGTCTTCAATTCCATCTACAGAGAGCGATGGTGCATTACATTTTGGACATGGATTCCCAACTAGGCTAGCCTCAAAGCTTAACAACTCCCTGTTTTGCATAGTTTTCTCTTCTTGGAAGCCACAAGCATTGCATTTCACTGTAGCACGGACGATATCCAAGCCTTCAGATAAAAGCAAGGTTTTAACGGCACCCATTTCCAAGGCCTTTTTCACCTCTTCTTCACCGTAGGTTGCCAGTCCTGTGTCATGTCCAATATGATAGAGAAATTCTTGCATGACCTTCTTCTCTTCTATATAACGAACCCGACGCATTATCTCTGGAGCCTTCTCAACAATTTCTTTTACGCCTTGTTCGTCAACATAGGCAGTATCCAAGGTATCTAAAATCTTTTCTTTCAATTGATAGTTTAAGTAATCGCCTTTTTGAAACTCCAGCTTTGTCGGTCCCGGTCCGCCAACAATTATACCTTTTAAGTCAGGCATATCTAGAAACAGTTCGTTTGCATGTTGCCCCACACGACGGTAGTATTCGTTTAGACGCATTTCCCGTAATCTTTCAAATCTTCGGGCTGATTGCCCACCAGCTCGATGTTTTCCTGGAACCCCTGAGGTTACCCTTTGAAGGATCTCAAGTCTTCTTCCCTTTAACGTCGCAAATGTAGCTTCTGAAGAGTCTATCAGAATTATACCGTAAACTTCACGTTCCTTCAAAAGCTCAAGCAAAGGTTCTATATGGAAACGAGAGTCACAGCGGTAGAGATAAACTTTTATTGGTTCTGGCGGGATAATAACATAAGTTTCTATTTTTTCGCTTCCTGGTCCATTCTGAGGTAAAGCTCCACAAAAAATTACTAACCCGTTTTCGGGAACTTGACGAAAAAGTTTAAGGCGTTGTTGAACTTTTACTATTGCATCTTGAACATTTTTCCGAGTAGTTGTCGATTTTATGTTAGAAGCTGTCCCATACTCTTGTTTAAGCATGTTAACTACTTCGCTTATCTGGCGTCCAGGCGGGACATAGAGCGAAATAAGCTCTGTTCCTCGCCCTTCCTTGCGCGCCAGAGCATTTATAGTTTTTTTCAAACGAAATAGCTGAAGAGATGTACGTTTAACCAATTCGTTCACACATTGTAATCCTTTGCCGTAAAGCTACAACCAGAGCTTATAAATAAACATTTATCAAAACTTCTGTTCTAAGTTTATTTTTCTGGATGATTCGTGCATAAACTCAAAAAGGAAGGGAATAGATACTTCTTTTGGAGAGTTTGATTAGTGATTGGACTTGCGTTGTTGATGGAACTGGTGAGCAGCGCGATCAGTTTTATGATTGGATATTACGCGTTTAAAGCTTACAAATCCTATTCTTCCCGAAGCTTATTTCTGCTTCACTCTGGCTTTACAGTTTTAGGCATAAGTCTAACTCTACGTGTAGTGACAACGGTTTATTTTGTTGTTTTGAGAGTCGCAGAAGTTCCTAGTCAACAATTGAAGGCTGTAATTAGTTTTGCCGGGATAGTTTTCACTTTAACTCAGCTTTTCGCTTATTCACTTTTTGTCTTAACCTATGCCTTGCAAACTAAAGCCTTAGAGAAAACAAGATTTATTGGTGCGTTATTTCCAATTCTATATGTTTCTTTCTTCCATCCTTACTTAGAAATCGTAGCACTTGTCTTGCTTGGCTACGTCACAGCGCAAACTCTGATAAACCTACTTCTAAAAAAGAATCTTGACTCTTTCCTTGTGTTCTCCGGCTTCACCCTTATGCTTCTCAGTCATTTGTGCTTTCTTTTCATGATAGCAAATGAATTACTGCTATTGCTCGGTCAAACGTTACAGATGATAGGTTTTCTTTGTCTTTTAGCTATGCTCGTAAAGGTGAGCTATAGCGGATGAGCCCCAAGGAATATCGTTCTAAAGCTCGGATCTATGTTGACATTTTAGCCACGATCATGCGGTCTGGAGGAAAAACAGGCCCAACAAGAATTTTGTATGGAGCTAATCTTTCCTATGACCGTTTAATGCGACACTTGAGCCATTTAATTGAGGTTGGTTTGGTCGCGGAGGAAAAGCTTGAAGATAAGACGTTATATAAGTTGACCGACAGGGGAAGGGAGTTTCTACTGGAGTTCACCCGCATGCAGAAGTTCGCTGAAGCCTTCGGGATAACCATTTAGCAAAGCTTCATGAAAGAATCAACAGTTCCCCCGAGTAAGATTCGGTGATACTCCTTTTGACGCATAATTACCTTCTCTATCTTGCCTCTCGCGATTACCGTTTCGCCTATTCTAGCTTGTTCGCAGAATCTTCCGCGAAAAGAAGCGACTTCCAACAATGATTCAACTTGTACACCTTCAAGCGTTTCAACTTCGTCTATTTCATATTTACATGGCGTGAAAATGGCTTCAGAATCATCAGTTATTGTTGCCTTTACGGTTGCGTAGCCAATTTTCTTGTAGCGAATATCGCCGTATTTAGCGTTCACTTCGTTCCAGTCCTTGACAAAACGTATGAAATAATCTTTTCCCATAAACTTCCCTTGAAGTAGCTTTCTGGATTCGGTTCGAACGAAGTCTTCGAAGCCTATGTAGGTGTCTTTCGAACGAAAATCGAATAACTGTTTTAGATCCTTTAGGGCATAGGGCTTTATAGGCAGGCTTTCGTCCTTTAACATCTCTCTTAAGGCGTCGTAAGCTCTTCGACAGTTTCTCGAACCATAAACAATTAGATCAATATCCGACATCGACATGTGAAGCCCAACCATAACTGAGCCGGAGATCCCGATAGAATTCCATGGAATATTCGCGTTCTCCTTCAAGTTTTCCGCAAGTCGCATAGCTAAACTTTCCAGCCAATCTAACCCACTTGCATTACGAAGTTCTTGGAGCTTCTCAATTGGCTGGTAATGTGTCTTAACAGTGTCAACTGGAATCTCGCAAAGTATTTCGTCAAAAACGGAATCAAAAACTGAGTATTGAGGAAAACGGCTCCGCAAAAGTTCATAGCGTTCTGAAAGAGAGTAAACTTTGTCATAAAATTTTCCGTTTTTTCTTCTTTTACCTTCTTCACTGGGTAAATAGCGAGGAAATGCAACTATTCGCTTAGGTGGGTGTATTAAACCTTTAACGTCAAATATTAAGCCGTCGAAGGTTTCTATATAATCGCCTTCCCTAGCCTTCATTTCATCTCCTGTTAGACTTCTAATTCATGGAGCAATTAAAACCTATATGCCGGCTCCAGCTTTTAAGCTTAAGAGAGGAATTTAAATGCTACTAGATTTAGGGTTAACAAGCGAAACTCCAGCTTCTGAGTTCATCAAAATGTTTAAGCTGGCGGAAAAAGGGGGATTTAACTGTTTATGGATTGGAGAAGACCTTGAAAAGCCTTATGATATTTTTGTTCAGGCTTCCATCGCGCTATTAAGGACTTCATTAAAGGTTGGAACGGGTATTACAAGCATCTATTTCAGAAACATCACAAACATTGCCAGAGCAGCCGCAGGTCTACATGAAATAGGAAGAAACCGTTTTCGGTTAGGAATAGGAGTTGGCGGTATCCAAGCCCTTAAAAAGCTAGGAATTTCACCAAGGAAACCCTTGTCTGCTATGCGAGAAGCAACTTTTTTACTTCGAAAAATTTGGAATGGTGAAACAATTACTTTCAAAAGCGAAAAATTCCAGCTGAAAAACTATTATCCTCGTTTTGGACTTAAACAAAAAATTCCAATTTTCTTTGGAGTTAGAGGATTAAAAATGCTAGAATTAGCCGGAGAAATAGCTGACGGCGTTATTCTTAGTGGACCGAAAACATACCTACAAAAAGCTATAGAAATTGTTAAAACTAATGCCCGGAAGGCAGGTCGAACCGAAAATGATGTCAACTTAATCGTTTGGATCCCGACAATTCTGATCTCGAAAAGGGAAGAACTAGAATTTGCAAGAGAGGTTGTCACCGTCGTTTTAGCCGACACGCCAAGAAATGTTCTAAATATGTCAAAAATTGATGTAGAAGCTGTGATGGAGATCAAAAATACGCTCAAAAGGGGACTCAATATCGCAGCTAGACTAGTAACAGAAGAAATGTTGAATGATGTAGTCTTTTATGGAGACCCTCAAGAGCTTTGTAGCTCCATGCGTTCACTAGAAAAATATGGGATAAACGAGATTGTTTTTGGCCCGCCCTTTGGAATTAACAAAGAAAATGCCATTAGTAAAATTGCAAGGACTTGGAGGAGGAACTAGTGATATATGGATTAAGTGTTAATGCCAATGAAACCATTGAGGAAATAGTTAAGAAAAGTGTGATAATGGAGAAGCTGGGCTTTCAGTTTGTTTGGGTGGCAGACTTACCATCCCAGAGATATTCTCCAGCGATAGCCTCAGTAATAGCAGAAAAAACAAAAAGAATACGCATAGGGTTAGGCCTATTAAGTCCCTTTCTTCATTCGCCAAGTCAAATCGCCCACAGCTTAATCACATTGACAACATTTTATGGAGATCGTTTTGAACTATGCATTGGTCCGGGAGATAAAGACCAGCTCAAAAGAGTTGGCGTAGAAAGCTCAAAGCTAGACAATATTCCTAAACTCCTTCTAAAAGCAAAAGAGGAAATCGTAAAGGAGCTTAGACGAAACATGTTAAAAGTTCGGATATGGCTAGGTGCTCAGGGCCCAAAAATTCTCAGGTTAGCAAGGTTTTTTGACGGGGTCTTACTAAACTATGCTCATCCGAGATTTGTAAGCTGGGCAATAAAGAAAATAAGTTTACCCAGTAAATATTCAGTCCAAGTGGGCATCTATGCTCCTTCTTACATCTATCTTAAGAAAGAGGAGGAGCCATACCAGCTTCTTCGGCTTTCGTCACTAATAGTAGCTACAGGAACATCCAACAGCGTTTTAAAAAAATTTAACCTCTACGACAAAGTTGCAAAAGCTAAAGAAGAATTAGAGAAAGGATTAACACCAGAAGAAATTTTAAGCCATTATCCATCAGATTTTGTGGAAGATTTTGCTATTTACTTACATTGCACTGAGCTGGATGGTTACCTTTCAAAACTAGAGGAAATAGGAGTTAAACATGTAGTTTTTGGATATCCGCAAAATTTTTCCCTAAAGACAATACAAGATTTGGCTCACAGCTTGTTCAAATTATAATCAAATTAGAAAAATACTAGCCATTTGTTTCTATAATTGATTTCTCGCTTATGGTCCATGGAGTGTCTTTAAGCGCTCTCATTAGCGGCACGACTATTATAGTAGCAAGTATTGCTTGCACGAATCTGATTGCCGGATAGATGAATGGACTTACCGTGAATAGGAAACGAACAACACTTACGTCAGGGATTCCAAAAATAACTTCGTAAACAATTGGGACAGCAAATATGTCGGCACCCCACATATTGTCAGCTTGATTGCCAATGAAAGAGATAAGGAAGAACAGTAAGGGGAGATATTTTGGATTAGAAAGTCTATGGCTAAATTTTACACTCGGGATAATTAACAATAAAGCGATAATTTTGTCCCAAAGGACAGCTGCTGGTACATAATAATGCTCCGTAATTGGCTGGGAAGGAGGAAGAAACAGAAAAGCCACAATCAGCAAGCCAAACAATGCAAAGGCTGGCTTCCATCTTCTATAGAAAATTAACCCGACAACCAACGCGTTTATGGGTGGAGAAAGCAAAAAGGGCGCACCAAAAGGACTCATACTTCCTGGAGGCAGTATCCACGTTACAAAGGCGCCTAAAAACGCCGCAAGCGCACCTAAGTAGGGACCTAAAACAAACCCGAAAACCGAAGCCATTAGCGCTTCGAGTTGAATCTTTAGATCAGGTAACCCTACTGCCGGGACATAGGGGGATATTAGCGACGAAACGTAATACACAGCTGCAAAAATCCCGATGAGGGCTATGTTGCGGGTTGACATCTTCATTTTATCACTTATCCTGTGTAGTTCTTTAGTTTCCTCTGTAGTTTCTTACATAACGTTAATAAGCTTTGCTGTTCGGTTAAATACAAGTGTTGATGGAGAATAAAACGATATGAAATGCTCATCGTATATACCGGAGCATGTCTCTGAATGTTTACAATTAGCCATGCTTTTAGAGGTAAGCGCTTATCCTAAACCCGGCAATGTTCACCGAACAGCGGATTTCAGCGATACACGTTACGAACACTTCTTGGCTTCAGCTGTTGTCGTGGGCCGTTTTTTCAGAAAAGCAGCTGAACGTGGAGTACTAATAGGTTTAGGGGAGTTAGAGCCTAAGAAGGTAGAATTAGGAAAAATTATTAAAGATGCCGTTGAAAAGGTTTCGAGCTGGATTAGTGGAGGCAATACAATCTTAGGGACTATCATCCTTCTTTCGCCCTTGGCAGTTGCCGCTGGAACAAACCTAATTAAAGAGGAAAAATTTCACATTGAAAGTTTGCGCCAAAATCTTCGTTTAGTGGTGGAGGCTACAACTCCAGTTGACGCTGTTAATTTATATGAAGCTGTCCAGCTGGCAAGACCTGGTGGATTAGGAAAGGTTCCAGAATTGGATGTTAATGATCCTTCCTCCAAAAAGGAAATTCTTGAACGGAGAATTAGCCTTTTTGAAATTTTCCGAATAGCATCCAAATATGATTCAGTCGCAGCGGAATGGATAAATAATTACCATATAACCTTTGACGTAGGATATCCCTACTTTGTTAAGGAGCTAAAGCACACTAAAGATTTTAACACAGCCACAGTGCATGTTTACTTAAAGATTTTGTCAGAAGTTCAAGACACGCTAATAGCAAGGAAGTTAGGAAAGGATAAAGCTGAGCAAGTTTCTCTTGAGGCGAAAAATATACTAGAGCTTGGAGGACTAGGTACCCTTCAAGGAAGAGAACGCCTAATCGAGTTTGACTGTAGGCTTAGAAAATCTGGAAACAAGTTTAATCCTGGTACTACTGCGGATTTAGTGTCAGCTGTTTTAGCGGTAAGCATTTTAGATGGACATCGTCCCTAAAGTTAACTAAAGTTAAAACGTGGAAATGGAAATGGTTGAAGAAGAGTTCCATCCATACATAATGTTTCTGCCTGCAAAGGAAAAATTTGATATTTTAAAAACTATTTTTGGTTCCGAGGTTCCATTGAAAATTTTGGAATTCTCAATAAGCAAAGGAGTTTCGGCGAAAATTTTTCAGAGAGAGCTTATTAGAAAGCTTCCCTACTCAAATAAAACCGTAATTGAACATTTGAAAACACTTGTCCGTTTTAGGATACTATCCGAACATATGGAGAAGAAACAAATTGATAATAGAGTTGTATGGGTCAAGTACTATCGGCTTTCCGAAGTTGGCAAGTGGTTCGCCTTTTTACTGGCAGAGGAGAAACTAACAAGAGAGGAGAAAAGCCAGATCCTACGCAATATTTTTCGTGCTTACATCCGGTGGGTAAGGAAGCTGTCTGAAAAATTAGATGTATCAGTTGAATCTTTAAGGAAAATTTTCACAGAAGAACTATAGCAAGCCCTTTTTCTTTAAGAAAGGCTTTTACCGACTTTTAGAATCTTCTCTACCTAGCCAAAGGTGGAAGGTTAATAAATGAAGGTAATAGCCGTCGTTGGAAACAAAAACTCGGGGAAGACTGCTACCATCGAAGCTTTGATCAAGGAATTAATCAGTCGAGGACATGTAATAGTCGCAGTTAAACATATTCATGAAAAAGACTTCACAATAGACTCTTCAGGAAAGGATACATGGCGATTCGCAAAGGCTGGTGCAAAAACAATAGTGGCAATTTCGGAAAATGAAACAGTGTTAATTCGAAAGGGAAATACATCAAACCTAACATTAAAAGATATAGTTGAGAATTATGGAAAAAATGCTTCCATAATAATTCTTGAAGGTTTTCGTAGTCTCGTAGGGCGAGAGGTAAGCATACCTAAAATAGTTGCTGTTAAATCAGTAGATGAAGCGAACTTTGCGCTTAAGTCTTACAATCCGATAATCGCTTTTACTGGAAAGTTAGAAAGTGGAAATCTTAAAACCTCGATTCCCTACATAAACATCTTAAAAGACTCGAAAAAACTTGCGGATTTGGTGGAGAAACATGTTAAAAAAGGAAAGAGTAACAATAAAAATTGACGGCCAGACGTTACCCTTGAATCCTTTCGTTAGGACGATTATTCACCGAACAGTGCTTGCTATGATTTCTACTTTAAAGAAAGTTGAAATTTCAGGAGAAGAAAAAGTAGAGATAATCATAAGGAAGAGGTAAAGCTAGAAAAAGGGATTTTAGCTGGCTTTGAACTGCGGGGTTTGGAGATTCGGCTTAGAGGGAGAAAGGAGAATCCAATAAACCGAAAAACCAGGAAATAGGGATTTCTCCAAACCTTTCCGCTTCAAAGCCAGCTTCACCACATTTTAAAGCGCTTTAAAAGCTTCGAACCAGCGGTTATATGAAGCAAGCATGTTCAGGGAAACGCTGGGTTTTCGTTCTTCAAGGATTCGGCGGAAATCTTGCATGGTTAAAGGACGTGGTTTAGCGAGTTTATTCTTTGCTTGACCGGACTCAAAGAACTCTCCAATAACTTTTAAATGTGCTGATTGACAAGTGTCGCGGATGTCACTGCCGGAAAAGCCTTCTGAAAGCCTAGCCAATTCATGTAAGTCCACGTCAGGGGCTAAACTTAAATTACTTGTATAAAGCTTAAACATCTGTAAACGTGCGTGATGATCAGGAAGTGGAACTAGAATACGTTTTTGGAAGCGTCTGATGAAGGGCCAGTCCAAATCCCAAGGCTTGTTTGTGGCACCGATAACGTAGACGTGAAGTTTCTTACCCTTATCTAAGATACCGTCCATTTCTTTTAGGAACTGATTTCGAACGCGAACTTCGCCGCCTACTTCGCTGGAATGTCTGCCCATCAAAGAGTCCAACTCATCTATGAATACTATGGCGGGTTTTCCATTGAAGGCAGCCTTTCTTGCTGATTGAAAAAGTTTAGCAACATTTTTTTCCGCCTCACCAAGCCATTTAGACATTACGGAGGCAGCATCTACCGATAGGAAAAGAGCATCGATTTCTGTGGCAACTGCCGCTGCTAATAATGTTTTTCCGCACCCTGGAGGCCCGAAAAGAAGTATTCCTCTTGGCCATCCTAGCGGAAAGAGGTCAGGTCTTTGGACGGGATAGACTATGGCTTCTTTTATAGCTTTCTTTGCTGATTCAAGCCCTACAACTTCTTCCCATTTAACATTAGGTTTTTCCTTCACTATAAGTTCATCGTAGCTTGCTTTTCCAGTTGATGTAGTTCGGGAGCCTTCCGTAGAGGCTGCTTCTTCGGTTTCGGCTTGAGTTTCGGTTTCCGGAGTTGCCGGAGTGATTCCTGCATTTTGTAAAACGCGTATTCTTTCTTGGTATGCCATTGCTCTTTGTATGTAGACCTTGTTTAGGCTGTATTCGGGATATAATTGAACAAGTTTCAGGAGGTTTTCTATGGCTTTTTGGTACATAGTTATTGCCATTCCTTTGGCTCCTTGCTTGTCTAGGCGAACGGCTTCCATGGCATAATTGGTCGCAAGTTTTTCCAGTTCCTGTGATGCGCTCATTAGTGTTCACCTTTTAATCAGAATTTTTCCTTTCTCACCCAAACTTTTCAAGGCGTTCTCAATTTCGTGATATGGAACGTTTAGTTCCTGTGAACATTGAATAAGGTCGATTTGACCTTTACGTTTCTTAACATACTCGAATAAAACATCTTCTAGGGAAGTATGTTCTATGGTTAGAGAAACTTTTTGGACTTCTAAATCTTTGAAAGAAAAGAGGGATTTTGAGGAAAGCTCTCCGTCTTCGTCTACTTCGGTTTGTTGTCCAACCGATTGGGAGCAAACGGCTGCTAGGGCAACCATACGCTTGACTTCTCCGCTTTGTGTGGTTTCTTTCGTGGGTGTAGGTAGCGAAGCGGGCGGTTCGGGAAGTTTTTCAGAAACTTGTTCCTCGAGGAAGCTGGAAACTTCCTTAAGAATTTCTTCTCCACCTGGAGTTTTCAGGTTAATTGGTATTAATGACTCATCTGCACGCATCCTGGTAACGGAGAGAGTTTCAGTTATTGTGTCGTTCACTCTGCTAAGCTCAGTGGAAACATCGGGCAATACTTGGTATAATTGTCGGGAAACCTTCTGCAGTATTTGAACGACAGGTTTGAGATCGAATACAACATCGCTTAGTTCACGGATGGTTTCCAGTCTTAATATAACGCGTTCAATAGATATTTCTACATTTGTGAGGAAAGTTAGTAGTTTTCTTACTTCAGCAAGTTCATTTGCGCAGATAGCTGCCCTTTCTCGCTGGTTATTTTTTAGGGCGTGGACGCATGTTCGGAATAGTTTCTTGTCACGTTCTTTAAGTCGAAAGCTTGCTTGTCGAATTTTTTGGTGCTGGACTTTTAGTGTTCTTATTGACTTTGAGATTGTTTCACGTAGTGGTGGAGGGTTTGGACGTAGAAAATTTCTTATGTCTTTTCCCTCCGCCCGCTACGCGTTAGCCTGTTTTGTTAGCCTTCGCTTTCTTCGGGGTTTTGTACGTAAACTATTACTGGTGGCTCTGGAAGGGTTGGTGAAGACGGGGGAGCAGGGGCTTCTTCAGAAGTTTCTTCAACGGTTGTGGTAGTAACCGTTTCAGAGCTCTCAACAGTCTCTTGCGGTTTTGGCTCCTCTCCCAACATTATATTTGAGAGTTTGTTCTTGAGATTTTCTAGGTCAGTTTTTTCTGAGTTAGCACGTCTTAAGCATTCTTGGATTATGTTGAAAGCAGTTTGGTAGGTACTTTCTTCGACCTTGCCAATTTCATGTTCGATTTCTAGATTAACCAGCGCGTAGTTCAGCTCTCGAATTTCGTCAGTGCAGCGGTTTATTTGCTCATCTATTTTTTCGATAGTTGCTTGGGCTTCGGATTTAAGCTGGTTTAATACTCCTTCAAAGCTCTCGTGAAGCTCCCGATACATGTCCGGAGGGATTTTACCCTTATCGCTTAATTCTTTAAGTGCTTGGTCCTTACGCCATATAAGCGGAATTTCGTTGCATAAGGCGTTTGCTCGGACCTTGACAGGGGATAGAAGCGTTACATCGTATTCGTTTATTTTAACGTGGTCTAGAGGGTATTTAGCGAACCTTCCGTCGTTGTGGTGGATGAAAATTGTGTTGAATTGTCCGTTGGGGCTTACGCCAAAATAGGCGACCTTCCCAATTACTCGGTCATATTCATCTTTAACTTCTTTACCTATGGAAGGAAAAAGGTTGGGATTTGCGATGTTTTCCAATCTGGTCTATCCCTCCTTTTATGGTGTTTGCGTTTGAGTTTTCTCACCCATAGGCGGTGATGGAATTCCAGCAGGCAATTCTGGGAATTTCTCTTTGATTTTCTGTTCTGCTACCATAGCTGCTTCGTTGAGAATCTTCTGCGCATCCTCGTTGGCTGCTTCGAAGTTTAGAGTTAAACCTGTGCTTTGTCCAGCATCGATTATTATCCCACTTAACAGATTTCCTATCTGCCCCAGCTCCCTTTCCGCTTCTGGAAACACGCTTGCCATTCCTGACTTTACACTTCTTAGGACGCTTACCGCTGGAGCCAATGTAGTGACTATATCGCCTAGTTCTGAAACTGTTCTAAGCCGTAAAACGATCTGTTCTAACGCAAGCCTGGCATGCATTATCATTTTTTCCATTTTTCTTATTTCAGCCAACTCGTTGGCGAAAACGTTGGCTCGCGCCATGTCGTGTTTAGTGTAAGCGTCCACAATTCTAGCGAAAATTGATCGGTCACGTTGACTGAATCTTTCGCTTGCCTGGTCTAGTCTTTGAATCTGAAGTTCCAATCGTCGAATAGCCATGTCCAAACGAGGTTTCAATGGCCCTGGTGGCCGTACAGCTTCCTTAATTTTGGCAGTGAAGGGTTGCCGATAAGGACTCTCTTCCCATCTTCTTGCAAATCTTTCAGACAATTTGATACCTCCACAAGTAGGGAAGCGTGGGAGAATTTTATACATTGTTAATACGTCTAAAACATCTACGTATATACGTGGCAATAATGTGTGGTTCACGGATTTTTCGAGCTTTAAACTTGATAATAAAAGAAAGCCTTCGTTTTTTCTTAAAAATAGACATAATTGTGTAAGTTAGACTAAAAAGCTCCGCGTATTATAGGTCTACGCTGAAGGTGAAAATGAATGTCTGAAAGATTAAAAGTGTTCTTAATAATTGCCATGTTTGGATTTGTAGCAGGGGTTATAGCCGACCTCACAGCCGAATACGTAATTCCCGCCTTAGCGAGTATACTACCAACATTTTTACAAGCACGAACATTGCTTTCAGGGATAGCTGGTGCGCTATTAACAGTAGCACTGGTCAGTGTCTGGGCATACATAACTGGAACGCAAGAGTTCTAACAATCCCTTTTCAACCCCTTTCTTCTAAAATTGCCAAGTGATTTCTCTCCTTAACATAACTAAAAGTTATTTTGTGGACTCGGTTGCGGAAAAACCAATCATCCATTTAATTCAGCGTACCTCGATTTCCTCATCGTCCAAGAAGAAACGAAGGAAGGAGAATTATAAAAGGATTCGCGTAAAATATCATGTTATGTGCGGTGTATTTGGTTTCATTTTAAACAGACCAGTGAGAGTTTACGAAGCTGTGACCCTGCTTGAAATTCTTGAGCAGGATAAAACGAAGGGGGAGAAATATCCAGTAGGCGGATATGGCGCAGGAGTAGCCTTCCTAACTTCGAAGAGCGAAATCAAAATAGCTAAAGTTGGCAAAACCGAAGGGTCACCTTCAAGAAAACTTTACAGAATAGTGAGCGACGAATTAACACGTATTCTAATAGCGCATGTAAGATTCCCAAGCCCGGAATTTATGCAAACAAGCGGCTTTAAGGAAACAGCCCAACCCTACCTCGCGAATTGTAATCCGAGAGGTTTAGTTGTTGCTTCCGTACATAACGGCAAGGTAGACAACTATAAACGATTAAAACAAACCCTTAAGCTTCAACACATTTTTGAATCAGAAAAGATTGAGTTGATAGATTCCGAAGTAATTCCTCACTTTTTTGAAGAGCTTGTTCTAAGTAGTCCTTCAACAGAAAAGGCTGTGGAAAACTTGTTTTCGATTTTAGAGGGAAACAATACGGTTGGGCTACTGCATGTGGGTGTTGATAAAAGCTTTTTGCACTTGTTTCAGAAAGGAAAAACTCGAGGCCTAATTGTGTGGACAAATACTCAGAACGAAGTAATTTTTTGTTCACGAAAAACTGTTGTAGAGAAAACTTCGTTCAAAAACCTAATTTCAAAGGGAAATTTTCAAGAAGTCTTTCATGCGAGTTACGGTGAAGCTCATTTCTGGAAACATAGTTTTTTCGTTAGGTCAATTATATAAAAAGTAAAGAATAAGTTTCGCCAAAATTTAGTTTTAATGGCGACGCTTTAACATGCATATTCAAGTAAACGTTTTCAATCTTTTGGCTAGGCCTATACGTGAAGCTCTTTCTGAGCTTGGGTTCCATTCACCCACCGCGCCCCAAGTCAAGGCAATTCCACAGGTTTTAAAAGGGGAAAACGTTCTTTTGATAGCGCCTACTGGAAGCGGTAAAACCGAGGCTATTCTTCTCCCAGTTTTCTCAAATTTTATTCAGCAGCCAAAACGAAGAGGAATAAACATCTTGTACATTACGCCGCTTCGAGCCTTAAACCGTGACATGGTTCAACGCCTCGGCTTTTGGAGTAAACGTTTAGGCTTAGCCGTGGAGGTTAGGCACGGCGACACTGAAATAAGGATTCGAAGAAGACAAGCACGGAAACCACCAGAAATGCTTGTTACTACCCCTGAGACTTTGCAAGCAATCCTTCCCGGCATGCTCATGAAGGAACATTTGCGAAACGTGCAGTATGTAATCATAGATGAGGTTCATGAGCTGGCTGGTGAAAAACGAGGTGCCCAACTCACCATAGCATTAGAACGCTTACGTGAAATTGCCAAACGAGAATTTCAACGTATAGGCTTGTCAGCTACCATTGGAAATCCTTGGGAAGTTGCCCGGTTCATTGCCGGAATTAACCGTAAGATTCGAGTAATAGATGTTTCATTAAGCAAGAATTACGAGTATTTTATAGAATGCCCCGTTCCAGAGGACAAGGATTATGATCTAGCTGGTGAAATCAGAACTTCACCTGAAGCTTTAGCTAGGATTAGACGTATAGCGGAACTAGTAGAAAGGCATAACTCTACACTGATTTTCGTAAATAGCCGAACCAACGCTGAAATGTTAGGGCATAAGTTCACGCGGCTTGGAAGAAACGACATAGCAGTACATCACGGTTCTTTATCTAAAGAAGAACGCACCCGAATCGAAGACGAGTTTAAGGCCTTGGCCTTAAAAGCAATTATATGTACCAGCACTTTAGAGCTAGGAATAGACATTGGGCATGTAGACTTAACCCTGCAATATCTTTCTCCCCGTCAGGTATGCAGTCTAATCCAGCGAGTTGGAAGGAGTGGACATCGATTAGACTTGACTTCAAAAGGCATAATCATAACAGCTTTTCCCGATGACACACTTGAAGCAATAGCAGCTGTTTCAAAAGCTTCCAAAAACGAGCTTGAACCTGTAAAAATTCACGAAAACGCCTTGGATGTTTTGGCCCACCAGATAGCAGGCATACTTATGGATAAACAACAAACCACAATAAATGACATCCACAAGCTTATCTGTAAGGCATATCCGTTCCGCAAGATAGCTAAAAACAAAGTTTTAGACGTAGTTGAGTTCTTAGATATGTTAGGCAAAGTCAGGCTCTTAGAAGGCGGAAAAGTGAGGAAAACACGGAAAACAAGGGAATATTATTATGAAAACCTAAGCATGATACCTGATGAAAGACGTTATCCAATAATTGACATAATCTCTGACCGAAAGATAGGGACTTTAGGCGACGAATTCATGGCTTTAAGAGCCCGCATTGGATTGAACTTTATATGCAAAGGAAAAGTCTGGCGCATAGTCCAAATAGAAGACGAAACAGGTAAAGTTCACGTTGTGCCTTCGGAAGATCCCTTAGCGGCTATTCCAGGATGGGATGGAGAACTTCTCCCAGTATCCTTTGAACTAGCGCAGGAAACCGGAAAACTAAGAGAAAAAATAGCAAGAAACTTAGGAGCTTCCAGAAATGAAGAGAAAATCATGGAGGAAATGGCGAGGGAACTTTCTGTAGAGAAAACAGCGTTAAGAAGGGTTTTTGAAGAAATAAAGGAACACTTAAACTTAGATGCCCCTGTTCCGTCTCACAGATTAATCCTCATCGAAGGCTTCGACAAGTACGTAATTATTCATGCTTGTTTTGGAGAAACAGTAAACCGGACTTTGGGATGCATATTTGACGCCGTTTTGTCAGATGAGGAACTCATAGTGGGTTGGTGGAACGACGGTTACCGCATATTAATTGAAGCGCCAAGAAAAGTTTCACAAAAGGACTTGAAGAAAATTACTAGACTACTTTTCAATTTAACATCCCAGCAAGTGGACAAAGCCTTCCAAGAATATCTGAAATCTCGTTTTCCCTTCGCGTACAAAATGAAGTTTGTAGCTGAAAGATTTGGGGCATTACCCCGTGGAAAAACTATGGGGCCTAGAAGACTGAAAGAACTCCCACGTAAGTTCGAAAGAACACCAGTTTATGAGGAAACTCTTCGAGAGGCATTGCAAGAAAAAGTAGATTTAAAGATTGCTAAGAGAATTATGCGAGATACTAGAAAAAACAGACTTCGCATAGAAATTTTTATGAGCATAGAAAATCCCACACCTTTGGCTCACCCAATACTTCAGCTTTATGCTGAACTCTCCGAGCTAATGGCTCCTGAACGGGTAATATTAAGTAACATTGAAAAGATGAGAAAATCTATTAATGCGAGAAAAGTTCAGCTTTTGTGCATTAACTGTGGTGAGGGTTTAATTAACGCGAGAATTCGGGAACTACCAGAGAAACCTTTATGCCAAAAATGCAACTCGGGACTACTTGCACCTATCCGATTCAAACAGAACATAGAAAGTTTAAAAAATAAATTAAAGCGTAGACTTAGAAAGGAAAAATTGTCACAAGAAGAGTTGGAAGACCTAACTTACGCAAGAAGAACAGCAGATCTGGTTCTCAGCTACGGAAAAAAAGCATTAATAGCATTGCAAGTTAAAGGGATAGGACCGGAAACGGCATCACGAATTCTTGGCAAAATGCATCAAGATGAAAAGGAATTTTACATGGATTTACTGAAAGCAAAAATCCAGTATCTACGAACGAGACCGTTCTGGGATGAGAAAGAAACAAAGTCCTTGCGCGCCTAAACTTTTATAGGCTATTCATGAAACAAGTCTTTCTCTAAACTAGGGGACTAAAGGATAGATGCTTTCGGAACAGAAATCGAAGCGAAGCAAACTTCTAGCTTTACTCGGAGCGGCCCATTCCCTTAATCATTCCTTATTTGTCATTGCACCACCATTGCTAACAATCATTATGGACGACCTTCAAGTTTCAAAATTTGTTATAGGCATGGTTGGAACAGCTTCTTCCTTTATTTACGGTGCTGGATCGCTAATTGGAGGCCCAATAGGCGATAGAATAGGTGAAGTAAAAACCATAACGCTTTGTTTGGTTTTTGCTGGTTTGTCAAGTTTTCTAATGTTACTAGCAGACAACATTATTGTTTACGCCTTGAGCCTAATTTTGATAGCTATTTGGGCAAGCCTTTACCATCCTGCAGCCAATTCTTTGGTATCAAAGGTTTTTCATGAAAACACCGGGGAGGCTATGGGAATTCACGGTATGGGTGGAACTTTAGGGGTTATGTTAACGCCTACAGTAGCATGGTTTATAGGTAAATTTTTCGGATGGGAATTTGCCTTTATTTTCTTTGGTGTTCTTTCCATAATGCTCGCCTTAATCCTAAGGGATAGCGTAAAAGACAGTTTTAATAATCAACATTTCCGAAAAGTGGAATTCTTTAAAATCCTTATGATTCCTCAGCTATGGCGTATTCTTATTTTTAATATTTCCATCGGTTTATTTATGAAGGGAATTGAGTATTTCTTTCCGCTTTATCTTAAGGAAAATAAGCAGATGGATCCTATGTGGGCCTCTGTGGTTTACACGCTTGTTTTAGCTTTTGGTGTCCCAGGACAATGGATTGGGGGCAAGACTTCAGACATGTTTGGCTCCAGAAAAGTTCTTATTGCAACCTCAGCCGGCGTGCTTTTTGGTCTTCTCTCATTACAGTTTTTGCCTTTCCATTTTTTGGCAATCACGATGTTTTTGATTCTTTACGGAATCTCCTTTTATGGGCATCAGCCAGCGCTAAATTCGCTTACTGGTGCTGTTTCACCTGAGAGAATGCGAGGAACTGCCTATGGTGTGTTCTTTTTCACTTCCTTTGGCATCGGCTCAATTTCCCAGTCTCTGGCTGGTTTCTTAGCTGACACCTACGGACTTGGCGCAGCTTTTCAACTATTAACTATTTTCGCGTTAGTAGCTCTAGCCCTTTCCTTCTTTCTTCCAAAAGCAGGTATCAAGGAAGACGAAAAATGACTTTCTCTATTGTTGCTCGTTGCGTTGAAACACGTAGTCTAGGAGTGGCTACGGCAACAGGAAGAGCTAACGTTAGGAAACGAGTTCCTTATGTTGAGTTTAACGTAGGCGCTATTGCCACTCAGGGGTTTACAGCTACAATATACGGAATCAATGGATTAAAACTTCTACGCAATGGATTAACCCCGAAAAGGGCTTTAGAGAAAATGTTAAGCACTGATAAGGAACGGGAAAAACGCCAAGTCATAATCATCGATAGATTTGGACAAAGCGCAGCCTTTACGGGTAGAGACGTGCTGCCATGGAAAGGACACATCATGGGTAAGAACTACATCGTTGCTGGAAATATGTTAGCTAACCTAAAAGTTTTGGAATCCATGGCGAAAACATTCGAAGAAAGTTGCGGTAGCTTGGCTAGACGTCTGTTAAATGTTTTAGAAGCTGGGGAAAAAGCTGGAGGTGACAAGAGAGGAACTGTTTCAGCCGCATTAATAGTGGCCGAAAAAGATTCACGTATAGATTTAAAGGTTGACATTCACTTAAACCCAATAAAAGAATTAAGAAAGTTTATCGAGCAGATTTAACCGCATAAAATATAAGCGTTAATTTAGAATATTTGCATCTAACCCCTAATGAGAGAAGGGAAATTGTATGCGACGAAGTTTGGCGGTCCATCTAACTTTTTTGGCTGTGTTAGCCTTCATGTTGACACCAAGTGTGTATGCTTTTTCGTTAAACATTGAAGCAAAAGTAGGTGAAGATATAGAAGTGGTTCTCAAATTAGAGAATCTGGACGTTGTTCTCTATTACCCAATTAAAGAGAATGAACCTGAGGCCATTACAAACGTTAAAAACAGCTTTGAAAAAAGCTTCGAAGATATGAACCTGACAGCTACTGTTTCAGTTAGCCCAATGGAGTTTAATGATGAAAACAGCTCAATAACAATTAAAACACGGTTGTCCGGCCCAATGCTTGTCACTGTTTCAGTGGATCCAAAATCGTTGAATCGAACGTACGAAGTCATTACTGTATGGCGTAAATTCCGACTGGTCATAACAGGAGAATTAATTGTAGATCTAAGAGAAATTTTCAAAGTTCCCGTATACAAGTGGAATGTTACTCAAAATGCAATAAGCCTCCGTGCGGATAATTCTTCCTTCACGTTTATACTTCCTGAAGATGCTACAAAAATAAATGTAGATCGAAGGGAAATTATCACCTTTGTGGTCTCAGCCAGCTTTTTTGATAAACTGTTAAATAGTCCCTTAATCGGGCTTATAGCGATAATGGTTGTACCTATAATAGCGTTCGGCTATAGACGAATAAAGCTTTTGAAGGAAAGAATTAGGCATTGACTTCTTGTTGAGTTCTTTCGGTTCCTAAAAGTAAGTCTATCAAGGCTCTTTGGTCAACTTCGGCGCGAGTTCTCCAGCCTAAGTAAAGTTGTTCCTTCTCGTCTTGAGTTATGTATCCATATCGTATATAGCGGTCGATGTTTAGATCAGCGCGCCATCTTGGTATTTTTTCTCTTAAGATTTCTTCCACTTCTTTTCTTGAAACTCTTCCCTTTCTTGAAATTATATAAGCTATAGTTACAGCTAAACCAGCCAAATCGTCTATTCGCCAGCCAACCATTTTTGTTTCTTTAGGGGTTAAGGTTCCGCGAAGGGTTATGAAAAATCTCGCCTTATCTAACTGTTCGAGGCTAGGTTTTTCTGTTGGTGGAGGTTCTACCTCGAAAACTGTTTTCACCTGTAAGTCTAATCGTTCAAGATAATCATCAAGAATCTTTAGTACTCGAGGATAATCCTTTCCTAGGTTTTTACGAAGCTCCCAGCCTTTTACTCCAGGCTTTTTATGTCTCCGATAGAACAAGAGATGAGAGGCCCGTTTAATTTTGCTAGCGTAGTAAGCTTTTCTCTTACCTCTCATTTTTTTCACTTTTCCTTCTATTTTTCCATTTTTTCCATTCTTCATAGCTTACAGAAATTGGTATGGAAATCAGCTGTTCTTTGCTTTCTGGTTTCAAAATTGGCTTCTGATGTGGTTTGATAAATATTTCTCCTTCTAAAGGATGGATTTCAAAGGTTGCATAGCCATAGGTTACCATGAAACTAGTCATGTAGGCACGGTGAATCGTTTCCTCATATGAGTCAGCGCCAACAAAATCCCAGTATCTTATTTTTTCTTTTTCAGCTGTTCTGGATTTCAGTTCCTCCCAAAACTTTTCGAGTTGCTCTGCGAAGGTTTCGTCAGCCAAAATTTGCTCTTTCACTAACTCCTCACGGCTAGTCAATTCGATTTCGGTTTCCTCTAAAGGGGCTTCACGCCATCTTTCGTTTAAAGGTGCAAGAGTATGCCAATAGCTCAAAGCGTTTTTTAGACTATGAAGGGAAATTTGTTCCAACTCGACGATTGGGTGCCAAGCTTTTAAGAATATATCTACTAAAGCCTCTTTGTCGAGTTTTCTTATTTTATCTTCCAGCAGAAAAGGATCTGTATAAAGCGAGGTTGAACGATGTTTTACCCATTCGCTTTGAAGTTTAATCACCGAAGCTAGATGATAAATTGTTTCCGCGTCCAGACATAAGTCTTCTAAGCTCTCCCATTCCGGAAAGTACTCTCGAACTACGGATATGATATCATCAACATCTACAAGAAAAGGGTCTAAACCTCTATCTTCCACGGCTCGGCACATTTCAATGATTTGTTGAAGTCGCTCTCGACCTATCCTTCTCCTTTCTCGTTTTGAAGCCTTTACAGATCTTTCTGTCATCGACCTAGGCAACCTCGCGTATCATAGATGTTCCTTCAACATTTTGAACTGTTATAACATGAATGGTTTCTTCAGCGAAGGTTACTTGACTTGGTGTGATGATAACATACTGAGCATTCGATTCTCTCACGGCTGAAATCAATGTTTTCGCTATTGTTTCGCGGTTCCGGGGGTCCATATGGATATCGAATTCATCTACCGCCCTAAATGGTGAACGAATGTGTTGCTGTAGAGCTAGAAGGAAGCTCATAGTTGCCGTGCTTCTTTCTCCTCCACTTTGGGTGTAAGCATTTAAGGGGACTGGCTTGGCTCCTTTAAAGCCTACAAGAAGTTCTAACCCAGCTGCCTCTATGTCATTCTCGTTTACTAGTTTAACCTCGCCTACAGCGTTAGCTTCCATAAGTATTTTTTGATATTGCAAGTTCACCCGGTTAAGGAGACTTTGAATTACTGTTCTCCAAGCTTCCATACGTGTTTTAACCTCTTCCATGGCTTTTTCTCTGTTTTCAGCTACAAGTCTGGCTTTTTCTTTTAGTTCTAAGTAGAGTTTTGAATAGGATTCATACATTTTCTCGACATCTTCGGAAACATCGGCTAGAGCAGCTAGATGTCCGTCTACCGTTCTGATCTCGTCAACGATTTCCATAGTGTTTCGAATAGAAACTATTCGTGACCCTTTTTCTTCAGCTCTTGTTATGGCTTCTTTTAGTTCAAGAGATGCAACACGTAGTTGACGGTTAAGTTTCTTGAGGCTCCTTTCTATGTTTTCTTTTTGGTATTGCAGGAGCGCGAGGTTGATTTTGCAGTCTACTACAGCTTCGTTAATTTTTTCTAGTTGTGAGATTAAATGATATGTTCTTGCCCGAACTTCATTTATGCGGTTGGCAAGTTTGCTTATCTGTTCGTTAGCTGTTCCAATTCTTTCTTTTAGGTTTTTTATTTTTAGCAGTTCGAAAGTTTGTGGGAGGGTTAGCTGCGGGTTTTTAGGTTTCAAGAGTAAGGGTTGTAATTGTTCAACTTCCTTTAATAGCTTAGTACAGAAGGATAAGTTCAGTTCTTGCCTAGCTTTTTCTCTTTCTAATGTCAGGTGCTCCTCATAGAGTTTTTGGCTTTCCGCCTTTAGTGTTTCTGCATCTTTTTGAAGCCTATTTTGTCTTTTTTTAATGGATTGAACTTGGTTTTCTGCTTCTTTAAGTGAAGCTTGTTCATTTCTGATGTTTTTTTCTATTTCTTCTACAATTTTTTCGCGTTTCTGTACTTCCGCCCAAGCTAGTTCTCTTTCTAGAAAACGTCTTTTGATGAGCAGTTGTTTTTTCTGTTGATACCGATCGTACTGCTCTCTCCAATAGTTAAGCGTTTCTTGAGCGGATTCCAAAAGCTTGTTCATTGACGCTTCTTGGCTTAAAATTCTGTTAAGCTTCTTCTGAGCTTGTAGCACATTTTTGCGGTAAGATTCAATCCCAACTGCAGCTTCTACCTTTCGAAGCTTTTCTTGGGGAGACAAAATTGTGAACTCTTCCACCATGTTTTGATGCATTATTATTAACATGTTATCAGGGTCTATGCCTAACCTGGACAAGACACGTTGAACTTCATGTTTGGTTGCAGCTCGGTTTTCTAGGGAAAACCAATAGTTACCGTCTTTTCGCAGAACTCTGGTCAAGAATATTTGGTCTTTTTTAAATTTTGGGACAGGTCTACGTCTATTTCGTTTTGAATTGTCCAACACAAGGGTTATTCGAGCCTGATCTCTCCCCCAACGGATTAAGTCTCGAAGTCTTCGTGCCCTTTCAGTATAAGATTGCCCTAAACATACCGAGATAGCTAAGAGTAGAGAAGATTTTCCTGAGCCGTTGGGCCCGCAAATAACGTTTACACCAGGTTTAAACGGTATTCTAGCATATTCATAGGACATGAAGTTTTCTAAGATAACCTCCTTTATTAACATCTAACAGTTTGCCTCGGTGTGTCCAAGTATAAAAGGAAGTTCGGTATTTTAAAGATTAGGCAAGGTTCGCTTAAAAACATAAGCATACACAGTAAAGCTTAACCATAAAACTTTATAGAAATGTGTAGATTTTAAACCGAATTTTTACTACACAACTCTTATTAGCGTTGTTCGGAAATGTAGTAGAACACCAGCATGGTGGGAGAGGAAAGTTTAAAGTGAAGAAACTCATTGGAATGATATTGGCTTTCTGCTTAATAGCCTCAACCCTGCTGCCTGCATCCGCAGTTGATCAACTGTTGAAATCCGACTTCAACAAAGTAAGCTTCGCTAAAACCATTGACTTCTTTGATTACGTTAAAGCCTACGCGTTGCTTCATGGAATGAAAAAACCATCGGATAATTGGCGTGCCTATGTATATTTGACTTACGTAAACAAAAGTGGCTTAAAAATGTTCTATGCTGGCTTATGCAACATAAGCAATGGAATGGTTGATCTTTCGATTCCATTGCAAACACTTATGCTATATTATAAAACACAAAACAAGAGCCGCGATATAATTGTATCTTCATCTTTCGTTATGCTTATGGCTTTCAACGACACAACGCAATCAAAGTTTCCGAACTCGCCTGATGTAAACGACAATTTATGGGCATCCTTAAGCCTAGGCTTTAACCTTGAACATTACTTCTCTAACGCCAGTTTTCCAGCCTTAACTAGCAAAACAGAGATTTACCCGTTGAAACATTCTGAGGATGGGTTAACATGGACTTGGGGGATGCGTTACACAAACTTGACGGCCATATGGTGGCGAACTTTCATAAGAGAGGACAACCACACCTATGTGAAGCTTCCAAACGTCATAACAACCTATGATGAGTTAACATTCAATTACACGTTGGAGATAAAGCCAGATGAAAACAAGGCTGTTTTAAGACAAGACCACACTATAGGACGAATTCGGAATCTCTGGCATTTCTGGGGATGGTTCATTGTGCCGTTATATAACCGCTATAATAGTAGTGGGTGCTACCGTTATGGGAAAAAAATTTCAAATGAAACTGTATACGATTTCCTTCAAAGACATAAAATAAAGATGAGCGTTATAAACTTCCAAACCTCGGTTGTTCTTGAACGAAAAACTTACTGCAAGTCCACGAGTGGAGAAAACGTAACTGACCGGGACTTGATGATCGACTCAACTATTTCCACTTACTGCGATGACGGAGAGAAAGTTTTCGATACCAATTTTGGAGTGAAGGAAAACTACAAACTCTTCAACTACACTAGGGATCCAACAGAAACAGAGTATGAGGTTTATAAGGCAATTACACGAACATGCGAAATCCACGGAATAGCCCAAAACAGTGAGTTGCTAAAGTTCCACAACAGCCTTCTCAAATATCTACCGCTCGTAATAGCTCATATGCGCCCAGAATTGTTCCAAAAAGCCAAGGAAACAATAACAAACATGACTAAGGCGAAGTATCTCTATATAATATCCTATCCGAACTACAGTGGATTCCGGATAGAGCATGACCCAGTCTATACTGCGTACATAGCATCGCCTCCAGAAGAGGGGGGAGAAGCTGATAAGCGATCCCCATTACTTGGCTTCATGACACTGGTTGCAGTTGCCGTTACAGTGATAATCCTTGTAATCTTAGCCCTCGCAGTGATAAAGCTTCTGAAAAGAAAACCAGAATCAGAAACTTAAGCTTAGCTTCCTCTATTTCTTTGCGTAAGCCTTTTCTCCAATACGCCAGTTATACTAGTTCAGGTGATTGTTTAAATGGTTGTAGCTGGAAAGATTTTCAAGCTTGCGGAAGAATTGCCTTTAGAAGAAGTTGCCGCGACATTGGAAGGATTTAAGAATGAGGACCCCTTCGAAGAAGGAGATTACAAGTTTACGCTCATATCAGAAATTGTTAACCTTCTAGCGAAACCTCGGGAAAAATCTGTGGTTGGCGTTTACTCACACGATTATGTGATCCGCGTCTTCCACCGCGGGAAAGTTATGCCGCTCCCGCGAACCATAGAAGCTCTTTTTAGTTTCACACTTCACAATGAAAATATGTTTTTGACGATTGTAGAGAAGAAACGAACAGCCAACTTCATAGCAAATAAGCTAAGCGAAATCCTTTTCGAGAAAATTGGTGGGATAGTAGAAGCCCGAATTCCACCAGAAACCCTTCGAAACTTTCACCTAAAGAACCCTGAAGACACCAAAATTACCTTTTTCGACAATGTAGACATTCCTAATGTGGATAAACTTTCACTCTATGGTCCTGACTTAGTGAATACTTCACTTTTCGAGGACTATTGCAAGAGAGGGGATCTCTGGTACATTGTGGCTCGTTCCAAAGAGTATGACTATGTCGTGGGAATAACAAGAGATGCCTCTGTTACTATTTTCAACTTAACAGACAAAATGAAATATCTCGAATACGTGACAAAAGAAGTGTACCCCCTCATACTGTAAATCAGTCTTCCCAATCATGGCCTAAAATAGCTATTTATCAAGTGCGAGTTCAAGCCATACGCCATCATCTTTAAAGCCATATTTCTGATAAAATTTTACAGCATCCTCAAATACTGTGTCTACATGCATTTCCATCACATTTCTTCTTTTCGCTTGCTTCACAGCTTCATTTAGCAGGTTTTTTCCAATCCCTTTTCCACGAAAGTCTTCTCTAACTAGAAGAAAGTTAATGTGACAATTCAACGCTCCATGCATGATGTCTAGATAAAAGAACATATGTAGAACCCCAACCAATTGCTCATCAGATTCAGCCACTAGAAGCAGATGATTTCTATCTTCCAGAACCCCAAGAATTGTGTGGATCCTTTCACGTTGCCATTTTGACCACTCAAAAATCATACTTTCAATTGTTTTAGCATCCGCTTCTCTAGCCATGCGAATTTTAACCCAACTCATAAGTCTAAGAAAGTAAACGGTGGTATAAAAACAATAATTTAGTGTTAGTAACGCAGTAATGGTAAATATTAAACCAATTTCACTTTTCCTTGGGTGAAAAACAGATTTAATATTAATGTTTAAAACTCACTTCTTTTTCAATTTCCTAATAATTGGATAAAGAGATATGGGGATTTCAAGTTGAAAACCTGGGACCTTTATCGATTCAAGTGGCTGCTTGTAATGGAAGCGTTGTTTGCAGGGGTTTATATATCGCTTACTAGAGGACTTTTCGTTATCTTCCTGGTTTCTATTGGTTATGCTGTGGAAGCAATCTCTTTTGTGGTGCTGGTTTCCTCGTTTGTTTCACTAGTTATCGCTGGAGCCATTTATAAACGTCCAATATTCCTTATGAGGCATGTTAAACTCAAATTGGTTCTATTTCATGCCTTAGAGAGAATCACTTGGTTTTTTATTCCTTTAATTCAACATACCCTGGTCGTATCAGTTATTTATTCGTTTTACATGGTTTTCTCTTCTGTTCTCAGCATATTTCTTTCTTTTACCATCTATGGATTACTAGATGAAACAAGCATTAAAGATGTAACCGCGAAAAGATCTGCTGCGATGGGAATTTCCAACATCGTGGGTTATGGACTGGGAATCTTTCTTTTAGCCTTTCTCCCTTATGAGACTAAGTTTATCTCTATCTTTTCGCTGGGAACTCTTCTAGGGCTTTTTTCGACTTTTTTGATAATTTTTGTGGATGTTTCACGTTTAGAAAATGCAGAGCTCCCGTTGAGAACTATGCAGCCGGAGAAGGTTTTCTCAGCTTCCTTCTTCTTTGTAATTTTGCTTCTTTCCGGGAACCTTTTTGGGATCGTTTGGACTCCATATATCATGAACGAGTTAAAGGGAGCTGATTTCATCGCTGCTTCTATGAGTCTTTCCGGAACAGTAGCAAGCATTGTTGCCTCTCTTATTTGGAGCAAGAGGTCGTTCAAGGCGTTACGACTTGGGTTAGCCTTGAACGCCTTTGGACCCCTTTTAGCGTGGTTTATTCCCTTTCCGGAGTACCATGTTGGAATTTCAGCGTTTACATCTTTTACTTTCACTGCTGCAAACTTTATTGGGACTTTTCTTTTCGCTAAATACAATGAGTGGTTTGGGGCCATAAAGTCGAGCATATTATTGGTGATTATCGGTAATCTTGCTCAGCTTGCTTCAGCGCCTATTGGAATGTTTTTGGGAAGTAATTTTGTTTTAGCTTTTACAGTTCTTTTCTTGACTAAGGCTTCTGCAACTTTTTTAGCTATGGTGTTTATCCCTGAAGTTGCAGTATTACGTGAAGATGTTGCCCGAACTTATTCTCGAATCCTTTATCGGAACAGCATCGTAGGATATCGAGTTGCGGTTGAGGTTTCTAGAGAAACAGTACTCGGTGTTTTTAGGATATTAGCTCTGTCCCTGATCTTGACAACGTTATACTTAATATATCGGACTTTGCTGCTCTTAATAACGTGAAGAAGGGATCGAAATGGTTGAGGACATAATTAGAGTGATTAGGGAAATCTTCGCCCAGATAGCAGCTGAAACAGTTAGGCTTATTCCTAAAATTTTCATTGTGTTGGTAGTGATTGTGTTAACGGCCTTAGTAATAAAGCTGCTTAACTTTTCCTTCAGAAAACTTTTGAAGATGGTTAGGTTGGACGAAGCCTTTGAAAGACTTGCTGGGATAACTTTGCCCTTTTCTTTAAGCAACGTAATAATATGGGTAGCGGATTTAGGTATAGCACTTATCGCTATTTATGGAATAGTGAATCTCTTCCTTGGGACGCTGTATACTCAGCTGTTCACTGAAGGGCTATATTATGGTGCTCGGGTACTCAGTATAATCGCTCTAACCCTAGTAATATTCACTCTGTTTAATACTGCCATAGAAAAGGTTAAGGTTGAAACTCGTTTGAAAGGCTACATGTTCTTTATAATACTTCTATTGGTGACAGCTATGCTTGTGGATATAACCGCTTTAAGTGATCCAGTTAAAAACGCCCTAATAACTGGTTTATCTCTTGGGGTTGGAATTTCCATAGGGGTTTTCGCGGTATGGTTTTTCTTTCATGAATATTTAGATAAGCGGTTGTTAGAAAAATGAAATGAATAAACCATTTTTTGCTTAAAATAATTATTTTTTGTTCAGAAGATTTATAGCTACTTTTGGGCACTATCCCATATCACTACTACAAGAGCGCCTAGGAATGAGCATCTATGTTTAATCCTCAATTGAAGGGCTCACTAAATGTACCAGCGCCTAAGATGGAACGCTTAGGAACTGAATGGGTTCTCATAAGAGTTGAAACTCTACATGGAATGATGGAGGAAGTTGAGAAAATCCTAGGAAGCGGTGCAGCTCTTGTGTGGTACACTGCTGGGAAAGGGGCTGGAAGATCCCTTGCGCATATGATAAAGAAAACTATGGATACTAGCGACTTGCTTAGGGTAAGTAGATTTATAGTAGGTTTTTACGGAAACTGCGGTTGGGGAAGGGGGGAAATAGTATCATGGCGCCCAGAAAAGGGGGAATTCATTTTTCAGGTTTGGGATAATGTTTTTGCAAAAAAGGATTCATCTAATACTTCTTCATGTTACTTCCTTAAGGGGTTTATAGAAGGCGTGTTGGAAGAGCTTATAGGAAGACGTGTTAGAACCGAAGAAACAAAATGTATTTCAAAAGGAGATGAATGTTGTGAATTTAGTATAATTGTGAAGTAAAGTTTATTCTTCGGATGTTTTTCGCTTGATGATTAGCTGATCGCCTTCAATGCGGACAATAACATCTTCCCCTTCTTTAAATGGAAAACTGGTGTCCATGGCTACACTTTTCGGTATATAAATGAAAATTTTTGGGTATTTAGTTCCACCTCGGTTTACAACTTTACCTTTGCCTTCCCTAGCCATGGAGGGTGCACCAATAGAATTATCTGAAGTTTTATTTTTCAAATTTTTTGTCTACTCGGGATAGGTACCCTTCGCATTTATTAGTGTTCAATACCTTCTCTAGGCGACACTCCTTTTCGGAAGGGATGCTTAACTTCCCTCATTTCAGTAACTAAATCCGCAGCTTCAATTATTTCTGGTGGAGCGTAACGTCCAGTAAGCACTAATTCTACGTGCGCCGGCTTATTTCTTATCAGGTTTAAAACTTGCTCGAGATTTATGAGCCGCAAGCTAAGCGCTACGTTGATTTCATCCAAGATAACTAAATCATATTCACCACTTTCTACGACTTTTTTGGCTAGAAGAAAGGCTTTTTCAGCTAGTTGAACATCCTCTGTCGGCGGTGGAACCTGAGTTACAAAACGGCCTCTTCCGAAAGCTTTCAGTATCACGTTTGGAATTTTTTCTATAACATGGAGTTCGCCGTAGTCAAATCCGCCCTTAATGAATTGAATGATATACACTTTCAATCCTCGTCCAACTGCTCTCAACGCTAGCCCAAAGGCAGCGGTAGTTTTCCCTTTTCCATCGCCTGTATAAACTTGAACAAAGCCTTTTTCAAGTTGAGGTTTACTCATCTCCTAATCCTCCTTTTGGTTAAAGGTTAGTTCAGAAACTAACTTAGTCGCAGCAGAGTAAGGGTCGATTTTTCTATTCAAAATTTTTTCAACCAGTTCGTTGAAACCTTTTTTCTTTCTAAGCTTTTCGATTATAAGGTCGGCTACCTTGTCTTTTATGGCTTCCACGAGTTCAGTTTCAACCTTTTTTCGACGTTTGGAGATACCTGCACCTTTTTCTAAAAATGTTTTATGTTGGAAAATTTCGTTCACCAGTTGTTCGATTCCTTCTCCTGTTAAAGCTATAGTTTGGAGTACTGGTGGCTTCCAGGCTTTTTCTTTAGTGTTAAGTTCCAGCGAAGCTTTTATGTCGGTTACAGCTTTGTTAGCGTTTTCCAAATCTGCCTTGTTAACAACGAAGATATCAGCTATTTCCATGATCCCGGCTTTTATAGCTTGAATCTCATCGCCTAGTCCGGGAGCAAAAACAACTACAACGGTATGTGCAACCTTGATTATGTCAACTTCTGCTTGTCCGGCACCCACTGTTTCAACTATTACCACGTCTTTTCCAGCGGCGTCTAAAACCATAACTGCCTCCCTAGTGGCTTTAGCTATTCCGCCTGGCACGTTACGGGTAGCCATACTTCGAATGAAAACATCATCGTCCGTAGTGAACTTCTGCATTCGAATTCGATCGCCTAGGAAAGCTCCGCCAGTGAAAGGGCTGGAAGGGTCAGTAGCTACTACCCCCACAGTTTTGCCCCTCCGTCGAAGTTCGCTTATTATTTTCTCTATAAGCGTGCTTTTTCCAGACCCCCCTGGGCCAGTAATGCCTACTATATGGGTTTTTCCAGTATGGGGGTAGAGAAGGGCAATCAGCCTTTGGGCTTTTTCTCCATTGTTTTCAATTAGGGTTATGGCTCTCGCTATGGAACGTTTATCGCCGTTAATAACATTGTTTGCCAACTGTTGAAGCTCTTGCATCAATGTGGCACTTGTCTCCATTTTTATGGCTAGATTCTACGCGGCGCATTTTTCCGTACAAATTCGATTATGGTTTCCAGTGGTGTACCTGGGCCGAATACTTCTTTTATCCCCATTTTCTTGATGTGAGGTACATCCTCGTCGGGAATTATTCCACCAGCAAAGACTAAAACATCTGTTAGTCCTTTCTTTTGCATTAGTTCCATTATTCTGGGGAAAAGTGCCATGTGGGCGCCTGATAAAATGCTAAGTCCGAGTACATCCACGTCCTCTTGGAGGACTGTTTCAACTATTTGTTCAGGAGTTTGTCTTAGTCCAGTGTAGATTACTTCCATTCCTGCGTCTCTTAGGGCGCGGGCTACTATCTTGGCGCCTCGATCGTGGCTGTCCAATCCAGGCTTGGCGATTAAAACTCTAATTTTTCTTTCCGAACTCATGCAAGTTTCCTCCTGATTTAGATTATGATTAGTTCTCTGTATTCGCCGTATACGGCGCGTAACACGTTACATATTTCGCCTAGCGTGGCGTACGCCTTTACAGCTTCTATAATGGTGGGCATTAAGTTTTCGTTTTTCTCTGCCATGTAGTGAAGTTTTTCTAATACTTGCTTGACTTTGTGGTTGTCACGTTCAGTCTTCAGTTTTTGAAGTCGAGCTATTTGTTCTTCTTCCACCTTTGGGTCAATTTTTAAGATCGGAATTGTTTCCATTTCCTTCTCTTCAACAGTATAGTCATTTACGCCAACTAATATGCGCTCCTTGCTATCTATTTCAGTTTGATATTTGTAGGCGCTGTTGGCTATTTCACGTTGGAAGAAACCTTTCTCTATTGCAGCGTAAATTCCACCCATGTCATCAATTTTTTGGATGTATTCCATGGCTTTTTCTTCCATCTCGTTAGTTAAAGCTTCTACATAATAGGAGCCTGCTAGTGGGTCAATGGTGTTGGCTACTCCGCTTTCATACGCTATTATCTGCTGGGTTCGCAATGCTACTCTCACGGCTAGTTCGCTTGGCAGAGCTAACGCCTCGTCGAAGGAGTTTGTATGTAGGGATTGGGTTCCACCTAGAACCGCTGCTA
>ENA-OSAI01000075-OSAI01000075.1-marine-sediment-metagenome-genome-assembly--contig:-NODE-75-length-64234-cov-18.105985_pt1 | contig 64234 bp, 71 predicted proteins | sample MGYA00237871_ERZ529316 | MGnify/ENA primary metagenome ERZ529316 (study PRJEB26369, sample SAMN03142814) | marine sediment metagenome | biome: marine; feature: borehole; material: sediment...
GAGGTGGATTAGTAAATTCCTGATTGGTTAAGTTTGTTATGTCCGACACTATAAATTTTTCAGAGAAGGCAAACCATCTACAGGATCTTAAAGAATCCCATCCCGAAGCTCGCCTTTGCCCCAGCCCCAATAAGCTCTCCAATCCTGAGAAGGCTGAGAGAGTTTACATCAATTTCATCTATTCTGTATCTTGCATACCCGGTCACACCATGGAAAACCCTGTCACCATGCCTTTTTGATCTGTGGAACAATCTGTGCTTTTTCCACTCTGAATGAAGTATTTCAGAACTGCATTTGCAATCAGGAACCACTCCACTGCCATACTCGTTCACATAGAGTATCAGTCTTCTCCTGATCATGTGTAGTAGAAAGGGCAGATTCACGGGTATTCGAGCTTCCACTGGAGTTTCAAACCGCACCTCAATCTCCTCTCCTGAAATTTTCTTCTCTCTGATTTCTCCAAGATCCACAACGGTGACCGCATCGGCATTTACGGTCTCACCATCGTATACAGCCTCTCCAGTAATGGCATCACTGATGCCGGTGAGCTCAAATCTGCTTTCCGAATTCAACCCGATCTTTCCAAGGAATCTCAGACCATAGATGATGTGGGGGATGTACCTCACATAATCCCCAAAAACGTTAACATCAAGGGTCATTGTTCCAGAGCCTTTAACCCTTTTGCCGAAAAACGGTGGAATGAAGACAACTGGTCTCACAGGCTGGCTCCTTCCCCTCTTCTGCCTGTCCCTTACATATAGAGCATGGTACAGACAGTCCTCTCGCGATCCGCACTTGCTGCATACCGGGCTTAAATAACCGCAAACAGCCTTCAGCAGAACACTCCCGAACCCACCTCTGAACTTGTTGCCGAGCCAGTAAGGCAGGCTGTAACTTGGAAAATCTAAGGTTGCTTTGAGTTTTGTGAATTTGAGGGAAAAGGTCATAGCTCAAACTTCAAAAATTTCTCTCTACAAACTCCCCCCACATCCACCAGATCTTCCATGACAGTCTCATGAACCTTTGTACTGTCAACTTTCCAGTATTCATTGACGGAAGTGTTCCTGAATCTTTCCATATCTGAGAGCTTTTCAGGTGGCTCTCTTTTTACCACAACCTTACCTCCTGATTACCTCATTTTAGAACACCCCAGTTCACCTTAATGAGCTATATATGCCATGACGTGGTTTGTTATGCAACTCTGCATCAAAATTCTGCATTCCCGTTCTTCTCTCCAATCCTGCTATCTCTTCAATGCTCATTGCAGTTATTTTGCCTGTTATCCAGTATTATACATTTCGGTTCGAGCTACACAAACATCTTTCCAAGTTCCGTGATTTTAAACCTCAGCGGTTTTCTCTTTTCTACCGTTATCAAGTCCAATTCTTTCAAAAAAGACAGGTGTCTTCTTACGGTTGTGATATCTCTATCCAGTAAATCAGACAGGGATCTTGCATCAGAGGTTCCAGCAGCTATTTTCTTTAAAATTTCGACTTTATCTTCTGGCAATGGATTTTTTATCAGTTTGAGAAGTTTTTTGGATATTGTCAAAAGCCCTTGAAAATCCTCAGTTTCAATTTCAATTTCCAAATCTTTTGAGGTCTTGATGCACGAAAGTAGCACTATAATTACAAGTGCTCTCATCCCTCCACTGAGATTTACTACAATGTGATAATTGGAAAGCTCCTCAATCAATGAACTGACTGTTTTTATTGAATTTTCCAGGCTATTTATATCTATTTCAACAAAATCAACAGTCACTTCATCTCCATACGATGTTTTTAGTAATTTTTTAACCCAATCACATGCTTTCTCCACCCTATCAGTAATTTTTCCTGAAATGAGAATGACCCTGTCTCCTTTTTTTATACCATGCCTCATTATAGCTCTGTAACAAAATTTCTCATCAAAACCAATTGTAGCGATTAGTGCAGTTTTCATGCACTTTAACTTTCAAAAAGGATGTATTTATGTTTTTTGATTGTATAATTGCAACAGAAAACTTTATATTATTGACAGGTCTAAAATTAGCATGTACCTTGATGAACTTGCAAAAATTCTTGCGGTTCTGATTGCCGAGGGCGGAAACTACACATACGTCGACAAACTCGGGTATGCACCTTCAAAAGACTTAGCAATATACTATCTCAAAGAGGCTTTGAGAGATCTTCACTCCTTAAAAAATCAGCAAAAAATTGAGAGCGAAAAAACAAAAACGCTCCTGAACAGCATAAACTTTGAACTTGCTGAAAAAGCACTTGATGAGCTCTCGGGTATAGATGACAGAAGAATCCTGAAAGAGAAAGCTTCACTTATAGCTGCAAAAGCTCTTGCAATATCAGCGAGATTGGGAGGTGGGAAAAGTGGGTGATGTTTTCATGTCAGTAAGGGGAAGGGTTCTTGTGAACGTCGAAGCGCTCAACATGACTGAGAGCGTTGGAAATTATGTGAAGCACAGAAGGGTGCCTGTTATAATGCCTGAAGGAGGTTATACAACCTATTTCGTTCCTGCTATAAGCGGTGAGAGCATAGCTCATGGCTTTCAGGAGGTTCTGGCTGAAGAAGCCAAGAAGAAAAATCTACCAGTCTGCAAGCTCTGTGAGAGAGGAATATTTCTGAAGAGCACAAACGAGAATGTCTTTAAGGAGTCTTTCGATTCTGATCCTCCAAAAGATGAGTTTGAATTTGAAAGAAACGTTGTTGAGAAATGCACAGTTGAGGACGTTGGAGGATTTCTTTATGCACCAAGAGCTGGAGGAAACGTAAAGAGAACATCGAATTTCTTCACCGGCTACATGGTTCCGGTTAAAGAGGCTCTTGAAGGAGTTGTTATCGAGCCACAGCTCCACTCAAGATATGCCCTGGGAACGCCATTTGTTGAAGGGGGGCAGGGTCAGATGATATACTACGTGGAGCTGTCCTCAGCCGTTTACACCTTCAGCTTTGATTTGGACACGAGATACATAGGCAAGACTACGTTCAGTTATGAAAAGGCTGGAAATGATGTTGTTGAGAACAGGGCAGAGAGAGTGGATGCAGCACTTGATGCGGTTAAAAAGTTTCTGATCGAATTTGCCTTCGGAGCAAAGAAGACGAGATTCCTGCCAGTTCTTGACTGGGAATCGCTGATTATAGCAGTATCTGACGATGTGTGGACAGTTCCAAGCCCGTACACAAAGAATTACATCGAAAATACCAATAGAAAGAAAGAGAAGGTTGATTACAACACCGAGCTCTTCCTCTATCCCGAAAACGGAAGCTTTGAAGAAGTGGTTGTTGATGCTGTGGATAAAGCTAAGAAAAGAGTCAATGGATCATGATAGGATTTACGGTGGATGTTGAATTTGTATGGGGATTTCAGGCAAAGATTGCAGGTTTATCAAAAACCTCCCCCTCCTTCTACTACCCTCCACCAACCACTTTTCTGGGAGCCATGGCTGAGGTTATGGCGAAGGAGCATGAAATTGGTGAGAAGAGAGGAAAGGAAATTGTCCCAGCTTTGAGCGAGAAATTGCTTGCTATAGGGTGGAGAGCATTAAACTGCATTCCTGTAAAGTATTCCGACATAAACAGGATTCTTGCCGTGAAGATAACATCTGGAATTTTATACCCAAATCCAAAGGACCTTGCAAAGTCCTTCGATTCTCCGGCGAGAGGTAAGACTGTTCTATCAACCCTTGACAGTGATGCACCCAAGATCAGGTGGTTCTTGGTATTCAGGGATGATCGCTTTGAGTTGGATGATAATGAGACAAGACTCGATGAAAGGCTGTTCTGGAAGATGCACAGACTCGGTTCAAAGGAGAGCAGAGTTTCTGTTGTCGATGTGGCTCGTGTTAAGCCTGAAACCTTGCAGGGGAAAGTTATAACGAGCTACAGCTTTCCGGTTGAGGATGGAGTGAATCCTGCAATGATTAAAGAAGGTAGATGGGAGTTTGAGGTATACATAAATCCCTTTGAGGTTGGAAGGTATGATGAAAAGGAAAATCCCGTAATAAATTATATCTCTGGAAAAAGAGCTTTTCTCTTCAGAATACCGGTCCTCAAAGACCCCTTAGCCACTCCAGAATACATTGTAGAGGTTGGAGGGAATTTTGCTGCCTACAAAGCCGATAATGAGGTGGTGATTGGCAGATGGTCAGAATAAAACTCGATCTCCCACCAGACTCGACATTTCTTAGCGAGGTAATTTATGAAGGATTGATGTTTCTTATCCTGAAAACCAGATGTGAATTCAATCCAAAAGAGATTAATGCCGGATCGGATTGTCTGAACAGAGCTTACAGCAGTCTTGACGATGAGAGAATTGGAAACATTCGAATTGTGATGTCTGGAAACGACAATATAAATGCAAAAATATTCGAGAAACTTGGTTTGAGTAATGTTAAAAGCAGAAAAACATATTATGATCTGATAAATCTCCTCAAAGAACATAGCAGTAGCATAAAATCGAAAGAAGAGGTTAATATTGAACTTAAAGCCTTTAAAAAAGACGTTCTTATGGATTTGAATAACAAGAACGAGGGAATATCAGCACCTCAGCTGTTCAAGGTTGATAGATACACCGGCATATCTTCTCTCGATACAGATTATACCTCCCAGCAGCTTACATTCTACTTCTCGAAGGAGATTGCGCTGATTTCTCTGCTCGGTGTATACTCATCCTTCGTTATCTCGGTAAGGCAGCAGCAACATAGTTATTACTACTTCCTGTTCTTCTCTCCCGATGAAATCGTGAATCTGCTGAACAGCGAAAAACTCGTCGATAAGTTCTTCACGATAAAGGATACGGTTGCAGAGGAGTTCAGGAAGATCCTGAGCAGATCCACGCTTAACGAACTTCTCCTGACAGAGATAACACTGAATGTTGAGCTTCAAAGGCTGATGGAGAATGAAAACCTCGAAAAGGTGTCTCTGCTACTCTTCAAAATAGCTCCCGAGGGGCAGACATACAAAATCTACGAACAGATTCCCTTGACAATCTACAGAAATCCTGCCTTCTATAGAATTGCTGAAAAATACTCTCACAACGCTATCTCATTCTGCGAACAGCTTGGAAGGGCAGTTTCATCGGATGTGATCTTGAGAACACTTTCGAGCCTCAATACAAAAAATAAGCACAGCGAGGCAGACAACATTCTGAAGGCAATTCAGATGCTGTACAGGTTTGTGGTTCTTGGCGATCCTCAAGGATGGTTTGGATTTCTGAGAGAGCTGCATAATTCCCATGCAAAGCTTGTCAACAGTTCTGATGGCAGAGAAAGGAGGAGGGCAGAGAACTATCTGAGGTTGGTTAAATCAATATCGTATGCATGATTTGATTCTCAAAAATATGCACCGAAATTGAAAAAGTAAAAGGTTGGGGTGCATTAAATGGATAGCTATGACTCGAGCTCATTCAAAAACTGCTTCCATGAAGTTATTAAGGCATGGTTTGAAGGGAAAGACAGGAGACCTTTTATCAACTATGCCATAAATAAAATAGAAAAGAACTGGGATAACGATAACGTTTTCATCATAGAAGCCCCTACAGGATACGGAAAATCAACGATTTCTGCAACCATTGCAATGTATTCATTCAGGGAGGAATTAAAGTCAATAGTGACATTTCCGCTGAGAACTCTTCTTGAGGATCAGTTCAGCAAATTCAAAGAGCTTTTTGGAGATGAGCTTGGGAAGAGATACATGCACAACCCTGAGTCGAGATATCTCATCAAGCCGGTGACCCTGACAACAGTTGACACTCTCGCTCTGACTCTTTTCGGCATCCCACCAGAGGACCTGGATAAGGTTGTAAAATACTGGAGTGGCACATCTTCTGGTTCACTCGGTCACTATCTCTTCTCTTGGGCTTCAATAGCGCTGTCCAATATCATTTTTGATGAGGTTCACCTTATAGCCGATTCTACCAAATCCCTGAACTTCCTTTTTGCCCTGATGTGGGCAGCAATGGACAACGATCAGAAACTCGTGCTGATGTCTGCAACAATACCGAAAACACTGGAAGAAAAGCTGCAGGAATTTCTTGAAGATTGGGAGTGGTGCAATTACGAATTTATAAAATTCAGCTCCGAGCATGACAGAGAATTTGTTGCGAGTAGAAGAAATAAAAGGTACACCATATCTCTGGAGGCTCTGAATGAAGAGAACAAGTTCAGGATTATTGAAAAGTGGATTGATGAGGAATCCAAGAAGTACTCCAAGATAATAGTGGTTTTCAACACCATAAGAGATGCTGTTCAGTTCTATGAGCTGATAAAAAACAAATTCATGGAGTTTGATAAACTCCTCCTGCACTCGAGATTTAATGAAGCAGATAGAGATCGGAAAGCTGAAAAATTGAGAAGACTGAAACAGGCTGAGAAATTCATAATTGTAGCAACTCAGGTTATTGAGGCTGGTGTTGATATCTCTTCCAACCTCTTTATCACTGAACTTGCCCCTGCAAACTCCCTGATCCAGAGACTGGGGAGATTTTTGCGTTACGATGGCGAGAATGAAGGTGCTGTATATATCTGGTATGAAACCGATAATTCTGGAGATTTGCTGAGCTACAATGGAAGGTACAAAGTTTACGATCGGGATCTCACCAGGAGGACGCTTGATAAACTCATGGAGATGGGGGAGTTTAATGTTCATCTTGTCGAAGGTTATAAGGCATTACTCGATGTTTACACAGCAGATGATTTTCAGATTGAAGAAAAGGGCTTGGATGACCTTAAAAGAATCTTGATGAACTTCGAATACGCCCCTTTAAAGGCTGTAGAAACATTCTTCAAACTTGAAGGGAGCTTTGTCAGAGATGGGCTGATGATTCCCGCCATATCTCTTGACCTGCTCGATGAGTGCAGGAAGGAAAATGGAGAGTTCAGTCTCAGTGATCTCCTCAAGCTAACACTTCCGGTATCATTCGAGGTCGTAAAAAGAGCAAATCCTGAGAAAGTCGTTTTGCTAAGGAAAGACTATGAGAGCGGAGACGAGGTTCCCGAAATCGTGGACTTCGAAAGCCTATCAACTTGCACCCTGAAATACCCTCGCTCATTTTTGAGGTGTATGATCAAAAATTCAATTGTTGCTGTTGTTGTGGATGGCGATTACGACAGTGAGAGAGGATTATCCATCAAAAGGGATTAAAATGGAAGTTCTCAGCTACTATCAGGAAGAAACTGGTGATAAGGAGCTGCTGATTGAGCACATAGCAACAGCTCTCGAAGTTATGGAGGGTGCGGAAGATTCCAGGCTTTTCAGACTCGCAGAAAAAATTTACCATGGGCTGGATTTCAAGCAGGCAGTAAGACTGGCGATAGTCTTTCATGACGCCGGAAAAATTTTCTATCAGAGCAAGCGTGGTGAAAAAGGCAAGAGGTACATGTCTTTTAAAGGACATGAGTATTTCTCTACCTACATTTTTAACACCTTTGTAAGCAAGCTCTTTGAAATCGATCTCGAAAATTACGAGAGATACGGAGTGATTAGAGACGTCTGCAGTTTTGCAATTTTCTTCCATCATCATGCAATGAATGTGAGGCTCAGAAAGCCGGAAATGGAGGAAAGCAGTGTTAGATTTGGGATGAGTTTGCTCGAAATTTTTGAAAATTATGTGAGGCAATTTCTGGATCAAAAGGAAGTTGAAGCTCTGAAAAAAGCTGTGAATGAGATCAAAACCCGAGGAGCTGAAAATTTGATGAGGAGTCTGGAAGTAAATGTGAACAGCAGAGTAAACAGTCTTTGGAGAGAGATAATGCAACGAAGAGATTTAAAAAAGCTATCTTACCTGACTTTAATTGTTCTCACAACTGCTGACTATCTCTCAGCTCAGAAAAGCAGGAAAGGTGGGAAGACAACATTCAGTCGGGCTTTGGATGATTTCTACCGCTTTTATCTCTGATCAAAGCTTTTCTTTTTGTCTGCTCCTGTTTCCATATAATTTCATACCACATCAAATCTACACAAATCCCAAATCTCTTCCTTAGATCTGACTCCACCTTTTCGAAAAACTTAATCGGGCCTTGCCTATTTGAGAATTCAGAGCCGCTGTGGTAAAAGATATCCTAAGAGTATTTCAATCAAAGGCATTTTACAAACCTTCCCAGCTCTGTGTTCTTGATTCTGTCGTAGAGTTTTTTTATCAGACTTCAGTCCTGCGGCTGAGCTTATAAGGGAGGATAGAAATGGAAGGTAAGGTCGTCTTGGATTCAAGCACAATAGTAGCTTTATTTTTTCGGGAAGACATGTCTGAAAGGGTTGAAGAAGAAGTCGAGAAATATTCAGAATACTACACAGTCAGCCAGGTTTTCTCGGAAGTTGCCAATGCTGCTTGGAAGAGGATCAGGATTTACGGCGAGGACCGAGACCTTTCGAAGCAGGCACTGGAAAAGGCGGTTGAATTCATAAGCAAGGTTTGCAGGGTGGAGGATACCAAAACGCTTCTAAGCTCGGCCTTTGAACTGGCATTGAGGGACGGAATAGCCCTCTACGATGCTCTGTTCGTGGCCCTTGCGATGAAGCTCAATGAGAAGCTATTGACAACGTCATCTTCTTTCTTATCTCCCTTGCCTCACTCAAAATTCTCCTTTTGTATTCTTCTCTTACTTTCTCTTCTATTAGTCTCCTAAGCTCCGCCTGCCAGTTTATTTCCTCCATCTCCTCAATCATCTTCCTGATTTCCTTTGATAATCTTATGCTGTAAACCAAAGTTTCCATAAACTTATGTCTACAAAATAAGCATATAAATCCTTGCTCCAGAAAAGATAATTCCTAGCACTTTTATCTTATCAATGCAGCCCTTCAACGACACCATAAAAACCAGAGTCAGAACTTGCTATAAAATTCGATCTCGTATTCCAAATCAATGCAATGGATGCCCAATATGTAAATCCAAGCCCTCAGCAATCAAGAGAAATCTTCCAAACTTGTTGAATGCAATCCTGCTTAGAAACTCTTCACGAACCTTGCCAGCTCAGCATATCACGAGCGAGAAGGTTACGGCTTCGTTAAAAATGTAATCAGAAGTGCAAGCTCTGCCTGAGCATCTCATGATTTCCTTCATCAGATGAATAGCTCTGCTATGGTTGATGTCTCGTTTATTGATGTAAGCTGTAAAAATGCCGTATCGTTGAAAACGCTCATGAGTAGAGCATCTATTTAGTCTTCTCTGGTTTCAATGCCAGTTTTTCTGAGGATTTTGCGATAATTATGCAGAACAGAAAATTCAAACCTAAGAGCCAAGTAAATCTCAACCAAATCTCTCCAATCATTTATAACACCCTACGTTTTATCAAAAGCCACAGATCCTGAAAAATATCTGTTGCAGTAAGACAATCCAACCCTACTTCACCATTTTCCCAAGCCTGCCTATCTGGCAACTACCAGCATTGCAGAATGAAATTCTCCCGGTTAATTTAATATCCTCGCAGGACAATTCGGTGTATGCTCCACCTCGTGGTTTATGACATATCCGATGACTATGCAAGAACAAAGCTCTCAAAACTTTTGGAGAGATTCGGACTGACAAGAGTTCAGTACTCGGCATTCAGAGGAGATCTCAACCCCAATGACAGGGAGGTTCTTGCCAGAAGGGTTAAGAAGTTTGTTCAGGATGAAAGGGACTGCATATTCATCCTGCCTCTCTGCACGAGATGTGCATCAACCGCTGTTGTAATAAGCAACACAGGAGTGGAGCTTGTGAAGGATAAGAGCATTGAACTGGTCTAAACACAGAATTCAAAGACCTCACAGTATCCGCACTTCTTTGATTTGGATGTTTTAGGATATCTCTCCTCAATAACCATCTTCCTGATTTCATCAACTATCCTTTTCAGGGCTTTTCTGTCTTCAGGCTCAACTCTAACTTCCAGAAATTTTCTCATGCCTATCAGATATATGAATCCAGATCTCACAGTCTTCCCAAAATTTTCTTCGGCCAGAACTGCATATGCTGTGATCTGCATTTTCCATGGATAAGAGACTGACTGAAATTTTGAAAGCTTCACATCAACCGGATAAAGATTTCCGGAGGTTTCTATGAGAGCATCAAGTACTCCTTTCAGCCCGTATTTGTTGCTCACCATGTAAATGTTGGTCAGTACTTTGCCCCCCATTTTTTCTGCAAACCTTGCGATGCTCCTCCGAACATCTTTCTGTGCAGCCTTTCCCTCTTCCATTTTTGGCCTCTCAATTCTCATTCCAGCCACCTTCAGAAAGTAAATTTTTTTAGGGCAGTAGAGATACTGAACAACGTCACTCACATCTATCAGTGTCACCACCTCTGGAAAAACCCCTCATACCTGCCCTCTCCCCTCAGATAGGAAACGATTTTCCTTGCCTGGAGAAGTATTATGGAAGAATATGCTATGTTCCTGCCCTCATACTGTGTTCTTGAGTCAAATCGCTTCAGAATTTCAAGGAGAAGTGTCCTCCTTGCCCTGTCATTAAGATAGCAGACAAAATTTCTGACCTCCCCATCCTCAGGCTTGATCTGCCTGTACGAGATGAGCCTGAGCACAATTCTGTCAACAAGCTGCTGTCTGAAGTTTTCCATGAAATCAATTGCCAGTGAGCTTCTGCCCGAGATGTCAACATGGAGAAAACCAGCATAGGGGTCGAGTCCTGCAAGCTCCAGAGCTTTGGTGCATTCAGCAAGAAGAACTGAATAACCATAGTTCAGCATTGCATTCACAATATCCTGGGCATATCTTGGACTTCCTGCTTCAATCCCTTTTCTGCCCCTGAATCCATACTCCTCAGGTATAACCTCAGATATTCCATCCCAGTAATACTTTGAGGCAACACCTTCAATACCGAGGATCTTATCCCTTACTTCATCAATCCTCTCAGCCTCCAGTCCCTCAAGCTCTTTCAAACACCTTTCAATCTCATTTTTTGATTCCACAAGAAACCTTGCAGCATTGGGATTCGATTCCTTTCTCGTTTTTGCGAGATTCAGCAGAATTGTCATCTGATTTCTCATTTTGGCTTTAACGAATTCTTTCGAAAGATGAACAGATCTTCTATCATTGTAGGCATAGTACTGCTCCCTTCTTGTTTTTGCAGTTCCAACAAGAGGGTGAGTTAATCTGCCGATGACCTCCCCCCTTTCAAGAAAAACCACATCAACCCGGTTTTTGAGAAGCAGTTTGATGGCATCACTGCTTATTGATGATTTCCCTGTAATTACAACCTGTCTGAGATCATCTGCCTTTACTTTTCTTACCGCTTTTCCTTTTTCTTTCACCACAATAAGATTGCCCTCCATCCCCACAAACTTCCCGAATCCATCCACAACAAGCCTCATAGGCAGATGCTCCTGAAAAGGCAGAACTCATTGCAGCTCTCAGCCTTTCCAGGGTCGATTTCATTGAAAACGATCTCAGCCTTTCTGTCCCTTTCTTCGATCCACCAGCTTCTCAGGTTTGCATCAATGTAATGGATGTCCTTTGATATCGTCATCTTCTCTCCGAAGCTTATGGCAACCACACAGCCTATATCAACTGGAATCTCATAGAGACTCTCCAAAACAAGAGCATAACCTGTGGTGTAAAGCCTTGAATTCGGGTTAAAATCACCAACCTTGACATCAAAAACAATATTTCTCATGTAGTCATAGCAATCAACCGCAATTATGCCGCTGCATCCGAGCAGAGAACCATCCATCCTGTGCTCAACAAGAAAAGGAATTGAAGTCAGCACGACATCTTCATCCTTGGCATGGGACTGTTCAGCTCTCATTTTGAGGTAGGCTGATCTGCACAGAGATATTGTGTACTCCCAGACGGCTCTGACAGCAGAGCTGATTGCCTCGTTACCACAAGAAGGTGGGTCGGCGTCAAAGTTGCCTTTTTTGGCTTCATTTATTGCATTACAAATTGCATCGTGAACCTTCCTGCCAAGTGTTATCCTGAAGTTCTCCTCCTTTTTGGCCTTCTCAACCAGAGCAAAGTACACATCCCTTCTTGTCGGGCAGTACTGACTGCAGATTATATACATCGGAAGCCGTATATCATAGTAGGGCTTCAAAGGAGGTGAATGCCAGTTCCATCCTCTCAGCTCATCTGGAACAGGATTCTGCCTTATTTTTGGCCTCAAATTTAATGTAAGGAATTTTTGCTCAGTCTCATTGAGGAAATATACCATAGTTGATGTTATGTAATGTGAAAATATTTATTATTTTCCAAACGATTCATGGGATGGAGAGGAAAAGGTTGTCAGGGTTTTTGAGAGAGCTGTGCATTGCATCTGCCAGATGAAGAACTAATGCAAATCCCGAAAAAGACTGTATTCCTGCAAGCATCCACTGACCGAGCATTTGGTCGCCATTTATGGTGTTTTTCAGCCCGGCAATACGAATTCAGAATTTGCACTCATTTTTATTTAGTATTAATATCTTGAATGCTCAAAGAAATTACCGTGAAAACCGCTAAATCTGAGACTGCCACTCATGATCAAAAAGAATTAAACACCTGAAATGGACCCAATAAACTTTCGTCACATATTACAAAGCACAAATACCTGTCAACTGGGTTAAAATACTGTTGCATTCATTTTTAAATTAACAAGTATCCCTAAGTATGCAAACATGATGATGAAATCGGAGCAGTTAAATTTATATTTTTACAAATTAGAGAGGTTTGTGAACCTCTAAGAATTGGAAACTCCTGAAAATGGAGATTGAAACAAGGCAGATATATCAAAACAATATTTTAAATATTTTGTCTAAGAATTGGAAACTCCTGAAAATGGAGATTGAAACTATCTACCGTCATTCTTCCACCTCCCTGAAATAGAAGCTAAGAATTGGAAACTCCTGAAAATGGAGATTGAAACGTAGAATTGGGCATGGTGGAATATCCGCTGTTCTTCCGCCTAAGAATTGGAAACTCCTGAAAATGGAGATTGAAACGTGAATATGATATGAGAATCACATTGAATAAAGCTAAGCTAAGAATTGGAAACTCCTGAAAATGGAGATTGAAACTATCATTGATTCATAGTTTCTAATTGTCTGTTCGGCATCTAAGAATTGGAAACTCCTGAAAATGGAGATTGAAACCTAGCATATTCGCTGGCTGAGAAGACTTTGTACTCTGGCTAAGAATTGGAAACTCCTGAAAATGGAGATTGAAACATGAATGCCTAAGTTTGCCAGATTTATATGTAGATGGCTAAGAATTGGAAACTCCTGAAAATGGAGATTGAAACTTTTTAACCTGAAAATGCTGCGATTTAACGTAATCTTTCTAAGAATTGGAAACTCCTGAAAATGGAGATTGAAACGCCGTTAATTTTGCGTCATTTAAACAATATTTTATTATTCTAAGAATTGGAAACTCCTGAAAATGGAGATTGAAACCATCTGGATATGCCTTCTTGGCTTCTCTAATCATTCTCCTAAGAATTGGAAACTCCTGAAAATGGAGATTGAAACATTATACAGCAAATGATTTTGTTTTAATTAATTTTACACCTAAGAATTGGAAACTCCTGAAAATGGAGATTGAAACTAAGTTTCTCCGTATTCATTTTCTGCTTCAAAAAAGCTCTAAGAATTGGAAACTCCTGAAAATGGAGATTGAAACTACGGCAATTCTGTCCAGTTTTCGTACGGATGTACTACTAAGAATTGGAAACTCCTGAAAATGGAGATTGAAACGGGGTATGTATGCAATCGAAAACTTAGAAGATAAGAATCTAAGAATTGGAAACTCCTGAAAATGGAGATTGAAACGAAGCATGCAGAAGAAGTTTGCTAATAGAACCGAACACTAAGAATTGGAAACTCCTGAAAATGGAGATTGAAACATTTCTTCCTTCCACTTCAAGAATTCTTCAAGCTTGCTAAGAATTGGAAACTCCTGAAAATGGAGATTGAAACATCTACATTTATGTTAACTTTGTTAGCACAACAATAAACTAAGAATTGGAAACTCCTGAAAATGGAGATTGAAACGTCTTTCGGGCTTGTGGAACTTGCAGGGCTCAGAAGTCTAAGAATTGGAAACTCCTGAAAATGGAGATTGAAACAATATCCAATCTCAACAATCATTCATCTACACCTTTAACTAAGAATTGGAAACTCCTGAAAATGGAGATTGAAACTTGAATGTGTTGATAGGGTCTTTATTCATCATGTTTTGCTAAGAATTGGAAACTCCTGAAAATGGAGATTGAAACTCCCAAAGAGGTGGGAGTTGCCCCTCCCATCAAAGAACTAAGAATTGGAAACTCCTGAAAATGGAGATTGAAACACTTTCATTATTAATCACCTACTGCACAATATTCCTCCTAAGAATTGGAAACTCCTGAAAATGGAGATTGAAACCTTTCAAAGATATTCTGTAATTCTTTTGTAATTTCGTCTAAGAATTGGAAACTCCTGAAAATGGAGATTGAAACTTATGCATTAGATGAAATGCCCATTTTGGGTCTCCTTCGCTAAGAATTGGAAACTCCTGAAAATGGAGATTGAAACATATGTTGGTTCGAGGATCGTACCAAAATGGTTTGTCTAAGAATTGGAAACTCCTGAAAATGGAGATTGAAACTGGAATTCGACAATATCAAAGAGTTTATAGATTACATAAACACTAAGAATTGGAAACTCCTGAAAATGGAGATTGAAACTTTAAAATACTACTTCCCATCTTATCAAACCCCCTTTCTAAGAATTGGAAACTCCTGAAAATGGAGATTGAAACACAAGTGTATCTTCTGCGATATTATCTGTACTATCACTAAGAATTGGAAACTCCTGAAAATGGAGATTGAAACCTAGTATGCTGAGATAATGTTTTTCTGGTAATCCTATCTAAGAATTGGAAACTCCTGAAAATGGAGATTGAAACATTATCAAATCCTTTAGTAAATTTACGTAAAAATCCGCTAAGAATTGGAAACTCCTGAAAATGGAGATTGAAACAGAACGTCGTGTAGATTCAGCTCTCTGTTTATCTTTCCGACTAAGAATTGGAAACTCCTGAAAATGGAGATTGAAACAAAGCTCTGGCACAAACGTTCTCACATACATAATCCAGACTAAGAATTGGAAACTCCTGAAAATGGAGATTGAAACACTCCATCATCTCCCTCAACCATAATTGGCTTATAACCTAAGAATTGGAAACTCCTGAAAATGGAGATTGAAACATGTTGTTTGTAGCTATATAGCGTAAAGCATTTCTCAACTAAGAATTGGAAACTCCTGAAAATGGAGATTGAAACTTTAGAGCCCTTGAAAAACCCGTAACGCCTCTATCTTCTAAGAATTGGAAACTCCTGAAAATGGAGATTGAAACGAAATTTAAAAGGAGGTGGTAAAAATGGGAGAAAGGCTAAGAATTGGAAACTCCTGAAAATGGAGATTGAAACTTGTACATGTCTGCTTTGCGGTAACTGACGCCTAATTCTCTAAGAATTGGAAACTCCTGAAAATGGAGATTGAAACTAAATGATACAAGAGCCAGAATAGAGACCAAAATCATCTAAGAATTGGAAACTCCTGAAAATGGAGATTGAAACAACATAGCGATGGACAGCAAAATAAACTATTTCATAACTAAGAATTGGAAACTCCTGAAAATGGAGATTGAAACTTGCCACTGCACCATACACCGTGCCATGATTGTTATCTAAGAATTGGAAACTCCTGAAAATGGAGATTGAAACTACCCAACAACCTCAATACCAACCCCATTTGCCTCTATCCTAAGAATTGGAAACTCCTGAAAATGGAGATTGAAACTATATTTCCACCTCTGTTCCCATGAATAAAGATTAGCGCTAAGAATTGGAAACTCCTGAAAATGGAGATTGAAACCATGTCACAACTTTTATGCCACTTGTATATGATAGCACTAAGAATTGGAAACTCCTGAAAATGGAGATTGAAACTGCAATCGTTGCGTTTGTGCATGAAAGAGAGAGACCACTAAGAATTGGAAACTCCTGAAAATGGAGATTGAAACGATCAAGAGGATCATCTGGTACAAAAACATATCCCCATACTAAGAATTGGAAACTCCTGAAAATGGAGATTGAAACGGCTGAAATTGCTGTCAGGCCTTTAGATATCGCTCCAACTAAGAATTGGAAACTCCTGAAAATGGAGATTGAAACATACAGCCGAGGTCTTGGGCGATAGTGACCCATTACCCCTAAGAATTGGAAACTCCTGAAAATGGAGATTGAAACATTACAAATCCATCACCAAATTCACCACTAACTACTTCCTAAGAATTGGAAACTCCTGAAAATGGAGATTGAAAGATAGTTGCTAATGCGGATGTTAAACCAAATAGCGATAACTAAGAATTGGAAACTCCTGAAAATGGAGATTGAAAGTTGTTAAAGGCGTCAATGGAAATGTGCTTGCCCTATGAACTAAGAATTGGAAACTCCTGAAAATGGTCCCAAAATCGATTTTCTGTTCACCGTAATCTATTAAGAATCGAAATGGTTGCACAAAAAACAAGAGTTGGGATGCAGACTACTTTCATATCTGTTACCACATAATATGAACGAGTAACGTTGTAAAAAACCGCATAACAAGCTGTGATACATCGCTCCCACTTTCATAAAGTATCTGCAAAGACGCTAAAACGTCTATACCGGAACCATCCATAAGGAAATGCGTACGTGATTACCCGGGAGGCAAATTAGCAAATATTCTGAAGATATACGATATGAAAGAAATAGGTGAGAATTCAAGCATCAAAAGCACAGGAATAATAACGGATAAAATATCATGCAGTACGTAATGGCTGGAAAACAGAGGCGATAGAAATGAAGGAACTGAAAACTATGGATCTGAGAAAAAATCCGAGAAACAGAGAATAATTTTCATTTCCTGTGTCACACATCTCGTAAAACATACTTTAAAATGGTAAAAACAATGATGTAGACCACGCACACATTTTACCTGATCATCCCAATATACGTATGCATTTCCACCATGTACCTGAGCTGAGTAACTTTAACAATTGAAGTTGGTGGAGGGGGTGATGGAAGGAGGTGTATACCTGTGATCGCGATACTTGGGATTGATGGTTTGGAATATGAATATGTGATAGAGTTCGAGTGCACGCACCTCATGCAAAAATCTTTTGGAAAAACAGACATCTCCCTTTTTTCCACACCCCTAACAGTTGTACTGTGGACTTCCTTTTTAACTGGAAGAAATACCGAAAAAGAAGTTCCAGCAGACCCGTGGAGCTTTCGAGTCTCACCTGAAGAAACATTCTTCAGCTATTTCGAGCAATGGAAGGCAATAGACGTTCCGGGATTCACATACGACACTGAAAAACACGCACGTGAAAGAGAGCTTATGAGGAAGTATTTTTACGGTGAAGCAGATATATAACGACTACGACAAAGTAGCATTTGAGATCCACAACTGGCAAAAAGACCTTTTCTTCCGTGCCCTTAAAGAGAAAAACAACATTGTAATGGGTTATTTTTCCCTCGCAGACGTGATTGGGCACTTAAGTTTCGGAAAAAAGACAAAAATGCGGGTAATTTACATGGAACTGGATGAGATTGCTCAGAAAGCGATGAAATACGCAGATAAAATGCTCATCATATCTGATCACGGGATGCAACCCATCGGTAGATTTGGGGATCATGCAAAATACGGTTTCTGGTCATTTTCCGAAGAAACAGAATGGATAAACCCAAGAATAACTGAATTCAAAGGATTGATAAAGAACTGGCGTTAATTGTTTTATTGCAAACCATGAGAATTTGGAAAAAGTGAAATGGCGGTAGGAAATGTATTTCAAAAAATGAATAGTGTGTTAAAACATTAGGATGTGGCTGAGCTCTGTAAAAACCTTTCATTTAAAAAGAAATACACGCCAGAATCTGCAGATAACAAAAATACGTTTGTAGGGATTAGGAAGGCGTTGGACTGGTTACCGAGATTGTTCTGAAAAAGATTTTACATCCAAGTATTCCCGACTTTGTGAGGCACATTCAAAAAGCCTGAGAAAGGTAATCAGGAAAATACTAAGGTATTTTTGAAGATGTTGATGGGAGCTAATAATTGATGAGCTAATTAGCCGAAGAATTTAAAACACCCTCTCTGACTTTTTCTCTGTGGAGATCTCGGAATTTCAGAATCTGATAAGGGAACTTTACTATGAAAAAGATTCAAAGAGAGGTCTGGATAAAACGTTCATATGGTTTGTTGAAGAAGTGGGAGAGCTTGCAGAGGCAATAAGGGAGGGTAAAAATCCGGGAGAGGAGTTTGCAGATGTTCTCGCCTGGCTTCTCAGCCTTGCAAATCTTTGCAATGTGGATGTTGAAGAAGAGGTGAAAGCTAAATATCCGGGGATGTGTGTTAAATGCAGATCAAAGCCGTGCATCTGTGAAGAGGTGATGTGATGTTCCTTGTTGTTAGAGATCAGGACATAAAATCAGGAATTGCAACAGACAAGTACTTTATATGGACCGAGAGAATTCTCAGGGAAAAGAAGGTAAATCCTTTTGTTGTTGCCGAGTTCACAGCATCAAGGTGGGGGATATTTTCAGGATTGAGTGATGTGTTAAAACTCATGGAGGGTATTGACGTTGATATCTATGCCATGCCTGAAGGGACGCTCTTCTTCCCCCATGAGCCCGTAATGATTGTTGCAGGGAGATACCTCGATTTTGCCAGATTTGAAACTGCGATGCTTGGATTCGTATGTCACTCCTCCGGGGTTTCAACCAAGGCATTCAGGGCAAAGCTTGCAGCTGGAAACAGGAAAGTTCTGTCATTTGGAACAAGAAGACAGCATCCTGCGCTGGCTGCAATGATTGAGAGGGCTGCCTGGATAGCGGGTGTGGATGGTGTCAGTAACTTTGCAGCTGAGAAGTACCTCGGAATTGAAAGCCTTGGAACGATGCCCCATGCCCTGATAATCTCGTTTAGGGATCAGGTTGAGGCCTGGAAAGCATATCATGAGGTTGTTGATGAAAATGTGCCAAGAACAATGCTCGTTGACACCTACTGCGATGAAAAAACTGAAGCAATAAGGGCTGTCGAGAATGTTGAGAGGGTTGATGCTGTCAGACTTGACACACCCGGAAGCAGGAGGGGAGATATAAGAAAGATAATCCAGGAAATCAGATGGGAGCTGAAGATAAGGGGCAAAGAGGATGTTAAAATAGTTCTGAGTGGTGGAGTTGACATAGAGGACATCTTCAACCTCAGAGATGTCGTTGATGCCTTTGGGGTTGGAACGAGCATAGCAGGAGCAGGGCCAATAGATTTTTCAATGGATATTGTTGAAAAGGAAGGAGAGTTCTGTGCCAAAAGAGGAAAGAGAAGTGGAATGAAGCAGGTTTACAGGGACTGGAAAACACTTGAGGATGATGTGAGACTATTCAGAGATGAAGAACCTGAAGGCAGGGAGCCCCTGCTTAAAAAGTACATGGAATCCGGAAAGATGATTGCCGAGACAGACATGAACAAGTCAAGGGAAATAGCTCTCAAACAGATGGAGGTTATAAGAATAACCGGAAGGGAGGAAGAGTTCATCTTCGACAGAATTTAGCCTCATTCCATCATCTCCCACTTTTTTGAGAGAAAAACAGAGAGGAGAAGGAGAAGTGCACCGATAAAAGGATAGGTAAGAAATTCAAGAGTTGTGAAAGGGCTTCCAGCTGAAATTCTCGCTGCAACTCCAGCAATCATCGATTTTCCTGAGAATGAGGCTGTGACAATTGAAACAGCTATTACTGAGAATACAAGCTGGCTTCTCTCTCTGTCTTTCAAAATGAGTGATGATATTGCTCCAGCGGAAGAGAATATCATTGAAATTGAGACTGACATTATGAAAAGCATCACGGGATTGTGAACTCCGACATTCAGGTAAATCAGAGCTATCCATACTGCAGACAGAATGGATGAGATCAGGAGAGAGACGAAGATCTTTGATGATATGAATTCAGAACTGCTCAAGGGTGTGGAAAGGATCACCTCATACGTTTTCGTCTCGTATTCCTCGCTTATAAGATCGATTGCAAGTCCACCAGCAATTATGGCTGTTGTTATGAGGAGAAGGGGAATAAGAACGGCGTAAATGAACCTGAATGTAATCGAAGATCCCTCCCTCACCTCAACTCTTCTGAAATTTTCATCGTAAAAGTCGAATCCATGGCTGGGAGGAATGCTGTTCATCCTTCTCAACCTCTCCTGATACTCCCTGAGAATCTCCTTCACCTTAGATGATGCTATTATTCCGCTTATCTCATCCTTTGGAAGATAAACTGTAACAAAATTGACAGATGAGATGTTCTCCTTCGGGAGGTATATCAGAGCATCTATCTTACCGCTGTAAAAGTCATTCAGCCCCTCTTCAAGAGTGCCATATCTCTCATCTGCCCCTGACATTTTCAGAACAGGACAGTCACCTGCAACTCCAATTTTCACACCAGATAGGGCTATGAAGTCTGGCTTGTAGAGCACAAGAAGTCCGAATGTGATTATTGAGGAGAATGAGGCTATGAATATGAGAATGGATATTGCCGACATTATTGTTCTTTCTCTTGCAATCATCCTGAGGTCCTTGCCGATGATCGCCTTCATAACCCCCTCACCATCATGTAGTTGTAGAGAAAATGGACAGCAACTGCAGCACCGTAGGCAATTTTCCAGCCCTTTCTTGACAGAAGTGCAAAGAGGGAAGAAGCTGTGAGATGGAGGAGGAATGGAAGAAGCAGAAACTGACCCGGAAGGACTATGCTGTAATCACTGAAAACCTTTGCAAGGAGAAGGGATTTTTCAGCTAAGAAGAATCCCAAGGCAACGGCAAAAGCTCTCTTCAATGTTTTTGAAGGATGGATGAGGATGGACTTGAAGAACTCCTCAATCAGTGCAACACCAAGCATCAGCACTGCAAATGACGGGAGTAGTGGGACAGAAAGGCTGAAAAATATCAGGAAAAACTCAAAGAAAAATGAAAAAAAGACCATCATTGCAGCAAGAACAAATGCAGATGAGTCGTTCATTGCTGATGATGCCATGACATCTGCAAATCTTTTGAATGGAGATCGGTAGCTCTGGAGGTTCTCCATGTTCATTGACTTGGATGTCAGGTATGCCATTGTTGCTCCCATGAAAATGAGGGGTGCTGAGGAAATGAGAAAGTCCGGGAAATAAACCTCCTCACCTGCCAGATCCCTCAGGAGGAATGTTACAGGGGATATGTCCGAAAGGGGAAGGCCTGAAAAAACCGATGGAATTACAAGGTACACAAGAACCAGGAGGTTTGCAACCAGAATCAGGAATGTAAGCTCTCTGTAGGATCTCGAGTTAACTGCAATGAAGGCCTGAATGGAAAAGAGCAGAATGAGTGCCGGAAGGATGTAAACAATGCCCGTGAGCATGAGAATTGCGGAAGGTATGAGGGCAAAGATGACGGCAAGAGTGAAGTAGGGGAGCATTTTTTGAGCTAAATAACCCGTGCTGCTTAGGGGTGTGGCAAGAACAACCTCTATTCTTTTCAGCCTTACGTCCTCTGCAAGTGATGATGAAAAGAGCTGCATTGCAAAGAAGGAGGGAATTAAAAAGAGAAATGCCTGAACCATTTTTGAAATGAGTGATGGAGGGGAAAAGCTATCTGGAGTGTAGAATTTCACAGCCTCCCTCTCAACACTCACAATACTCTCACCAGCCGGTTTTGGCTCTATGGCCTTTTTTATGGCTTCATCTTTCTTTTCCGGCTCAATTTTTTCTTTTGATGATGCTTTTTCCCTAATTTTCTCAATCTCCTCAGCAGGAATGGGTTTCGGGGAAAATTCTGGCTTTATTTCTCTTTTCAGGTACTCTGCCCTTATCAAAACCGGAAAGGCTCTATCTCCATAGTTCTGGTAAAGCCATCTTGAAAACTCACTTTCTATGAACCTCTTCATCTCCTCTCCTGCGGAACTGGACTTCAGATTATCCCTGACAAAAACCCTGCTGTCCGAGATGAAAACATCCACCTTTCCACTCCTCAGCATATCAATTCCATCCTGAAAGCTTTCAACAGTAAAGTGCTGGAAGAGTCTGTTCTCAATTATGTACTCATCACTCGCAGAAATGTAAATTCCTGAATCTGAGGAGAAGCCATGGGAAAAGGAGAGGTATGAGATGAAAAGTGCTGCAGCACTGAGAACTGCAAGAAGAACTCTGAATTTTCCTGTCATCCTCCTTCCAGATTTCTTCAGCTCAGCTTTAAGGACGGGGAGCACATCAGAAGGTTTCCAAATCTTAATATATTTCTTTTTTGACTTGGTCTGATGCTTGAAGTCAGGAGCATAAGCAAGAGATTTGGAGATGTTGTTGCAGTGAGGGATATTTCATTCAGGCTTGAAAAAGGCTACGTTCTTGGGGTTATAGGTGAGAATGGGGCTGGAAAGTCAACGACCCTCAAGATAATCTCGGGTCTCCTTAAACCTGACAGGGGGGAGGTGCTTTACGAGTCCATGAATCTCTTTGAAAATCTGAGGGAAATCAAAAAAAAGATAGGCTATCTGCCCGAATATGATGCTCTCTACGACAATCTGGATGCTGTAAGCTATCTCAGGATGTTTGCAGAGATTTATGGAGTTGAGGGCGGTGAAGCTGAAAGAAGAATAGATATCCTTCTCCAATCCCTCAACCTTCCGCCTGACAGGGAGATCGGGAACTTCTCAAAGGGTATGAAGAGGAAGCTCTCAATCGCAAGAACACTTGTTCATGATCCCGATTATCTCATTTACGATGAACCGACGAGCGGTCTTGATCCCGCAACCTCCCTTGCTGTGTCAGAATTCATAAAAGAGCAGGGGAGGAGGGGGAAGGCTGTTGTGTTCTCAGCCCACAACATGTTCTACATTGAAACAGCATGCGATCATCTCCTCATAATAAAGGGAGGTGAGGTACTCTATTCAGGCACAATAAATGAGCTGAAGGAAATGATGAAAAGATACGTTGTTGTGGTGGATCATAATGGAAAAGAGAGTGAGCTGATAACAGATAGTGTTGAGGAGGTTAACAGAATAATAAAGGAAACGATTGAGGAGGGAAGAGAGGTTCTGAGAATAGAAACAAAGACTCCAAGACTTGAGGAGATATACTTTCAGCTAACAAACAGAAAAAGTATTATCAAGTGACTGCAGAAATTATTCTGGATGAGGGAACTCAGAGATCTTTACTGTGCAAGATGCGGAAGTGAGTTTGATCTCATTGTTGTAAAATCCACAGGTTACAGCGGACCGATGCATCTTCCAAACCTCTTCTGCCCGTTCTGTGGATCGAGAAGAATTATGAAGAAAAAGGGTTTGTTTTTCGGTGATATCTGATGGAGAGAGTTGAAGAGTACCTTGAAACGATATATGACATCCAGAAATCGGGGAGAGTTGCGAAAACAAAAGAGATAGCTGAAAGGCTCGATGTCAAGCCATCAAGCGTTACAGAAATGCTTAACAAGCTTAGCGGTATGGGGTATGTGGAGTATCAGCCCTACAGAGGAGCTGTGTTAACAAAAAAGGGGTTTGAGATTGCAGAAAGGATAAAAAAGACTTACCATATATTCAGAAGGTTTTTTGAGGAGTTTCTGGGGATTGATGCCGAATTGTCTGACAGATTAAGCTGCACTCTTGAGCATGTGGCAGATGAGGATGCCCTTGAAAAGATCTGCAGAATAATCTCATTTGAGTGCGAAATATGTGAGGAGTGTGAGTCTTCAGTTATCTCCGCTGTTTCTGCATCCGATGGAGAGTATGTGGTCATTTCTGCTCCGAAAGTCTTTGAGGAGATTGGCCTAATTCCGGGAACGAACATTGCTGTTGAGAATGGAAATCTTGTTGTTGATGGGGTGGAGGTCTCAATAAACAGGGAGATGATGAGATACATTCTGCTCAAACCTGTATAGCTCCGCTGTTCACGGCTATGCCGCTTGCAACTGAAACTGCAGAAAGTCCGTAATCCCTGCACAGCTCAATGGCTGAGTCCAGTATCGATGCCTTGGAAACGACAAGTGGTATCCCAACTCTTATGGCCTTTTTTGCTATCCCTGCTGTGATTCTTCCGGAAAGAACGAGAAATGACTTGCTGAATTCAAAATTCCTTGCGTATGCCATTCCAATCACCTTGTCAACAGCATTGTGTCTTCCAACATCATACGCCTTAACAAACTCCCTGCCATTCTGAACCAAGAGGGCGGTGTGGTATGCTCTCGTCCTTCTGTAATACTCCTCCTCAAGCTCCGGTATGTATCTCATGACCTCCCTGATTGAGAATCTTGTCCCGGGGATTATCCTTTTCAGAGGTTCATCAACGTAAATTCCTGCACATCCCGATGAGTTTATTGAGGTGGTGAATTCAACATCTGTTTGAGCGACAGCAACATCTCCCTCAACAATAACCTCTGGGTTGCTTGAAAGACCCTCTGAGAGAAGAAATCCTGTTACAAGCTCTTCAAGATCTGTTGGGGTGCAGAAAACCCTTATCACCCTTCCACCAATGATTATCTTGAGTTCAATTTCCCTGCCAATTTCGAGCCTTTCACCGATTTCAAGAATATCCATTCCAGAAAGATTTAATTTGCTCAACCCAAAAAACTTTCGATGAAAATTGTCAATCTCAGGCTGAATGATGAGCTTGTCGAGAGAATAGACAGGATAGCATCAAGGATGCTCGTATCCAGAAGTGAGGTGATAAGACAGGCCTTGACACTCTACCTCTCCCTGATTGATAATCTGGGCTACTACTTCAAGCCCTCTGTTATCTCCCCTGAGATTGAGGTTTATGAGGAGAGAAACTCGATTTCGTTTGATCTGGGGAACTATCTCTCGCTCACAATATTCAGTGTGGTTTATGGAGGAATAGGGGAGAAAAGGTATGACTGGCTTAAGGCCCCTCTAAGAAAAGTTGCGGAGATAATGGCATATCAGATCAGAGTTGAGAGTATATGCAGATTCATGGAGCCGATAGCCGTTAAAATTTCAACAGGAAATGATCTGGAATACTCTGTAAAATTTTACAGGAACTTCACAGGATTCTTTGGAAAAAGGGTAATTCTGGCTGAGAATGAGGATATTGGCAGAACAGATCAGAGCTTCTTTGTCTCAACAGTTGCAGGATTGAGGGACATGAGGGTTAAAAACATTCCGAAAAGGGGAGACAGAATATTCCTTTACGGCAGAATTGTAAGCGGGAATGACCTCCTCCATGGAAAACTCCCGGATATCTCACTTTTTGAGAGTCTCGCCAGCATGGTCTCAGATGGGAAAGCAAGCTCGATCTTTCCGGTAAAGGGTGATGGACTGAAGAGTGCCTGTCTCTACGCATCTTCAGTTGCAGGGGGGAGGCTGAGGATGATTGTCAAGATGGATGGCTCATGTCCCGGAACGGCCGTGATTGTCACATCACCTGAGATGCCCTTGGAGGGCGGGATCGAGATTGGAGAGATACTCTGATTTTTTCTCCTTTGAAAGCCTGTCAGCAATTCTTACTGGCTCGGGAAGCTTGTACCCTTTAAGGCATTTCATGACAACATTCAGAGCATCCTCGGGAGTTATCAGGTTTCCCACTGAAATGTAAATCGGGTTGCACCTCCTGCATGTTTTCAGCTGATATCCAACATGCCTTCCATCAGCAAACAGCTTATTCACCTTTCCCTCTCCATGTACCTCCCCAAAAAGCCGTTTCTTTGTGATGCCTATGGTCGGGGTTTCGAGCTTCACACCTATGTATGTCGCAATGCCGCACTTCCTTGGATGAGCAAGACCGCTTCCATCAACCATCACAACCGAATTTTTCCTGAGAATTCCCCTGAGAACCTTCAGTGCTGGCTTGCTTTCTCTGAACATGAGAAATGTGGGGATGTAAGGAAATTTAACCTCCTCAACGGTGCTGGAACTGGCAAGAAGCTCAAGATCAGGAAAGTTCATGAGAACAGCTGATGAGACAATGTACTCTCTTTCATCAATTCTGAAAAAGGCCTGATCAACTCCAGCAACGTAATCCACTCTTTTCAACCTCTCTATTTTCACCTTCTCTGCTATCTTCTTCTGTATCCTCTCAAGTTCCTTCAGATTCATTTTATCATGAACCCAACAGCCAAGAAGAGAGGGCCTCTAACATCTATTGTTTTTCCATGGGATATCAGGTAATTCAGGAGCGTTTCATGTATTTTCAGGTTCACATCTGATAGGCTTTCAACAACCCTCACCCTGACCTCTCCCTCTTTTTTACCCTCGATTATCATCTCCTCAATTCTCCTGACTGCCATGTGAGCAAAGGAGTCAACGTATCTTATTCCAGTCTGCACACCATTCTGGAAGTATTCACCAAACTTCTCCTCTCTCGGGATTCCGTAGATGTTACCATCCTTCACCACAATCTCATTTCTGTAAGCCGGCCCACATAGCCTTGTTCTCTCCTTCTCAGAGACATAAATCTCAACCTCTCTTCCCATGAATTCTCCCTGAAAGACTGTAAACCTGCAGGGACCGATTTCACTGGCATTTTTTTCAAAGATCTCAATTATTTTTCCTGCGATCTCAATTCCCTTTGATGTCATTGGAACATCTCTCAGCTGTATTCTCCTCGCTATGTCAATGTCAGATAGCTTGAGATGGGTGAATCCGTAAACCATCTCCCTGACATCGGAGAAGTCGTGGATTATCATGGCCAGCCTTTCAACCCCGAGACCCAGATTCATAACCGGGTATTCGATGTCATACTGAGCCAAGGCTGTTGGAGAGTAAATTCCGAACGTTGCAACCTCAATCCAGCCATCCCTGTATTTTCTGCTGTTCTCGAGATGTGGATGGTATGCGTAAACCTCTGTCTGGGTGCCGGGAATGTAGTACTTGCTTCTCTTCTCATCCTTCCTGAATCTGAATTTTTCAAAGCCAAACTGCCTGAGCAATGCTTCAGCAACGGCCTTCCCGTCATCAATGCTAACGTCTTCGTCCATTATCACACAGCTCGCTGAATGATAGGTGTAGAGTCTTGTTGCATCCTCTCCCTGCTCTCTTCTGAAACATCTGTCTATGGAGAACAGCTTCAATGGAAGTGGATACTTTCCTGAGAGCTTTGATAGGGTTATGAACCACCCTGTTGTCATGTGACTTCTCAATGTCAGGTTGGTTGGCTCCGGCTTTATCTCCTTGAATTCTGGAAAGATTTCATCAATTATTCTTAATGCGAGCTGGTCATCAACTCCTATGGCAAGAGAGATCTCAGATGCAAGATCATCTCCATCCATCATTCCCTTCTTGTAAAGATGGAGGACCCTCCTGAGGGAATCTGCATCTATCTCCTTTCCGGCCATTTTCTCTATCGCTTCTATCCTCTCCTCCGACATTCCAACATTGGGTCTCGGGAGAGTTGCAAGATAGTAGCATCTGTCCAGAACGGCCAATGCCTCTTTTGAGAACTGCTTTTTTATATGTATGTCCTCCACAATCAGGGGATTTATCACCTCACTGAACCCTATTCTCAGATAAGCCTCTCTCAGCTTTTGAACTGTCTCGAAAACAGGATGGGATTTTCCTGTTTCGTAACCGGTTAGGGGATATCTCCTGCTGAGGGGAATAGAGGTTAGGATTTCAGATCCATCAAGCCATGCTCTCTCAAAATCTTCTTCAGTCCTCTTTTTCCACTCCTCAGCATTAAACCTCATTTCTCTCAACCATCCTGCCAAAGCCCAGAATCTTGTTCTCCTCAAAGTGATTGCCAATAACCTGAACACCAACAGGCAGGCCATTTACCTCTCCAGCAGGCATTGAGAGTGCTGGCAATCCTGCCAGATTGATCGGGGTGGTGTTTATGTCTGCCATGTACATTGTAACGGGATCTGCAAGCTCTCCAATTCTGAAGGCTGTTGATGGCATTGTTGGAGATATGAGGAGATCAAACCTCTCAAACGCTCTCATGAAATCCTGAACAACAAGGGTTCTCACCTTAAGAGCTTTCAGGTAATACTTCCCGAAATAACCTGCTGAAAGGGCATAGCTTCCCATCATGATCCTTCTCTTTACCTCCTTTCCAAATCCCTCCTTTCTCACTCTGGAGAAGTAATTCGTCCAGCTGTCAAGGCTTTCAAGAGAGTGGCCATACCTCACTCCGTCATACCTGGCTAAATTTGATGATGCCTCGCTCATCGCAATGACATAGTAGGCTGGTAGAGCGTAGCTCAGGGATGGAAGGCTCACTTCCTCAACCTCTGCAAATTTTGAGATTGATCTTGTAAACTCGTCAAAGACCTCCATGACTCTCTCATCAGCCCTCATTTCCTTTATAACTCCAATTCTGAATTTCTTCTCAACAGGAGAGTAATGAAAGCTTTTTCCTGCGTTAGTTGAATCTCTCTCATCCTTTCCAGCAATAACCTCAAGAAGCAGTCCAAGATCATCTATGGCTGATGCCATTGGCCCAATCTGCTCAAGGCTGTTGGCGTAGGCAACAAGCCCGTATCTCGAAACAAGTCCGTAAGTTGGTTTCAACCCGTAAACACCTGTAAAGCTTGAAGGACACCTTATACTTCCCCCAGTATCTGTCCCAAGGGCAAGAACAGTTTCATTCCCGGCGATGGCTGATGCACTTCCTCCGCTGCTTCCCCCAGCCACCCTCTCCTCATCCTTGGGATTTTTCACAACACCAAAATAGGATGTCTCCGTTGTCGTGCCCATTCCAAATTCATCCATGTTTGTTTTCCCGATGATTATCGCTCCCTCCTGCTTTAATCTCTCAACAACATGAGCATCAAATGGAGGAATGTAGTTTTCAAGCATCCTTGACGCGCATGTTGTCCTTACACCCTCAGTAGAGATGTTGTCCTTCACCGCAACCGGAATTCCAGCCAGCTTTCCCTCCCGATTCCCTCTATCATACTCTTCAGCCTGTTTTAGCGCGATCTCTTCCGTTACCGTTATGAATGAGTTGTACCTGTTTCTCTTTGCTCTCTCAATCAATTCTGCAACAGCATCGTAAGCCTTTCCCTCATTCAGCCTTTCCTTCCACTCTCTAACTGTTATCATTCCACAACCCTCGGACCCTTGAAGTACCCCTCCTCCCTGAATTTAGCATTTGCAAGTACCTTTTCCCTATCAAGAGGTTTTCTGGGCATATCCTTTCTCACAACGTTCTTCAGGGGTATAACATTGTAGGTTGGCTCCACGTCAGGATCAATCTCATCAAGCCTGTTGAAAAATTCGATTATTCTTTCAAAATCCCTCTTGAACTCCTGAATCTCGTCATCATCAACCTCAATCTTGGAGAGATTTGCAATATGCCTCACAGCATCATCATCAATCATCCCTCCCGCATACACATGCTGGATTAATAACTTTTCTCACACCTCAATTATTTTTCCGTAGTGTCTTCTGACCTCCCTGAATTTATGTCTGTTCACGGGATGAATGTTTATCCAGCTGTTATCTGTCAGGCGTTTAACAAAATCAGCATACCACTCAAAACTGAACTTTTCCGGAATTCTCCCGGAAACGATCAGGATGTCGAGATCTGATGAGAGGTTGTGCCTGCCTTCCGCAAAGCTTCCTGCGATGTAAACATCACACTCTCCGAGAATCTTCTCTGCTTTCCTTTTTATATCCTCTGCCACTGCCAATGCGTTCTCGAAAAGCTCTTCTTTCTCTTTCAGCATCCTGAAATACCTTTCATGGAGCAGATTCGATCACCTCCCTCACCTTCTTAACCAGCTCAATGCATTTCCAAGCTGCTTTCTGAGAATACTCCACATCCATGTATCTTGATGCCACGTAAGATAATTCAAGCTCCCTCACGGTATCAACATTCTCGTGATAGATGCTCCTGAGACTCTTGCTCTCTGTCAGTTCAAAAAGAGTCTTGAGACTGTGGGTTTTCGGAAATTCCCCGTATTTTTTTCCAATATGATACTTCAGAAAGAGCTGTAAAGACTGCTCTGCAAAGAAAACAGCAAAATTGTACTCATTTCTGCGATAACTTTCCTCAGCTTTTTCGAGAAATTTGATGGCATTTTTCCTGATAAAGTCCATGGAAGTTTATCAATTTTCAGAGTATTAAGTTTTGTTCTTATGTTCTGGGAGATTTCAGGTGAGATCAATGAAAGATAAAGATATAAGGGTGTCATCGGGAGTGAGATCATGGAGACGAGGACTACGAAAAATGGAAGAATGTACTTCAAAACAAGAAATGGAGATATCAAAATCATCCATGACGATTTCCTCACAACAGATTTCATTGAAGAGAATTCGGTTGATCTGATAGTCACCTCCCCTCCCTACAATGTTGATATCCACTACAATTCATTTCAGGATGACATTCCCTATGAAAAGTACCTTGAATTCACGGAAAGATGGTTAAGGAAGGCCTATTCACTTATGAAGCCTGATGGAAGGATGTGCCTCAATGTGCCCTTAGATAAGAGCAAAGGCAGAAGAGAGGCTGGATTCCAGAGTGTTTATGCCGATATCGTCAATATCGCTAAAAAAGTTGGGTGGAAATATTTCTCGACAATAATATGGAATGAGGGCAACATATCAAGAAGAACAGCCTGGGGATCGTGGCTGAGTGCGAGTGCACCCTATGTTATTGCCCCGGTAGAGGTGATTATTGTATTTTACAAGGAAAGATGGCAGAAACTTGAAAGAGGAGAGAGTGACATAAGCAGGGATGAGTTCATGGAGTGGACAAATGGTCTCTGGACTTTTTCCGGAGAGAGCAAAAAGAAAGTCGGGCACCCAGCTCCATTTCCTGTTGAACTGCCCAGAAGATGCATCAAGCTCTTCAGCTTTGTTGGAGATCTTGTTTTGGACCCATTTCTCGGGAGCGGAAGCACGTTGATTGCATGTGCACTGCTGAACAGAAAGGGGATTGGTGTGGAGATTGATGAGAATTATTGTAAATTGGCTGAGAGCAGACTCATAAAAGAAGGCATGATAACTCAGAAAAGGCTATTAAGTGAGTGAAATAAGGCGAGGTTTTAAATGTAAAAAAGATGTTTTAAAAGAGCTCCAGAAAGAGTATGATGAAATTGTAATAAAGCAATACCATGGCGATTTCTTGGGGACACTTAAAAACTTTGATTTACTGGCTGAAAACAGTTTACGAGGCATTTTAATAGGATATTATTCAAATCAAAGAAGTCGAGATCAGGCATGGAAGACGTGTAAAGGTTCGTTGTATAAGTATGCTGTATTTAGATATATTCAAAGTATAATCGAGAGTAACAATCAGCTAAAAGAAAAAATCATGATTTTGATGGGTGACGAGGCTCTAACTTCGTATGGTGATCAGGTTGTTATTAGGAATTGTAATGATATTTTTCCAGATGTAGATATGCTCATTGTTGAGAAAGAAACGAGTTCGGTTATAGCCATTTTGTCATGTAAGACGAGTTTAAGGGAAAGATTAACAGAAACAGCATTCTGGAAAAGAGAGCTGGAAAGAATGAGAGATACGTCAGACATAAAATTAGTTTTTATAACCACGGATAAGGATAGCGAGTTAAAAACGGAAACAAATCGGTACATCCTTTTACACGTTATTGACTGCACATTCATAACAGACCCAAATAAGTATTATGAGCTTGTGGAATCATACAGGAGGGAATATGGTATAAGAGATGACTTTGACGAACTCCTTATGAGAGTTAAACTTATAGATGAAATGGAGGACTTCACAAACCAACTCATCAACGAAAACAGATGAAGGTGAGTGATTTTTACGGGTATAATCAATCCAATTCCACGTTGTATTTACCTTCATGTAACTATTTTAAATAACACCACACCAATGACAGACTGTGGAAGGGCTTCAGCATTCAAGTCCGGTGTTTCAGGCACTTGCTGCTGGAATGTTTACCTGGTTACTTACAGCATTTGGAGCTTCAGCAGTTCTGCTAAAAAAAGACATCTCACAGAGATTGATGGATGGATTGCTTGGGATAGCAGCAGGAATAATGCTTGCAGCAAGCTTCTTTTCCCTGCTTCTTCCTGCAATTGAGATGATTGATAGCGTTGCTCCTGTAGTTTTTGGTTTTCTTGCAGGAGGAGTTTTTCTGAGATTTCTGGATATCATGATTCCCCACGTTCATCCTTTTACGGGCAAGGAGGAAGGATTGAGGACATCATACAAAAAAATAACACTGTTTGCCTTGGCAGTAACAATACACAACATCCCTGAGGGGATGGCAGTGGGTGTGGCGTTTGGGAGGGATTTCAGCTCTGGCATTTCACTGGCTTTTGGGATTGGTCTGCAGAACATTCCTGAGGGAGTTGCAATAGCAGTGCCTCTTGTGGCAATTGGATATACAAGACTCAGAAGTTTTATCTATGGCTCTCTTTCAGCAGTCGTTGAACCTGTTTTTGCACTTGCAGGAGCTTTTGCCGTGATGTATTTTCATGCCATTTTACCCTACGCCCTTTCATTTGCAGCGGGAGCGATGGTTTTTGTTGTGGTCGAGGATCTAATTCCTGAGGCTGAAAGCAACGGAAATGAGGATCTCGCAACAATTATGGCTCTGCTCGGATTTGCGGTTATGATGACTCTTGATGTTGCCCTGGGATGATCATCACCTTTCAGGGACTTCAAAAGTTTCAAATGTCTTTCCGAATACTGCATGCTGTGAAGGTTGAGTATTTTTCAGCAGGCTATTTCAGAAAACTCTCTGAGATGGCTGATAAAATTCAGGAAAACCTTCCTTCAGAGGATGGATGGCATGTAAGTCCTGTAAGTCCCATGAAAATAGTTGATCTCTTCCCATCAGTATGGATCAGAGAGGATTTTGTGCTTCATGCCTACGTTTTCAGAAAGGGTGGAAATGGAAGCGGGATCGTGTATGCAATCCCAGAGGATGAGGAATTTCCTGAGCCTGATAAATGTGAATTTCTGAATGATGTATTGAGAACTCCAAAACCTGCCGGAGCTCTTGACTTCAGGAGTGTTATGGATGGAGACGGGTCACCGTTATCCTACATCTCAGCCTCCATTCTTACAAGGGAATTGCAGGAATTTGGTGCACTGTGGCATGGATGCAGGTGGAAACATCACAAAATTGTTGGTGGAAGGAGAAAATCATGGGATGAGTTTGAGTGGCTGCGAGAGATCAGGAATTTCAGGCCAAGAGTGATCTCTTCTGAAAGCACTGCTGTGGAGTTCTTTACCTATACCGAGCACACAGCAAGATCTGTATGGCTGAACAGAGACAGATACTTTTCAGGATACTTGTTTGAGTCTGAAGCTGAGATCGTTGCGAGAGGTGGTGTGGAGTATATTGTGTAGCCCCACAGACTTCACTCCCTCAGCAACTTTCTGCACTCCACACACAGGCCATGATGGAAGTGGCATTTCTGGCAGATCTCCTTACTGCATCTTCTGCATCTCTGGTTTGCAATTCTTGTTCTGCATATCTGGCATATCATTTTTTGAAGTCATACATTATCTGCTCTGCAACCTTTCTACCGCTTAAGAGCATTCCGCCAAATATTGGTCCCATTCTTGGTAATCCATGGACAGCTGAGACTGCCATTCCTGCCGCATACAGTCCTTCAGCAACCCTGCCTGTTTTCTCAACAACAAGTCTCTCACTCATCTCGCTGTAGGCTGATTTTTCTCCATGAACAAATATATCAAGTTCCGGAATCTTTCTTGAAGCAACACTTATGACCTCAGCATCATGGCCGGTTGCATCAACAACAGCCCTGCATTCAATCATCAGAGGGTCGACATGCAGTCCCGAGATCTGAACAGCACTCCACTGAATGAGAACACCTGTAATTCTGAGGGGATCTGGTCTGAAGACAACATCATCAACCGTAACACCGAAGAGAATTTTGGCACCGCTCTCAACAGCCGAATATGAGAGCTTTGCAAGAAAATCGGCTGTATCGACAGCATAAAGACCGCTCTCAATCTCCTCAAGTCTCATTCCGAATTCTTCTGCAATATCTCTTGCCTCCTCCTCAATCACAATTTTATGGAAAAGCATCCCTCCTCCGCCTATACCGCCACCAAAACTCAGTCTTCTTTCAAAAACAACAACATCAAACCCGAAATCCCGCAAATATATTGCAGCGGTAAGTCCAGCAGGGCCTGCTCCAACAACAACCACATCAGTATCTGTTATCTTTTCCCAGTCCTTGGCAGCTTCTCTGACGATTATTCTTGTGATGTTCTTCTCGCTGAATGACATAACCTCCATTTCCGCCTCAGAAATATAAAAGTAATGGCTCTGCTGAAAGGTAAATGAAATAAACCCCAAAGACAATAAGGATCGCAGATGAAATGTAGCTCAGAATTTTCTTGACCTCTTCAGATTCAGATATCCTGCCTGAGGAGAGCGAGAGAAAGCCATACCAGCCAAAGTCACAGAAAATGTGGATTATCGTAAAGGCTAAGATACCAATTAACCCGAAACCGGATGCGAGAATTACGAGTGAAAAACCAACTGTGAGCCACCACATTATGAAATAGGGATTGAATGCTGAGAGAAGAGCACCTGAAAGAACACCCTTTATTCTGAACTCCGAATGCTCTTTTTTGATTTCAGAATATGCAAGATATAGCATCACCAGCCCACCGGTCAGAAAAAGAATGTGTCTTGCACTTCCAATGTCGATCAGGGTGCCTGAAAGAAAAAGGAGGATTATTATCGGTAGCTCAATTGCAGCATGACCGGCAGAAATCTCAAATCCAGCAAACCTGTTTTTCTTTCCCTCAGCTAATGTTACCGCAAACATCGGGCCAGGCATGAGTATGCCGCTCATTGAGACCATGATGGTTGTTACTGCAAATGTGATGAAATCCATGCCCCCTGTAAAAAACTTTTTATTAAAAGCTCTTCGCAATTGAGGCATGCTGGGCAATGAGGTGCTGTGGTTTATTCTGATGGTTGCAAGCTTCATCGGCATCACTCTTGCCTACAGATTCTTTGGAAGAACAGGATTATACGTATGGATAGGCATGGCAATAATACTCGCCAACATCCAGGTTGCAAAGATGATTGAGTTTTTCGGTCTCCTTACAGCAATGGGAAACATAATTTACGGCTCAACGTTCCTTGCAACTGACATTCTGGCGGAGAAATATGGAAAAAGGGAGGCAAGAAGGGGAGTGTTTGTGGGCTTTTTTGTGCTCATCGCAGTCACTGTAATAATGCAGATCACCCTCGCATTCACTCCAGCCCCTGAGGACACCTTGGACCCAGCACTGCAGCAGATATTCGGCTTCATGCCTGATGTGACCGTAGCGAGCCTGACAGCCTACCTTATCTCTCAGCTTCACGATGTCTGGGCATTTCACTTCTGGAAGCAGAGAACAAAGGGCAGATTTCTCTGGCTGAGAAACAATGCGTCCACAATGGTTTCACAGCTGATAGACAATGCAACCTTTACACTTCTTTTCTTCGTCATCTTCAACCCCCAGATTTTTGCTGAGATAGGCTGGAATGGTGTGTGGGAGATATTCATAACCTCATACATAATGAAGTTCATTGTGGCAGTCTTTGACACCCCATTCATCTACTTAGCAACCAGAATTGAGCCGGAAGATGATTAGATTTAAATAAACTCCTCTTTAAATTTTAACTATGAACCTGACATTCCTCGTGTTTGTTGTGGGTTTGATTTACGGGCTTCTCAATCCTGGGAAGGAGGACAAGCTCAATCTGATCAAAAAATCTGTAATAATTGGGATTGTTATCACCCTGCTTTTCACAGTCCTGTTTTTCGTCTTCACAGCTCCAGCTTGGATATTCGTTCCATTCATCCCCATACTGGGTGGAATTCTCGGAGTATTTGCAGGGGTTCTTGTTGGGCTTTACTTTGGAGTGGTTTTTGTTGTTGGAGCATTTATTGGAGATCTGATTGAGTCTGCAGCTAAAAGATAAAAGCCGTTCAGGTAATTTCCTCTTTCAGACTTTCGACCTTTCTCAAAACCTTTTCCTCATCAAATGTCAGAATCTCCCTGTCTTCCATTACTATCTGTCCGTTGACTATCAGGTGCTGTACCTCTTCACCGCTTGCAGAATAAACAATGCTGTAAAGGGGGTTGTATGCTGGATGAAATGATGCTGATTTTGAAAGAATTGCAATGTCTGCCGGGTAACCCTCTTCTATTTTTCCCCCCTTCATTCCGTAAGCTGAATATGCATTCTCAGTTGCCATTCTGAAAACATCCTCAGCCCTAACAGCATCTGCCCTCATGTACTTTATTTTCTGGCAGAGAGATGCAGTTTTCATCTCAAAAAACATGTTGTAGCTGTTGTTGCTTGCAGCACCATCTGTGCCGAGAGCAACGTTTATTCCCATTTCGATCATCTCCCTGACTCTTGCAATACCTGATGAGAGCTTCATGTTGCTTGCTGGATTGTGGACAACACTAACTTTTCTTTTTCTCAGAATCTCAAGCTCTTCATCATCCACCCACACCGCATGGGCTATCACAACATTCCCATCAAGAAATCCTATGCTGTCAAGAAGTCTGATCGGAGTTTTTCCATATCTGCTCTTTATCTCATTCACCTCCCATTCCGTCTCGGAAACATGAATGTGGCTCATCGTGTTCAGCTCATCAGCCCTCTCCTTCACAATTTCCAGAAATTCAGGTGTGCATGTGTATGGGGCGTGCGGACCATAGATGGCCTTTATTCTTCCTTCATAAGCATTGTTCCAGTCTTTTATGAATTTTTCACCGATTTCAAGCTCCTTCTTGGCCTTTTCCTGATCTCCTCTGTCTGCCATTCCGTAGCAGAGAACTGCCTTAACTCCAGACTCTCCTACAGCTCTTGCAACCTCATCCATGTGAATGTAGAGATCACTGAATCCTGCAATACCGCTTTTTATCATCTCAACAATTCCAAGCATGGTTCCCCAGTAGATCTCTTTTTTGCCAAGCTTTCTCTCAACCCTCCACACATTTTTCAGCCATGAACTCAGTTCAAGATCCTCAGCAATCCCTCTAAGCAGGGTCATGGCTGCATGGGTATGAGCGTTGAAGAATGCAGGAATTAAAATGAGGTCCTCTCCACTGAATGTTATCTCCCCCTCGAGCTTTTCCTTTGATATTCTGGTTATGCTTGATCCATCAATTCCAACACATGCCTTTGTGAATTTTCCACTGATATAGCAGTGGGCATCGTTTATTGCGATTGAGTGCATGTTTTCTGTTATAATGCCGGGTTGATTAAGGTTTGGGAATCTGGTATCTTTTTGTAATCGAACATACTGACAGTTTTACAGACTTTTCTGGTTTTAAGGTGTATTTCTCCAAAAATAGAGTTTACTAAGTGGAATTTTTGTGAATTCAGAAAAAAAAAATCGTTAAGAGGTGCAAAGAAGAGTCTTCCTCACCTCAAAATATCCAAAAAAGTCAGCAAGAGAGAATTCTCTGAAGTGTCAGCTCACCATCTCCTTAGTCACCTTCTCTATCTCCATTCTCGCCACATACCTTATTCCCGGCAGTAAAGACAGCAGGAGGGTGACAAATGTTGTAATGGCAGTCAAGACGTACGTCATGCCAGATATTATGAAGGGCATGTAATACATCTCGCTCTGGAAGGATTCGAAGAAGAGCCTTGCGGTCATGTAGCCTAAGGGGATCCCGATGGCTATGCCTATTATTCCAATGATTACGGTTTCAATCAGAAGGCTGTAGGCAACTTCCCCTGTCGTGTATCCGAGCATTCTGAGAGTGGCAATCTCCCTCCTCCTCTCAAGCACGTTTACGGTGGTTGTGTTGAAGATGGACGCAAAGCCAAGAGATGCGCCAAAGAGCAGGGTGAAGTATATGAAGACGTAGAAGAACGTCATGATCTCGTCTATGTACTCCTTCAGGTCGTCAATGGAGTCTGTTCTTATACCCTTGACGTCGAGAATTCTGTTCTTTCCTTCGTTCTCCATCCCCGGCCTGAATTTCACCAGAATGGCGTTGAAGTCGGTTCCGGCTTTATCTGAAAAGTAGAGAATGTCCGTATAGGACGCAACCGTCAGGGGCTGGTTGTAGATTTCCGCGATGGTCACCTCCTCCCTTCCGAACTCCGTCAGGATTTTTACATCTTCTCCTTTGGTTATTTTCAGCTTTTCTGCAAGAATTTCAGGCAAAACAATGCCATCTGGCGGTGGATGGTGCCGTCTTCCCCCGGCATCGTAGAGGTTGAAGAGGTCCTGATCATGGCCTATGGCGTAGAGGATGGAAGTCTTTGTCACCCCATCCCTCTCGAAAACAACCCATGTCTCGATTATCGGCACAGCTCTTTCGACTTCGGGCATCTTCTTTATCTCCCGGTAGATGCTCGGGTTCGAGGTGGAGATCTTCATGTCGTAGGTTGTTATCTTATCGAACTGCATGGAAATCGCAAATTCATTGGCATCGAGAAACACCATGGACGTGAGAATAAGCGTGACGCTCGCAACAACTCCAAGGAGTGAGTAGACAGTTCTTCGGGGACTCCTGAAGAGGTTTCTTAACGCCAGACGTGTGAGCATCGAAGCCTTCTTTGTAAAGAACAGAATCCTGTCTATTTTCACCTTCCTGGCCTCAACCTCCACACCCCTCATAGCTATTGCCGGGTCTATTCTTGAAGCAGAATATGCGGTTGAAATCCCTGCAACGAGGGGAACAATCACGCCAATTGCTAACCCCTGAATCAGGACGTCTTTATGGACGATGGCGATGTAATACGGAACGTTCAGCAGCTTGGTGTACTCTGCGGTCATGAGAACCGAGAAGGCATAACCTCCCACCGCTCCTGGGATGGAGCCAAGAATCCCTATGACCAGGGAGTGGGTGAGGTAGTGAAGCAGTATATCTCTTCTGCTGTAGCCGAGAGCCCTGAGAATTGCTATGCTTCCTGTTTGCTCCCTCACGACCCTCGAAAGCAGGACATAGACCATCAGAGCAGAGATGAACAGGAAAAAGCTGGGGAACATGAACGAAAGCTCCCTGAAGCCGTCAAGATCCATCTTGACGAGCTTGTTGCTGGGCTGGTCCTCTCTCTTATAGCTGGCTGAAATTCCGTAATCTGCAAAGATGTCTCTCACCCTGTTAAGGATTTCATCTGCCCTGCCGTCGTCATAGATCGTCAAATGCACCTCGCTTATGACGTTTTCAACTCCAAGGATTTTCTCTATGGTTTGCTGAGGGATATAGGCGATGCCAAAGGTCTTCGGAGTTGTCATCCAGCTTCCGGACTCAACAATCCAGATGAATTCAGGGGAGAAGGCGAGGCCTACGACCTTGAGGTTCACTCTCTTACCGTTTATGCTGACCGGTATTGACTCTCCAACATTTATGCTGTTGTAGTCGGCGAATTTTTTCAGCAGAACCACGGCTTTTTCTCCCTGTTCAGGATACCTGCCTTCAACAATAACGAGCCTGTTGACCGAAAGCTCTTCAGGGATGGAGAGGAGCTTCAGTGTTATCTTTCTGTTCTCCCTCTCAAAGGTTCCGTATGCCGACAGTCTGCCATATACCTCCTCGACACCATCAATCCTTCGAACCTCTGAAAGCAGGTCTTTGGGGGCTGGACTTCTCGGATTTAACGTGACGGCTAAATCTTCGAAGTTCGTCCTCTCGTAAAAGGTGTCATAGGTTCTGCTGAGGTTCAGGTAGGACATGTAGAAGGACGTGTAGAGGGAAACACCCAGGAAAACCAAGAAGATTACCGCTGCGAACTGCCACTTCTGGGACTTCAGGTCTCTGAAGACCTTCAAATTGAGGGTTCTCACGGCCTTCATGGCTCCACAGCTCACCAGGAAAGTTCCTCTGGCTCAGCAGGCTCTTCATTGACTATTATTCGGGCAACCTTCCCGTCCTTCAGATGAACCACTCTGTCCGCCATCTCAGCTATAACTGAATTGTGGGTGACCAGAATGAATGTAACGCCTTCATCTCTGTTTATGTCCCTCATGACTCCAAGAACCATCTTGCCCGTCTCGAAATCCAGACTGCCTGTGGGCTCGTCTGCCAGAATCAGCGGTGGGCTTTTTACCAGAGCTCTTGCTATCGCAACTCTCTGCTGCTCCCCTCCGCTCAGCTCTGACGGGAAGTGATCTGCCCTGTGTTTCAGGCCTACGACTTCAAGAACCTCATCGGCATCTCTCGGATTTTCCACAAGTTCAGCAGCAAGCATCACGTTCTCTCTTGCGGTGAGAGTCGGAATCAAATTGAAAAACTGAAAGATGAAGCCGACATTCTCTCTTCGATGTATGGTGAGCTCCGCTTCGTTCAGAGAGGATATGTTGATGCCGTTGAAGAGAATATCGCCTTTCGTAGGTGTGTCAATACCGCCAACCAGATTCAGCAGAGTCGTTTTTCCAGAACCCGAAGGACCGAGCACAACCACAAACTCTCCACTCTTCACATCTAAGTCCATTCCACGAAGCGCATGAACATCAACGGCACCCATTCTGTAGGTCTTCCAGACGTCAACGAGCCTGAGCAGCTCGTTCATTTAGCCTTCCGCCTCCAGAGGTAACCTCCAATGACAATCAGAATCAGCACAACCGGGGCAATTATTCCGGCTGTGCTGCCCTCTCCTGGAAACACGTAGATGACAAATTCCTTCTCGACACTGTACTTCTCCAGCTTCGAGTCCATATATGTGATGACAGCCTTTACCGTGTACTCTCCAGCGTTCTCCGGAGCCATTAGGTCAAAGGTTGATGTTGCCGAATCTCCGTTTTCGAGGGTGCCTATGAAGTACTGGTTCTTACCCTCAAATCCCTCAGGAAGGATGAGCTTGACAGCAACAGCCCTCGCATCCTGCTTTCCAGAGTTTTCAATCTGCAGGGAGAGGGTGAAGTCCGATGATGGTGTTACCTTTCTCGGTGAGAAGTACAGGCCAGAGATCTCAAGGTTTATGCTGCCGAGTTCGTCGATGAAGAGCGAGAAGTCGAAGCTCCTCTCCTTCATCTCCTTCCCATCCACATACTTGACAGTGAGCCTGAAGGGATAGCTTCCGCTCTCAGCCTCTCTGCCTGCTTTGAGCTTGAAGTTCACGCTCGCTTTTTCACCCCTCTTCAGTGTTCCCAGAAACGCCTTTCTCTCACCAGAAAACTCATTCGGATAACTCAAAATCAGTAAAACATTCTTCGCCTCATCTTTTCCCGTATTTTCCAGAGTCAGACTCAGAACGAAGTCATCATCCGGATAAATCCGTTCCGGAGATGTTTTGAATCCAGAGAAAGAGATCTCGGCACTTCCCCTGACGATGATGGCAAACTGGGTTTCCTCCCGATATGTGTTTCCCAGCCTGTCAGTAAAGCTGAAAATCAGCCTTGCAGGATAAACTCCAACCGATACTTCCTTGCTGGCCGAAAGGTTGAAAATCAGGCTTTTAACCTCTCCACCACCCCACCTGTCAAAGTTCATCCTTGATGTTTCAGCAACGAAACCTTCCGGAGCTTCAAGAACAATCTCGACGTTTTTTGCCACCCCTCCACCGTTCCTCACCTCAAAAACGAATCTCCCAGATCCACCAGGCTCGATCACTGGCTGAGTTATGTTTTCAACAGCCATCGACGGCTTATCCACAACGATCACCGGAATCACCTCCTCCAGGCTATCAGTACCGTAGCTGTAGCTGAGTCTGACTCTCAGCTGGTAAATCCCCTCCTCATCTGCTCTAAGCTTGACTGACGTCAGAGCTGTTCCGGTGACCTCCCCGAGGTTGATTGTCACATACGAGACCTCCCTCCCGTCCGAAACTATCGTCAGGCTTTTCTCACCTTCCTGCACTGTCAGTTTCGCGTCCTTAATCCCATAGCCGGTGTTTGCAATGCTGATCTGCAGCACGAAGACATCTCCCGGAGAGGGAGTTTCGGGCAGGGTGCTGTAGTCCAGCGACAGTGACGATTGAGCCAAGACCGGGCTTGCCGGAGCTGTCAGAAACAGTGTCATAATCAACAGCAGTCCAGGAAATTTCATCTTCCACACCTCCCCCCAACAAATTCCAGGATTACATCACCAATCCCGTCCAGATTCAGGTTCGGAACAAAGAGAGAGTAAACGTAAACACCATCAAACATCTCCATGGATACCACCGCACTTTCTCTCGGTCTTTCACACCCATATTCTCGAAAATTTTCGTGATAAACTTGAGCACTTCGTTGTAGAGTGTTCTGGTAAATTCCGTGTTTGCCCGAGAACAGTTCCTCTTCAAGGACACAGTACCGCAGCATGGTGAGTTCCGGGTTCTCCCTTGCAACTTTCAGCGACTCCCTGACCATACCCTCCAGAGTTCCTTCCCCTTCAGGCACCTCGTCCATGGTCACAGCGTGAGGTGGTTTGAATGTGTAGAACTTGAGGGCAGCTTCGAGAATTGTGGTTTTTGAATCCATACTTACTGAGTGGTCAGTCAGATTATATAAACCATATAGTTTTACCAGTATCAGAACATTCTCAAGCAACTCCATAAAGTGAAGAAGACCTCAATACGGGAAAATGGATCATCCAGTCTTGTTAACATCTCCACCATAAAAGGTTCATCGGATTTTAGAGATTACCAGCACCTGTACTCCCTGCACTGCTGAGGTTTTACGTCCTGAATTCTGCAGTATATCCTGCCATCTCTTTCCTCGATGAAAGGGCATCTGTCAAGCTTTCTGCCATTTTTATCAAACCACACCTCCCCACCCTCAAAAACATAGCCCTGAGAGATGTCATAGTACTCGTAAACCAGAACGTGCTTCATTATATCCTCTCTGCCCTCCCTCATCCATCTCCTCACATCATCGGGTGTGGCGTAGATCTTAGTTCCCATTTCCAGGCAGCACTTCCCGCAGTGCCTGCATGCCATCAGAGAGCTGAAGAGAAGAGGCGCATTAAAGTTTTCCCTCTTTCAAGTTACCTTCTCTGAACCATTATCATGTCCCAGGTGAACGCCAGAAATGTTCCAAACAGCAGGATCCCTCCGGCCACTCTCGTAACCGGAATCAGAAGCAGAGTTGTTCCGAGGACAGACATAACAAGCAGGATTTCTGCAAGCTTCATGTTGAACAGATCCCCTATCATGGGTACGTCCTCAATTCCGAGCCTTTCAGAGTACTTCTCCATCCAGGTGATCATCGGGATTATGTGATACTCCGCTCCCATAACAGTGAGCGTAATCCATCCCACCAGCATAAGGTGGGCGTGGATGAATTTGTCAGAATACAGCAGCCCAGCAAGAACTCCAGTAATTCCAAAAAGAAGAGCCGGAACAAAGAACTTAACGCTTATGTCGAGAGGTGCCGGTGTCTCGGATTTTCCCGCAAGAGTCAGGAGGAGATTTGAAGAGAGGAGAATGAATGCGAGTGCGTAGCCTGCTCCACCGAGTGTTACAAAAACATCTGAAGACTTCTGAAAACCGTAAAGCATCAACGGAAGAGATATCAGGAGGAGAATGAACGTGAAGTAGGCAAGTTTAACACTTTTGAGCTTCCTCAAGGCCAGCATTGGAAATAGCTCATACAGCCCTCCAAAGGTTGTCACACCGATCCATCCAGCTGTGAGAAGATGGTTGTGTACGGCGATTCTGAAGTCCACCTTTCCTGCAAGCCCCAGTATCCCGTAGACGGTTCCTGCAAGATAGAGGATTACTGCCAGAACAAAGAATGGGACTGCAACGCTCCTGAGTTTCATGTCTGTAAGTGTGACAAGAACAACTGCCGCAAAGGCCAGAATTCCGAGAACGTAAACTGATCCTGAAATGTAAAAGGGAATCAATCCCCTGAAGGATGCAGCAAGCATCAGAACTCCAAGATTTGTTAGATAAAAGCTCACTTCAGCGATACCCCTCAATCTGAGCTCTGTCCCTGTAACAGTTGGAACAAGCTGATACATTGAGCCAATGATCGTCATGCTCACAAATCCTGCAAGCATCAGATGGGAATGTACAGGTTTGAAGTAATATCCGAAGAGTCCCAGAATTCCGAGAAAAGAGGATATTACGAGGTATGCCAAACCAAGGTAAATGAATCTGAGAGGAAGTGACCTCCAGACTGTTGAGGGCATGCTAATCCTTCCATATCCTCACAATCCACTTCTCACCATCATATTTGGAGTCAAAGCTGTATCCCTGCTGCTTGAGCATTGACATCAGAGGTCTTGGTTCAACCTCAACAATTATCTCAACCTCTCCGTGTTCCTTGAGCTTCTGCATTATAAGTGGAGGCCTTTCAGGGTGTGGAAGGCCTCTGACATCTATGATCTCCATTTCAGTCACCTTGACAGAATTTCGTTAAGTTCGTTTTCTTTCACATATCCCGTAACCTTGACCTTCGCCTTTACTCCCAGCTCCTCAACACTCTTCTTTATTGCCATGGCAAGCTGCTGTCCAATGGGACAGAATGGAGAGGAGGGGCGGAACACAAGATTAGCCTCATTTTCCGAAACTTCAAGATCTTCGATAAGACCCATATCCCACACATTCTGTCTTGTGTGAGGATCGACAACTCTTTTCAGCCTTTCAATTACCTCATCTTCACCTACCATACCTATCACCTGATATAGGATTGGGGCTCAGTATATAATACTGTAACCCCTAAGTTCTTCAGATACCTTTTTATCCTTCCTGAAAAAACAGATGCATGGATCTGAATCAGCTTGCTGACTTTCTGGATGAGTACCTCAGGATACACGAATATCAGGATGCAAGCATCAACGGATTGCAGGTTGAGGGAATTGGGGTTGTTGAAAAGGCTGCTTTTGCAGTCGATGCATCAATGGAGGCATTCAGAAGAGCTGTCGAGATCGATGCAGACATCCTGATCGTTCACCATGGAATAATATGGAACGGCATAGAGAGGATTTCAGGGACGATAAGAGAGAGGCTGAAGTTTCTGCTTGAGAATGAGCTCTCACTGTATGCTGCTCACATTCCCTTAGATGCCCATCCTGAAATAGGAAACAATGCCATGATTCTCAGAATGGTTGGTATTGAGCCTGAGGAGGGGTTTGGAGACTATAGAGGCAGAAAAATAGGATTTGCCGGATATGCCAACCTTGAATTTGAGGAGATACTGGAGAGACTTGAGGATAGATTTGGAGAGGTCGGGTACATGAAATTTGGAAAGGATGAGATAGAGAAGGTTGCAGCGGTTTCAGGAAGAGGTGCTGGTTACGTGGAGGAGGCTCTCGGGGCTGGAGTTGATCTGCTAATCACAGGGGAGATCGAGCACTCAGCATACCACCCAGCCAGGGAGGCAGAGATGAACATAATATACTTGGGACATTACAGCAGTGAAACTCCCGGAATAAGGGCACTGATGAACGTTGTTGCAGATATTGGAATTGATGTTGAGTTCATAGACATACCAACGGATCTGTAAAAATGGTTGTAAAGGGGACCGACGGTCTTTCATCGCTTAGCTATCGCTGCCTCCGACCGCAACGGCGGTGAAACAGTGATGAAAATAAAGCTTAAAAAATTTACTCCTTCGATCCCTCCTTCTCACTTTCCTCTCCTTTTTCCTCCTCAGGAGAGTAGGGATGGATCTTTATCTTGAAGTCGCAAAGCCTCTGAACGATCTTCATTTTAGCCTTTCCTGTTTCGATGTACTCCTTCTTCATCATGAAATCCAGAACTTTCTTTGCAACAGACGTTCTGACGAGAACTGTTGAAAAGCCCGGATCGCTTCCAACACTGCCTATGCTGACATCAGATTCCACTCCTGAGAAGTCCTGGCACACGTGGCATCCCTCAGGAACTATCTCTTCCATCTCCTTAACAGGAATTGTGAATTCAGAGCCATCTCTGAAGGTTACAATGAAGTTGCCCTTTGTAATGTCTGTTTTTTCAGCCTCCCTCAGATCTGCTCCCCTCTCTTTCAGGAAATCATATAGCTGATGCCAGTAAAAGTTCTCAGTGCAGAATAGAGCAACAGCGAGAGGAACATTTTTCTTGTAAAGCGGTATCTTCTCCTGAACCTTTCTCAGGCCCGAAATCATGCACGGGGTGCCGATGAAGCCTATCCTGTCACCCCTCTTGATTATTCTGTGGAGTTCAGGCATCACGGAGGCGAAGCTGTACTTTGTTCCCGTAATTTTTCTGTCCAAAAGCTCTTCGGGAGATCTTACATGGACAACAAAGGGTCTGAAAAACTCATCTCTTGCAACAAAGAGTGCAACATCTATAACTCCCATTTCAAGGGCTGATGCCATGAACTCTGAAACCATTGCTCCATCCTGTCCCACAAACCTCTTTGACTTCCCTGCAAGAGCTTCAATGTAATCTCCAACCCCATTCAGCGGCACATACTTGTATCTGGGACACACAGCAACGCAAACACCGCATCCCATGCACCCCTTCTTGGGATCAAAGTCTAAGGGTCTGTCCTCGAGGATTATCAGGTCAACCGGACATATCGTGCAGGTACCGCAGTGACTGCATATCCCGGCATCAACAACCTTCTCCTTGAGCAGTCTCCAGCTTGAGGTTCTCTCGGGCTTTTCAGCAAACCTCAGGCATGGAAGATCCTCAAGTTCCTTTACCTCAATGCTGACCCATCCCTTTGGAATCGTCATTGATGATCACCTTCCCTCTCAACCGGAGTCAGGATCAGCACTTCAGTTGGGCATATCCTCACACATATCCCGCATCCGGTGCACCTATCGTAATCTGTCTCAAGAATTACCTTCGTCTCCTCAAGCTTTGATCTTATCGCATTGACAGGACAGGAGAACATGCAGAGCCTGCATCCAATGCAGTTCTCTCCATACTGGGGTACGGCTTTGAACTCTGGCCTTTCAGGTTTATCAACTTCAACAAGAAGGTTCTCTACCTCCTTCCTCTTAACAAGCCTTATATCCCTGTCAAAATCATACTCAACCGTAACCGCGTCTTCCCTGACTATCTCGGGCACGTTATCCATCTCCTCAGGAGTGACTGACATTGAATCAACGTCCTTGTAGGCTACATCGTGAATCTTTGACTGTTTCAATGCTGCTGTCGGACATGAGTCAACACAGAAATGACAGAAAATGCATTTTGCGTAATCTATTCCAGGATAATACCTCCCTTCATCATCCGGATACATCTGAATTGCATTAGCAGGGCATATATGAGCACATCTGAAGCAGCTTATGCAGTCCTCCTTTTCAAACATTATCATTCCCCTGAAGTTCTCCGGGTACTTCCTTCTCTCCCTGGGATAGTGAACTGTGATTGTGCCCGGATTAACAACAACCTTTGCAACCTCAGTTATTGCTCTGAAGTGTCCTATGGCACTTCTAACAAGCCCCTTCTTTGGTGATTTTACAACCTTAACCATGCAGCCCACCCCGCTGAAATGAACAGAGCAATCATGCTCAGGGAAAGCACAACTCCCCATCCGAGTCTGAGAGACTGGTCAAGCCTGTATCTTGCATATATGGATCTCGCCAGCGATACAACACACATGAACAGAATTGTTTTGATGTACAGATATATCACAGGAGCCAGATCTCCCAGAATGGCTATCTCAGGCCCATTCCATCCTCCAAAGAAGAGAATCACTGAGAGCATTGATAGCAGATAAAGCTTTTCGTAGGGAAGCATCATTACAAGACCGAATATAATTCCTGAATATTCAACATAGGGTCCGAATGCCACCTCCTGATCTGCCTCGGGTATGTCGAATGGAAGCCTTGAAGTTGCTATGAGAACGGTTATGAAGAAGGCAAGGAAGGCAATGGGGTTCATTACTGCTCCTAGAATCCACTGTTTGGCAACGATTTCAAAGGGGTCTGGAGTCTGGTACAGCACTATCATCGCAACTACTGCAAGGAGGAATGGAATTTCATAGGCGAAGTACATGAAAGCCTCTCTCACACTCCCTATGTACGCAAATTTGCTGTTGGATGCCCACCCCATGGCAACAATGAAGACCGGGATTAACGAGATAAGAGCGAGAGCTGCTGGAATCGTGTAGATCGTTTTTATTCCATAAGTTCCTCCTGCAGGAATGAACATGAGTGGGAGAAGAACCGGAAGAAACGAGATCAGAGGGAATTGAAGGAAGTAAAATGCATTGGCATCTCTGTGAACTATAACTTCTTGGAAGAGATACCTCATACCGTCTGCAAGAGCCTGAATCACGCCACCTGTCCTTCTCGAGACTTCCTTGGGCCCAACCCTCCACTGAACCCTTGCGGTTATTTTTCTCTCAAAGTAAATTATGAAGAGGAGGGCAAGTGTCATTCCAAGCAGTCCCGGAAGGATGAGGACGTGGAATATGGGTTTCCAGAGGATGAAAGCCACTATCACGTTCACAAACGGAATTTCCATGAGTCTTTCAACTATCGGGTTTATGAGAGGGATGTTAATCATCTCGTCTACAAATATGCTCAAAATCCTATCCAGCAGAATGGAAACCAGGCTTGCTGTATCTGCCATTATTATCACCTCATCTGTCTGCTTCAGGCGGGAAGTATCCGAAACTTCCGTAAATCGCCTGTAAATCAGCTAATCTGTGCCCCTTACACGCCTCCATGAAGCCCTTGAGATAAACCCATCCGGGTGTGACGATTCTGACCCTGTAGGGTACAGTGGATTCGCCATCACTTATTATCGAGTAAAGCAGCGTACCTCTGGCAGCTTCTGTCAGGGTTGTGTACTCACCTTCAGGGAGCACCATGTCTGCATAAGCCTCAAAAAAGCTTCCTCTGATGTCATTTTTGTTAAACGCTATGATGTCACTGCTCAAAACCTCTCCTTCAGGCAGGTACTCAATCAGCTGCCTTATCATGTTAATGCTCTGTCCAACCTCCTCAACCCTTACAAGGAATCTCGTATATCCGTCTCCATCCTCACCTATCACCATATCCCAGTCTATGTCCTCGTATGCCTCGTAGGGCTCAACCTTTCTCACATCATACTCGACTCCCGAAGCTCTCAGAAACGGGCCCACAACACCGTACTTCACCGCCTCTTCCTTTGTCAAAACCCCAACTTCATGAAGTCTCGCAATTGTTGTTGGATTCTTTATGAAAACTCTTTCAAACTTCTTTATCCTGAATTCAAGTGCATCAAGCATTCTCTTTATCATGTCAAGGGTTTTGGCATCTACATCTCTTCTCACACCACCCGGCACTATGAATGAGCCCGTGATTCTCGTGCCGGTTATTCTTGTGAAGATCTCAACTATGTACTCTCTTAAAGCGAAGGGCCACATAAACCCTGTTGTATGGCCCAGAAAGACTGCAAGAATTCCGGCATCGTAAAGATGGGTGCCGATTCTGCCAAGCTCAGCAAGAATTGTTCTTATGTATCTTGCCCTTTCAGGAACATCTATGTCAAGTGCATCCTCAATTGCCCTCACATAACCCAGATTGTAGTTTCCAAAATCAATGATGGAGGGTCTCTCAAACAAAGGTATGTTCTGAATGTAAAGTCTATTTTCAGCAATCTTCTCCATTGACCTGTGAACATATCCGGGATCAGGGATGACCTCAACTATGAAGTCCCCCTTCACCCTGATTATGAGCCTCATGTGTCCGCTTCCACCATGCTGGGGGCCTGTAAAGACCACGAAATCGTCACTCCTGTAGGCATCCTCCAGAAACTCCTTCGGAACGGGCACAAAATATGATTCGTATTCCTTCGGTGGGGTGACGGGAACATCAAGAGTGTAGGTCTTCATTTGTCCTCACCTCCGATGTACACCTCCTCCTGAAGCCTGAAATCCTTCCTCAGTGGATTCTTTGGAGTATCTGGAGCCAGAAGGAAAGGCTTACCCATCCATGGATTTCCTTCGAACCACACACCAAACAGATCGTGGAGTTCTCTCTCAAGATAGTCTGCAGATGGCCATACATCAACCAGACTTGGAAATGTTGCCTCTTCTCTGTCAATTTCCGTAAAGAGAGTCAGAATGAGCCTGATAAACTCAGGATTCAGATAACTTGAAACCTGGTACTCTACGATAAACTTCTTGTTCTTCGGAACATCCACAATGTTTACCGATTTAACGTGATCAAATCCTGCATCTCTCAGCATTCTGGCCGCATCAACAAATTTATCCCTGCTGACCCTGACATGGATTCTGTACTTTCCGGTAACCGTGATCCGTTCTGCAACTTCACCGAGAATCTCGGATATTCTCTGCCTGTACTCCATACCCTCCTCCCACTTTCTATCTCTCGGAACGTCAACAACAACTGAAGGATTGAGAGCAACATATTTCGGTGATGGAGGTACCTTCTTCGGTCTTTTCTTCTTACCCTCACTCTTCAATCTCACTCTGGGATAGGCTATTGTGTTCTTTGCCTCTCCAGTGACAATTTCATCCTGAAGTGCTCTGAAACATCTCAGAAGTGATTCTGGGGTTGGAGGGCATCCTGGGGCAAAGTACTTGACGGGAACGACCTCAAAGGGTTTCACCATGTGATATCCATTCCAGAAAAGCCCGCCCTTTATCCCGCAGACGCCCATGACTATCACGAACTTTGGATCTGGCATCTGCTCGTAGGTCATCTTGAGAATTCTCGCCATCTTTCTTGTTATCGCTCCTTCAACAACTATGCAGTTTGTCTGTCTCGCCATTCCGAAGTTAAGAACTCCAAGCCTCTCACCATCATATCCGCTTGCAAATGCATGGGCCAATTCAACACCACAGCATGCTGTAACCAGATGAGTTGGCCATATGCTCCATTTTGTTCCCCACTTCTTTATGGGCGAAAGAGGACCATCATGCAGAAATTCAATCATCTCATCCATACACATCCCTCCTGTTTGATGCCACACTTGCAATCCTGTATGTGAAGTAGAAGGCAGGAAGCATTGCCACGAGGGCAATCACAAGGAACTTGAAGAACTCCACACCAGGAAACATTGCAAATAGAAGCATGAGCACAATGACAGGTTCAAATGCCATGAACAGGACAACAAAGCCGTAATACTGCATTGGGAGGGTGTACTTTGGAACCCCAACCGATATGTTACCAGATTCCCACCTCAGGTATTTCAGCTCTGTCGGATTTCTTTTTGGAAGTATTCTGGAGATTGCATAAACCGCAACATCCGTAACGATGCTGATCACAATGACAAAGGCAACAACAATAACCTCCTCCATTATCACACACCTCCGATTGTTAGGTACTTCATCAGTATCCTGCTTGACTCAATTATCCAGTTCGGCGGGACAATTGTTATCAGCATCAGAACTGCCGTGACAGTTACAAGATACCCTGCAAGCCTTCTGAAGTCCTTTTTGTCCTCAAAAATTCTTATCAGCCTCACATAATACGGCACTGACATTGCAGAGTTTATTACAAGGAAGAACGCCACCCAGAGGAGATTTGCATAGACCAACGAGGCAAGAATGTACAGCTTCCCCCAGAACCCCATAAGTGGTGGAATGCCTATGAATGACAGAGCAAGAACGTAGGTTTCGATCTTCGGCATCGCATCCTCCTTGATCCCCACAAAAAATCCAATCTTCCCAAAGGAATTTGTCAGAAGCTGAAGCATCACACCTGCAAAGGCAAGATAAATAAACTCGCTCTTGAATGAAACCGAGAGGGCAGCAAGCAGATAACCCATGTTTGCAACAGTTGAGTATGCCAGTATCCTTGCAGGCTTGTTTGATGTCAGTGCCCCTATGTTTCCGATGAACATTGAGACAACAGCAACAATTCCTGTGAGAAGTATCAGAGTGTCTCCACCCATCTGGGTTGAGCTTATAACCTTGAAGGCAACAACAAAGGGAACAAATTTCGCAATGCTGGCTACAACCGATATGGGAATTGGATCGGCTGAATCAAAAACATCAGGGACCCACTCATGAAACGGCCCGGCCCCAACCTCAATTGCAAGGCCAACCAGAAGCATAGTGTAGCCCAAGAAGTAAAGGGTCGGGCTGGATGTTGCAGAGGCATGAACCATCAGAATTGCTCCGATGAGGAAAAGGATTGTTGCTATAACCATGAAGGTTATGTACTTTATTCCAACCTCCATCCTTATCTCTCTGTCACTTGCCATCACAAGCATGTAGGTCGGAACGCTGGCAACAACAAACATCGTCAGCAGGAATGCAAGGCTCTGAGAGTAGAATGCATATGAGGTGGCTACAAAAATCAGCCCGACAAGAGTGTAATCAACTCCTCTCAGGAAGCCCTTCATCAGGTCAAGAGAGGCCAGATTGAGAAGAACAACAGCAAAGATCATCAGCAGAAGAGGGTTGTTAACGACCATCATTGCAGATGCGACCAAAGCTCCTGCAAATCCGATGTACTTGAACCTGAGTGATAATGCCCCGCTCAATGCCAGAACGAGCACTGCAGGAATTGCCAGCTCCATTCAGAACCACCCCGCTACTGAAACCACAAACAGAATTCCGAGAACCAGACTAACCACAATCTTGGTATATCTCTCAAGACTTCCACTCTGCACAACCCTAACGCTCATTGAGAGGGCCTCGAAGAGAGCCGGAATGAATGTGTGAGCTATGAAGTCAAGCAGTCTGTTGAATATATCAACAATCCATGCAATCGCCCATCCTATTTTGGGAACTATATAATCATTTAACGCCATCACATAAACCCTGTCATAGAGAACCCTGCCCACAGCATTTTCGTGCTCGGGCTTTGCAAACCCCACAACGTAGGCAACCAAAACAAGAATTCCGACCATAAACGAGACCTCAGCCATTCCGGCATGGATGAACTCCTCTCCCGCATGATCAATTCCCAGATATATGACCGCAAGCAGAACAAGAAGCATTGACACCATTGCTGTGTAGGCTGTTTTCATAACCCCTCCTCCATGAAGATGGAGGTGAACATGTCTACCCTTCCAGAAGTTCAGGGCAAAGAACTTGGCAAGGAAGGCTGAGTAAATTGCAGATATGGTGACAAGAAGCACAAATGGCAGTATTCCAACATCATGAACAAGCTTCTCCATAACCTCATCCATCGCCGACTTTACCCAGTAGGCAGTTAAAGGCGGAATTCCTGCAAGGGTTACCGTTGCAAACAGCGTAACAATTGCCGTGAGCTTCATTTTGCTGAATACCTCTCTATCGCCTCCGAGAAATCTGTCGTGAGTCTCATGAATTATGTGCCCCGCAACAAGGAAAAGAGTGGCTTTTGCGAAGGCATGGGTGATGAGGTACCAGAATGCAACGATCACTGCAAATTCACCGAGCCAGTAGCTTGCTGAGGCTGAGGCGAACATCAGTCCGAGGCTTGACATGGTTGAGGCTGCAAGCAGAACCTTTCTCTCCCTGCTTGCAAGAGCAACTGAAGCTCCATAAAGGCTGCTCACAAGTCCGAGAAAGAGAACAAGTGTGTATACAATCTCAACTCCCGGAAGATGTATCTCCCAGGGCTTTATGTACCAGCTTATCCTCATGAAGAGGTAGGTTCCTGCGGCAACCATCGTTGCAGAATGTAGCAGTGCCGAGACTGTTGTTGGGCCGGTCATGGCTGTCATGAGCCACTCGCTAAATGGAAGCTGAGCTGATTTTGTGAACGGCCCCATTAGGAATGCAAGGAACAGAATTACTGTTCCTGCTGTGCCTATCTTCTCAAAGAGCTCTCCCCAGTGAATCTGTGAGATGTCAAGTGTGCCTGTTAAGGCAAAAATTGCAGCAACAGCCAAAAACATCGGCATGTCCCCAACCCTTATGGTTGATATCGCTCTCCATCCACCTGTGCTGGGGCTCCAGAACATCTTCAAAGGCCCGACCTTTCTGTCCATAACACCAACATAGCTGAGCTCATCATCATCCCTGAACCAGTGGCCTATGAGCCCCCATGAGGCTATTCCAAGCCCCTCCCAGCCGATGAGGAGCATGAAAAGATTGTCGCTGTAAACAACAAGGAGCATTGAAGCCGTGAAGAGGTTGAAGAAGAACCAGTACCATCCAAGCCTGTAGTCCTCTTTCATGTATTCAAGCCCGTAAACACCGATGGTAAAGGCAATGAATCCTGTAAGGGCTCCCATGTACTTGCTCAGATAGTCTGCAACAAAAACAAAATTTATTCCAATAGACGGAAGCCAGGGATAAACATACCTGCCCTCCTCAACCCTGAAGAGGATGAAAAGCGTGATCAGGAATGAAATGAATAGACCAAAAACGCTGAGAATCGGGAGCTTTCTTGCAAATGAGTCCTGCCTTCTTGGCCAGATGAATGCTATGGGGAAACTTGCCAGTATTGGAGCAAAGAACAGGGCTAACCAGATTCCTGGATTCAGTTCAAGATCCATCAGTGCCGCTGCCTCCATCTCACACACCTCCCAAAAATGTCACAACTGCATCAACAAACCAGGTTGCAAGTGGTGGCAGGATGAAAAGTATTGAGATCGCTCCGATTATGTATAGCGGGGTGTCAAGGAGTCTGTTAACCTTAACCCTGCTGTAATCTCTCACCCTTCCATAGTAGATCCTTTTCATCGTGTAGAAGCTGTAAAGTCCTGAGATTATGAAGACAAACACAACAAGGAGAATTGCGTCCAAGCTCAAACCAAATGTGTCAACAAGGCCCTTGAGAATGAAGAACTCTCCGATCATGCCTATGGCAAGAATCCCGCTGAGATTCATGAAACCAATCAGTGCCGCGTTTGCTATGGTTGGAATCTGCTCGTGCATCCCGCTCATCTTCTCCAGATCCCTGAGTCCATGGTAGATTGCGATAATTGCTCCAGCACTCATAAACAGGATGGACTTCCCGAATGCATGACTTATGTACTGAATTATGACCCCAACAATTCCGGCCGTTCCGAGGGTGAAGGCAATAAGTATGTAGCCCATCTGAGATACTGTGGAGTATGCCAGCAATTTTTTGTGATCCTTCTGTTTGAAAACCGCAAATCCAGCAACAACGCTTGTAATAACGCCATAAAGGAATATTTCAGTTCTGTAAGCTTCAATGAATGATGAATCTATCAGATAAATCCTCAGGAGAATGTAGGCCGCAAGACCAACAGTGAGGGGACTTAGCAATGCACTGACTGGTGTTGGAGCTTCAGCATGAGCCCAGGGAAGCCACACATGTGGTCCCAGGCCCGGAAGCTTGACGATCATTCCCACAAAAATGAAGAGCCATGCTGCCATGCTGACAGATGCGATGCTGTCAAGAGCCAACGTCTGATTGTCAAATCCAATCATCAGAAATCCAATCAGTGCAAGAACACCTGCTATGTTTGTCCATACAAAGTAAAGCAGACCAACCCAGATCCTGTTTCCATAACCATAATAGTAGATGAGAAGGAATGATGCTATGAGAGATATCTCAAGGAAAACATACAGGAGAATTAGATTTCCAGCATAAACGAGCCAGAGCATTGACGCAGCATACAGATTGTAGAGGAACCAGTATTTTTTGAATTCAGCATCGGCATTCAGCTCCATCTCCTCAAACCTGTGCTTCATGTAAGGATAGGAGTAGAGAGCCACCATTGCTGAAACGAGAGCTATTGTGAATCCAAACGCATGGCTTATGGTGTCTCCAAGCAGATATATTCTCCCAATAGGCTCAAAGGCTGTGAAGAGATCAACAGCGTACTCCAGCTTCATAACAAATGCGTAGAGAATTGCAAGGAAAGACACAAGAAACGTGAGAGCTGAGAAGTAAGCTGCAGCCCTTCCCCTTATGAAGGGGGCAAGGACTATCGCAATGGCTGGAATAAATACGGCATATATCACAGCACATCCCCCCCCACATTAGTTGTCTCAATGGCGGTTGTTCTGAACTTTCTGTCAAGGAATATAATGGCCGATATCAGGATCAGAAGCTCCCCGGCACTTGTAAAAACCGTGAGAATTGCAATTGCATTCCCCTCAACAACCAGCGAGGGATTTGTGAAAAACGGGATGAGAGAGAGAAAAACTGCAGAAAACATGAGCTCGAGAGCTATCAGAATCCTTATCACATCCCTTGCAGATACTGCAATCAGATACCCAACAGCCAGAAGGCCGAGTGATGTTGCGGTTTCGATCATGCCTCACCCCTCCTCAACATGCTTATTGCAGAAAGCATGAGCAGTGTTGTGAGAACTATCAGAAATGCTATCATTGTGAGGTAATCCGGAAGAAGCTTGTCAAATGCATCGGTGAAGCCATCAACCATGAACGTATTTATTCCTGCGGTAACTGCAAAAACGATTGCCAGAACCTCAACAATCACAAGCCAGTTCTCACTTATATTCCTCGGATTTATGAACCTGTATGTTGCTGCGAGAGCAACTGTCATTATGCCTATAGCCCCTATGAATATGAACGCAATGAGGACAAAAACGGAGTAAATGCCGTGAAAAGCATATATGCCACCAACCGTTAGCATGACCGCTGACATGTATATTGCCGAATAGAAGTTGTCCTTTGATGCCCATGAGGCCACAGCAAAGAGAACTGCCAGCAGTGAAAGCAGAGTCACCACTACAGCATCCATGGTGTGTGCTGAGTAGAATGATTAATAAGTTTTGCTAAATTTGTCGTAAATGTTTATTGCATCAAAAATCATTGGGATTTTCCTGAAAAATTTTTAAAGATCGACTTTACCTGACTTCCTCTCCACCTCTGGGCTGGTATATACAGTCTGGCTCTGATGCGAGATAGTCGCCTGTCATAGCATATGCCCTTGCTCTGCTCCCTCCACAAATGTATCTGTACTCACACCTACCGCATTTTCCTTTCAAGTTGTCCGGGTTTTTCAGCTCGACAAAGATCCTGCTGTTCAGATATATTTCTTTCAGCGTTGATTCTCTAACATTTCCAGCAATTAACGGCAAGAACCCGCTTGGATAAACCTCACCCACATGGCTTATGAAGAACATTCCCCTTCCATCTGTTATCCCCATCATCCTGCTGATTCCATCCCTTGCCATGCTCCTTCCATGAGCCCCAGCCACGATATCCTTCTTTTCCCCGGCAGGAAAGTCCTTTACTGCATCAAGAAGTCTGAAATAAAGCTCACCGTGCTGGATATCATAGATGCCATTATCCCTCATGTACTCCACTCTTCTCAGGTGAGTTGCTGCAGAACTTTTAACATTCAGCGGGGTTCTTTTTGACAGATCGTATAGCCAGTTGAGTATGTCTTCAAACTCCCCTGCATCAGGCATGAACTCCCTTTTTGCCCTCCCTGTCGGCACGACAAAGAACACATCCCAGAGAGCGATTTCATTCTCAATACCAATTCTCGCAATGTTGGGGAGATCCTCAATATTAAATTTCGTAACGGTAGTGTTTATCTGCCTTGATATTCCCATTTCTCTTGCCATCTCAAGAATTCCAAGGCTTGTCTCAAACGTTCCAGTGATTCCTCTGAAGTGATCATGAATTCTGGCACTGCTCCCATCAAGGCTTATGGCAATTCTCGAAATACCTGCATCCATCAACTTTTCAAGTCTTTCAGCAGTTGCAAGCTCTGTTCCTGAGAAAGCTATTGCTGCCCTTATGCCCTTGGAGGTTGCGTACTCAACGATGTCAAAGATGTCATCCCTCATCAACGGATCTCCACCCGTGAAGACAGCAAGTGGGTAGGGCTTTCCGAACTCTGCTATCTGCTCTACAACACCGAAAGCCTCATCTGTTGTCAGCTCATCTGGATGTCTTTTTCTCATTGCCTTCGCCCTGCAGTGCTTGCATGCAAGCATGCACGACCTTGTTACCTCCCAGAAAAGTATGAAGGGCTTTTTTGCTATGTCAAAAAACAGAAAACCACCTCCTCAAATGTCAAAAGCGAGCATCGCAAAGATTTTCGCATCCTCAATTACGTTGCTCAGCCTCGCATACTCATTTGGCTCGTGAGCCTTTCCATCAAGGGTGCTCCAAACGGCAGTCTCGTATCCAGCTTTTCTGAAAAAGGATGCACATGTATTTCCCCCAATTCCGATTGGCTTTGCCTCAATCCCCCTGAGAATCCTAAGGGCTTTTTTGAGCCTTATCACAATCTCGCTTTCTTCAGATGTTGGGGGTGAGCTCTCATTCTGAATCACTTCCATACTGCATTTGAAACCATCTTCCTTTTCCTTTTCATCAAAGAAGCTCCTGACAAATTCGACCACCTCATCATTGCTGTAGGATGGCAGAACTCTGCAATCAAAGTAGCTCACATCCACTCCCGGAATTGTGTTGGGGTTGTCAACATTCTTCTCCCTCTTTGTTGGCTCAAATGTTGAGTATGGAGGCTCAAATAGATCATTTCTTTCACTGAATTTTTTATGGAGCAGTTCATCGAGCTCCAGAAGTATTCTCATTGCCCTTCTGCTTGCGTTGTGGAACATATCCGGCCTTGAGGCATGTCCCTGCTTTCCAAATATCTCAAATTTCAGCCAGAGAATGTTCTTCTCAGCAATCTCAATGAGGCTTCCATCAGGGCTTCCTGTATCGGGCACGAGAAAGAGATCATCCTTGCTGAACTCCTTCTCTTTCAGCAAGTGCTGAATTCCGTATCTGCTTCCCGTTTCCTCGTCAGAGACAAAAATCATTCCAAAACCAATATCAGGCCTGTGTTCAGAGAGAAACTTACCTGCAAGAATTGCTGAGACGATGGCCTGACCATTATCCTCTGCCCCTCTCCCATATATTCTGTCCTCGACAACTTTTGCCCTAAACGGATCGCTCTCCCAGAGCTTCAAATCCCCCTCAGGAACGACATCCATGTGACATACAATCCAGAGAGTTCTCCTTCTTCTTCCATTGATTCTCGCCACAATATTTGGCCTTATTCCATTCTTTGCTCTTTTGTCCTCAGCATCAAATCTCTCAATCTCATCTGCAAAGTCAAGAAGAGACAGAATGTATTCAGCCTTATCAGCTTCTCCCTCTCCACCGTTATCCGGGGAAAGAGCCTTTATTTCTATCAGTTTTTTCAGAATTTCGGCTGCAAGCTCTCTGTTATCCTCTATGACATTCAGATTCTCAGCCTTTTGCATTTGCAATCTCCTCAATCACCTTCATCAGCTTTCTGGCCCTCTCGATAACCTCCTGATCCTGAGTTCTGATCCTTTCAAGCTCTGCTTTAACAGGAAGAACAATTTTGAGAGCCCTATCACCTGTATTTCCATCAACACCCTCAATTACGCTTTCAAGCATCTTTATTTTCTTTCTCGCAACGAAATCTCTATTAAGAACCTTTCTGAGTTCAATGAGAAGTTCTGCAACCTTCTTTCCATCCTCGGTTAACCTCACCTTCCTTATCCTGCCCTCAAACTCGCTCTCAATCAGTGCATTATCTTCAAAAACTCCCAGAACCTTTGAGATGTAGCTGTAAGGCGAACCTACCTCCTTTGAAATGCTGAGAGGGTACGCATTTTCTCCATTTTTTTCCGCCTCGTAGATTTTCACAATGATGTCAACCGCCTTTTCGTGAAGGAACAGCTTTTCCATGCTCATCCTGATCCCCCTCTTTCTTGCGGACTGCATGAATTTATAATTTATGGCAGGAAATATCCTTTCCTCATCATGAGATTAAAAAATTCACCGAAACAGAAAGATGTAGGCAAACAGCAAAAACGATACCAGTATTGAGAGTGCGAACATTATGTCAAATTCATCAACAGCTGATGCACTTCCTTCTTCCATACTGCCAAGGTCAAAATCAAGCTCCACACATAATTTTAGTCAGCACAGATATAATAAATTTTCCAACGCTGGAAGTGTAAAACAATCGAAGCAACCGAAAAAATTATATCTGTACCAGGAAACATTCTCTGATGGTGGTTGAACCGATTTCACTGCTTCTCGCACTGATAACACTTTACAACGTAACTGTTTTGAATTCATCTGATAAAAGAAAGGAGAGAATATCCCAGGAGCTATCAAGAAGGGCATTATCAGTACTAAATGTATTCCTTTTGATCTCAGTAGTATTTTTCGTTCTTTCAGTGATGCAATCCTACAACCTCCTCACATACCTGATTAAAGAGGAAACGATGACCTTTTACATCCATGAGGTTATAATGGTCCTTTATCTGATCCCGGCCATATACAGCACATACGTTATTATCTCAGGTTCCGGTTCAGAAAACCTGAAAAATCTCAACCTTCAAATTAATCTGCAAAATCTTCTGATAATTCAGGGATTTGCAGTTCTGTGGCTTTATCTGAACCTTCTGAACGACAAGTTTCCCCAGATAGCAAGTACCATAGCACTTAGCCTTAACGGAATATTTATTATCTCAATTGTACTCTCGCTGTATGCAATACAGCTCATTCTAAAATACCAAGGAATGGTCAGAAAAGGGATGATTCTGGAGCATCTGAATTTCTACCCGCTGTTAATAAAAGCCAATCTTGCACTTTCACTCTTCGGATTTGCTATTTTATCAAAAACAACTCAGAATTGTTTTATTGTGATATGCAACAGTCTTCTGGCCGGTCATGCAATCGTTATGAATCACACGCTTTCAGAACTGGGCAGAGGAATAAAGAGACTTATAGGAATAGGGTAGCTAAAATATCAGATTGAGCACGGGCATAAAAGCCCTTGCCATTTTGACTTTTAATGGTAATCCTGCCCTGAGGATTGCTGCCATGTCTTTTTTCGTCACCAATTTAAAGTATCTGATTACCCTTTCATCTCTCACAGCCATTTCATCCCACATCTTTTTTATGACGTAACCATTCTCCATTGCCTTCAGCATCGCTTTTCTCCACAGTACCTCATATCTCTCAAGTGCACAATTTCCCCGGAGGTGATCTGCAATAACACCGGCAGCAATTTTTCCTGCAACCATTGAGGTTGGAATTCCGGCTCCAACATGACTTATGACCATGGATGCAGAATCTCCAACAAAGATCACATTTCCAAACACAGTTTTACCGAGAGGTTTATCAACAGGCACAACCGCACCGATCTTTGATCTGATTTTTGCTCTTTTCAGCATTTCACTGCTGTGGGGCCATTCCCTGACAAATCTGTCAAGAGCATTGTGAATGTTATCGCCCTTCTCAGCGAACTCATGCCTGAATCCAACCCCAACGTTGGCGATTCCGTTTCCCTTTGGAATTATCCAGGCATAACCCCCTGCCGAAATTCTCCTCCCGACATACATGTAAATGGCATCCTCATCTCCCTCAAACCCCTCCATCACATACTGCTTTGCTGGAGAGATCTCAAACCCCGGAATTCCCATTCTCCTCCTTATGACAGAGTTTGCACCATCACTGGCAACAACAACTCTTGAACTGAGCCTTTTGCCATCCACAACCACACCATTATCGTAATCGAATCTGGCGCCCAGAACGAGCTCATGCCCGGAATCTCCTGCGATGCTCTGAATCATTTCATCTCTGTTGAGAACGAGCATTTCAAAATCGACTTCAATTTCCCTGCCACTGGGGAGTACAAAAACAAATCTCCTTGTTCTGTTAACCGTAAATCTTTCAGGAATTTCAAAAATCGAATGATCATCAAGATCAGGTAACAAAACCTCCATTTCTTTTTTTGATGGAACTATTTCCCCGCATTCGACAGGATATCCAAGCTCTTTCCTCCTGTCAATTCCAGCCACCCTGATATCCTTGGGTAGATGCATGAGCGTGAATGCTCCAGCAACCCCAACTCCCGCCACAACAACATCATATTCCATAGCCAGAGCCAATGAGAAATGTTATTAATATTTTATCTGGATAACAGAACTGTGGAATGGGAGGAAATACTGAGAACAATTCTTGAGAGACGGTATGCAATAAAACATATAATGAGGGAGATATGCGAGGAAAGGCAGGGATGTATAATAATACATGATAACCCGCTGAGAATTGAGCTTCGAGAAAGGGAAGTTTACTTTATTGTTGAAGATGAGATTGCTGGAATACTGAGTGAGAGTGGGCTTGAGATAATGAACACTCAGGCAGAAAAGGAGATTGAATACTGGTGCGTAGCTCTGTCATCCCCAGGATTCAAAAGATACTCAATAAGAAAAAGGTGATTCTCAGAACATCTCCTCCCTTGAGTGAACAACAATTCCCTCGGATGTTATGTCGTACGGGTGTATCTTCTTGCTGTGGTTTGTCCCCCTCATCTTGTAAATCTCAAGGCTCCTTATTCTGACGTTCTCGCTTCTGGTGTAGTAAAGGACTATCGTACCCTCAGTCACAAAATTCTCAACACCAAATCTCGATATCATCCCGCTTTCAATAACTTCAGCAGTCATTATGCTTGTCAGACCCAAGATCTCCAGCGTTGTTGATATCTTTAACAGCTCTACCCTGAACTTTGATGGATCCTGTATTGCAAATCCCAGAGCAGTGGTAGAGTCAAGTGCAGCTCTCAAAGCCCCGATTTCATCCTGAATTGTGATTATATTATCTATGAGACTTCTCGTATCGAAAGGTCTGACATCAACGAATCTTTCATCTGTTGGCAAACCAACTTTCGCAGATGTGGCATCGATTATTGCAATCATGTTTTCATCTTCCAGTTTCTCGATGTCCCATCCAAAAACCGAAAAGTTTTCTCTGAGATTCTGTGGCCTTTCCTCCGTGGCTATGAATATTCCGGGCTCATTGTATTGTTTAGCACCATTCACAAGGAATTGCATGGCAAATATGGTTTTCCCGGTACCGGATGGACCGGATACAAGATAGCTCCTATCTCTAATCAAACCTCCTTCACACAACTCATCAAATCCCGGTATCCCAGTAGGGCACTTTTCCAGCATTCCTATCCCCTCATTATGAACGTAATGATATCGCTGGTAATTATGATTATATCAAGTATATAAATTTAACCTAAAATCTTATTAAGATATTCCAGCAAAAGAAGACCATGGCAAAGATTACAGTGAGCCTGATCAAGGCCGATGTCGGTGGTTTGCCAGGCCATGTCACGGTTGCAGATGAGCTTATTGCAAAAGCAGAGGAAAACCTTTCACAGGCCAAGGATAGTGGACTTATAATTGATTTCAGGGTTTTCAGAGCTGGGGATGATCTCGAGCTTGTTATGACCCACAGAAAGGGTGTGGATAATGAAGAGATACACAGACTTGCCTGGGAAACATTTGAAAAGGCAACGGCAGTAGCAAAAGAGCTGAAACTCTACGGAGCGGGACAGGATCTGCTGAGTGATGCATTCAGCGGAAATGTCAGAGGAATGGGTCCGGGAGTTGCTGAGATGGAGTTCACAGAAAGAAAAGCCGAGCCGGTGATTGCGTTCATGATGGACAAAACAGAGCCCGGAGCTTTCAACCTGCCAATCTTCAGGATGTTCGCCGATCCATTCAACACTGCTGGCCTGGTTATTGATCCAAGCCTCCACAACGGCTTTGTCTTCGAGGTATGGGACATTTATGGCAGTAAGAGGGTCATGATGAAAACACCTGAGGAGATGTACGACATTCTCGCCTTAATTGGAGCCAAATCAAGGTTCGTGATAAAGAGGGTGTATCCGAAAGAAGGCGGGAAGCTTCCTGCAGATGAGCCTGTGGCTGTGATAAGCACAGAAAAGCTTTACCAGATTGCCGGAGAGTACGTTGGCAAGGACGATCCTGTGGCTTTGGTGAGAGCCCAGAGCGGTTTGCCTGCTGTTGGTGAGGTGCTTGAACCATTTGCTTTCCCCCATTTGGTTAGCGGATGGATGAGGGGGAGCCATAACGGGCCAATAATGCCGGTGCCGTTTAGATATTCAAAGTGCACGAGATTTGATGGGCCTCCCAGAATAATTGCAGCGGGCTTCCAGCTTGCAAATGGAAAGCTTGTAGGTCCAGAAGATCTGTTTGACGATCCTGCCTACGATTATACAAGGCAGAAGGCGATGGAGATTGCTGAGTACATGAGAAGACACGGGCCTTTTGAGCCTCACCGCCTGCCAATGGAGGACATGGAATACACAACCCTGCCAAAGGTTATGGAAAGGCTGAAGGACAGGTTTGAGAGTATTGAATAACTTGGAATTTCTTAATAATTTATTTTTGATGATATGGATTGAATAAATTCAAGGTTAATGCTTCAGACAGGCACTATTCTCAATTTTGAAACCTTCTAAAAAGTAACTAAAAGTCATTAGAGGTTTTTGAGCAATACAACACAGTCGACAGGCTGATAAATAAGTTATTAACAATAACACAACAACTTTTTTATATTGTAGGGTTCAAACTATCTTCCAATGAAAAGAATTTGGGTAGAGGATAGAGCCGTCTCCCCCGTGCTGGGAATTATTCTTATTCTTGCAATAGTAGTCGGGGGAATAGGGATATTCCAGCAATTTTATGTCCCCGTGTGGTTGAAAGATGCTGAGGGAGAACATTACATGAGCCTGCTTGATGACTTTGAGAAATTTCATGAGAAGGTAATAGAAGCCATAAATTACGGAGAATCTGCAATTATAGTCTAAGACAAAACTTTATTAACTATTAGATTGCAAATCGCTACATGG
>ENA-OSAI01000078-OSAI01000078.1-marine-sediment-metagenome-genome-assembly--contig:-NODE-78-length-63426-cov-13.859652_pt1 | contig 63426 bp, 59 predicted proteins | sample MGYA00237871_ERZ529316 | MGnify/ENA primary metagenome ERZ529316 (study PRJEB26369, sample SAMN03142814) | marine sediment metagenome | biome: marine; feature: borehole; material: sediment...
AATTGCAAAAATTTTACTTGACAAGGAGACAGGAAAAGAAAATTCTCCCCTTAGGAAATATTTAGAAGGTGATGACAGCATTTTTGCTCCTTATCGTTTTTATGTTCTTGATAATAAAGAAAACTTTGTAGTAGATCATTCATTGATTTTTTCTCCTTTTACGTACATGGTTTCTTCAATAATGTCATTGCTTTGATCAAGCAATCCACGTAAATGACGAAAATAATGTTTGTATCCTCCATCACTAGTACCAATCAAACGAATGTTTTTGTTTTTTAAGGGATTATTCTTTAAAAACGCCCTCATATAAGCACTAGTTTGTCCAGCCCACACAGGAGATACCAATACAATTTCATCATATTTTGAGGCATCAAAAGACAAATCTTGATAATGTACTTGCTTTTTTGAAACAGTCAAAAAACCATAGACAATCATTTGTAAGATAGGATTGTTGATCGGTTTATTCGGAATAATCGTGTATCTATCTCCCTCAAATCCCATCGCAATCTTTTTCGCACGCTGATTCTTACTCGCAGAATGTACAATAATCGCTCTCATGTATATCCCTCCGTTTCTTAATTCTATTGTATCAATAGCGGATTTAAATGTATAGAAAAAAATGACAACATTCGCTAGAATGTTGTCATTGGTTTATTATATTAGCTTATTGGTCATATGTTGAACATAGGTACGAATGTAACTGATGAAATACAAACTACCTGTGATCAACAAAATCTCATTTTCTTTCGGATACAAATCTTCAAGGGCTTTTAAAGGACTAGAGACGATTTGTTTCTTCGGATGACGCGATGCTTCAAAAAGAACTTCCTTACGCTCACAACGTGGATAATCAATCTCAGTAAGATAAAATTCATCCGCATAACTCTCAGCAACTCTTAGTACACTATCATAATCTTTATCAGCCATCGAAGTGTATAAAATCTTGATGGTTTTATCTCCATGCATCGATAAAATCGTTTCTTTTAAAGACTCAGCGCCACCGATATTATGAGCACCATCTAAAATCACATTCCCAAAACGTTCTAATCTACCTGGCCAAAACGCTTTACGCAATCCATTTTTCATTTGAGATAACGTGATATTCAACATGTTGTGCTTTTTCATATAAGCAATCATTGAAACAGCGAGTGCCGCATTTCTTGTCTGATACACACCTTGCAGTGAAAGTTCATAAGTTTCACCATCAAACGCAAAACTCGTATACTCTAAAAACTGAACATTTCTTATTTCGTCTGGCTTAATGATTCTATAAAACGCATTTTTTTGATTAGCGACCTCTTTAACCAATGGATAAAGTGATTCTTGTGTAATCGTTGTATAGATTGGGATGCCTTCTTTAACAATCCCTAATTTATTCATCGCAATTTCTTCTAAGGTATCTCCAAGTACATGAATATGATCATAACTAATTGATGTAACGCCACAAATCATCGGTGAAACAACATTGGTCGCATCGAGTGTTCCTCCAAGACCAACTTCATAAATAACGAAATCCAAGTCTTTATCTCTAAAATACAGAAAACTCATCAACGTCAACAATTCAAAAAAGGTAATGATATCATGATACTCTTCAAAATACTTCTGTTGGAAAGGATAAAGTATGTTGATATATTTCAACAACTCCTCATCAGAAATATCTTGATTGTTGTAATTGATTCGTTCATGAAACTTAACAATATAAGGACTCGTAAAGGTACCGACATTATAATTTGCTTCTAAGAGGATCGATTTAAGAAACGCCACCGTCGATCCTTTCCCATTTGTACCAGCAATGTGAATCACTGGTAAGTCTTTTTCTGGATTTCCTAAAAGTGAACAGGCTTTTTCCATACGTGATAAATCATATTTCTCACCAAAGCGTCGAACACTTTCCAGCCACTTTATTGCTTCATCAACTTGATTAAACATTTTTCAACTCCATAATTCGTTCACTCACACGATCATATTGATCTTTGTAATCTTTCAATTTTGCACGCTCTTCATCAACCTTTTCCTTCGGTGCACGTGAAATAAATTTTTCATTTGAAAGCATTCCTTCACAACGTTTTTGTTCACCAATCAGTCTTTTTTGTTCATCTTCAAGACGAAGGATTTCCGCATCAATATCGACAAGGTTCCCAAGTGGAATATATACTTCAAACTCACTTGAAACAAACGTCACCATATCATCGCTAGGAGAACTATTGATATCAATCACCAAATGTTCTGGGTTGATGAATTTCTCTAACAATACTTGTTCGCTTACGAACAAGTTATAATATTCTTCATTGGTCGGATGGATAATGATATCGAGTTTCTTACTAGGCGCAACATTGTATTTCGCACGTGCATTACGTACAACACGAATCAACTCTTGCACAATCTTAAATGATTCAACTGAGGCTTCATCATCAAATTCATCAATTGCCTGTGGCCAAGAAGAAATCATAATGCTTTCTTCTAAATGAGGTATATTTTGATAAATCTCTTCAGTAACAAATGGCATAAATGGATGCAACAACTTCATGATGTCTAATAAAACATACGCCAATATAGATTTAGTTTGTTCACGAAGTTTTTCGTCTTGTAATTGTATCTTCGCAATCTCTACATACCAAGCCGCAAACTCTTCCCAACTGAAATGATTGATGATTTTCGCTGCTTCACCAAATTCAAAACGCTCGTATAAATCATCAATTTCAGTAATCACTTTGCTTAATCTAGATAAAATATAACGATCAGGCAACGTTAAATTCTCCGTATCAATCTCAATGTCTTCAATCGTCATTTCACCAATATTCATTAACACAAAGCGTGATATATTCCATAATTTATTAATATAATTCCAACTAGATTCCACTTTTTCAATCTCAAAACGCAAATCTTGACCAGGTGCACTATTGGTTGTTAAGAAATAACGCAATGTATCAATCCCATATTGTTCTTTGATTTCAAGGGGATCTACACCGTTACCAAGCGATTTTGACATTTTTCGTCCATCACTATCACGAATCAAACCGTGAATTAATACATGTTTAAACGGACTTTCACCTGTAAATTCAAGCGCTTGGAAAATCATTCTCGCAACCCAAAAGAAGATAATATCATAACCAGTCACCATCGCATCTGTCGGATAATAGCGGTTAAAATCATCTGTTTCATCAGGCCAACCTAATGTAGAAAACGGCCAAAGGGCGCTGCTAAACCATGTATCAAGGACATCTTCGTCTTGCGTCCAACCTTCACCATCAGGCGCTTCATGTCCAACATACACTTCTTCATCTTTATACCAAGCAGGAATTCTATGTCCCCACCATAATTGTCTAGAAATACACCAGTCAAGCGTTCCATTCATCCAACGTAAGAATGTTTTTTCAAATCTAGAAGGGACAAACTCAACTTCACTTTTTTCAACAGCTTGCGTGCTTAGTGGTTCCATCTTCACAAACCATTGTTTTGATAAACGTGGTTCAACGACAACACCAGTACGCTCACTATGTCCTACATTATGCATAATCGTTTCTACTTTTGTACAAAGTCCTGCTTCTTTTAAATCCTCAACAAGCAACTTACGACAAGCAAAACGATCCATCCCTTCATATTTATGTGCAAGATGATTCATTTTCCCATCTTCTGTCATACATAGAGGCATCTCTAAATTGTGTCGAACCCCAACTTCAAAGTCATTCGGGTCATGTGCAGGTGTTACTTTCACGCAACCAGTTCCAAATTCACGATCAACATATTCATCTTGAATAATCGGAATCGCGCGACTTGTCCCAGGAATAAACGCTTCTTTTCCAAGATAATCTTTGAAACGGTCATCTTCAGGATGCACCATCAATGCAGTATCACCAAACATCGTTTCAGGACGTGTTGTCGCAATCGATAATGATCCACTTCCATCAGTTAGTTCATAAGTAAAGTAATAAAACGCTCCTTCAAGCTCTTTATGATCAACTTCGATATTTGATAAAGCAGTTTTCGCTTCAACATCCCAGTTGATGATGCGCTCACCACGATAGATCAATCCTTTTTCATAAAGACGAACAAACACTTCATTCACAGCTTTATTTAAGCCTTCATCTAACGTGAAACGTTCCTTATCATAATCCACACTCACACCAAGCGCTGCCCATTGTTCACGAATGTGACCAGCATATTCTTTTTTCCATTCCCACGCAACATCTAAAAACTTTTCACGACCCAAATCATAGCGACTAATCCCTTCGCTTTTTAACTTTTGATCAACTTTTGCCTGCGTCGCGATTCCCGCATGATCCATACCCGGTAAATAGAGTGCATCATACCCCTGCATTCTCTTACGACGAATAATCATATCTTGCAATGTATTATCCCAAGCATGACCCAAATGCAACTTCCCAGTCACGTTAGGAGGTGGAATCACAATCGTATATGGTTCTTTTGTTTGATCGCCACTCTTAAAAAAACCACGATCTTTCCAATAAGCATATTTTCCTTCTTCTACTTGATGATGCTCATACTTTTTACTCAGTTCTTTCATCTTAAACCTCCTTGTATTAAAAAAGTCCCTACATAAATGTAAGGACGAATATTCGCGGTACCACCTTAGTTCACAATACAAATATGTATTGTGCGCTCAATCCTTTAACGCAGGTGACGTCTTTTCTTACTATCTTCAGAAAAGCTACTCCTAGGTGACATTCTACTAAGGTGTTTGTTGATTTCCACCAGCCATCAACTCTCTATATAACACACATAATATACTAGCCTATTCGCCGTATTTATAGATATAGTAACACAAGGCAACGCCTTTGTAAAGAAGGATGTGTACAATTTAACGTATAAACTATTGCGTTTTTATTCTTTTATGATAAAATAGTTTAAGGTTAAGCCACTTTAGCTCCTAACAGGTAGAGCAGTGCCATGGTAAGGCAAAGGTTGCTGGTTCGAGTCCAGCAAGTGGCACCATGTAATAAAGTAAAAGATTGCATTTCTGCAATCTTTTTTTATGCTATTTTTTAAGGTACGCTTCAATCAAAGCATCCAGTCTGGCCTCGAACGCTTTATTGACAGTCTGTAACTCTTTATTGTTCATATAATGCGCTACTGCTTTTTTCGCAATATCTTTATATGAATACTTCGCTTCATAAATAGGGTTAAAGACTTTTACTTTGCGATTATCAAAAATGGCACTATGCATTTTATCGCCATATAATTCACCAGCAAACTCTGGTAAATGTTTTACGATATAGTCCGTTGGTATATGAATAGGGTTCGGTTTTTTCCCAAGCGCATCACAGAAGAACTCATATATTTGTTCCCAAGTATAAACAAAATCACTTGTAATATGATAATCTTCTCCATATGCACGCTTTTCACCAAGCAACGGTACAAATAGCTCCGCATAGTCTTCATTAAAGGTCAATGTCCAAAGACTTGTCCCATCTCCTGGGATGATGTATGGTTTTTCTTTTAATATTCGATCAATAATTCCATATTGGTTCGCATGATCTTTCAATACGGCAATCAATTTTGTATCGTCATACGTATGACTAGGACGAACAATCGTTACATTGAATCCTTTGATGTCAATACTTCTTAAGTAACGTTCACACTTGATTTTATTGTTTGAATATTCCCAATATTGATTCTCCAAAGGAGTCTCTTCTGTAATTGGGAAATCACGTACTGGTTTTTGATACGCAGAAGCTGAACTAATAAAGACATATTGATCAGTTAATCCCGCAAACACTTCAACATCACGTTTCACATCTTCTTCAGTAAAAGCAATATAATTCGCCACAACATCAAAATGCATTCCTTTAAACAATTCTTTCAAATCATCTTTACGATAATCTCCAATTATCAGGTGTGCTTCTTTTGGTGCCAAATCATTATGATGACCACGGTTTAATAAATATAGTTCATCTCCGCGCTCTACAATTTTCTTTGATACCGCTGTTGATATTAAGCCAGTACCACCAATTAACAATATCTTCATGATATCACTCCTTCTAATATCTCATGAATCACATCTAAATTATGTTTTGTCGTTGCCGAAAACGTCACAAATAGATCATCTGCTGCTAGTTTCAATTCATACCTAATCATTTTCTCATGCTTGCTGCGCATACTCGGTTTCACTTTATCATATTTTGTCGCAACAACAAGCGTTGGTAAATTATATGCTCTTAAATATTCATACATGATTTTGTCATCTTCACTTGGAGGATGACGAAAATCAACAAGCAAGACAATCAAACTTAATTGCTCACGGTATTGTAAATATTCCTCAATCATTTCCCCAAACTCGATGCGTGACTGTTTAGAAACTTTCGCATATCCATATCCAGGCACATCAACAAAATAGAATGCGTCATTGATCAAATAAAAGTTTAACGTTTGTGTCTTTCCAGGTTTTCCTGATATATAAGCCAAATTCTTTCGATTTAATACAGTATTAATAAAACTACTCTTTCCCACATTACTACGCCCTGATAACAATATTTCAGGCAACGTACTTTCAGGATAGTGTTCTTTTGATACAGCACTGAGTACCAATTTTGCATCACTGATATTCATAATTCACTTCCTCTCTTATGTATTTTAACACAAATAATCATTTGAAACCAAAAAAAGATATCAATCTTGATAAAATTGATATCTTTCACTTTTACTTTCTTTCGCTTGATACATCGCTTTATCAGAATCATCCAATATTTCATCATATCCACGAGCATTGCCATCGATATGAACAATACCAATCGAGGCACTCACATCAATTGGAAATCCTTCAATTTCAATTTGCTCAATCGTAGACACCAATCTCTTTGCTCGAAGCTCAACCTCATCTTTTGTATGATTGTTTACTCTTACAAAAAATTCATCTCCACCTAAGCGATAATAAATCACATCTTTTTCCCAATCATTGATGAATACTTGCGCTAACTGTGCCAAAAACATATCTCCAACTTTATGTCCATGGGTATCATTGATGCTTTTAAATCCATCAATATCGATATATAATCCCCAACTACCATTGAAATTTTCCTGCATTAAGATATGTTTTCTTAATGTTTCCCTCGTAAACAACTTTGTCGCTGGATCTTGATGCGCTAGTTGATAATAACGAATCTCATCAGGTGTTGTCGTCTGTACTCTATTTACTCTTGAGAATACAATCTTAGGCATATCATCTTCATATGTATGAACATAAAATCCGACTGTCAACCAATAATCTGTACCTTCATCATTAATCGGCAGAAATATATATGATTCTTTGGTTAATCGATCAACTTTTTTCTTTATATCTTCAATAAAGGTCATTTTTCCTTCTACTTCAGCCAATTTATTATCTTTGATGATATAAGGAATTATATCTTCAAATGTAAAAGAGTCTCCACTAAGCCCTTTAAAGAAAGATTGTTTTCTACTCGTAATATAAAATCTCCTCGGAGAAGCTTGAAAATCAAAATAAAACGTAAAATGCTCGTCATCATTGATGACGAACTCTTCGATAAAATCAACGCCATGTTCTTCTTTTAACCGTTCTATGTTATTCATCAAATCACTCCTTTGAAAACGCCTTCAGTATTATAACATAGTATCTTATTATGCGCAATATTTATAATCAATGACAATTTAGAGTAGACAAACAAGAGAAATAATGTTACTATATCTATAGTTTTGGAGGATTAGCTCAGTTGGGAGAGCACTTGCCTTACAAGCAAGGGGTCACTGGTTCGAGCCCAGTATTCTCCACCATCTAAACGATTGATCGAATATCATAGGCTTGTCTATGGTATTCGATTTTTTTTAGTTAAAATATCTGTCTCGCACCTTATCTTGAATATATTGCAGCGAAAGATACATCGTGATATAATAAACAAAACTGCAATGTAGGAGGAGATAATATGCTGAAGCGAATGAGAAAGCATTATATGCCACTATTAGCTACAATGATATTTATCTTTATATTCCTATATCAGTTTTTTATTTTGACCCAAATACCTTATATACAGCAATACTCACTACAAACAATCAATTACTTTAACTTAATTGTATATCTTCTACTCGCTTTATTTACCGTAACTATCATTTATAATCTCCCGTTACTTTTAGTGATTGAAATCTCTCAGTCATTTAAATTACCAATCATCCATTTATCTTTTAGATATCAAAAGTATTCAGTGATATATCAATCACTTACTTTAATCAAAAATAGATATAAAGCATATAATGTCTTTAGATGTTGATTCATAGTTTTTATTGCCTAGAAAAATAAAAACTATGAAAGGAATATAAAATGAAACATATGAAAAAAACAACAAAAATCTTATTTTTGTGTTCTTTAATCAACTTTTCTATCACATTGATACTAGAATTTTCACAAAGATATCATCAAATTTTCTTTATCTTAAGACATTCTACATTATATCTTGGGATTGCATTTCTTGTATCAGCAGTGATATCAATCTTTTATGACATCTATGTAAGAATTTTTAAGAATAGAAACATCAGTTTGATCTATCTCAACATCATTACTTTGGCTATATTATCCGTTTCATTAATATGGATTGCCAATACTCGACTTGATTTCATTGCTGAAAACGAAGTTCCATATTATATGAATGAAGTTCTTTATGATGAGTATAACAACAAACTATATGAAAGCCTCCTAACAGGGATAAAACCTTCTGTTGAGGTTGTTGAAAAAACAAATCGTAAACTCGTTCTTCACATTGAAGAGAGTTGTGAATGTCCACAAAATTCCTATTCTATTAAAGAATTTTATCTAAATGAGGAACTAGATAACCGTGTTGACGGTTACGCTAATATCTTTGTTGATATTGTTGTCATATATAATGAAGACAACACCATTGCTCGTTATACCATTGAAGAAACTAGAAATATTACCTATTTGCCACCTGGATTAGAACCTTATTATGGTTATGTCTCAAGAAAATCTGATATAACAAATGCCTATCAGGTGGATCATTTTACTTCTACTAGGAATAATTATTATGTGGCAACTTTATTGAATGAAGAGGAATATCAAAATTTCGACACTGATCAACATGCTGATTTTGCCAGTAATGATGCGACGACCAGTTACTATAGACTCTACAAATCACGCAATGATCAAAATGAAGAGATTTATATATTGGAACATCAAATTCAGGGTGAAGAGATTGACGAGATGGCGATCATTCATCGTTACGACAATGAAGATGGTGATCTACAAATTGATTTTTCAGAAAGTGAGAACCGTTTAGGATATGATGGACTCATCATTTGGATTGGACCAATAAAAAATGATTTGGTTGGATCTATCATATTAAAAGATGATCAAATTCAATACATTCAAGCGTACAACCAAGCAAATGTTGAAGCTGGGAGAATTGGATACACTGAATTATTAAGAACATACGATTTACAGTCAGAACAATATATATTAACCAAGAACCGCTTAATTGTTGAGGATGTTGATTATACGAGAGAAAGACTCAGTTATTATAATGATTTGTTTTCATCTACATCATATGTTGAACTTGTATCAAGAGATGGAACAATTTATGATCACATGGCAAGTTTAGAAAATCCACTTGATGTTGATCAAATCAAACTTTATGAAATTGCACAACAAGATTACGGACATTCAGTAACATATTATCTAGACGTGTCCCCATACAACCCTTATCAGCGCTATGAAAACAGCAATCTCATGCTTAACGTTGACTATGAAATGCCACATAGATGGGTTAGTTATCTCAATTATTATTCGATGTTCTTTCACAATACAAACAACCCTCAGATTATTTATGAACACAATGCAATGATCGACTTTATTGCAAAAAGCAACTAAACGAATAAAAATTCACGCAAAAGATTACATCAGATTTTTGATGTGATCTTTTATTTTTTCTTGCCAAAATTATATCAATCAATAATTGACACGTGATATACCGCACGATATAATGAACGTAACACAAAACAAAACATAAATCATGGAGGGGACAATGGAAGAGTTAAACATGCAAGAAAACAAGGGAGAAGATTTAGGATTAGAGACAAAAATCAAACAAAGAAAAGACAATCTTAGAAAAGCAATCATTGCTTATGGAAAGAATACAAAGTTTTTCATATTATTTATCCTTTTTTTATGCTCATCGATGATTACAATCATCACAGTTTCAGTGGTCTTAAGTGGTGCTAGTGGCATAGATATCAGTCAAGAGAGTATAAGTCAAATACCACTAGGTTTACTATATGTTCTCCAAATACCATCAATCATGATTCCATTGATAGGATTATATATGATCTATCGTGCCAGCAAATTTGAAGACATCAGTAAGCTCTACAGTGCATTTTCTTTATTGAGTATCTATACCCATATATTATTAGGGATTATTGTCCTAAGTGGTGCTGTAGTGCTCCTTGCTGTAACAATGATGCTGATGATGATGCAGTTTGCCGTAGCTTTAACACTCGGAATTATTTTTGGTATTGTGTTCTTTTTTAATTTCAAATTACTCACCACAATCACCAAAATATTGAGTGATTTAATGGATATTTGTGATCTTGATTATCACAAAGTAAATCCTAAAACACCGAACTTCTTACGATTAAGAAATTTCATGATTGCACTATTCATCATCGTCCTCATTGGACAGTTGTTCACAATATTCAACCAACAAGCAATGGATAATCCATCATCTTCTGCGTTAATCACCATCTTTGGACGATATCACATTGTGACTTATCTTGTATCAGTTTTCAATATTGTTATCTTAGGATATACTGTTTACTTATTAAATGATGTTGATGAACATATATCAGAATATGAAAGCTTTAATTAAGGGATAGTTATAAGCAGTATTAGTCAGTGATTGCATAAAAGAAGAAAAAACTTATACTCTTAGATTTTTCTTACTTAGTTATTAAAAAAGTATAGTAAGTATAGAAAGTACCAAAGAAGGTATCATAAATGTTATGATATCTATGGACAACTTGCATGATATAACAATCAACGACAAAGGGGAAAAACATATGAACTTAAAAAACAAAGTTTTAGCAGATTATCCATCTACAACATATGACAAAATTCGTTATCGTGATACAGACAAACAAGGACATGTCAATAATGCGGTATTTTCACAGTTCTTTGAAACTGGGAGAGTGGAAATCCTTTATAGTAATGATATCCCATTATATTGTGATCATTGTTCTTTTGTTATTGCTGCAAAAAACACTGATTTCATCAAAGAAATTATATGGCCAGGTGAAGTAGAAATTGGTACAGGCATCACAAAAATAGGAAACAGTTCTTTAATTATGGTCCAAGGTCTTTATCAAAACAATATGTTATGTGCAACAAGTGAAACAGTCGTCGTACAAATGGACGAACTAACACGTAAGTCTTATCCATTACATGAGATTACCAAAGATACCTTAACAAAGCTAATGATGAAATAGACTTATTACATTCAATACGAATGTGATACAAAAGGAAGCCAAATGGCTTCCTTATTTTTTATACTTCATCATGATGAATCACTTGTTTATGTTTCCAAGAACCCTTTATCCATCTATATAAGACAACTAATCCTCTCGTACATTCATCAAGCGCAAGTCCAATAAATATTCCAATAAGGCCATATCCTAAATGAATACTTAGGAAATAACTCACACCAACACTTACACCAAGCATACTAAATACCGCGATGATGACAGGAAACATGACATCCCCCGCTGCACGCAACGATTGAATAAGGACCAAGTTTAATAGTCTACCTGTCTCTAAGAAAATAACGACGATCATCACACTTTTTCCCATATTGATGATGTCTGGATTATCGGTAAATATACCGAGTAATGGCCTCGCATTCAAATACATCGTAAAAGCAATCGCAAGCACGACGCCCATACTAAGTTTTACAGTTCTTAGTGCTCTTTTTGATGCGGCTTCATAATCTCCTGCACCAACATGATATCCGACAATTACTTGGTTACCCTGCGCAATTGCCACGGAAAATACCAATACTGGCATCATTAAGTTAAACACATAAACCTGAGTTGTGACAGCAATTACGCCAATGATATTCATAAAGGTGAGCAAAATGACTTGTGTAATTTGATAGACAAGTTGTTCTAAAGCACTTGGAATTCCAATCTTGATGATTTTCTTAAAATGCAACATTACTGGTCTCAACCTGATTTTCAAAGGATTGATGCCTAAACGGTTACGTAAGATCACCATCGCAATCACCATCGATAAGAAACGAGAGAACACAGTTGATATGGCCGCACCAGCTACGCCAAGCTCAGGAAAGAATCCAATACCAAATATTAAAAAATAGTTCCCAATCACATTCACAAAATTGGTGAATCCAACAACCAACATAATTGTTTTTGTTTGTCCATGACTTTTAAAGCCACTACTCATCGCTTGGGTGATGCTTAAAAACAACAATCCAATTGATACAATTCTAATATACGTCATCGTATCATCAAATATTGATGCGTCTAGTTGAATCGCTTGAAATAAAAATCCGGCGAATAACTGTAACAACAAAAAGAGCGAAAACCCAATCATCGCATTCGATATCATTCCTGCTTTTAACGCACTTTTTGCGTTTTCTTTATCGTTCGCACCAAGGTATTGACTGACTACTACACTGACACCAATAGCGACTATATTTAGTAAGACAGTAAAGAGTCCCATCACCTTATTGGCGTTTCCAACACTCGCAACCGCTAAGTCACTGTATTGCGAAAGCATTAAGGTATCACTAATACCCATCAACATAAAGAACAACAGTTCTATATAGATTGGCCAAGCCAATTTAAAAAGATTTTTTTGTAAGGTCATCATCATCACTCCAAGATGATATTATAACAAATAAATATTCTTTTACATACATAATGCGAACATTTTGTGATGTAACTGGTTCCACAAAATAGTTCGCATTATGTTTTTCTTATTTAACGTTCTTTTATCCAATATCTAATTTCTTGGATGAAGGCATCAATATCATTTTTTGTAATGTCATTGTGACATACAAGACGCATATATTCACCTTTATAACCACCGAGTAAAATATCTTTTTGCATCAAGTATTCTTTTAATCTGTTTAAATCATAAGAACTTTTCACAAACACCATATTGATATCCAAGTGATCCATATCTACTGTAAAACCTTTTAACTTATTCAGTTCACTAGCTAGGTACTGTGCATTTTGGTGATCAATATGTAACCTTTTGGTCATCTCTTGTAAAGAGATCAGTCCCGCTGCGGCTAATATACCTACTTGACGCATACCCCCACCTAGCATTTTACGGTTTCTTCTTGCTTGATGAATGAAATCTTTTGTACCCACAAGGATACTACCAATAGGACTCGCTAGTCCTTTTGATAAACAAAACATCAATGAATCGGTATATTGCGTGAGTTCTTTCACATCAATATTTAGATGCACTGCGGCATTGAAAATGCGTGCACCATCTGTATGCACAAAGATGTTGTATTCTTTGGCAAGGTCATATATTTCTTTCATATAACTCACGGGCGCTACTCTTCCAGTACCATGTGCATTTTCCATACAGATTAACGATGTTGTTGGGTAATGCACATCAATACCTCTAATACCTTTTCTTACTTTTTCAATGTCTAAAAGACCATTTTCATCATCCACCAAATGGTAACTAACTCCTGATAATGTAGCGGCCGCACCAACTTCGTAATTTTTAATATGCGAATTTTTTCCTAAAATGAATTCATCACCACGTGAAGTGTGTGTCATAATCGCCAACTGATTCCCCATCGTTCCACTAGGTACAAATAACGCAGCTTCCTTACCAGTCATCTTTGCGGCTAATTCTTCTAACTGATTTACGGTTGGATCATCACCATAAACATCATCACCAACGATGGCATTCGCCATCGCACTTCGCATTTCTTTGGTTGGTTTAGTGACTGTATCACTACGAAAATCAATCATATTACTCAGTCAACTCTAAGAACATATCGATTTCTGCTTTAATCACATCAAGAGATTGTCTCCAAAAATCTTTATCTCGAACATCTAAACCAACAAGTGCCGCAACATCTTCAATTGATTTTTGCCCTGTTTTTTGTAACAACAAATCAACATCTTTGGTAAACGCACTACCGCGTTTTTTAAATTCTGCATAAATTCCTTTAGCGAACAACAATCCATAAGCATACGGGAAGTTATAAAAAGAAAGTCCTCCGCGATAATAATGCGGTTTATTTAACCAAGCATATTGATGCATAAAATCTGGATCAAGTGCATCTCCATAGGCTTCTTTTTGTGCATCTAACATCATTTCATTCAACATTTCTACGGATAATGGTGTTTCTTGACGTTTATTAAAGACATTTTCTTCAAAGATGAATCTTGACATAATATCAACAATGACCGCCGTTGATCCTTTTAAAGATTCTTCTAAGATATTAATTTTTTCTTCTTCTTTCGCATCGTTCAATGCGGCATTTTTGACAATTGTTTCACAGAACGTTGAAGCAGTTTCAGCCACAGGCATGGTATAACTAGCATTAAAGATTTTTTCGGCAAAAATCTTATCTCCATGATAAGCATGACCCAATTCATGTGCAAGTGTAATCACATTACCAAACGAGCCACTAAAGTTTGTTAAAATACGGCTTTGTTTGATCGGATGGATATTACTACAGAATGCACCACCACGTTTTCCGTTTCTTGGTGTAAAGTCAATCCACTCTTCATCATAGGCACGACGAGCCAAATTTTCTAAGCTTGGTCCAAAAGTTTTAAAATTCTTAAAGATGTATTCCATAGCTTCATCTTCACTAAATTCTTTACTACTTTCACCCATTGGCGCTCCTAAATCATACCAAGGCAATCCATTTTTATGTCCAAGTAATGTCGCTTTACGTTTTAAGAACTGTCTAAACACAGGTAAATACTCTTTCATTGCTCCAAGCAATGCATCAAGTGTTTCTCTTTCCATTCTTGATTGGTAGACTGCTTGATCAAGTGGACTATCAAAGTTTCGCAACTCTACTAGTGTATTTACTTCACCCTTGACGCCATTCATTGCGTAAGCAACACTTTGTGCAATCTTAGGATAGGCTTCCATCTCCGCTAGATATGCTCTTTTACGAACATCTTGGTCTTTATGCATTCCTAAATTTTTGATTTCAGATAATGAAAGTTCTTTTCCATCAAATGGTATTTTCAATGTACTCGTAAGTTCACCTTGTAATTGACTCCAAGCACTTGAACCAGTATTTTGCATTTTTGCGATGATCATTTCTTCTTTATCACTTAAGACATGTTTTGCACCTTCTACAATACGGTGTAAGTAATACTCTGCCTCTTTTAATAAAGGATTCTTCTCAATCAAAGCATCTAAATCTTCTACATTAGGTAACCATTTTGTGAATGTTGTACTTGCGTATGTTGTTTTCGCTGAAAGTTGTTGTAAGTGATTCATATACTTTTTCGCATCTTGATCGCTTGTATCTGTACTAATACGTAAACTACAGTACGCAAATGCGCGCAACAATCTACTGCGCAAATCACTTGAGGTTTCTAAGTAACGAACAATTTTCGCTTCAGCGTCACTCATATCAACAAAAGAGGCTTTCGCATCTTTTGTTGCTGTTTCAATCAATTCATTGATCTTTTGTAAGTTGTCTTTAAATTCCTCACTATCAAATGAGGTGAATAATGCATCTAAATTCCATTTTTTCATATAATCTCCTCCAAATATTATTTTATCATAAATGAAAGGGTTATCAAATAGATAAACTTTCTAAAAATGTCACAAAAAAAGAACGTGCCAAGGCACGTTCTAGATTATTTTAAAGCTTTTAGTAATATTTCATCAATTGTTTCAACAGGAATGATTTCTAATGCATCACGCACTTCTTGTGGGATGTCATCTAAGTCTTTTGTGTTGTCCATTGGAATCATAATCGTTTTCAATCCACTACGATGTGCGGCAATCGATTTCTCTTTTAATCCACCAATTGGTAACACGCGACCTCTTAAGGTAATCTCACCAGTCATTCCAACAAAGTGATCGACTTTCTTATTGGTTAAGACACTGATGATCGCTGTAGCGATTGTTACACCAGCACTTGGTCCATCTTTTGGTACTGCACCTTCAGGTACATGGATATGAATATCACTATTATTAAATAGTTCCATATCAATTTCCAGTTTTTCTGCATTGGTTTTGACATATGATAAGGCAGCTTGTGCTGATTCTTTCATCACGTCTCCAAGTTTCCCTGTTAGAACCAGTTTCCCTGTTCCTTTATAGTATGTTACTTCGACAGCCAAGGTGTCTCCACCAAACTGTGTATAAGCAAGACCAGTCACAACACCAACTTGGTCATTCTTTTCTGATTTTGTGTCAGAGAATTTAGGTTTTCCTAAGTATTCTTTGATGTCATCTTTGTCAATTTCCACTTTTTCTTTTTTATCACCCAAAATAATCTTGATTGATTTACGGATGAGTGAACCGAATAGTCTGTCTAACTGACGGACACCAGCTTCTCTTGTGTAAGAACGAATCAAGTCCATCACTGCTTCATCTGTAATACTGAATTTATCAGGTTGTAATCCATGAACATCTAATTGTTTAGCGATCAAATGTTTTCTCGCAATATTGAATTTTTCAATTTCTGTATAACTAGATAGTTCAATGATTTCCATACGGTCTCTTAACGCCGAAGGAATATTTCCTAAATAGTTCGCAGTCGCGATGAAGAGTACTTGTGATAAATCGTATTGTTCTTCTAAGTAATGGTCACTAAATTTTGCATTTTGTTCAGGGTCTAGTACTTCAAGCATCGCTGCTGAAGGGTCTCCCTTATAGTCATATCCTAATTTGTCAATTTCATCGAGTAAAAATACAGGATTGATCACTTTTGCTTTTTTCATACCTTGCATAATACGCCCAGGTAAAGCCCCTAAATAGGTTCTTCTGTGACCTCTAATTTCAGATTCATCTTTGACACCACCTAAAGATTGTTTGACAAAGTTGCGGCCCAATGCTTTGGCAATACTTTGTCCTAATGATGTTTTCCCAACACCAGGTGGCCCCACCAAACAAAGAATTGTTTGTGGATTTTTTTCTGTCAATATCTTCACTGCCAAATACTCAATAATACGTTCTTTGACTTTTTCAAGCCCAAAGTGTGTTGAATCGAGGGCAGCTTCTGCTTTATGAATATCTGTTTCATCGATACTCACTTCGTGCCATGGAAGTTCTACTAAAAAATCTAGATAAGAACGAATGACACCACTTTCTGCACTTGATGCAGGAAGTGATTGGTATCTTTGAAGTTCATATAATGCCTTTTCTTCAATATGAGCCGGCATTTTTTTATCTAGTACCTTTTGTTTTAATTCTTCGATGTCGCTTTCTTTTCGTACTTTGTCCCCAAGTTCCTCTTGTATTGCACGCATTTTCTCGCGCAAATAGTATTCTTTTTGATTTTCATCAATATTCTTCTTAACGGTCATATTGATATCATTCTCAATTTGACTCATATACTTTTCTTTTTCGATGTCTTCTAGTAAATAATTCAATCTTTTATTTAGTGAAGCTGTTTTAATGTATTTAAATTTGTCATTTTCACTAATTTTTAGATTATTGACAATAATGTCGCATAGTTTATCACTTGATACACCTTTTTGAATTGCTTCTAAGGCAGGCTTAGGATTTTTCAATAAAGTTTTATTGTGATCAACCACTTGTTTTGCAAGCATACGCACTAATGCGAGTTCTTGATCAATATCATCTTGAATCGTTGGCATCGTGTTGAATTGTGTTAAGAAAAACGGATTTGTTTGTGTTTGGTTTAATACTTCTGCTCGAACAATCGGATCGAATTTCACTTTGAAATTTCCGTTAGGAAGTTTTATTTTAATGCCGATTTTTGCAACAACACCATAATCTAAGATGTTTTGTTCTGTTACATCATCATGCATTGGATTTTCTTGAATCAAAAGTAATACGTGGTTATCATAATTTTTTTCTGCTTCAAGGAGTGCATTTTTTGAAACTATGCGTCCAACTTCTATTCGAAGATCAGTATGGGGAAAAGGCGCAATTCCACGAATCGCGATACCTGGTAGTAATCCTTCTGTTTGTACATTGCTATCGTACATAATATTCACCTTCATTTCTTGTCTTCTTTGATAGTTATATTATACCTTTAAATGAACTATTTATCAATAAATAAGCACACGAGTTACATCAGTGCTAATATATTATACAATACGCCATTATAAGAAAAAAGCAAAATGATAAACTCATTTTGTTTTCCGCTTTTTTCTATGTAAGTTCAATTACTTCTATATCATCTAATACTGCTTCAATCATTTCAATTGTTGGTGTTTCCAATCCTTTTAAACGTACACTCGCTGTCGCACATGCACTCGCAAAACGTAATCGTTCCATTGTATCTTTCCCTTGGAGAAGTCCAACTGCAAGTCCACCTACAAACGCATCTCCTGCACCTTTTGTGCTTAAGACTTCCACGTCTGTTGTTGTGATCTTTAATATATCGTTGTCACTTAAATAGATGGCACCTTCTTTTCCTAAAGTAATGAGTACTTCATCAATACCTTTTTGGATTAAGACTTTTCCACCTTTGATGATGTCTTCTTCAGTTTCGAAGGTCATATCTACAAGTTCTTCAAGTTCCGCAATGTTTGGTTTGATGATGTTGGGTTTACCAATCACACCTTCTTTTAATGCCGAATTTGCAGTGTCAAGGATGGTAAATACACCAAGTGGTCTTACCCTGCGAATCATTCTCGCATAAAAATCGTGTGGTGCATTTTCCGGTAATGTCCCTGATAATACCAAAATATCACCTTGATGAACAATTTCTTCTAAATGATGTAAAAAACGTTCAATATCTTCTTCTTCAAGTGAGGGTCCGTGCCCACGAAATTCAGTAATCATTGATGTTTTCTCATCTTTGATCTTGGTATTTTCTTGGCTATGTCCAGGAATAAAAAGGAAATGATTATTGATTTCTTCTTGTGCAAGTTGATCAGCAATAAATCGTCCGTTTTTACCCGCAAGTAATCCAGTCGCAAGAGTTTCTTCACCCAATGCATGAACAATTCTTGATACATGCATTCCTTTTCCACGTGCAATAATGGTTTGTGACTCCGTATTATGGGTTGCCCCTAACTTGAATTCATCCACCAAAATCGTTCGCTCGATGACCGGATTGAGCGTAACTGTTACTATCATGCGTTATTCCCCCGTTTTGTAAAGGTTTTATAAACAAAATCAATATCTGTTGTATCACGCAATTTTATCGCAATTTCATCTTTCGAAATCGCTTGTGCTATTTTTGCAAGCATACGTAAGTGATCATGATATTTCCCCGCAACGCCAATCACCAAATAACAAGTGTGTCCATTATATTCAATACCTTTAGGATATTGTAAAATAACAATTCCTGAATGTTTGATAATTTTTTTACCTTCGCTAATACCATGAGGAATAGCGACGCCTTTTCCAATATATGTAGAAATCACGGTTTCGCGATCAAACATATCGTCTATGTATTTAGGAGTTACATAGCCATCAGCGATTAATAGTTTTCCTGCTTCAGTAATTGCTTCGTCTTTTTTAACGGATGGTAATCCTAACATAATATTCTTTTTTGCCAAAAATGGCTTTCTTTTTAACATCAAATCATCTCACTTCGTTTTAAATCTAATATATCATAACATATTGTTAAAAAAATACAAACATTTTGAGATGTTTTTTCTACATTTTTACGTCATTTGGAAGATTGTGCATTTAAAAAGGCTAGTAGATTCGACTACTAGCCTAATAATTACTCTGTAATTTCTAAAGAATCCACTAAGAAATCAATCGTTTTGCGGTAAATAACTTCTTGTTCAATTGCTGAAGGATTCACTGCGGCTTTGAATTGGTCTACAGGCATATTGTATTGTGCTGCAAACTCTTCAAATTTTTGTTCAACTTCTTCTTCAGTTGCTTTGATGTCTTCTTCTTTTGAAACAGCTTCAATTACTAAGTTATAAGAAACTGATTTTTCAGCTTGCTTCAACATATTTGCTTCAAAGTCTTCTTTGTTTGTACCAGTTAACTGTAAATACATGTCTAATTCAAGGTTGTATTGTTTTGCTTGTTGTTTGACGTTGTCAATTAAACGGTTTTTCTCATCAACAATCATCTCTTGTGGAATATCCATTTCTGCATTTTCAGTTGCTTTTTCAACTGCAAAATCAACACGTGCATTACGGTTTTTCTCAACAAGTTCGTTTTGTAATTTTTCTTTTGTTTCTTGACGTAATTCTTCAACTGTAGAGATTCCTTCTTTGTCTAATCCTTTGACGAATTCATCATTCAGTTCCGGTGTTTGTTTTTCTTTAATTTCATGTAATTTTACTTTGAACATTGCATCTTTACCAGCCAAGTTTTCTGCTTGATATTGTTCTGGGAATGATACGTTGACTTCTTTTTCTTCACCAGTAGCCATACCGATCATTTGATCTTCAAATCCAGGGATGAACTGTCCGCTTCCAATTTCCATTTCATGATTTTTAGCAGAACCACCTTCAAATGCTTCTCCATCAACAAATCCTTCAAAATCAAATACAGCTGTATTTCCTTGTTCTAGTGTACCTTCTTCTTTTAAAACAAGCTCTGCATTTTGTGTAAGCAATTGTTCCATTTCCGCATCAACTGCTGCATCTGTGACTGTATCCATTTGTTTCGCAAATGGTAAACCTTTGTATTCCCCTAAGGTAACTTCTGGTTTGACAGCTACTTCAGCTGTATATGTGAATCCTTTTCCAGGACCAACTTTTGCGATGTCTAAATCGATTTTCGGTTGTGCGACAACTTCTACTTGATGCTCTTCAACAGCGTTAATATACGTTTCTTGCACAACATGATTTAGTGCTTCATCATAAAGTGATTCAACACCATATTTTTTCTCATACACATCTCTTGGAACTTTTCCTTTACGAAATCCTTTTACTTCTACATCATCTTTGACTTTGTCAAAAGCATGATCTAAACCGTGCGTAAATTCTTCTGGTGTAACCTCAATTTCAAGGCGTACTTTTGATCCAGATAATTTGTCTAATTTTGCCATTATATTCCTCCTATTTTTTAAAAAATACAATTAATTATAACATAATAAAGCTATTTGTAAACCTAAACACTAACTCTAAAATAATCTTTTCTATTTTTCCTATATTTTGCGTAACTGCTCTAGTATTTCGACCATTGCCCAAGTATCTTGTTTACAATATTCACGTAAATTTCTCCTTGTTATTTCAAGTTCTGTTTTTGACAAATCTTTATAACGAGCATAAGCATATACTGCCTCCATACCATTTCCTACAGGCATCCCTTGATAAGACAAATCACTAAAAAGTGGTAGTACTTTTTTGATTGAGAATGATCCAAGCAAATCCTCATGATAGTAGTTGATTGTTTTTGCACGTTCTTGGTCAAATCCTAAATCAACAAAGAGTGATGTATTCGTCTTAACAATATGCATCAAATCAAATAATCGTTCATTCATTTCCAAAAGTTGATCTTTATATTCAGGAAAAAGTACCGCAAGTTCTTTGATACGGGTTTTCTCAAATGCTTGATTGTAGACCATAATAGATCCACCATCTTGCTCAATAGATGCACAAAGTTTTTCGACAAGTTTTTCACGATTATCATATTCATCTTCAGCCAAAAACTCAATATGGTCTCGCTCTTTATCACAAACACCAGGCTCAACTTCGATATGTAAACTAAACTGGAACAAACTTTGTGTATAGGCTGTTTCTCCTCGGAATCGAGGTAAAGGGCAAGGAAAACTCTCGAAATCTAAATGGTATATAGGATATTTGATTGTTTCAATAGCAGAACGTATTTTGGCGTGATCAACATAAGGTTTATGACTTATCGCAACATCTCGTTGTATTTGATTGTTTCGTCTATTTAACCAACTATGCGGAACATCCTCCATACTAGTGTAATCATCATTGATCAAATCAAACAACGCATACTTATCACCAGTTGCTTCATCTTTAAACCCATGATGTCGGTCCATATACATCATAATATTATTCTTTTTTGGTAATTTGTCATAACAAAGATCTTTAAAAATACATTCACGCATCTTTTTCACTTGACAATATCTTCCAAGTTCTACCCTAGAAAGATCATCTTTGTTGATGCGCTCAATCACTACATCCAATTCTTTTTGAATGATTGGTTGTAATTCTTTGGTAATCTTCGTTACATCAATCAACGCAGCGATTGCTTGATCATAGATCGGTTTTCCATCAACATACGTTCCATCAAACACATATTCATGATTGACAACACCGAGATAGTATTTCGCATCTTGAATGTCTTCTTCAATGATGAAACGTTGAAATGCAAGGTCATATACATAAGCACCTGCCGAATGATATGAATCAAACAACTTATTTCTTTGCGCAAGATATTTTTCATTTTCTAACAATGATGGATCGTATTCCTCATTTAAATGTAAAATGTTGTCTTCATCTCTAGAAAACAAAAAATATTCAACTTTATTTTCTTTATATTTCAAACTCATAAACTTATTTGTCGTTGTTGCTTTTACTTCAACAATATGCGTTGCTTCTTCATTTCGATTATAAATATCAACATAACAGTTCAGATTAAAGTAATGATAATCACGAATAAAGAGTTTTTGAGAACCATACGTTGTACCATATTTCGTTTCTCCTCCAAAATGGGTCATAACTTTACGGGCATTTAACACTTCTATCTCATTAAAATAAGGCATCATTACTTCTAAATGTTCTAAATCAGGACTGGTGAAATCCTCGTCGATAAAATCTTCTACATGATCTAATGTATCAAGCAAATCATGAAACTTATCCTTAGCGGCATCATCTAAATCTTTCCGTTTGTATAGTTCATTTAGTGCAGGAAATCTTTGACATCGTTTATACTCCATGAATTTACTTTTCGTAATGGTCATATTCATTGATTTTACCTCCTTATAACGAATGAGTGAATCCTAAAAACTCTCGATTATGAATGGCTTCGGCATCCTGATGGTCACTGTCACTAGAACTTAAGATATCTAAAACTTCTTCTAAGGTTTTCCATACAGGAACCAACCCCATATCTTTTTCTTCTTTGGTTAGAGCAACCTCGGTTTGATCAACAACATCAAGCAAATAGTAGTGATTATGCCATACAGAATCAATAAAATATTCTTTAAGCACAACCCCTTTTTTCATAATTTGACAAATATATCCTGTTTCTTCTTTGACTTCACGAATAACCGCTGCTTCAAGCGATTCATTTATTTCTACTCCACCACCTGGTAAAGTATAAAAACCATCTTTTTCAAAATAGACCATCAAATAAAGATTGTCTTTTTTTACGATTCCACGTGCACCAACACGAGGAATCAAATCTTTCACATCTTCTTTTGTAATATCATCACCAAATACTTCGATAACCATTTTTCCACCTCTTCAAAAAAATGCAGAAAATCTGCATTATTTTTTTAGTAATTTTAAACGCTTTGCAATGACATGTTGTTCGAGTTGTTGTAAGATAAAACGATAAGCATCACTTGGAATTTCTCTTTTTACAAGTACAAGTCCACTATGTTGATTGACATATACAAACAAGTAATCTTTCGTTTCTTTGACACGGTAAAACTCTGGCCAATTTTTGACTAATTCACCTTCACGTGTCATATACTTCAATGCTTCATCATCCACATCATACGTCATTGTGAAACTATCAGGGTTACGCTCATATGTCTTCTTCGCATTTCGACGAACAAACAGTGCTAGTAAGAAAATAAAAGCAAAGATTCCTAGTCCAACAAAGAAGAAAGTAAAATCTCCTGTTAGAAATGGTGTAACAAGTAAATATCCAACACTAATCACGAATAAAATCAAATTAAACGGACGTAAAAAACTTAAAAATATATGATTCGTAACAAACGCAACGTAATCTTCTTTTGTAACATTTTGTGTAAATGTATAATTCATAACATTCACTCCTTTCATTCAAGACTATTGTACCATACTTTTTAAAATAATGTTGTATGAGATATCACTATTTCAGCAAAGCAGCTACACAAAAGTGTAGCTACTCTTGATTCACATCTTCCTTAAAATCTTCATCAAAGCGGAAACGTACTTCTTTATGTTCAGGAACAACAATTTTTTCTTTGGTTTGTGGGTTTACTGCGTCTTTAGCCGGCATGATGATATAAGAGAATTTACCAATTGCTCCAAAATCAACTTCATCATCATTGTTCAAGGTTTCTGTAATAACTTCAATCATTGTATTTAAGAATTGCTCACTTTTGTTTTTACTTAATCCTGAAGCTTTAGCAATATCTTCAATCAAATCTTTTTTTGATTTAGGTTTTGCTTTTTTCTTAGGCTTAACTATTTTTGGTTCTTCTTTTGGTTCTTCTTTTGGTTCTTCTTTTGGTTCTTCTTTTGGTTCTTCTTTAACACTTTCTTTTTCTTCTTGCTCTCTTGCAAGTCGTAGTTTTTCTTGTTTTTCGAGTTCTTTTTCTCGTTCTTTATCTGCTCTAAGTTCTTCTATGACATCTGCTTTACTTTGATCTTTTAATTTTTCTTTGATTTCTTCTTCAGTGACAATAATCGCATCTTTGTATAAACGTTCTTTAATATCTTTGATTGATAACTGATCAATCGCTGATTCTTCTTTTAAATGTTCAATTGAGATTTCTTCATCTTCTTCATATACTTCAGTTGATTCTTCATCTTCTTCTATTGATTCCTCAATTGATTCTTCTTCGACCAAATCCTCAATAGAAATCTCTAATTCCTCTTCTTCCTTTTGAGGGGATTTCATATCTTTAGAAAGCTTGTCTAACTCTTTTTGACGCGCTTCTTCTAATTCTTTTTCTTTCGCAAGTATTTCTGCTTTTCTTTTTTCTTCTTTTTCTTTTTTATAAACTTCAATTTCTTCAGCCATCAAATCTTCTACAACGATTTTTTCACTAACTTCTTCCTCAACAACTTCATCTTCTAAATCAGGAAGTTCTTCTAAATCGTCAATCGTAATTTCTTTTTCATGTTCTATTGTATCTTCATCATCATCTGGTGAAGACTTTAGTAAAATGGAAGCAATCGAATCTTCTTTTTCGATTTTTGTTGATTGATACAATTCACTTTCTGAAAAAGCTTGTTGACTTTGTTGATATTTCTCTTTATACGCACTAACATCAATCAAATCATCATATCGTTTCACCAAATAATGAAAGACACGTGCCAATACCATAAATACAACGATCAATCCTCCGAGTATCATAAGAGTGATTTCATAGAAATTAAATCCTGGTTTTATCGAACAAAATGCTCCTGAGGTACAATCAATCGCGTTATCTGTCACCGCAAATAATAAATCTACGACAAACAATAACAAAAAAAGGATGAAAAAATAAAGCGATACTTTTAACAACACATTGTATATTTCTTGCTTAATCATCAAATCACTCCCTTTTTTATATTTTATCGCATTTTGCGGTAAAATACAAAACGTTTTTGTATCTACTTATACGAAACATTTTTTGTGATGATGAATTGATAAGATGCAGGATCGTAAAACTTCAGTATTCTTAATGCTTCTAAGGTTGTAAAACGACCTTTTTTCCCAGTTTCTAAATGGAAAAATACTTTTCCATTATATTGTTTCCCTCGATTGATATATCCTTTATCTAAAGCACTTTTTAAGTTATCCAATGCTTCTTTCATCCTTACATCATAAGGAAACTGAATACTTTGGAAATAATCAAGTGCGCGATAACAGTCATACTTCCAACGATGAGGGTAATGAAACTGCATCATTTCTTTATGAATGATTTCTTTTGTTCTTCTTGAACGGAACAATTCTTTTTTTAACAAAAATTCATGAGCAAGCTCGCGAATTTTTAAAATCTTGTTTGCTTGGAAAGTATAACCTTGTTTTATATACATCGCAAATCCCTCTAAAACACTCAAAGTTGTATGCACCGAACTTGTCTTAGGTTTTTCTTTGTTGTGATAACGACAGTTCCATCCACCATCTTGCATTTGAGTATCAATCAAGAACTGCACAATATCGATATAGTCTGTTTCATCTCTTTTTTGATAACTCAACATTTTTAAAAGCATTCCGACAATACATACATCCCGTTTATCTTGATGTTTGTAGATTCTATTTTCGACCCATAGTGTTTGATATAAATGGTCACAAGATTCTTGAAATATTGGATTGCTTGGAGTTATTCGCAAATTCGTTAGCTCTAGACATGTATAAAATGTTGATACCCATTTTGGACTATAAAGCCCACCACCAAACATTCTTTTTTCTTTGTCATAAAAAGACAAATATTTTTCGATGTATCCTGCTTCTGTATAAACTGCTTCCTCATCCAACAAATCTTCTTTCACGATTCTTTTAATACTTGCGTCGCCTTCCAATAACCAATCAATCATAGGCTCCTCCATCCTTACTCAACAATGAAAGTTTCTATATTCAAAGCACCTGCATATTGTGTAAACAATGTTTTCGCAAATGCAAGTTCTTCTGAAAGTTCTTCTTTTCCTGTAAAGGAAATAACAAAGACCAAAACACTTGTAGTTTGATCAGTAATCATTGTTCTTGTTGTATCGCTAGTTGTCGAACCAAATGGTCCTTTTAGATCAACATAAACAGGAATTTGTTCAATGTTGATTTCTCCCCTAGCAATCCCTTCATAAGGTTCTGCTTTTCCTAAACGAATCAATATATCACCCTGAATTTGATTTCGATCGAGGACTGCCGTACTTTTCTTTAGATGTAGTGATAAATAGTTACCGATATCAACCAATTGATTGATGCGATAGAGTTTGTTTCCTTTAATAATTCTTCGGAACAAACTCTCCACCGCCAACCGATACCTAGAAGGATCTTTCCCGTAAGTCTTATAGGCATTTCTCGCTTCAAGAATTTTTGGTGTCTTCAGCAATGTTTTTAACGTATAGTTTGTAATAATTTCTTGTTCTTTTTGTGCAATCAAATCATCTAAGTCACTTGATTTTTTCGCACTAGCATCAAAAGATAAAACCCCGATACAAAAATCGGGTGTTTTATCTTTGATCATTGAATCAATTGTTATTTTCAAATTGATCAGTCCTTTTGTCGATACTGTTGATTTGTTACATCGACATTTACTTCACCATCTTTGATTTCTATGATGCGGTCAGCTTCTTCTGCGACCTTACGGTCGTGGGTAATAATGATAAATGTTGTTTGTAATTCTCGATTGATTTTTCGAAGCAACTGATAGATTTGTTTGGTTGTATCACTATCTAAATTTCCAGTTGGTTCATCAGCCAAAATAATTTTTGGCTGATTCATCAATGCACGAGCAATCGCTGTACGCTGTTGTTGTCCACCACTCATATTATTGGCTAAATTGTCTTTTACTTTTGATAAGCCAACAAGGTCCATTAACTCATTTGCACGTTTGATGATTTCATCAGTCACTTTTTGTTTGCTGATGCGAATCGGCATCAACACATTCTCAATCGCCGTAAATTCTGGCAAGAGATAATGAAACTGAAAAATAAAACCGATTGCTTCGTTTCTTAAAGTTGATAACTCATTTTTATTCATTTTTGAAGTTTCTTTTCCATTGATAAAAATTTGTCCTTCAGTAGGTCTATCTAGCGTACCTATAATATTCAGCAAGGTACTCTTCCCACTCCCACTTTGTCCAATAATTGACGTAAATGAGGTTTCTTCAAAAGCTAAGTTGATGTCTTTTAATGCTTCTGTTTTTATCGTTGTCCCATATATTTTCTTAACATGTTTTAATTCTATCACATTACTAGCCATTTTTGATCACCTCAATCACACTAATTTTCGAAGATCTACGAGCAGGAATTAAGGAAGCCAAACTAGCCGCAAGAATGGCGATACCTGCACTCAACATAATAAATTGTGGATCAATATACAAATCGATTACCGGAGTTCCATCAGGATTCACCGCAAACTTGGTGAACATATAACTCAATCCTAACCCTAAAGAAACACCACCGATAGCGCCAAATACTCCTAAGAAGAATCCTTCTGATAGAAAAATCAAACTCGCTTCTTTGTCTTTTATCCCCATTGCTTTTAAAATTCCCAGTTGTTTTGATTTTTGTAACACCGTAATAGCGAGTACACTCGCTATTCCTAAGACAACAGACAAGGTCACAAACACTTGAATCATGATACTTGAAACGCTTTGTCCATTTAAACCACTAAGCAAATCAGCATTTTGATCTTTCCAGTTGGTCACCTCAAAATCATTCCCTAAATCAGTTTGTAAGCCACGCATTATGATGTCCGCATCAAATGGTTCAGATACTTGCATTTCTATTCTAGAAACGACGTCACCTACCCCAATTAAACTTTGAACAGTTCCTAAATTACTAATCATCCATGACTCATCAATTGCCGTCACACCAAAATCATAAACACCAACAATTTCTACCATCACAGATCCAATATTCACTACATTCATCTCATAGGAAGAACCAATGGCTAAATTCATATCTTCAAAAAGGACATCCCCAACAATTACTTCATTGTCAGTACTCGGTAATCTTCCTTCAATCAATTTCTCATCAAATTGATAAATCGCATTGCTTCTTTCTTGATCAAACCCTCGCAATAACACAGGATTTGTCTCTCCATCATCAATCAATGTACCAGGTTGGTCTATCGCATAAGAAACAACGTCAATATCCTCATATTGATTTAAAAATTCACTTGTGATACTTTGATAGTCATCAATATATTCTGTATCATCTTCACGCGTAATCGTCACCTGTGAACTATTTCCAATCGTCGCATCAACCAATGATATTTGTAGCCCCTGAATCAAACTACCAATAAATACTTGGACACTCACCCCTATAGATATACCAAGTACAATCATCAGCGTTTGCCCTTTTGAACTCGTTAAAAAACGCCAAGCTATCTGTAAAGGCAACATTATTTATGACCTTCTAATGCTTTGATATCATCAAATGAAAAGACCAGTTGATCGACACCAACGATATCACCAGCACCTTCAATCAAAAACGCTTGTCCACCGGCGAGAATCTTTAAATTGGGGTTGATGTTTCGTAAAGATTCTATGATTTTTTTCGCACTCACAATATTATAATAATTGGTGACACTGATCGCCAAATAATCAGGACTGATCATCTTCACCGCGGAAACAATATTCTCAAGCGGTGTATTCGCCCCAACAAAAGTTGTCTCATACCCAAGCAAATAAAAGAAATCCGCTGCCATCTTCGCACCAATCTCATGATATTCTTCACTCGGACACACAACAAGAACTTTTTGATTGTTACTAGCCGCTTTTTCTTCAATCAAATAGGGAAACAACGCATCAACAATATTGCGCACAATCGCTGTACGCTGATGCTCATACCAAATACATTCTTCATCTGATTGATCACAGGATATGTCATTTAAAATTTTCGCTAACACATCTTGATACAAATCAACAATCGATATTTTTTTATTTTTTATCACATCAATACTATACAATACACTTTGTTCTAGATTCCCATCATCTAGATGTTTTTTTAAGGTTTCATATATCTTCATTTTTTCAGCCTCCTTGTTTTATATTATATCATAGTTGGACTATCAAGGTAAGTATATGCGAAAAAAAAGAAAAAGGATTATCCTTTTTCTTTTTGTCGATAAAACGTCGCAAGACCACCTAAAGAAGTCTCTTTATAAGAACTCGTCAAATCTTTTCCGGTTTGATACATCGTCTGTATAACGGTGTCAAACGAAACAGATTGACTATTTGGCAACATATAACTCAGTCGAGATGCATCTATCGCGCGGATTGCCGCCATCGCATTGCGCTCAATGCATGGTATTTGGACATACCCTAAGATAGGATCACACGTTAATCCAAGATGGTGTTCCATCGCCATCTCAGCCGCATATTCAATTGTGTCAAGCGGATGATGAAAAATAGACCCTCGCGCTGCCGCAGCCATACTACATGCTGATCCTATTTCTGCTTGGCATCCCGCAACTGCGCCACTAATTGACGCGTTGTGTCGTATAATACTACCAATTAAGCCACCAACCATTAGCGCATCAAACACCGTATCATCAGAAAGATGATATTTACGCTTTAAAAAATACAACACCGCAGGCACAACACCACTTGCTCCACAAGTAGGTGATGTCACTACTCTCGCACCACTCGCATTTTGTTCACTTGTTGCGTAAGCATAACTCATCAACTCTTTAAAGTCTGTTTCTTCTTTGTCTTCTACTTTCACCACATAATCATATAACGATTTCGCTTTTCTTTTTACCCGCAACTGTCCTGGTAATACACCATTTTTTTCCAAGCCAGTCTCGATTGTCTCTTGCATCACTTGCCAGACATATCTTAAATGTGGCAGTAATGATTCATTCTCATGCATTTTCACATAATCACTTAATGAATAACCATGTTCCGTGCAATATGCCTTAATTTCTTCAAAAGAATGATGAGGATAACAATCTACTTGACTAATCTCTTCACCAACCAATCGGAATGCTCCACCACCAACACTCTCATAACGTAAGCAATCAATTTCTTCACCTTTTTCAAGAACCACCACATCCATCGTATTAGGATGTTCTACATGCGTTTGATGATCAAAATTGATTGTCACATTTCGCAATGTTTTCTCAATCACTATATCAGTAAAATGTCCTTTACCAGTAAGTGCAAGTGAACCATAAAGAATCACTTCATATTGCTTTTTAGGGTACTTTTTCAACACATCTAAACAAATGTACTCAATCGCCATCGTATGCGAACTAGAAGGACCCAATCCTATTTTATATATACTTTGTATACTCTCCATCACTTGCCTCCGTTCATCTATCAAAGATATTCTAACATAAGCAAATCTTTTGTCCACTAAAAAAAGAAAAATCTGTACAAATGTACAGATTATCTTAATCGCATCACATCTCGCGCAATCATCACTTCTTCATTGGTCGGTAATAAAAATACCTTCACAATGGAATCATCACTACTAATCAACGCAGTTTTTCCTCGGACATAGTTGCGCTCTGTATCGAGTTTAACCCCCAAAGGAGCCAACCTTTTCGCAACTAATTGTCTAGTCATAATCGCATTTTCTCCTACACCAGCTGTAAAGACAATCGCGTCTAAACGACCCATCGTTAACGCGTAAGCAGCTATGTAATCACAAATCATCTTCACTTGTTTTTTCACAGCCAATAAACTTTGTTTATCTCCATGATGTGTCGCAGTCCATAAATCTCTTGAATCACTTGAATTCTTACTCACACCAAGATATCCCGATTTTTTATTTAAATCATTGATAACTTCACCAACAGATTTGTTTTCTTTGTTTGCGATGAATTCCACAATAGCGGGATCAATATCCCCACTTCTTGTCCCCATTAAGATTCCCGCTAAAGGCGTGAATCCCATCGAAGTATCAACACTCTTACCACCTTTAACCGCACAAATACTCGCACCGTTACCAATATGTAAAATAATGGAATTTACTTCTTCTAATGGTTTATTCAATAATTTCGCAACTTCTTCTGAAACATATTTATGGCTCGTACCATGGAATCCATATTTACGTACACCATACTTTTCATACCATTCATAAGGCACACCATATAAATACGCATCTTTTTCCATCGTTTGATGGAATGCAGTATCGAACACTGCCACACCTTTGATGTTCGGTAATGCTTCTTGAAATGCTTTAATCCCCGTTAGATTCGCAGGATTATGAAGCGGTGCCAAATCACTCACTTCTTCAATTGCTTTAATGACTTCTTTGGTGATTACAACAGAATCAGTAAATTTTTCTCCTCCGTGCACAACACGGTGTCCTACACCATCAATCTCATCAACACGTTTCACAAACCCTTTTTCAACCAATAGTTCAAGCAACATCTTGACTGCTTCACTATGGTTTTTGATCTTTAAGGTTTCCTTAAATGTATCGCCATTCATTTTCAACTTAATGAGTGGTTTCTCTAACCCTATACGTTCAACAATACCACTGACGATGACATCTTCCTCAGGCATATGCAACAACTGAAATTTCAGTGATGAACTCCCAGCATTTACGGCCATTATCTTCATTTTATCACTCCAACTTTTTACGCATTTTTCATTATTGTACCATAAAATACTTCTAAAGTCATTGACTACTCTACACTTTTTCAAAAACAAAGCCATCCCAAAAAATGGGATGGCCAGCATTATTTAATCACTACTTTGTTTCTACCTGTTTCTTTTGCTTCATACAAAGCATCATCTGCACGTTTGACGATCGACGTAAAATCATCTCCCGAAAGATACATGGTCGCACCAATTGTCACACTCGGTGAGATATGTTGATAAGTAGAATGATCAACAAGTGTACGCAATTTATTTGATATTTGTTCCAACACCTGTTTGTTCTCAACATCAAGAATAATCATCAGTTCGTCACCACCATAACGACCAATAATATCTTTACTACGAAGATTACTACTCAAAGTTCTCGCAATCAATTTTAAGATTTCATCACCCATCAAATGACCATACGAATCATTCACTTCTTTGAATTTATCAACATCAATAAATAAAAGACCAAACGTCGTATCAATCAACGCTGATTCTTCTAAACGTTGTTTCAAATGTAAATCTAAATACTCACGTGTATAAATACCCATCAAATGATCATAGGCAATTTTCGCAACAAGTTCTTGATGTTGCTTATAAAAACTTTCTTGGAAAGTTTGATCAGTAAATGCTTCTACCGCACCAACTACTTCGCCATTTTCAATAATCGGAATTGTGCGTACTTTTACTTGCACACGATGACCCTCTTTATGATGCAAAAACACCTCTGCATCATTGATTTTATTGCTTTTCAATGTTCTATGTAATGGACAACCACCAAAACATAGTTTTTTCCCGCGTTCATCAATATGACGCAAAATATTGTTGTAACAATATTGCCCTTCTACTTCACTTTTTTGATAACCACTGATGCGCTCTGCACCTTCATTCCAAAAGGTAATCTTACGATTACTATCTACAACATAAACGCCTTCGTGTAAGTTCGGTAACAAGTCGTAGACACGTGAAGGAATCATGATTCTTTCGCCTCATAAAAGATTTCTTTTGCGAGCGCTTCATCAACCTTAATGACATTTCCTACAGGTCCTAATAAAAGTGTTTCTTTGACCAAATAATCAATCTTTTCATCACTCAAATGAATACCTTCTTCTTCAAAAGAAGTTGATGCTTTAAATGAACGGAATAATGATCGTAATTCTTCTATCGCCCCAGCTGGATTCGAATTTCCAAACAACTCGCGTCCGAGTAATGATAATTTCGGAACCATAACTTCTGGATTATGCTTTAAAGCAACTTTCATCCAAGCAGGAAACAATATAGCGAGTGCATATGCATGTGTTGTTCCATATTCTTTGGTGACTGGATAACTCAAACGGTGGGTTGCCCAATCTTGCACCTTATCGACTCCTAAAATCCAGTTCCACGCAAGTGTCGATGCCCATGACAGATTTGCACGCACCTGATAATCATCGTGTCCACTTAAAATACGACGAGTATTTTCAATCACACTTTTGACAACACCCAAACTCATATAATCAGATGTATCTGTTCTGAGTGAAGGAGAAAAATATTGCTCAAAAATATGCATCATCATATCAATACTACCAGCAAATGTATGATGCTCATCAACATGCAAAGTATAACTAGGATCTATAATCGCAAAAGCAGGACGTGATATATCATATTTCACTGATAGTTTTTGCCCAGTCTCATCATTTGAGATGACACTGTTTCCGTTTGTCTCACTACCTGTTGCCGCAAGGGTAATGACGACACCGATAGGCAAAGACTTCATACTATCTGCTTTTCTCAAATAAATATCCCAAACATCACCCTCATAATATACACCAAAGGCAATTGCTTTCGCACAGTCAATCACACTTCCACCACCCGCAGCCAAAACAAAATCAATTTCTTCTGCTTTACAAGTGTTGATTCCATTTCTCACACTACGAATATCTGGATTAGGACGCACATTGCTTTCTTCGAACACATCGATCTCTAAATCAGATGTCATTTTTATTATTTCATCATAAATACCAAGCTTTTTAATCGAAGACTGCCCATACACCAACAACATCTTTTTCACACCAAGTTTTGGCAACTCTTCTTTCAATGCTTGAATTTGATCTTGTCCAAAAATGATTCTTGTTTTCGGATCATATACAAAATTATCCATCTTATCACTCCTCGTATAACATTATAACACGGGAGAAAACGATATGTAAGTGAAAAAAAGTACAACAATCAAGATTTTATCATCTCGTTTGTTGTACTTTTTGTTTCATCATCTAAATATCAACACGTTACTTTCCTAGTTGATAAAGTTTCACACTTACATCAATACTAAGAAGAAGTTCATCTATTTCAGCCAATTTTTCTTTCCCTTTTATAGAACTCGTCCAATAATGTGGTGTCATCAAAAACAAGTTATCCAATGATTTTTTATCAAAGATCATTGACTCTTTTACACTTGTTTCATTTACCAATTTAAAGGCATCGTCCTCTATATCATTACGCAATTCATCTTTATCATGGATATCCTCATAAATAATTTCTTTTAACTCAATCAAGTGATACTTGTTCGCTGAAACGACAATAATATACCCATGAGTGTTTAATACCCGCTTCACTTCAGTAATATAAACTGGGCTAAAGATGTTCATGATGAGATCAACTGACTGATCCATCAGGGGCAATGATTTATTAGATGCGACATAATACGCTACAGAAGCGTTCTTTTTTGCAGCAATTTTTAAAGCATCTTTGGAAATATCAATCCCGATAACATTTGTATGAAACGCTTCTTGCACAAATGCTGTATAATATCCAATTCCACATCCGATGTCGACAATCTGTTCCTTAGAAAGACACTTCATCATCAATACAATCGTCTTCGCAACAGTCTGATAATATCCTTTTGTTTGAACATATTCACGCGCCAACAACATATCTTTAGCATCACCATGAATCTTACTACTTTGGTTCAACAACAAATTTGTGTATCCTTCTTTTGCGATGTCAAAGGAATGATTCTTTTGACATCGATAAAACGCTTGATATTGTTTAAGTAATTCACCACATACAGGGCATTTCACAATATCCACCTAATCACCTCTCTTACTTTTACTTACACCAAAGATTTCACAAAAACCTGGCATGGATTATGTTCATCCCACAAAGTATCAAATACTTCTAACTCATAAAAACCCATTGCTTGATAAAACATATTTGTCTTATCATAACTTTCATAGATTCCTTGCTTCACTGTTTTAACTTGGATGAATTTATAGCCACGTTCTATCGCATATTGTTCCATCGCATTGTATAAGTCTTGACCAAATCCTTTTTGGTGATGTTCTTTAAGAACACCCATACAATAGAGTTCACAAGCATACTTACTTGTCTCTTTTGCGGTAATAAAGCCAACAGGTTGGTCATTCATATAAGCGGCAAAAAAAGGAAGGTCACCACTCTTATTGATATAATCATTTCTATATTCTTCAATCTCAAACCATTCTATTAAATTAGTTAAGACAATGTTCGCAATGTTTCTCTTTTGCTCTTTATTTTGTATTTCTTTGATCATCTTAATCCCCCTTTCAACAAAAACATTATATCACAAAAACTACGTTACCTAATAATAAAAAAAGCACGGCCAGCAAGCTTATCGTAAGCCACTTTGTCGCACTCTTTATTTCAATATGGTACCAGTAGTCGGAGTCGAACCGACACGGCCGTGAAGCCACAGGATTTTGAATCCAGCGCGTCTACCAATTCCGCCATACTGGCACAGCAATACTATTATACAATATTTTTTCATTTTTGAAACACTTTTTTTTGATTTTTTTAAACTTTTTTTTCTTCCATCTACATCCAAGTTTTTTCATCAAAATGATATCTCAAAAATATCCCAATATTTTAGATAATAATTTGTTCGCCAGCGCTTAAACTCGCAAGTTTTTTACCCATTGATTGCTCTAGTACATTAAATGCTTCTTCTCCAGTACAATGACATGCATAATAGGTGTTCGTCTTTGCTGCTTGCATTTTTTTTCCTAAATGTTGTAAATACGCTGTCTCAATATCATTTGCTTGATGATAATGAGAAAAATGAAACCCACCAATCACACTATGAACAGCTTGATGAAGTTTTCTTTCTATCTCGTCAATGATGTGTTCAATTCCTTTATGAGAACAACCTGTGAACAATACTTGATGATGATGTTCTTGAACCACTAGATACAGTTCATGGTTAAAGATTTCTTTTTTGATCATTCCTTTTTCTTCGTAATACAAATGTTCATCTCGAATGACACTCGGTTGATAATCAATATCCGTGAATAGTTGAATTGAATCATTCAGTCTCATATCTTGATCAATCAACTGTATTCTACGCATACTTTCTGGTTGATTGATACCAATAAATAATGTTTTTTCATCCTTCATCTTTAGATGTTTTTCAAATGCATGTTTCGATAAATAGACACTCGCTTTTTGATTCAGGTTTAAAAAATCATTTAGTCCTCCACCATGATCATAATGTCCATGAGAAATCACCGCAATATCAACCAATGATAGATCAATCCCAAGCATTTCCGCGTTTTTAATGAATGCATCATCTTGCCCTGTATCAAACAGCATTTTATGGCTACTTGTTTCTATATATAGTGACAATCCATGTTGTGCATGAAATGCATCATCAATACTTTTATTTTCAATCAACGCAGTTACCTTCATCAAATCACCTCACCTAAATCATAACACGTTCGATTCATGAGATAAACAAAAAGTCCAAAAATGGACTCTTTGTTTATCTCATACGATGTAAGAATTGTGCAATCCTTACGTTATTTGCATCATTGAAAACTTCTTCTACACTTCCATCAAGCGCAATTCGACCTTGATCCATAAATAATATTCTATCACTGACCTCTTTGGCAAAATCCATTTCATGTGTCACTACAATACATGTTAAATCTTCATTCATAATTTGTTTCATCACATCAAGTACTTCACCAACCATCTCAGGGTCAAGTGAACTTGTTGGTTCATCAAATAATAAAATATCTGGATCCATTGACAGCATTCTCGCAATCGCTACACGTTGCTTTTGTCCACCAGATAACTGACTAGCATTACGGTTCGCAAATGCGGCCATCCCAACTTTTTTCAAATACAAAAGCGCATGTTCTTTTGCTTCAATCGGTGTTCTTTTTAACACTTTGATTTGCCCGATGGTACAGTTTTCTAATACACTCATATTGTTGAACAAGTGAAATGATTGAAACACCATCCCTATTTTTGTCCTAAGATGATTTAAATCACTTGCTTTTTTTGTGATGTCTTCATCATAAAAAAACACCGAACCACTTTCAATTTCTTCTAATTGATTCAACGTTCTTAAAAACGTACTTTTCCCACTTCCACTAGGTCCAATGATACTCGTAACAGTTCCAGCCTCAAATCCAACACTGATGTCATGTAACACAGTGACACCATCAAATGATTTTACAATCTGATTTGTTCTTAAAATCGTCATTTAGTTCACCTCAATTGGAATGGATTGACTCATAGGTAAATGGACTTCTTTATGATTGACTTTTTTGACAATAAATGACAATAACCTTGTCATGATAATCACGATCACCAAATAGACAAGCGCTACAAGCACAAATGCTTCAGTATAACGATAATACGTTCCCGCTACACTTTTTCCCATATAGAAAAGTTCACTAACACCAATGACACTTAATACAGCCGTATCCTTGATATTCACAACCAACTCATTACCGATTGCCGGCAACATATTTTTTAATGCTTGGGGAAAAATCACATAGCGAAGCGCTTTTGCTCTTGATAATCCAATCGCGCGAGCAGCTTCCATCTGTCCTTTGTCGATTCCGTTGATTCCTGCTCTTAATACTTCTGTTAAATACGCCGCAGTATTGAGTGAAACAACAACCAATCCAGCGATGATGATTGGCATACGCAATCCCATTCTCGCAAATCCATAAAAGAAGATCATTGCTTGAACCATCATTGGAGTACCTCTAAAGAATTCCACATAACTACTACTTATCATCACAAAGAAACGTTTGATGAATCGTTCTTTTAACCCATCTTTATTTGACGTCTCTTGGATTCTTAAAGCAGTTAGGAACAATGACAACAACAAACCAAACAACGTACCCAACGTCGCAATCAATAACGTATATTTTACACCTTCAATATACAAAGGATAATTTTCTCTTAAAATATAGAAGGTACCCCCAAGAAAATCTTGGGGGATACCTGCTAAAACATTCATATAAAACATTCCTTACGGTTGACGAGTGAGTGCTTCACTCATCCACGCATTTCTCGTTTCTTCATCAATACTTGATAATATTTGATTGATGTCTCCTAACAATGTACTATCTTCCTGACGAAGTGCTACACTAACACTCACATCTTCTTCAGCGACACTAAACCCATTTTCACCAAGACGAACAATCACCAAATCATTATTATTTGAGATGATGCTCTCTGCGACTGGCAACTCAGCCACCAACGCGTCACTCACACCACTGCTTAGTGAAGCCACCAAACTCGGATAATCATTCAACGCTGTCTGATGATTTACACCATCAATTTGATCAATTAAACCATCTTGTAATGTGTTTAACTGGGCAATCACTGCCGCGCCATTAAAATCATCTAGCGAAGTTGCATTTGCATAAACACTATCTGCCGCAACCACCAATACTTGTTCACTTTGGTAATATGCGTCAGTAAATGATACAGTCAAAGCACGTTCTGGTGTTGGACTCATACCGGCAATAATCACATCAATCTCATCAGATAACAATGCAGGAATAAGACCATCCCATTCAATTTTACGAATCACCAAATCAAGTCCAAGTTCTTCAGCAATATGTTCAGCCATGACAACATCATAACCATCACAATACGCACTGACACCATCAATTTCAACTGACTCATCACTCGCATTTGCGGCTGTCCAGTTAAATGGTGCATAATTACATTCTAATCCAACAACAAGTTCGTTTTCACTAGTCTCACATCCACTGACAAAAACAACAAGTGCCAGCGTTAAAGCTAATAATACTCTTTTCATTTTCTTTCCTCCGAAGTGTTTTTTTCATAAAAAAATAAAAAAAAGCGTCCTCGGACACTTAAATAAAGACATTTAGTCAATATTTAGCGCCCTACTTTTGTAGGAGTATTATAGGTATTCCCTATAATCCCATAAGAAGAATATGTCTACTCAACTTATTCGGCGATGGTTACCTTTCATAAAGTTCAAAGCCTACCGGCTCCCTTTATTACTCATCTGCATCGCTGCCTCTAAATTTTTATGTTAGTCAAATGTTACTAAAAAACAAAAAGAAAGTCAACAGACTTTCTTTTGTAAGTGTTTTCTGTACAAAACAGAAAAAAATGTCACAAAATAAAAAACGTCCGAAGACGTTTCTATTTCGCTTGATTCATTGATTGCATTACTTGACGTACTTGTTTTTCTGAAGGTTTACGACCCATTTGTGTCATCATAGCACGAATCATTTGCTCAGTCACTGGTGGATTGTCTTTTAAATATTTTTTGAAATAACGTTGAGAAATAAAGAATCCTAAGATTGCTCCTACAAGCAACGCTACAACAATTAAAACGATAATTAGCCATGTTTCCATGATCATCACTCCTTTTTTACTTCTAATCTATTTTACAAGAATATTGCAAGAAACACAAGTGATAAATCGGAAAGTTTTGTGCATTTTTCAGTTTTACGAGTAAATCTAGGTCATTGGCAACTTTACGGTAAAGGTTGTCTCCTTGTTTGTGCTTTCAAATGTGATTGTTCCATCTAGTTTCTCCACAATTTTCTTTGTTAATGATAATCCAACCCCACTACTATGTTCCGTTCTTGATTCTTCAACGACGTAAAATAGTTGAAAGATCTTATCTTGTTTATCTATAGGGATTGTTTCACCCTCATTGGTGAGTTTAAATACCAGTTCTTGATTGATTTTTTTTAAGGACAACGATATTGTTGTATTGGGATCAGCAAACCGAACAGCATTCGATAATAGATTTACCCATATTTGATGCGTTAATTCTTGATTATTTTTAAGCATGATTTCTTCAACATCCAAATTTAACTGCATTTGCTTTTCTTCATATTCCAACTGCATAAACTGTAACACTTCTCTTAATTGTTCAGTGACATTGTATGCATCTTCTTTATTGACAATCGTTGTGCTATCTAAAATCGACATTTGTAACATCGTTTTTGACAACGTAGATAAACGCTCTGTCTCTCTAATGATGATACTTCGATATTCTTCAATCTCTTGTTCATCACTAATACTTGGATCCATCAACTCAGCATATCCTTTGATGATGCTGAGTGGTGTTTTTAATTCATGAGAGAAGTTTCTCGCAAACTCTTTACTCAAATATTCATTTGCCTTTAACTCTTCTGACATCTTATTAAAACTACTTGTTAATTCAGATATTTCATCATGACCTTCAACCGTTAAGTGAATATCATAATTTCCTTTAGCTATCTTTTTAGCAGCAACACTCAGAGAATGTACTCGCTTGACAATCAAATAATTGATTGCGGTGGTGAACAGCATCAAGGTAATAAATGCTGTAAAAATCATCCCATATGCGAATATATTTGATCCAATAACTTCTTTATTGGGTAACTCTCTTGATAAGATTTGAATCCATAATCTTGGAATAAACGACCCAATCATTAATACGATGAACAATGACAACATAATCTTTAATGTCAATTTCCTCATGTAATCACCGCTTTATAACCGAGTCCACGTACAGTAACAATCTTAAAATCTTCACATACAACATGTTCTCTTAACCTTTTAATATGGGTATCGACTGTTCGTTCATAACTTTCTGAATCGTAGCCCCATATTTCATTCATCAATTGTTCACGCGTAAAGATTTGATTTGGACTAGATAATAACTTAAACAGCAACATGAATTCCTTTTTTGAAAGTTCCACGGGTTTTTGATTGACAATGCATTCCATTTTTTGGTGATCCATCATCATATTTGGTAACTCAATTCTATGTTCTCGCATAATTTTATAACGCTTTAACAACGCCTTAATTCTCATCACAAGTTCTTTTAAATTGACAGGTTTCACCATATAATCATCAATGCCAAGTAAAAACCCTTTTTCTTTATCTTTGATGTCTTCTAAGGCAGTCAGCATTAAAACAGGAATATCTTGATTGATTTCTCTTATTTCTTTGACCAATAGATTTCCATCCATTTTTGGCATCATCACATCCGTCACTACTAAATCAATATGCATCTCAGCAAACAAACTAAGCGCAACTTCACCGTTTTCTGCCGTAAGGACATCATAGCCACTTTTTCGTAAGAAAGTTTGAATCAAATTTCTTAGTTGAGGTTCATCTTCTACCAATAATATCTTCAACATTTTAATACCTCCCAGCTTATTTATTATATCACTCTATTGTTCTCCATACAATTTATTCAGTTCTAAGTGCAATAACTGGATCTTTTCTTGAAGCGATTCTACTAGGAATCAATCCAGAAATCAATGTCAATGATGTACTTAATAAAATCAACAATACACTATAGCTGATTGGCAATGTTGAAAATCCATCAATATCAATCAAATTACTAATCACTAAATTCACTGGAAGAATCAATAAATACGCCAACAATACACCCAAAGTACCCGCTGTCAATCCAACAAGAATTGTTTCGGCATTGAAAATACGTGAAATATCTTTTTTTCTTGCGCCTAAACTACGCATAATTCCAATTTCTTTGGTACGTTCAATGACTGATACATAGGTAATAATTCCAATCATGATTGAAGATACAACAAGTGAAATCGCCGCAAACGCAGTCAATATAATCGTGATTGTATTGATCAATCCTGAAATCGTTGATGAAATTTGTTCTGCTAAATCTGTATAAACAATACTTTCTTCTTCTGTTTTTCCTTCATTGTATAAATCAATATATGATTTTATATCTTCTTTCGCATCAAACGATACAGGATATATTTGAATACCACTAGGAGAATCATCTCCACCAAGTTGCTTGATGATGTCATCATATCCAACAATCGCATTAAACGGTTGTCCTGTTAAGACATTGATATCTTCACTATTCATTTGTGCTAAGACAACATCAGAGTTGCGTTCTTCATTCAACATATGTTCAGTTAAGGCAGGCAAATACGCAACACCTGGATCAATCAGTTCACTAGAAGCATCTTCACTTAAACGCATAATTCCTACGATTTCTAACGTGATGTTTTCTTCTTGATCATAAATAGATGCAAGATCAGTGTTTGGTAAATATACTCCATTTACTTCGTGATAAAACACATTATTCGGTGTTACTTGTAATGTCTTACCCAAGAAATCGTCGAATGTATAGCTATCTTCAATCGAAAATCCATAACTTTCTAAGATGGATGCATCGACACGATTTTGTTCATCAACAACCAATACGATTTCTTCATAACTGCTTGGGTAGGTTCCACTTAATACATCATATTGCGTTAACATAAATGCTTCATTCGCAAGCAATTCTTGAAATGAGTTGCTTGATCCAAAGAATCCATTAGAAGACGTACTATCAACAAGCTCGATTGTTCCATTGCTTGTTTCTGTCAATAGATTAATCGAAATTTCATTTGTATATGATATCGAATTGTATAAAGAAGGATCTAATTCTTCCATATACGCTAAGAAATCTTCATCTATTGTATTGGTATGCAAAGTCGTTGTTTCCTGTGCATCATAGGAATACACAACATCCTCATCAATTAAGGTTGCATCATCTTGTTCATTCATTGGGTTACCTTGAGGAGGACCAAATGAATCAGTTGCGACATATTGATCAATCGTTAACGGAAATCCTGAGAGTGTATCACTTTGGACATCTGATACATAACTATTCATTCCATAAGAAATCGCCAACACCATTGCGATACCAATAATCCCAATGCTTCCAGCAAGTGCTGTAATCATTGTACGTCCTTTTTTCGTTAACAAATTCTTCAAACTTGTTTTCATCGCTTGCAAGTAAGACATTGATGTTCTATTTTTACTTAACCCTTCAATCGTTATTTCATCTTCTGATACAAATGATCTTGTATCTTTAATGACTAAGCCATCTCTTAGTTCAACGATGCGATCACTATAGGTTGTCGCTATTTCTTTATTATGGGTCACCATAATGACCAAACGATCTTGACTAATGGATTGAATCAATTTCATGATTTGTTTACTTGTTTTTGTATCAAGTGCACCTGTTGGTTCATCAGCTAACAAGATTTCAGGATCATTGACAAGCGCTCTAGCAATCGCTACTCGCTGCATCTGTCCACCAGATAATTGATTTGGTTTCTTGTGAATATGATCAAATAACCCAACTTCTTTTAATACTTGTTTCGCACGTTTTTTACGTTCAGTTGCATTTACACCACTCAAAGATAATGCAATTTCGACATTATCGAGAACGCTTAAATGGCTGATCAAATTATAATTTTGAAAGACAAAACCAACACTCGTATTACGATAACCATCCCAATCTTTATCACGGAAATCTTTTGTAGATTTCCCATCTAGCAATACATCACCAGATGAATATTGGTCTAACCCTCCAATGATATTTAAGAGTGTTGTTTTCCCACTACCACTCGGTCCTAAAATAGAGACAAATTCATTTTTCTTAAATTCTAAATCAATTCCATCTAACGCACCAAATATTTGTTCTCCAATATAATATACTTTTGTTATTTTTTCTAATTTTAACATATAGTTACCTCACTTTCTTTCATAGTCTAACAAATCTATATGAACAGAATGTGAACAAAAGAAAAAACTGATACCGTAAAGATATCAGTTTTATTTATAGTGTTTTATCTTAGATTAATAGTATTACTCAAAGATAGAATACTATACTTCAATAATCGCCTCAACTGGACATACTACTTCACAAGCACCACAATCGATGCAAGCATCTTCATCAATTACATAAATGTCTCCTTCGCTGATACAATCAACAGGACATTCAGCAACACATGCTGCACAAGCGATACAATCTTCTGTAATTCTTCTTGGCATTCTAATTCCTCCTTCTTTAAGCTATTACTTATCACTCATATTGTAATAAATTTCACCATAAAAGTAAATAGTTATTTGCTTTAAATGTAATAATTTTAAGCTCTAAAGACAATAAGTTAATCTCTTATAGAGTTTGATAAGGATTTGTATTGATTTTGCTTTTCACCACAAGCAAATCATCAAACGAATCACTTAAGTCTTTTAAGAGTGCATCAACAAATGCGACTTCTATATGATGTCCTGGATCAATCCCAAGCAGTCCAGACATCTTCATCTCCAATGCGTGATGATAAGTGATGTCTCCTGTAACAAGCAGATCTGCGCCTAAACTAGATGCTTTTTTGATGACACTTGATCCACTTCCACCAACAATTGCGACTTTAGACAATTTTTGCGCTAATGCACCAATCACACGGACATGATCAACATCAAAAGCCCTTTTCACGATTGAAGCAAACTCTTTTAACGTCATTTCTTTGACTGTTCCAATTCTTCCTAAACCTTCATCATCCGTTGTAAATTCGATGATTTCTTGATCAATCAGCTCTAGTTTATCTGCCAACACTTTATTCATCCCTTTGTTTGAGATATCATAATTTGTATGCATCACATAAAGTGACACATCATGTTTCAATAAACGTTCAATCATTTGCCCACTTTGTTCATCAGTACGGACATTTACTATCGGATGAAAAATCATTGGATGATGCGCAACAATCATATTTGCGCCCATCATAATCGCTTCATTGATGACTTCTAAGGTGACATCAAGTGTCACCAATACTTTTTTGACTGTTTGTGTTGGTTTACCAACTTGCAAACCAACATTGTCCCATTCATACGCCAATATCTCAGGAAAATCTTGTTCTAAATAATCAATGATGTCCTTCACAATCATTATAACACGCTCCTTAACTCGGCAATTTTCGCGTCAATCTCACGTTGTTGTTCTTTTGTTGTGACTAGTGGCATAATTTTTTCATATTTGACGATTTCTTTTTCCACTCTTATGAGAAAGAAATGTGGTTTTAAGGTTAAATTGATTGGTCCATATTCTATTTCTAAGTCAGTATACTCTTTTACACCGCGTTCTAATACAAGCAAATCATAGATTCGTTTGTTTTCTTCAAACACAAGCTCATCTAATATATAAAAACCTATCTCATGTAAAATCCCGCGTATTCTTGATGCCTCATTGTTGGGTTGTAACACCAATCTTTTGACGTTTTTTAAATCTCCATCTAGTAAAATATCTTTGATGACACGTCCACCTAGTCCATTGATGGTGATGACATCGACATCTTCATCAATGTCTTTGATGCCTTCACTATAAATTACTTGGATTTTATCTTGTAAATTGGTTTTTTCTACATTTTTTTTCGCAATATCATAAGGTCCTTCTTTATTATCAATCGCTAAGGCACTATACACATACCCTTCTTTTACGGCCATAATTGGTAAAAATGCGTGGTCTGTACCAATATCTGCGAGCTTTTGAAATCCTCTAGTAAACTGCAGACACGTATGCAATCTTTTTGATAAGGGCATTATTTACCACTCATAAAATCTTTGAGTTTTTTACTACGAGATGGATGACGAAGTTTGCGGAGTGCTTTCGCTTCAATTTGACGAATACGCTCTCTTGTGACACCAAACTCACGACCAACTTCTTCTAAGGTACGGCTGCGTCCATCTAATAATCCAAAACGCATACGGAGTACTTTCTCCTCACGATCTGTCAGTGTTTCTAAGACTTGATCAAGTTCACGTTTCAACATCTCTTTTGAAGTAAATTCCATTGGGGTTAGTGTATCTGGATCTGGAATAAAATCACCCAAAGAAGAATCTTCTTCTTCACCGACTGGTGACTCTAATGAAATGGGTTCTTGTGCAACTTTTTGAATGATTTGCACTTTCTCAACACCAATACCCATACGTTCAGCAACTTCTTCTGGATGTGGTTCACGTTTCAATTCTTGAATCAATTGACGTTGCGTACGGACAAGTTTATTGATTGTTTCCACCATATGGACAGGAATACGGATTGTACGTGCTTGATCAGCAATCGCTCTTGTGATTGCTTGACGAATCCACCAAGTAGCGTATGTTGAAAATTTGAACCCTTTTGTATGATCAAATTTACCAACCGCTTTAATAAGACCCATATTTCCTTCTTGAATCAAATCAAGAAATTGCATTCCTCTACCAACATAACGTTTCGCGATACTAACAACCAAACGCAAGTTCGCTTCGACAAGTTTATTCTTTGCGAGTTCTCCTTTAAACATAAGTTTTTCAACTTCTAGTTTATATTCAGGAGAAACATCTTCACCAGTAATCAAAAATTCATCGTATTGTTCTTTCGCAAGTTTTGCGTTTGCGATATCTTTGGCAAGCGTAATTTCTTCATCACCTTGTAATAAATCGACGCGCCCGATTTCTTTTAAATACATACGAACCGGGTCATCTACTTTGATCGAGATTTGGTTTTCGAATGATTTATCATGCAGCAATTCTTCTTCAATATCTTTCGTAAAATCCAAATCAAGCATAATGCTTGGATCTAACCCTTCTGTATCTTCATCATCGTCATCATCAAAATCTTCATCATCGTCATCATCAACAGGAAACTTCGGAACTTTGTACGTCACCATTTCTTCTTCACTTACAACGTCTACTTGACGTTTTTCAAGTTCTGCGATGACCTCATCAAATTCATCTGTTTCATCACTCACATATTTTAAAATTTCTTTGATTGTTAAATACCCTTTTGCTTTACTAGTTGCGACCAACTCTTCAATAATTTTATCTTTATCCATGTTTGACCTCCTTAATGGTTTTGTCACGAATATTCGCATACTTTATCTTTTCTTCCACGGTGTCCGCTGTTTGGATCTTTTCTTCTAAATCTTTTATCTTAGTTAAATAATGTACATATTCTTCAATGGTATGAACATAATCTATGTATTCCGCTTCTGTTAACTCTTCGTATTTATTATACACTTTTTCTTGAAAGAATACTTGTTGTTGTTCGTTTAATAACGGCATTAACTCATTGACAGTAATACGTCTTGTGATATCTTCATCATATAATTCATAATGTTTGTCTTCAATCAACATTTTAATATCACGGACAACCGGATCAATGAAAAATAGTTCATCAAACTTATTGTTGTAGCTAATAAAATATTTACGATCAAGCAAAAAATAGTTCAATAGTTTTCGTTCTGCAATCGCATATTTTGAATCAATGGGAATCACAGCACGCATCGTTTTCGATGCTTGTTTGATAAAACGTTTTGTGTATTGCTCAAAATCTTGTTTGACACTTTCTAAAGAAACATCGATATCTTTTGATAATTTACTAAGATATCGCTCAATGACTGTATTTGAAGTGTTCTTGATCAAATCGAAAACAACTTTTTTAAATCCCTCAATATCCATCAATTTCGTTGAATCAATCGTTTTTAATTGTCTTAAGTACTGAAACTCAAGTGGATCAATCCATTTGTTTAAAGCAAATTCTTGTAGTGCATCTGGTGAATACTTGTGTAAGTAATCGTCAGGATCAAGTTTGTCTGGTAATAAAATAATTTTCACTTGCATTCCTGCTTGATGAAACAGTTCAATTGCGCGCGCAGTAGCGTCTAACCCAGCATTATCACCATCATATGCAATATAGACTTCATTGGTATAACGTTTTAACTTTCTGACTTGGTCATTTGTTAAAGAAGTTCCCATTGAAGCGACTGCTTCCTGCATATTTGCTTTATAAAACGCAATGACATCCATATATCCTTCAGTTAAGATGACGCGTTTATGTTTTTTGATATGAAATAAGGCATTTTGCATATTATAGAGTGTAGAAGATTTTGTAAATACATCTGTTTGAGGACTATTGATGTATTTTGGTCCTTCTTCATCTTTGTATAATCGTCCGGAAAAAGCGACGACACGATTTTCTTCATCAATGATTGGGAATATGATGCGGCTTCGAAACAAATCGTAAAACGTTTCTTGTTTCGAACGCTTGATGAGTCCTAAGTTATGTAAATCAACTGCGACATGTCCTTTATCAATTAACGTATTGTATAGCGTATCGTATTCTTCTGGGGCAAGCCCGATATGAAACTCAGCAATCAACTCATCAGTGATGCCTCGATCATGAAGATATTTGCGTGCTTCTTTACCAGAAACCGTGTTTTTTAAGAAAAATTCATAAAACTGCATCGCATCCTGATTGATTTGATACAAGTGCTTGTTTGGATCTTCTTTTTTATATCCTTCAAAATCAACAGTCATATGTGCTCTTTTGGCAAGTGATTCTAAGGCTTCTACATAAGACAAATTTTCGGTTTTTTGTAAAAATGTTGCCGCATTACCCTTTTCACCACAAGAAAAACAATTATAGATTTTCATGTTAGGTTCTACTGAGAATGACGGTGTTTTTTCTTGATGAAATGGGCACAAACCAAAATAACTCTTTCCTTTTTTAGAAAGAGATACTTTCTCACCGATGACATCAACAATATCGGTTTTGGCTAAAATTTCTTCAATAACCTCTTCTTTGATCCTAGGCATATTGTTTCCCCTTAATAGTGGAGTTTGTTTTGTAAGTACGGAATCAGTTCCTCTTTCGTTAAAATGATTTGTTCCATACTGTCACGATCACGTAAGGTAAACTTATTGTCCGCAACACCATCATCATCAATCGTTAATACGAATGGTGTTCCAATCGCATCTTGACGACGATATCTTCGTCCTATTTTACCAGCATCATCATAGGTAACACTAAAGTACTTACTTAAAAAAGCAAACATTTCTTCAGCTTTTTCTTTATGATACTTTTTGATCAGTGGTAGGATGGCGACTTTGTAAGGTGCCAAAAAGGCAGGCAACTTTAAATTGATGCGTTCTTCATTATTGTCCAAAGTTTCATCGTGATAAGCTGAATATAAAATCGCCAAAAATAGACGTTCAACTCCTAAAGAAGGTTCAATCACATAAGGAAGATATTTTTCGTTTGTTTCAGGATCCAAATATTCTAAACTTTGTTCAGAATGGATTTGATGTTGTTTCAAATCATAATCAGTACGTGAAGCAATACCCCATAACTCATCAAATCCCCAAGGGAATTTAAATTCGATATCCGTTGTGGCATTGGAATAGTGTGAGAGTTGTTCCTTATCATGATCACGCAGACGAATGTCTTCACGTGGCAATCCTAAGAGGGTTAAAAAATTGGTGCTTTTTTCTTTATAATAGTCAAACCATCCAAATTCAGTTGATGGTTTACAAAAAAATTCAAGTTCCATTTGTTCAAATTCACGGGTTCTAAAAATAAAGTTTCCTGGGGTAATTTCATTACGGAAACTTTTTCCAATTTGGCCAATTCCAAAAGGAACTTTCTTACGCATTGCACGTTGTACATGTTTAAAATCAAGAAAAATACCTTGTGCCGTTTCTGGACGTAAGTATAAATCACTTTTTCCTTCTTCTGTGACACCTTGTGATGTTTGAAACATCAAATTGAACTCACGAATTTCTGTATAATCAAGTGCACCACATACCGGACACACAATCTTGTGTTCATTGATATATGCAAGCATCTCTTCATTGCTCCAACCATCTGCAATTGTAGAGTCAAAATCCTCAATCAATTTATCTGCACGATGACGAGCATGACATTGTTTACAATCAGTTAAAGGATCGGCAAATCCACCAATATGTCCACTTGCCTCCCATGTTTTTGGATTGAGTAAAATCGAACTATCTAGTCCGACATTGGTTGATTCTTCTTGAATAAATTTTTTCCACCAAGCATCCTTGATGTTTTTTTTGAGTTCTGCCCCTAGTGGTCCATAGTCCCACGTATTGGCCAACCCTCCATATATTTCACTACCTTGGAAGACAAACCCATAATTCTTTGCGTAGTTTACGAGTTCTTCCATTGTTATTTTGCTCATAATGTTTCCTCCCTGCGAGTATATTTGGACATAATTATGCAGTTTATATTATACCATAGTTTCTCAAAATGTCATCTTACTCCATCGTTTTTTTCGATTTGTTTGATGATTTTTAAGGATTTTGTTTTGTATCCGACAAATTCATCATATAGTAGTTCAATGATTAAGCGTAATTTGTTCTTTGTTTTTTGCGCAACGATTGGCAATGCATCTTTGTTGATATCGATATAATATAGCATATGTAAGAGTTTCGTTTCTTCTGTATTTCCATCAACATCTTGTCCATTGATGTGGTCCATACAAGTGACACCACCACTGCTTGGGTGAAAAAACAACTGATCATTTTTCCCACACACAAGACATTGTTTAAACTGTAATCCATATCCGATAAAATGCAGCAACTTTAATTCAAAAATCATCGAAACAATTGACGGATCTTCCGTTTTCATCAAAAGAAACATACGATCTAAAAAAGACATCATCTTTTGGTGATCATCTTCTTCATGTACAACACCATAAAGTAACTCTAACATATGTGATGCATAAGTATAACTTAAGAGTTCATCTTTGATTGCTTGATAATCATCAAGCAATTCAACATCTTTCACGCTTGGCAACTTTCCACTCGTAAACACGACATCTAGTTTAGTAAGTGGCTGTAATAGATAACGCGTTCTTGATGTCATTTTCTTTGTTTGATAAGCAATCGCGCTTTTGATTCCCTCGGTAGTATAAAAATACACAAGTTTGTGTGCATCTTTATAATCTAGGGTTTTTAAAACAAACGCGTTCATTACTCAACATCTTTCTCGTAACCAAAGTTTTTCAAATGAAAATCTTTGTTACGCCAATCCTTAATGACTTTCACATGCAAATCTAAAAAGACTTTTGTCCCAAGCAAATCAAGAATATCTTTACGTGCTAAGGTACCAATTTGTTTGATCATTGAACCACCTTTACCAATGATGATGCCCTTTTGGCTATCGCGTTCTACGATAATAGATGCGTGAATATTGAGTAAATTGTCGACGTTTTCGTCTGCCTCTATATGATCTACTGTGCACATCACACTGTGAGGGATTTCTTCACGAGTAAGTCGCAATACTTTTTCACGAATGAGTTCTGAAACAATGAATTTTTCTGGATGATCGGTTATTTGATCATCAGGATAATATTTTGGTCCTTCATCTAAGATCAGTTTGATGTCTTCAAGGAGTTTTTCTGTATGATCTCCACGTAAAGCGGAAATACTAAAAATACCATCAAACTGATAAACCGCTTTGTATCGATCAACCAATCCTTTTAAACGCACGACATCTTCAATTAAGTCTGCTTTGTTTAATATTAGGAAGACTGGTACTTTGACATTCTTTAAGGCTTCGAGTAAATACGTATCCGCAATGCTAAAATTTTCAGTACTGTCAACCATCAACATCACCAAATCGACCGCACCGATTGTACGGAGTGCTTCTTTGGTCATGAATTCACCCAATTTATGTTTTGGTTTATGAATTCCTGGTGTATCAATGAAGACAATTTGGGCATCCTCATCAGTAAAAATACCAGAAATATTATTTCTGGTTGTTTGAGGTTTATCACTTGTAATTGTGATTTTCTTTCCGAGTACTTTGTTTAAAAAGGTTGATTTGCCGACATTTGGACGACCAATGATTGTTACAAATCCACTTTTAAACATTATAAATCATTCTCCGTAAAAGCAAACGGTAATAACTCTTTGTTCAAGATTGTTTTGATTTCACCTTTGCTGTTTGCCAAATGAATTTTTGCGTCTTCAGGCATCAATTCACGCATGACTTGACGGCATGCGCCACATGGTGAAATAAAATCTTCTTGTTTTGTGGTGATCAACATTTCTTCAATATCGTCTTTTCGATACCCTTTTGTATAGGCAGTGAAAAGCGCAGTACGTTCTGCACAATTGGTTAATCCAAATGATGCATTTTCGACATTGATTCCTGTAATAACTTCACCGTTTTTCAGTTTGATTGCCGCTGCCACATGAAAATGTGAATAGTTCACGTAGGCATTATCAATCACACTTTTTGCTTGATCATATAATTTGTTCAAATTTATCACCTATCTTAATATATTTGCGTTGATTAGTATTTCTTCTTGTAAAGCAAACATTTCCGTTTCTTCATCTTTTGTTAGATGATCATATCCTAATGTATGTAATAGCCCATGAATCGTTAAAAATGCTAGTTCACGTTCAAAGGAATGTCCATACTCTTTACTTTGTTCATGTACTTTATCAATTGAGATAAATATGTCTCCTAAATTACGTAACGTCCCATCAGGAAACGTTAAGACATCAGTTGGCGCATTTTTCTCACGGTATGATTGATTTAAGTTTTGTATAATATCATTGTTAACAAGGATAATATTGATCGAATAATCGCTTAAATTTAATTGCTTGCTCGCAACACTCAGTACTTTTTGGATAACGTCTTCACTTACGTGCTCTTCAAGTTGATTAATAATGTTTACGTTCATATTCTTCATATCGTTCAATCACTTCTTGTACCAAAGGATGGCGAATGACATCAACTTTTTCAAAACGAATGACATCAATTCCACGTACACCTTCTAGCAACGTCGTTGCATGAACGAGTCCACTTTCACTTTTGTTTGGTAAATCAATTTGGGTGATATCCCCAGTCACCACCATTTTAGAGTTGAAGCCTAATCTCGTTAAAAACAGCTTCATTTGATTGATGGTCGTGTTTTGTGCTTCATCTAATATCACGTAAGCAGCTTCCAAAGTACGTCCTCTCATATAGGCAAGAGGTGCGATTTCAATCGTTCCTTTTTCAATCAGTTCTTCTGTTTGTTTGACACCGAGTACTTCGTATAATGCGTCATATAATGGGCGTAAGTATGGATCAACTTTCTCTTTTAAGTCCCCTGGTAAAAACCCAAGTTTCTCGCCTGCTTCGACCGCTGGTCTTGTCAAAATAATTTTTTGTACGTTGTTGTCTTTTAAATGCGCCAGCGCATTCATCACCGCAACGTATGTTTTCCCAGTTCCAGCAGGACCAATACCAAACACCAAATCGTGTTGGTTGATCGCTTTTATATAATGTTTTTGATGTAATGTTTTAGCATAAATAGGTTTTCCGTGTAATGTTTTTGTTATGAAGACTTTGTCTAAATAAATATCGACAATCTCTTCAATTGGTTTGCTTTCAGCAAGTTTCGCAATATAAATCATATCGCGTTCTTTTAACACCATATTCGACCCAGCGACTTTAATCAATACTGTAAATACCTTTTCCAAATGCGCTATCAAATTCTTATCAAACGTATCGACAAAAATTTCTTGCCCTTTACTTAAAATCTGAATATCATAAAGCGTATTTAAAATTTTGATATTCTTATCATTTGTTCCAACAACTAAGCGAAATATCTCTAAGTCATGAAAGGCCACATTGAGTTTTGTAATATCGACCAAATTATCAATCTCCTAACTGCTTATATCTATTTACATTATAGCATATCTCTAGAAAAAGAGGAAAAAAAGAACGGTATAAATATACCGTCTTAAATTATTTTCTACCTTTATTGTTTTTTTGTCTCATTTTCTTCGCAACACTAGGTTTTACATAATGTTCTTTTTTACGAGCTTGAGCAAGGGTACCTGATCTAGAAACGTCGCGTTTAAATCTCTTTAACGCGTCTTCTAATGATTCGTTTTCTTTTACAACTGTCTTAGCCATGAGGTTCACCCTCCTTTCACTCTATCATTAACCTTTACTATAATATCAAATATGATTTTAAAAGTAAAGAAAATTAACACATATCGTACATCTTTTTTTAAAAACTACCACATTTCCCTTAAATATGGTAAAATATACCTGATTTAGAAGGGATGTGGACTGATGGATCAAGTTTTTGTCATCATACAAGATAATCTCCTAATCAGCATCATTATTGGGCTGATTATTGTCTTTATTATTTATCGCATATTCAAAAATTTACATTTTTATATGAGCAGTGCAAGATATGCGAAAAAAGCCAAACGTTTACGCAAGAAAAAATACAATGGAATCTTACTAGTTGAAAAGATCAGGAAACGTCGGAAAAAGAACACCAACAATTTTAAAAAATTAAAACGTAAGGGTAAAAAACTCACGAAGAAATATCTTGATTATAAAGCTGAAGAACTTCCGATTATTGCCAAATATGCAGATTCAAAAATGCTAAAATCTTCGCGCAGACAATTACTCATTGTCGTTTATGAAGATCGAAAAACAAAAAAGAAATACAAGCTCAAACACGGATCAAAACAATTCATCAACATCATTGATACCTATGATTGTTTGGATGAATTTATCGAATTTTTACACAAACTACCGGATACAATGATCAATGATGAAGATTTGGATTTCTTCGTTGAGAAACATGGTGTCACCATTGGATATGTATTGAAGTAACAAGTTGCCATTTGGCAACTTGTTTTTAATTCACTACTTCTCCAAAGGTATCTTGGTATTTTGGTGATACAATTTTGACTTGTTTGATTTGATTGTCAAGGGTTTCATCTGCCTTGACTTTTATTTTAATATAATTGCTGGCATGTCCAACACTAAATCCATCTTTCGTTGTCTCAAATAAGACGTCTTGTAGTTGATTTTGTTGGGATTTGATGTAGTCTTCTGCTAGTTCTTCGTTGAGTGTGAGTAGTTCATTTACACGAATAGATTTGATTGTCCCATGTACTTGCGGTTTCATCATCGCTGCTTTTGTTCCACTTCTTCTTGAATAGGGAAAGACATGCAACTCACTAAAACGAATTTCTTTGATTGTTTCTTTGATTTCTTCAAAGTGTTCATCTGTTTCACCAGGGAATCCAACAATCACATCTGTGGTGATGGCGATGCCTGGAATTTTGTTTCTAATATCTTTGATTTTTTCTTTGTATTCATCTAAGGTATAATGACGATTCATTAACGTTAAGATTTCACCTGACCCACTTTGTAAAGGGATATGTAAATGCTTGGCAAATACATCATTATCTTTCAATAATGCAATGATATCTTCAGTCAATTCATTCATTTCAATTGATGAGATACGCAATCTTTTTAACCCATCTAGTTCACTTAAGTCTTTCAATAAATCATAAAACGAATATCCATTTAAATCTTGTCCATATCCACCAGTATGAATACCAGTTAAGACAAGTTCATGATAATTGTTTTCAATCAATTTTTTTGCTTCTTCAATCACTGAAGAAGGTTTTCTACTACGAACTCTTCCTCTTGCGAAGGGAATAATACAATATGTACAAAAATGATTACAACCATCTTGAATCTTTAAAAACGCACGCGTGTTCTCATGAAAATGGGTCACCTGAATTTCATCAAACACTGTATATCTTGACATATCAGTAATCTGTTTGATTTGTGTACGATGTCGAAGATGATCTTCAACCAAATCAAGCAATTGTTCTCGATGACTTGTTCCAATCACGATATCAACACCATCAATTGCCGCCACTGTATCCGCATCCATTTGTGAATAACATCCCATCACCGCAATGACTGCTTCTGGGTTTTGTTTGATGAGTTTACGAATTGCTTTACGACTTTTTGCGTCACCACTATTGGTGACGGTGCATGTATTGATGATATATATATCACTATACTCACTATGTTGTACTTGTTCATATCCATGCGAAACAAAGAGTTCCGCAATGGCTTCACTTTCATAGGTGTTTACTTTACACCCTAGTGTATGAAACGCTACCTTCATGATAACTCACCAAGCTCATAAACAAAACTTAAGACACTTAAAAAATAACTTGAGGCAGTTTCACTACGTAAAATACGTTTCCCTAAACCAATCAAATAGACATTCTTTTGTTTTAGAAGACGCTCTATCTCCTTAGGATGAAATCCACCTTCAGGACCAACAATCAATAAGATGTTTTGAAAGAATTGTTCCTCAATGACTGTTTTGAATGATTTACTTAGTTGTTCTTGTTCATACGCAATAAAAACAGCATCATACTTCGTAACATCGAGCGTACTAAGATCTTCTATTTGATGAACTGTCGGTACAATATTTCTTCTTGACTGTTCACTTGCTTCTTGAACGATTTTTTGCCATCGTTCCAATTTTTTACTTGCTTTTTTTTGATCAACATCTACAATACTATATTTTGTATTGATGGGAATCAAATGATGGACACCTAGTTCAGTTGCTTTTTGTAACATATATTCAAATCGTTCACGACGAATCAATGCTTGCGCGATACTAACCGTGCAAGGCAACTCTACGTTCGGTAATTCACTTCGTAAAGAGACGACAATCTCTTGATCGATTGATTGAAATGTTCCTTCATAACAATGACCACTCATATCACAAACAGATACTTCATCGCCAACGCGAAAACGCATCACATTTTTGATGTGATGATGATCACTTTCTTTTAATATTGCTTGTTTGTTTTCAAACTTATCTGTAAAATATCGCTGCATAAAAATCACCAACTAGATTATATCATACTTTATTTTCGTTCTCTAGTATTAAGAAAAAATGTTGGCATCGCCAACATTATTTTCCTAAGATACTTGCTTTAAATTTATCCCAAATCGTTGAATTCTTTGTTAAATCTGTTTTCGCTAGTTGTTCAAATAGTTTCGTTTGTTGTTTGTCTATTTTACTAGGTGTTACAACTTTGATGACGACATGTTCGTCCCCTTTGTTTTTGGTGCGAACATTTGGTGCCCCTTTTGAACGTAAGCGGAAGGTTGTTCCACTTTGTGTTCCACTAGGTACTTTTAGTTTGACATCGCCATAAGGAGTAGGTACTTGAATACTATCTCCTAATGCTGCTTGGCTGAATGTAATCGGTACTTCAATGACAATGTCATCGCCATGACGTTCAAATAAATCATGTCTTTTTACTTCAAATAAAATGTATAAGTCCCCTGGAGGTCCACCTTGATATCCTTTGTTTCCATAACCTTCTAAACGTATTTGTTGTCCTGTATCAATTCCTTCTGGAATAGTGACTTCAATATCTTTGTTTTTACTTTCGATACCTTCACCATTACAAGTAGGACATTTTTTTGTGATTTCTTTTCCTGTCCCATGACATTTCGGACAAGTCGTTTGTGTTCTAGTGCGTCCAAACAACGATTGTTGTTCCACTGTTACACGTCCACTACCGTGGCATTGCGAACAACTTTTGATGTCATTTTTCGAATATGCTCCACTACCATGACAAGTATGACATTCTTCATGGACTGTGACACGGACTTTCTTTTTCCCACCAAAAATCGATTCCTTAAAGGTAATCGGCATTTTCTTTTGAATATCTTGTCCTTTTCTTGGACGGTTGGCTTGACTTCTTCCGCCACCACCAGCACCACCAAAGAAACTAGAAAAGATATCATTGATATCAAAATCAAATCCACCAGTGTTTCCACCAAATCCACCGAATCCACCTTGCCCATTCGCTGCTTCGTGCCCAAAACGGTCATATTGTGAACGTTTTTGAGAATCACTTAGCACATCATAAGCTTCTTGTACTTCTTTGAATTTTGTTTCAGCGTCTTTTTCGGTTGAAACATCTGGATGATATTTTTTGGCTAGTTGTCTATATGCTTTCTTAATCTCTGCTTGTTCAGCGTTTTTGTTAACGCCTAAGACTTCGTAGTAATCTCGTTTACTCATATTAACACCTCACTAAAGTGATATGAAGCAGAATTTCTGCTTCATATCTTCATTACACACTTAGTCTACTTCTTCGTAATCAGCATCGACAACATTGTCGTCATCGTTAGATTCTTCAGATTCTCCATTGCTTGATGCATCATTTTGTTGTTGTGCTTCTTGCGCTTTTGCGTAAGCTTTTTGGGCAAGTTCTTGCGCAATTTCAGTCAATGCATCTTTTTTCGCAGTGATGTCTTCTAAGTCATCACCTTTTAAGGCTTCTTCTACATCTTTGATAGCAGCTTCTGCTTTTTCTTTTTCAGCTTCATCAATGTTTTCACCTAAATCTTTGATTGCTTTTTTGGTTTGGAAGACAAGTTGATCCGCTTCATTGCGTGTTTCAACAGCTTCTTTCATTTTTTTATCTTCTTCTGCATGTTCTTCAGCATCTTTGACCATGCGTTCAATATCTTCTTCAGTTAAACCAGTATCATTTTTGATCGTAATAGATTGTTTTTTACCAGTACCTAAGTCTTTTGCGGTGACATTAACAATACCATTCGCATCAATATCAAATGATACTTCAATTTGTGGTACACCACGTGGTGCTGGTGGTATATCTGTCAATTGGAAACGTCCTAAGGTTTTATTTTGGTTTGCCATTGGTCGTTCACCTTGTAAAACATGTAAGTCTACTGCAGGTTGATTATCAGCAGCTGTACTAAATACTTGTGATTTGCTTGTAGGAATGGTTGTATTACGTTCGATCAATTTTGTAAATACTCCTCCAAGTGTTTCAATACCAAGTGATAGTGGTGTTACATCAAGCAACAATACATCTTTGACGTCTCCACTTAAGACACCTGCTTGAATTGCCGCACCCATTGCGACTACTTCATCAGGGTTTACACCTTTGTTTGGTTCTTTTGATAATTCTGCTTTGATTGCTTCTTGTACGGCAGGAATACGTGTTGATCCTCCAACAAGCAATACTTGGTGAATATCATTTTTTGTCATTCCAGCATCTTTTAATGCACGGCGTACTGGACCCATTGTTTTTTCGACCAAATCATGTGTTAATTCGTTAAATTTCGCTCTCGATAGTGTTTGTTCTAAATGGACAGGTCCACTTGCTCCAACACTAATGAATGGCAATGAGATTTGTGTAGAAGTGATTCCACTTAAATCTTTTTTCGCTTTTTCAGCAGCGTCTTTTAGACGTTGCATTGCCATTTTATCTTTTGATAAATCCACGCTTGTTTCACGTTTGAATTCAGAAATTAAGTAGTCCATGATTTTATGATCGAAGTCATCTCCACCAAGACGGTTGTCTCCAGCAGTCGATACAACTTCAAATGTTCCATCTGCAAGGTCTAAGATTGATACGTCAAATGTTCCTCCACCTAAGTCAAATACTAAGATTGTTTGTGCTTGATCCGTTTTATCAATACCATAAGCAAGCGCAGCCGCTGTTGGTTCATTGATGATACGTTTGACTTCTAATCCAGCAATTTTACCAGCGTCTTTTGTTGCTTGACGTTCTGCATCATTAAAGTATGCTGGAACAGTAATAACTGCTTCTGTTACTTTTTCTCCTAAGTAATCTTCTGCAGTTTTCTTTAAATTTTGTAAAATCATTGCTGAGATTTCTTGTGGTGTATACTCTTTGTTGTTCATTTTTTCTTTATGCGCTGTTCCCATATGTCTTTTGATTGAAGAAACAGTGTTTGGATTGGTGATGACTTGTCGTTTTGCGACTTCACCAACTTGGATTTCGTTTTCTTTAAACGCAACAACACTAGGTGTAGTACGCGCTCCTTCTGCGTTTGCGATGACTTTGGCTTCTTTACCTTCCATAACCGCGACGCATGAGTTTGTGGTTCCTAAATCAATTCCGATGATTTTTCCCATAATTTATCTTCTCCTTTTTTTATTCGCTAATTTTTACAATCGCAGGTCTGATGAGTCTATCTTTATACATATACCCTTTTTGTAAGACCTGCAGAACGATGTTTGATTCTTTGTCTTCGACTTTTTCAGTCGCAATAGCTTGATGATAATTTGGATCAAATTCTTCATCTAATGCATCGATTTCACTGACACCAGCTTCTTCTAATGCTTTAGCAAATTCTTTTTTGATCATTGTAAATCCTTGTAAGAAATTCTTTTCCTTGTCATCTTTTGGCTCTACTTGTAAGGCGAGCTCAAAATGATCCATTGGTGTAATCAACTCTTTGACGACGTTTAGTGCGGCGTATTTACGTTCTAAAATACGTTCTTTTTCTAAACGTTTGCGGGTATTTTCTAAATCCGCATGTTCACGTAAGAGTTTTGTTTTTAAGTCTTGAATTTCTTCTTTTAGATCGGCAATGACATCTTCAAGCGTTGGTTCTTTTAATTCTTCGTGTTCTTCTAAGATGTCTTCTGCTTGTTCAACAGTTTCTTTTGTTTCTTCCTCATGTACTTCTTCTGTTTTCTTCTTTTTTGACATAGTATTACTCCTTATATAGTTTCGACATATGCGCAGCCAAATATTTGATGAGTGGGATGACTTTTTGATATTCCATCCTTGTAGGGCCAACGATGGCAATCGTTCCTGATGACTCATCACTGAGTTCATAAGGGACCGTAATCACGGTGCAATCTTGCATCGCTTTGACGGTGTTTTCTTTTCCGATGCGAACAGTTAATCCTTGTCTTTCGGTATTTTCAACAAGTTTGAAAATATCGTTTTTTTCAAAGAACGTTAACAGTTCACGAACACGATTGATATCGTTAAATTCTGGCTGATTTAGAATGTTTGATTGTCCTGTCACATACAGTTCACTTTTCGTGAATTTTGTGAAGGCATCAAGAAATGCTTCAATGATTGTTTTGTTGTAAATCAATAGTTCTTTGATTTGACGATGATTGATTTCGTAATGTAACTTCTCACTTACTTTGGCAATCGGACAATCATATAAAATGTCATTGAATATTTCAATCACACGTTTCATTTCTTCAATGTCAATGGTTTCAGGCAATGCAAGGTTTTTACTTTCCACATGACCTTGATTGGTGATGACTAGTAAGACAACTTGATTTTGATGAAGTGGAATCAGTTCGATTTTTTTGACTCTTGAACCGTATGCTCCACTACCAAGCGCAATGGTTGTGTAGTTGGTTAGTTGTGATAGTAAATTCATTGCTTGTTTGATTGCGTCATCTCTTTTGATGTCTTGATTACTAAAGAGTTCATCAATCACATTGTAACTTGCATTGAAGTTCTCATTATCAGAAAGAATTTGTTCGATATAATAATGATACCCACTATCACTAGGAATACGTCCACTAGATGTGTGGGTTTTTTCTAAGAAACCAAGCTCTTCTAAATCTGCCATCTCGTTACGGATGGTCGCAGGTGAAAATTCCAGCATTTTGGATAAGGTTCTCGATCCTACAGGTTCAGCTGATTTGATGTATTCTTCCACAATCAGTTTTAAGACTTGTTCTTGTCTTGATGTTAACATCTTTCCACCTCCGTTAGCACTCTATTATTCAGTTTGCTAATAGTATTATAACTTACTCTTTTAGCACTGTCAAGTCTTGAGTGCTAAAAAGTATAAAAAGTTTCAACTGTGCCTTATTTCATTATTTAATCATCTATTTTCTTTGTTGTTTATGATATAATAAAAAAAGATAGAAAGTAGGGATTCTGATGAAGTATGTAAGTCAATTTTTAAGCAAAATAAAGACAACAGTTAAAGACATTAGACAAATGAAAAAAGTGCGTGAATTGTTCTTATATCCAAAAGAACAAACAATCACAACCATCAGTTTTTTCTTAGTGATGCTTTGGATGCTTTCACCAATTTATCGTTTTCTCAACAGTGTGACCTTACAGTTTCATGATCCATCCTTTTATTTTGTCAATGATTCAATGCTCGCAAGAGACTTAACCCACTATCTACAACAAATTGGTTATTTCGGATTGTTTATCGGTTTATTCACAATTTCTAGAAGCATCATTTATGCCAAGGACAGTCAAGAAACATTCAAACAGTATGTAAAAAAACATATCATCCCTATTTTGTTAGTGATTTTTTTGATACTCAGTTTCTTTTCAGCATTGTTTAGTACAAATCAATCGATCTCATTTTATGGGAATCCATATCGTAAGGAAGGATTCATTACCTATTTGGCATATACAGGACTATTCATTAGCGCGTATCAACTACATAAGAAACAAACCATCAAATGTTTACTTTATCCAGTAGTATTTAGTGCGTTCTTATTAAGTATCTTCTCAATTATAGATATTACAGCTATCAACAATCTATTTACCCTAACAAAACAAACATCGATCTTTCATAATGCGAATCATTATGCTTATTTCTTAAACATCATGATGATGAGCACGATGGCGCTTATTCTCATCGATCAAAAACGCGTTATCTATATCAAAATACTGTATTTCATTGTACTAGCTACTCTCACTTATACGTTGGTCGATAATGGATCCTTTGGGTCATACATCGGCGCAACATTTGGTCTGTTGTTTTTAACCATATTCTTACTGCTTTATCACCCAAAAGAGAAACTAGTCTTACTATTCATCATTATCACCTATCTATCTTCATCATTACTCGCAAGTTATGATACAAACTTCTTAAGCAATGAATTAACGAAGATTGTTGATAACACTGGTGACATCATTGAAGGCAATGATGAAGCACCAAGTGCAGGTAGTGGTCGTTGGACTTTATGGACCAACGCAGTCACATTTGCCTTTGAGAAGCCAATGTTCGGCTATGGTGTTGATAACTTAGGAGAACGTTATTTGTTAGCGGGTAATACGAGTGACCGTCCACACAATGAGTATTTACAGATTGCCGCAAGCATTGGACTACCTGGCTTGATTACTTATCTTAGTGTTCTTGCCATCCATTTTTTAACGCTATTAAAGAGAAAAGCACAAATGATGCCAATCCACATCGCCTTATATAGTATCGTATTTGCTTATTTGGTTGGTGCCTTCTTTGGCAACTCTATGTATTATACAACGCCTTACTATGTCATTATTTTGGCTTTATCAATTTCCTTAAATCATAAAAAAACTAGTGAATAAATTTCACTAGTTTTTTAAGATAGAACTTTCTTTAAAAACGGATTATCGTATTTCTCATTTAGAATAGTTGTGAAATGTCCATGACCTGGATATACAACCGTATTATCTTTCGTTTCTTTGATGATTCTTTTCAAACTTTGTTCAAGTTCATAATAATCACTCGTTGGTAAATCCGTGCGACCTACTGTGCCTTTAAATAATGTATCACCCGCAAAGATATACTTCTTATAAAGATAACATACACCACCTCTAGTATGTCCTGGTGTATGAATTGTTCGTATTTTAAATGTTCCTAAGT
>ENA-OSAI01000079-OSAI01000079.1-marine-sediment-metagenome-genome-assembly--contig:-NODE-79-length-63371-cov-11.682118_pt1 | contig 63371 bp, 65 predicted proteins | sample MGYA00237871_ERZ529316 | MGnify/ENA primary metagenome ERZ529316 (study PRJEB26369, sample SAMN03142814) | marine sediment metagenome | biome: marine; feature: borehole; material: sediment...
TTTAACTGAAAAGAAAATTAACCAGTTTTTAAACAATTTTATTCAATCTCTTCCCGCTTTTATCAAAAACAGATTAGAATTTTCTATGTGCGAAAGTTGAGTTAATAATTAACATTTATGGAAATGCCGAAGGCTTTTTCCGCCACCTCCAAAATCAAGAAAAAGGTAATTACGGGTAACAGGAATATACCCGATCGTGTAGTCAGTCTTTTTGATACTGAAGCAAGGCCCATCAAGAAAGGCAAGTTAAGGACATCCACAGAGTTTGGTTATAAGCTTTTTCTTCAGGAAACAGAAGAACGGGTAATAACAGGTTATGAACTACACTTGGTTTGATGCTTTCGCGAAAACTGGGGTATGCTGATATTTGGGATTCGAAAGTTACTAATAGAGAAAGATTGTTCCTGCCGGCAGTGAGCGGGGTAGGCTGGCTGATATCCTATATTGTATTCAGGAAGAAATGGCAAAAAATTGTATTCGGGATTGCAGCTGTTTTTTCTGCCCTTGTATCTTCATTTGGGTATCTCCTTTCGGTAATGTACCTTGTTGGCGTAGATTCAGTTAATGAAATACCAATGGCTTTGTTGACTGAAATAATTATTCTTAATGGCAGCCTTTCAATTTTAGCGGCATATTATTTTAGAAAATCTGGATTTTTAGCAGCTGTGGGAATACATTTTTGGGCAGATATAGTATGACACGTCTGCGCTCTTGAAATCCATAATTAAAGCATCGAGTTCATTGTAAACCTCTGAAAGCTTATCCAGACCTTTAAAGTTGAACATTTAAGAGAAATAGCTCAAACGATTGAAAATGTATTTTTCAAACAAAAAGTAAGTCGTTAGCAACTCGTTAGCAGAATCGGATAAAAAAACAACTGGTATTAATTACCAGCACCTTAATCATTGATATATCTACATTTAATGGCAGGGGAGACAGGACTTGAACCCGCAACCTACGGTTTTGGAGACCGTTGCTCTACCAAGTTGAGCTACTCCCCTGCAAAGACAATAATAGTATAACTCAAAACAAGTTAAATGTCAATATTATTATTGTAAAAGTCAATCAAAAAGTGTACCAGTAGGGTAATGAAAAAGTGTACCACCCTTGTTGTAAAAGCAGACATTTTTATTTCCAGTAGTAGGGGATAGGGGAACCCTTCCATCCCCCGGGGGATGGAAGGGCGAACAAAAGTTCGTTGACCATCTACCCAAGAAAGAGCAGAGCAGGGTATCCATGAACTTGATAAAGCTTGGCGGGAACGAGATGTTCAGCTTGCTCAGAAAAACTGGAGAATCTGGTCCAAAGTCTTGAAAAAAACCATCCTGGTGCTGCAACGAGTTTACGAGAAGGTTTAATTGAGACTCTGACTATTAATCGGATGGGGATTCCCGACGTGCTGCAGACAAGCCTGAAATCTACCAACATTATTGAGTCTGCGTTCGATATAACTCGTAATGTAGTGCGGAACATCAAGAGATGGATGAATGGAGAGCAGGTTTTACGTTGGAGTGCAACAGGTCTTCTGGAAGCTGAAAAGAGGTTTCGCCGCATCAAAGGTTACCGGGAGTTGCCGCTGCTCAGGACAGCACTACAGCAGAAGCTAAACATCGAAACAAATCGAAACAAACAAGAAAGAGGTTGTATGAGCGTGAATAACGCTGAAAAACTGCGTCGAAAAACTGCGTGTAAAAAATTCGTGTAAAAAATTATTGTTTGTTTACATAAGATATATTATCGGACGTAAAATAAGAATACCAATCAGCTGGAATACCAAAAGCTTTCCACTACGTCCAAATATCCCCTGGCTTTCCCAAGGCATAATTTCTCGAGATATGCATTTGTAAGGGTCTTGTTGAGTATTTGGCTATTGGATATTCTCCAGTAGCCTTTTCTCGTGTTGGCGTATTTCCATGCTTCATTATCTTTCATCCTTAGTTTAACTAAATTGTCGTGCTTGGTCTTGATTTTCTTCCATTGCTTCCAAAAGCACATCCGGATTCTCCGCCTTACCTGTTAGTGTCAATCAAAATTTCCCAAAAAAGGGAAGGAAAATTCCCCACCTTGAAAGGATAAAAAATAATTAAGATCAATCTTTTTTGTTGATGTTTGCAATCACAGTGATGCACAAACCTATCAAGTATAGCACTAGCCAGCATAGGATCATAAAAGATTCTTCCCCATTCTCAAACACCTTGTTGGATGTGATGATTATAAATCCGTTTTTATACCTTTTAGATATAACTTCATAAAAATTATCAACACTGTTCTGATTCAGTTTTTTAAGGCCAAGTTCATCCAGTATGAGAAGCTCCGGAGTTGTATAGTGTTTTAGTTTTTACGGGAAAAAGTTGTCGGCTCTTGATCGGAAGTTCATCCATCTCAGGCGTATCTGTCAGACCTCCCCGGGTAAGGACGGCAGCCTTCATCCCATATACCTGCCGCATCTACTGTATGGGGTTCGGGCAGTGTTGGACTTCGTTTTGTTGTGGAAACTCGTCCACTCCAAGTCAGTCTTCATATGTGGTTCGTGTTCCTCGGGCCGGGCCTTTGCTTCCGGCTTCCTTCAGATTCCACGTCGCCGTGGACACCCTTGCCTTCGGCTAATGGTTCCCACTGCCAAGCCCATAGCGGACTTTCACCGCCAAGCTACCGCCCATGCCGGGCGCACCAAATTAAGCACACCCCAGTGAGGTGTGCTTGATTTAGTTTAAGTTGAAGACCTCATACCATGCATATCTTCATACATTTCACTTACCATATAATGGATTTCTCTAACCATTCTATACATTTCATACTGCATATACGGCATCATCCACATGCCGGGCATCATTCCTGGCATCATCCCCGGCATCATACCGGGCATCATACCGGGCATTTCAGCGAAACGGCTTTCACCATATCTTTTTTCCAATTTCAGACCTCCCTTCACGCATAAAAAAATGATTATAAGCAGAAGTTCTTTAAAGGATTGGTAGATTTAGTATCATGTCAGTTTCAATTGCTTTAAATGTGCTGTCTTTAATTTCCTCTACAGAAGTAAAAGTATTTGGAGAATAGGTTTGATCTGCCTGAACCAGGTAGACCTTTCTGAATGAAGTGTAGTTGCCACAAAAAGGTATGGAATCAAAGATGTGGTACTGGTATGGAAGTAAAATAGGAATTCCTTCTACATCAAAACCTCTAATAAATATGAAGACATTATTGACACAATTTAATTCCGAGGGATTCAAGTCAACTTCTCCCAGGTCAAGGAAATGGATCAGCTGACCCTGGTACCATCCGGGTAACAGCCACTGCTTAAAGGGGTTGTTGTATATCAAAGGCTCATAAAATTTATCTTTAAAGCTATACATTTCGGTTTCTTCCCTCTATTTTTCAGGAAATTTCCATACCAGGGGTTTTGAATATGAGGGCTTTTTAGAATTTGAAATGTTTTTCTTTTGAGGGCTTAAGGGTTTAGAGTTGCCTTTGGGGAAATCTTCCACTGGTTTATTATGGGTGTTATTACCTGTATCCTCAATGTTTTTATCTTCTCTGTTTTTTTTCTTTATTTTGGGTTTTATTCTTTTCCTCCATCTATAAGGCCACCTGCTGTAGTAGCTGTTTAGCATATCCCACATTTAAATCACTCTCCTTAACCTGAGGTTAATATATATTATGAGGATTGATTAAAAATTGTGTTAATGGCTCGATGGTTGAAAACCCATGTAAAAAAAGGCAAGTGGGGTTAATTGAAAGGAAGGCTTACAGCCCTTAGAGGGCTGTTTTTTTTATTGATTTTTTACGACTATCACGTCAATTCAGCATTGAATCTTAAAAAATCAAACTGCATACTTGAGAGACCGGCCCTAATATACAAAAAGTTGCTGATTGAAGGTGTAGCCATATATTTTTTAAAAAATTTGATTAGTTTTGCAGGATTTTTTAGTTTTTTATAGAATAGTCTAAAAAAACAAATATTGTATACAAATACAAACACAATTCAAAACAAAACATGATACGAGCATTAAGTCAACTCAGTACAGGCCAATGCAGAGGTGAAGCATGAGAAATGCTCAAAATCCTTTATCTTTCACGATTTTATGCGGGAAATACCGTGAAAAGTTTTCGCTTTACTATTCCTGCAAGCCTTGATAGTTATACGTTTCAAAATTCACGCTTCACTTCTGAGGCGATGGTTTTGGTATAGCTACAAGCGTTTAACAACCGGTTAAAAAGTTCCACACGGCATTTGCGCCAGTATAAGCAGCAACAATTTGTGAATGGAGGTGTACACATGTGGCTAAATTACCCAAAATAGGCAGTGATTTATCGCTGTCCGAACGAGCTTATCGTGTAATAAAGGATTCCATACTGAACAACAGGCTAAAGCCGAGAGAGATTTTGTCTGAAGAAATGCTGGCAAAACAGCTGGGTATCAGTCGAACTCCTGTAAGGGAGGCTTTAAAAAAACTGGCTTTTGAGCGTCTTGTAATGTTGAATCCCGGTAAAAATGCCGTTGTTGCAGATATATCTGAAGAGGACATGAGGAATGTTTTTACTATAAGAGTTGCTCTGGAACCTGTTGCCGCAAGACTTGCCGCCGAAAACATAACCGGGAAACAAATCAATAAGCTTGAGGAAATGTTAAGAGGCCAGGAGGAAGCCCTGGAAAGTGAAGATTATGAACTTTATCTGCAAAAGGATTATGAATTTCATACCTCTATGGCCAGGTACACCAATAATGAACAGCTTTATGATATTATAGTCAGCATAAGCACTCAGGTTCAGCGTTTCTTGATTTTATCCCAGACCCTTCAAAAAAGTTCACCTGATGCTCTCAAAGAACATAAAGAAGTTTTGATGGCCATAAAAAATCGCAACCCCGCGGAAGCAGAAGAGATGATGAGGAGGCATGTTAACAATGTAACAACGCGAATATTGGGTTGAGATTAAATTTTTCTGTTTTTTTACATCAGCATTGTATACAAATACAAATTCAACACAGAAATATATAAATACAAAGGGGGTGTGGATTTCAAAAAAACAGGGAAACTAAAGCGAATGTAAGCTCTAAAAAACTAATAAGGGGGAAAGAACATGATGAAAAGTATTGCCAAAATTCTTATTGTTATGATGCTGGTATCAGTATTTCTGGTAGGCTGTGGTGGAGGCCAACAGCAGCAACCTGCTGGAGATTCTGGTAATGGTGAAAAGGAAGCCAAGGAAACATACACCATCAAGCTGGCGTATGTGGTTCCTGAAACACAATCAACCCACATTGCTGCCAGAGATGTGTTCAAAAAATATGTAGAAGAAAAGTCCAATGGAAGGATAAAAGTAGAGCTTTATCCCAATGGTCAGCTGGGTGGAGACCGGCAGGCTATAGAAGCCGTTCAGCTGGGGACAATTCAGATGACAATACCTGCAGCAGCTGTTTTATCTGGTTTTGAACCTAAATTCCAGGTGTTTGATCTACCGTACTTGTTTAAGTCAAAAGAAGTTGCGTACAAAGCTCTGGATGGAGAATTGGGTCAAAGGTTAAATGAACTGCTTCTTAAAACGGGTTTGAGGAATCTGGCCTATGGTGAGAATGGTTTCAGGCACATCACAAACAACAGGGGACCTATTGAAACACCCAATGACTTAAAGGGTCTAAAAATTAGAACCATGGAAAACCCGGTCCATATGGCTACCTTTAAAGCTCTTGGTGCAAATCCAACACCCATGTCCTTTGGAGAATTGTACACAGCATTGCAGCAGGGAACCGTTGATGCTCAGGAAAACCCAATCCCACTGGTATACACAGCTAAGTTCTATGAGGTGCAGGATTATTACACCCTGGATGGACACGTGTATGCAGCTACAGTAGTTTTGATAAATGATGACTTCTATAAGAGCCTGCCTGAAGAGCTGCAGAAGATTGTTAAGGAAGGTGCAGAAAAATTCAGAGATGAGCAGAGAAAAATAAACACCCAGCAGGAAGAAGAGATGCTGAAACTTCTTAAAAAAGAAGGAATGAAAATCAATGAATTGACACCTGAACAAAAACAGAAGTTTATCGAGGCAACTCTACCTGTGTATGATCAGTTCAAGGATAAGTTGGGGGAAGATTTAATAGAGCTTGCAAAACAGGCAAATCAATAAAGGAATAAAAACAGGATGTCTTTCGGCCCGCATGGGCCGAAAGACATGCCTATTTAATATGTGGAAGGGGGATATGATTGCTTAGAAAATTATGGAATCATTTTGAGGAATATCTTCTTGTATACAGTCTGGTATTTACCGTGTTTTTGATTTTTTTTCAAATTATAATGAGGTACGTTTTTCACAGTTCCCTCTCGTGGAGTGAAGAACTTGCCCGGTATGTGTTTTTATGGCAGATTTGGCTTGGAGCAAGCTATGCGGTAAAACAGCAGCGGCATTTGCGGATAGAAGCTTTTAAGAACATGCTGCCGAAAAAGGCACAGAAATATGCTGAAATGGCTACTCTGCTGATCTGGTTTGGTTTCAGTATATTCCTTGCGTATAAGGGGTCGGAGTTGGTATTGATACTTGTAAAAAGAGGCCAGGTTTCTCCAGCCATGAGAATACCCATGGCATATGCCTATGCTTCGGTTCCTGTTGGTTGTAGCTTAATGGCGATCCGCCTTATCGAACGAATGGTTGAATACACGAAGCTGTTGCGAAACAGGGGGGTATCTTAATTGAATGTGATTATTCTGTTTGGGATGTTGATAATATTACTTTCATTGAGTGTTCCGATAGGAATAGCCCTAGGCCTGGCTACGGTTGTTACAATGATGCTTACCAGCGACATACCTCTTATCATGATAAGTCAGAACGCCTTTGCAGCTCTGGATTCGTTCCCTTTAATGGCGATACCCTTTTTTATGCTGGCAGGGGCACTTATGGGTTATGGAGGAATCTCAAAAAGGCTGCTTGCTCTCGCAGACAGTATGGTCGGGTTTATAACAGGTGGCCTTGCAATGGTTACTACAATGGCGTGTATGTTTTTTGCAGCCATCTCCGGTTCGGGTCCTGCTACTGTTTCGGCCATAGGTTCTTTTATGATTCCCTCGATGAAAGAAAGGGATTATGCTGAGGGGTTTGCAGCAGCCATTACAGCAGCTGCAGGTTCGATAGGTGTAATCATTCCTCCCAGCATTCCCTTTGTGATTTACGGTGTTGTATCTGGCGCCTCGGTGGGGGAAATGTTTTTAGCAGGGATTATACCCGGAATCATTATAGGGTTGGCTCTAATGTTAGTATCTTACGTTATTTCCAGAAAAAAAGGATATGTAGGAGGAGACGAGAAACCCTCAGCTAAAAGGTTTTTTATGGCGTTGAAGGATTCAATATGGGCTTTGCTGGTTCCCGGAATAATTCTGGGCGGCATATATGGAGGTATCTTTACTCCAACTGAAGCGGCAGTGGTTGCGGTGGTATATGCGTTGATTATTGGCAAGTTTGTGTATAAGGAACTGGATTTTAAAAAAATGTATGCTTCTTTTAAAGAAGCTGCCTTGATTAACGGAGCAACTACCTTCATGATAGGTCTGTCAATGTCTTTCGCCAGTTACTTAACAATGGACCAGATTCCTGCCAAAATAGCCAATAGTCTTATCATGTTGACGGATAATCGTTTTGTAATTTTGATTCTTATTAATCTGTTCCTGCTCGTAGTGGGGTGTTTTGTAGACAACATATCATCGATGATTATACTGACTCCTATTTTCCTGCCTGTGGTAGTTAAGTATGGTATTGATCCGGTGCATTTTGGTTTATTCATGACGGTTGCTCTGGCCACAGGGTTTGTAACTCCACCGTATGGGGCTAATCTCTTTGTGGCTTCAGCAATCTCAGGGGTTAAAATGGAAGTAATTTCCAAGCACATGGTGCCTTTCATGCTTGCGCTGATATTCTGTCTGTTCCTTTTCACCTTCGTGCCGAGCCTCAGCATGCTGTTACCCCAGCTTTTGAGATGAGAGAAAATTACACAGTGCAAACCATCGAAATGCCTTATAGAATGTGGTTTTAACAGCAGCTGTTTCAGCGGAGGGCCATGAATGTTTTAGAAAAACCCAAAAGTGCAAAATCCTTTTATTCTGATAGAAGGAACAGAAACATTACCAGTAAAGGGGGAATAGTAAGGCCAATGAATTTTTACAAGGAGATAGAACAATTAACTATAAAACTTGTTAAAACACCAAGCATAAACAACACTGAAGGTGAAAGGAAACTTGCAGAAGAAATAGCCGATTATATAAAGAGTATAGATTACTTTAAGGAACACCCGGAATACGTGTGGGAGGTTCCCCTCAAGAATGACAGCTATGGCAGAAAAAACGTTTTTGCCCTTATTAAGGGAGAAAAAAACCCATCTCCTGCAACGGTGATTCTCCACGGTCACATAGACACCGTTGGCATAGAAGATTTTGGAAGTTTGACGGATTATGCCTTTGACCCTGTAGCCCTTGAAGCCAAATTGAAGGAAATGGATTTACCTAAAGAAGTGAAAAAGGATCTGGAAAGCGGTGAATGGATGTTCGGCCGTGGTACAGCCGATATGAAGAGCGGAGTGGCAGCACATCTCGTTGTTTTAAAAGCAATGGCCGAAAGGGTTAAGGAACTTAATGGCAATGTCTTATTCATGGCAAACCCTGTTGAAGAAAATCAACACACGGGGATAATCGAGTCCCTGCCGTTTTTAGAAACCCTTAAGAAAGAGCAGGGATTGGACTACAGGGTAGCCATAAACAATGATTTTATATCCCCTCTCTACCCAGGGGATAGAAAAAAATACATCTACCTGGGAGCAGTGGGAAAGCTGTTACCCTGCTTCTATATTGTGGGTAAGGAGACCCATGTGGGACAGTGTTTTGAGGGCCTAGATCCTAACCTGATAGCTGCTGAGCTGCTGCGCCTGATTAATTTAAACACCGATCTGTGTGATGAATACAATAGTGAATACACTCTGCCTCCAGCAGCTTTAAAGCTCACTGATATGAAACTCTGGTATAATGTGCAGACTCCTATGGCCTCTTTCCTTTACTTCAATTACTTTACCCATGATATCTCGGTAGATAAAGTCGTGAAGATCCTCAAAGAAAAGGCTGAGGCTGCCTTTAAAAACACAATCGAGTACCTGGATCAGGAATACAAAAAATACTGCCAAAAGACGGGCTTAAACTACACCCCTGTATCATGGAAGCCCAAAGTGGTATCCTATGAAGAACTTTATACGGAAGTGAAAAAAGAAATTGGTGAAGAACTCGATGAACGAATCGCTGAAATTGTTGAAGATTTAACTTCCAGAAGGGAGGACCCGAGGATTATATGCCTGAAAATCGTAGAAGAGGTCAAAAAACTGAGCAGGGATAATGGCCCGACTGTTGTAGTGTTTTTTGCACCACCATACTGTCCTCACAACACAATTAAGGGCAAAGATGATAAAGAAAAAGAACTACTGGGTATCCTCAACGAAGTTGTAGAGGAAACAGCGGCTGTTACAGGTGAGAGCTTTGAAATTCGAAACTTCTTTCCTTTCCTCTCAGACAGCAGTTATTTGACAATGGATGATGGCGATCATTCAATCAATGCTCTCATAAACAATTTTCCGGAATGGCATAAAATATATCCTGTTCCTGTAGAAAAGATAAGGGATACCAACATACCTGCTGTAAACTTCGGGACGTACGGTAAGGATGCCCACAAATGGACAGAGAGGGTACACAAACAGTATACATTTTCTATTCTCCCTCAAATGGTGGTTGGTGTCATAGAAAAAATTCTAAAAAAATAAATACATTGGAGGTGTTTTTAATGCCACACAACATGTATGAAAGGGCGCAAAAGGTGTTTCCCCCAGCAGCGGGGAGAGTAACAAAGTTCGGAGTTGTTAAAGGAGAAGGTTCATACTTGTATTCAGAGAATGGAGAGAAGCTTCTCGATTTCGCCAGTGGAGTGGCTGTGTGCAATGTTGGCCACAATCATCCTGAAGTGGTGGAAGCAGCTGTTAAACAGTTGAAAGATCTGATTCACGGCGGACACAATGTAGTATACTATGAATCCTATATAAAACTGGCAGAAAAACTGGTTGGATTGACAGGAAATGAAACTATGGTGTATTTCAGCAACAGCGGAGCTGAAGCCAATGAGGGTTCTGTAAAGCTTGCTAAATATGTAAGTAAACGGCCTGCTGTACTGGCTTTTAAAGGTTCTTTCCATGGAAGAACCCTCGGTACAATTTCTCTAACCACTTCAAATTCTGCTTACAGAAAAAATTATGAAGGATTAATGCCGAGTGTGTATTTTGCAGAGTATCCCTACTGTTTCCGGTGCCCCTTTAAACAAAAACAGGGTGAATGTGAAATGGAATGTCTGGAACAGTTTGACAGGATTTTTAAACACATGATTGATCCGGAAAGCATTGCAGCCATGATAATTGAACCCATAGCTGGTGAAGGTGGATATATAGTTCCACCCAGAGAGTTTATGCTGGGTCTAAAAGAGATCTGTCAAAAGAATGGGATATACCTTATTTTTGATGAAATCCAAACGGGTTTTGGCAGGACAGGCAAGATGTTTGCATACGAGCATTTTGGATACAGACCTGACATAATGTCATGTGCAAAAGGAATTGCCTCAGGATTTCCTTTGAGCGCTGTGATTGGCAGTGCTGAAATTATGAAGCAGTGGCCTGCTGGTGCCCATGGGGGAACATACGGAGGCAACCCCGTTTCCTGTGCAGCTTCCCTTGCAACTATAAAGCTGCTTGAAAACGGCCTTCTGGATAATGCAGCAAAAATGGGTAGCTACCTCAAAAGCCGCCTTATGGAATTAAAGGATAAATACGATGTTATTGGAGATGTAAGAGGTTTGGGATTGATGGTTGGAATCGAATTTGTTGATGAAGAAAACAATCCCGATGGAGATATAGTTAAAAAGGTTTTGGAGTTTTGCCGCAACAATGGAGTAATCCTGCTTCCCTGTGGAAGTTATAAACAGGTTATACGCTTCATTCCACCCACAACAGTTACCAGGGATGAACTGGATAAAGCATTGGAAGTCTTGGAGGAAGGGATAAAGGCCAGTATATAAATCTAATGCAAAACATAAAAAATCCATACCTGTATACAAATACAAATACAGCAACCTGCCTTCCAGTGTACCACTGGAGGGCAGTATGTGATTACTTTCTAAAGAGAGGTGAGCTTCATGATTATCAGAATTGATATGACAACAAAAGAGATAAAGAAACAGGCTGTTCCCAAAAAGTATGCCCTTTTGGGAGGGAGAGGGCTGACATCCAGGATGATTCTTGATGAAGTTAATCCATTGTGCAACCCTCTCGGCCCAGGTAATAAAGTGATTATCGCTTCGGGTTTGCTGGGCGGCAGTGCAGCACCATGTTCCGGCAGGCTTTCCATTGGAGCTAAAAGCCCTCTGACCGGAGGAATAAAGGAGAGTAACGGTGGGGGCACTGCGGCAGTGAAGCTTTCCAAAATCGGAATAAAGGCTTTGGTAGTAGAAGGGCAGCCCGAAGAGGACAAACTTTATCTGCTAAAAGTTACTCCTGAAGGGGTGGAGCTTCTGCCAGCGGATGAATTAAAGGGTAAAGGGAACTATGAAACGGTGAAAATTCTTAAACAGAAATATGGAAACAACTACAGCATCTTATCCATTGGGCCTGCTGGAGAACGGGGTTACAGCATGGCTTCTATAGCTATAACTGACATGGAAGGGAATCCTTCAAGGCACTGCGGACGCGGGGGAATGGGAGCTGTGTTGGGTTCAAAAAAAATTAAAGCTGTATTGATAGATGATAAAGGAACCAGAGGAGTTACTTATAAAAAAGATGAAAAGGAATTCAAGCGTATAGCCAGGGAATGGAGCAAAACCCTGATACAGACAAAAGCAATATTAACCAATTTTGGTACAGCCAACCTGGTTACACCAATGAATGCTTTGGGAGTCCTTCCTACAAAAAACTTCAGCACGGGGTGCTTTGAAAATGCGGAAAAAATAAGCGGTGAACACCTGAGAGAACTGCTGGAACAGCGAGGTGGGGCATATGGTCATCCGTGTCACCCTGGTTGTGTAATACGGTGTTCGAATGTGTTTAAAGATGAAAATGGAGAATATGTCACATCGGCTCTTGAATATGAAACCATTGGTCTTCTTGGAGCCAACTGCGGTATCGGCAACCTTGATTTGGTGGCCAGGCTTGATCGTTTTTGCGATGATTTTGGTATTGATACCATGGAATTGGGTGTAACAATAGGTGTTGTTATGGAATCGGGTATGATATCTTTTGGAGATGAAAAGGGAGTAATGCAGCTTATTGAGGAGCTGGAAAAAGACAGCATTATGGGTAAACTCATCGGTCAGGGTGCTGCTGTGACAGGAAGGGTCCTGGGGGTTCAGCGGGTTCCCTCTGTGAAGGGACAGGGTATATCCTCCTATGATCCCCGGGCATTAAAGGGGACAGGTGTAACGTATGCCACTTCTCCCATGGGTGCTGACCATACAGCGGGGAATTGCCTGCCGGGCAGAAAAGGTTACAGACCGGAAACCATGAAAGATTTTGATGTGACAGAGGCAGAAGGTCAGTGGGAGCTATCGAAGGATTTACAGCTGATGACAGCAGTGTGTGATTACTGTGGGTTGTGCTTTTTCGTCGGCCCTACATGGGAAAACATGGAAATCATATCCCAGTTGATTAATGCCAGGTATGGCTGCAGTTTGTCAAAAGATGATGTAATAGCTCTGGCAAAACAGCTCATAAAGACCGAGGTGGAATTTAATTTACGGGCCGGAATACCTCAATCCGCCAATGGGCTGCCGGAATTCTTCTATAGGGAAAAACTGGGGCCTAAAGAATTAACATTTGATATCTCGGAAGAGAGGCTTCAGAGGATTTTTGATAACCTTTAAAACCAAATATTCTCCAATAAAAAAAGGGTTCCTTCTTTAAAAGAGGAATCCTTTTTAAGATTTTAAAAGGAAATCACAATTTCAATATTGAATTATAGAAATACGGCACATTTACCACTTTTTTCATAAATTTAAGGCATTTCAGAATGTTGTGGATTATCTTAATGCTGAATATAGACGTTACTGTAAAATTTCCGGGATTCCCTTCAATAAACTTCCTTGGGAACCCCCTGGTGTATTCATGCGAGGAGTTTTATAAAAAAGTCTTTCAAAAACATGGAGAAAGGCTGGAAAAAAGGCTAAACCAGCTGCATGATGAACTCCTGAAGAATCCAGAAATTGATTTGAGGGAGCACAGTTTTAGAATAGTGGAAGAGGTCTGGAGATGGTCGGAGAAGGCCAGAGCCAAAAAACCTCTGATAATTATATATTTTTCTTCAGCCTTCAGCCCCAGAGTTTACATGAAGGGTGAAAGGTCGGAGGAACAAAGACTAATAGAAGCGCTGGCGGAGGCCGTGAACAGGGTTAAAAAAATCACGGGGGATAAAATACAGGTGAAAAAGTTTTATCCGTATATCTCTGATATGAGCTTTTTCGCCATTAGTGATGACACTGAAGAAGTTGAGAATTTAAAGCTGAATATGCCTGGATGGGGTAAAAAGTACACCCTGGATACCGAAAAGATCCGGGAGTTGAACATTCCCCTGGTAAATGTAAGTCCCCACGGAAAGGATGCCCACAAGGCAACTGAGAGAGTCTACAAAAAGTATTCTTTTGGAAGTGTTCCAATGATAATCCTTGAAACAATAAAAGGGTTACTAGATTTTAAGTAATTATTTGATTTACAATGGCACAGCTTGAGCTGTGCCATTGTAAGAATTTTACTTCTTTACACCACAAGCCAGAAAGATACTTATGCTTGCCGTCTGGTTCCCGTATGCAGATTTGCTGTAGCAGTTTTCCCCAACACATTCCACGGAAATGTTTTTCAATCCTGCTTCTCTGAACCATTCTTTGACTTTTTCATAGAAACCAAGGATGGTGAAAATATGAAAATTAAAAGATATTCAGTTATTATTTTTATTTTTTTACTAATAGTTGTTGCTGGTTGCAATAGAAATATGGATAAAGTAAATCCTATAATAAGAGATGAAGTAGTAAAAATAATTAAACAATCCAACTATGACAAATGTTCGGTATTTATGGGTAAAGGAAACCATTGGACAGTAGTAATAGCAAAGTTATACCAGCAAGATGGTGCAAACTATATGCTGGATGGGTTTTTAATGTGTAAGGACAACATAGAGGAAGTAAATACATTAAATGCAAATTTGAGGATCAATGAATCTTTTACAATAGGTGTAATAGGTTCTTTGGACAATACAGATGACAAAATTATAAGATTAAATTTTGATAAGTTTAATAAATTTAAAAACAATAATGGACAATTTACGATTGAAGCTCAAATAAATTGGAACGATGAATTTAACGAAGCAATTACATTGAAAGAAATAAATTTTGAATATTAATATAAAAACTCTTTCGATATTCTGTCTTATCTTTAGAAAAACCTGCAAGGTTTTTCAATATGTGTTTGGAGAGAAATCTTATTATGTTTCTCCCTGCTATTTTTTGTTCTCAAGGAGATGGAGCTAATATGAAATATCTTTAATAATCAAACAGTTTCATTAAACGTTGACTATACATGTGTTGAAGCTTTTACAGAAACCATTGGTTTAAAACCCGGAGTTACTGGAGGTATTAGAAACATGTATGCTGATTTGCACCTGCACACAACTGCTTCAGATGGACTTTTAAAGCCCCGCCAAGTTGTTCGGATTGCTGAAGCGAAAGGGTTCTCTGCTATTGCCATAACAGACCATGACACTGTGGATGGACTGGAAGAGGCCATAAAAGAGGGGAATATAAGGGGGATCGAAGTGATTCCTGGAATTGAGCTGTCTACCCTTTGCGGACAAAAGGAGGTGCATGTTTTAGGGTACTGCATTGACAGAGAAAGCTCAAAACTCCATAAAATCCTTAAGCAGTTTATTGAATCCCGCAAGATTAGAGCCGTAAAAATGGTTGAGAAACTTAACGAACTGGGTATACGCATTTCTATGAAGAGGGTCAGGGAAATGGCAGAAGGTGAGTTTGTAGGAAGATCCCATATCGCCAGGGCTATGGTTGAGAAGGGATATATTTCCGAGATTTCCCGGGCTTTTACCAGAGAATACATTGGAAACGGTGGAAAAGCCTATGTGGAACGGTTTAAATTGAATACCCGGGAAGCAATTGAACTCATCCTTGATATAAATGGCATACCGGTGCTGGCTCATCCGGGCCTAGAAAGCAATGGAGAAGCATTGTATGAAGATGAGATTAAGGAGTTTGTTGAATACGGGCTTAAAGGAATAGAAGTGTATTACAGCGAGCACGATGAACTTCAAACCAGATATTACGAGGATATTGCTAACAGGTATAGTCTGCTTATTACAGGTGGTTCTGACTGCCATGGAGATAGGGATGAAGGCCTCCTGCTGGGTAAAATAAAATTGCCCTATAGATACGTAGAAGCTTTGAAAAAGGAACGGGAAAGCTTGAAAAAACTGAGACAGATTTTAAAGGATTGATCTGCTGAATTTAAGAGGGTAGTTGTTACTGCATGTAAATTTAAAGCGGTCAAGTTTGCCGCCTTTTTTTATTTGTGCGTTGAACGGTGGTGTGATAAAATATTTAACGGTAAAGGAGGTATTGTTTTGTACCTTAAGAGTCTGGAGATTTATGGATTTAAATCCTTTGCAGACAAAGTAAAACTCGAATTTAAACCGGGAATAACGGCAATTGTGGGCCCCAATGGCTGCGGTAAAAGCAATATCACTGATGCCATTAGGTGGGTGCTGGGTGAACAGAGTGCCAGGCTGTTGAGGGGAAACAGGATGGAAGATGTTATCTTCAAGGGCAGCAGCTCAAGAAGGCCTCTCGGGATTGCCGAAGTATCCCTGACAATAGACAATTCTGATGGTAAACTTCCCATTGACTACAGTGAAGTAACCATCAAAAGGCGGATCTATAGATCGGGAGAGAGTGAATATTATTTAAACAGGACAAGGTGTCGCCTTATTGATATAAATGAATTATTGATGGATACTGGAATAGGCAAAGAAGGGTATTCGATAATCGGTCAGGGTAGGATAGATGAGATATTAAGGGCCAAATCTGATGAACGCAGAATGATTTTTGAAGAGGCAGCAGGAATAGTAAAGTACAAAACCAGAAAACAGGATGCAGAAAACAAATTGGAAGAAACTGAAAAAAATTTGCTGCGATTGGATGACATTATTGAAGAAATCGAGAATCAGCTTGAACCATTAAAAAAGCAGGCAGTAAAAGCAAAGAAGTATCTGGATCTAAAAGACAAGCTCAAGCAGATGGAAGTAAACCTGATAGTAAACAAAATGTTGAATATAAGAAAGGAGTTGGAGGAACTATCAGCCGGATCGGAAAACCTTGAAAAAGTTATACAGGAAAACAGAGAGAAGAGGGGTTCCCTGGAACAACAGCTGGAAAAAGGAAGCAAGAAACTCAATGAGATAGAAGATCAGTTGTATGAAAAACAAAAGCAGTCCCATGAATGCAGTTCACAATTACAGAGGATAAAAGATGAACTAACCCGCAACAAAGAAAAAAAGGAAGCTATAGAAAACAAAGATGCAGAACTGATGGCAGATCGGGAAAAGAGCCTGGTCAGAATATCGTTTTTAAAAGATGAACTTCAAGCTGAAATGGATAAATATCGAAAAATCATTGAACAGATGAATGAAAAAGAGAAACTCTTAAACAAAAAACAAATACAGCTGGATGCTCTCACCGAAGACATCAATCACGAAGAATCTGATATTGAACAACACAAATCAGAAGTTATAGACCTGTTGAACGAAATTGCAGAAAAAAAGAACAAGTTTTCTTCTGCTACGGCGATTTTAAACAACCTCAAAAAAGAAAAGGCCAGGATAGAACACAGAATAGCGGACACCAGGATTGAACTTGCAAAGATAAAAAAAAGTCTGGATGAAAACCATACCAGAATAGATGAGGCCAAAGCAGACATACAGCAATACAGGAAGGAACTTAAAGAAAAGGAAAAAGAACTAGGAAGAGTTAATAAAAAAATAGCCGAAATTCTACAGACCATCGATGATAAACAGAAACTCCTAGGGAAACTGGTATCAAAAAAGAACATCCTTGAAAATGTCGAGGAACTGGATGAGGGTCTTTATGAAGGGGTAAGAAACGTATTAAAGAGCATAAAATCTCATCCTCCTTTAAAGCAAGGATTTTGTGGGATTGTAGCAGATTTGCTGGAAACAGATAAAGAGTATGAACTGGCTGTAGAAACGGCCCTGGGTGCTTCCATGCAGTTTATAGTAACAGAATCAGATGAGCACGCCAAAAGGCTTATTGCCCACCTAAAAAAGAATTCCTTGGGTAGAGCCACTTTCCTGCCTATTAATACTGCCCAGCCCAGGAATCTTACACGGCAAGAATACAGGAACTGCCAGGCTGTGCCGGGTTTTATCGGTAGTGCACTGGAAGTTATAAGGTTTGATGTCAAATATAGCAGGGTTTTTTCGAATTTGTTAGGCCGGGTAGCACTGGTGAAGGATATTGATGCTGCTTTAGAGATGGCCAGAAAGAACCGTTTCAGATTCAAAATAGTTACATTAACAGGAGATGTAATCAATCCTGGAGGGTCATTAACAGGAGGGAGCAGCAGGAGACGAAACAACTTCCTGTTGACGAGAAAAAGGCAGATAAGTGATTTGGAAACCAGAACAAAAAAGCTTCAGCAGGAAATAAAAGAATTAATTTTTGAAAAATCGGGTTTGACACAGAAACAAATAAGACTAGAAACCAGTAAAAGGGAACTGGAGACCAGTATACACAAGGCAGAACTTACCCTGAATGCTCTAACAAAAGAGCAGGAGCAGCTGCTTGACAGACAAAAAAACATACATGAAGAAGTTTCAGCTTTGAGGGAGGAATCCAGAGAAATTAATGAAACACTGGAAGAAATGCAGCTAAAAATTGATGAGATACAGCGGGAGATCAGCTACAAACAAAGGGAATCAGAACATTTGCAAAAACACATAAAAGATTATCAGGCCAGATACAAAAAGAACCGATTGGATAAAGAGCTACTGGCAGAGGAAATTACAAATCTTAAAGTTGAGCTGGCATCCATGCGGGAGAGTGAGAAACGGTTAAAGGAAAAAATCGAAAGGCTGGAAGAAAGAGTAAAGGAAGAAAACAACAGAGTCTCAGCCATAGACAATTCGATAAAAAGCAACAATGATTTAAAAAAATTAGTTGAGCAAGAAACTATAGAACTTCAGGAAAAAGAAATTATAATGGGTAACAAACTTGAACAAATCTTCAAGGAATTAAATGAGTTGAAAAACAGCAAGCACACAACAAAGGAAGAAATAGAAGGTTTTAATCATGATATTAAATCCATCAATCAAAAAATTGGGTTGCTGCAGAAAAAAATTCATGACCTCGAAGTTAAAGAAACCAGGATACAGGTTGTGTATCAGAATCTGGAAAACAGACTCTGGGAACTCTACAACATGAGTTTTCAAGAAGGCAAAAAATACAGAAAAGAAATAGAGGATTATGAAGCTGCAGAGAAAGAGGTGGAAAGGTTAAAACAAAAAATAAAGGGGCTTGGAGAAGTGAATGTTGGAGCCATTGAAGAATACAAACAGCTCAAAAAGCGATACGACTTTTTGATATCCCAAAGAAAAGATTTAACTGAAGCAAAGGATTCTCTCTATACAGTTATTAGTGAAATCATTGGAAAAATGAAAAACCAGTTTGTTAAGAACCTGAATTTGTTAAATCAAAATTTCAAAGAAGTGTTTAAGGAGCTTTTCGGAGGCGGAGATGCACAAATCTTGCTTCAAAATCCCGATGACCCATTACAATCGGGAATAGAGATTGTTGCGCAACCTCCAGGTAAAAAACTCCAGAACCTGTCCCTTTTATCAGGGGGGGAAAGGGCATTAACGGCTATAGCTATCCTTTTTGCGATACTGAAGTTAAAACCCACTCCGTTCTGTGTCCTGGATGAGATAGAGGCAGCCCTGGATGATGCCAATGTGGAAAGGTTTGCAAATTACCTGAAGAAACTTTCAAAAAAAACCCAATTCATAGTTGTGACTCACAGCAAAGGGACTATGGAAGTGTGTCAAACCCTGTATGGTGTTACTATGGAAAAAAATGCAGTATCAAAGCTGGTATCTGTAAGATTAGAAGATGCGAGTTGAGGGGTGAATAAAATGAAAAAGAGTCTGTTTGAAAAACTGAAAAGCAGCCTTACCAAAACCAAGCAGCAGCTGACCGGCAGGCTTGAAAAAATATTGACTTCACACAAGAAAATAGATGAAGGACTTTTCGAAGAACTAGAAGAAGTTTTAATTACTGCCGATGTGGGTGTTGATACAACAATAGAGTTGATGGATGATTTAAGGGAAAAAATAAAACAGGAGAAAACAAGCAATCCGGAAGATGTTAAAGATGTATTAAAGGCTCTAATACAGGAAAAACTGAAGCAGTATTCCGGCAAGCTTCCAGATGAATACCCTCTTGTGATCATGGTCGTAGGTGTAAACGGTTCAGGAAAGACCACGACCATAGGCAAGCTTGCTTACAAATACAGAGAAAAGGGCAAAAAGGTGCTTGTAGGTGCCGGAGATACCTTCAGGGCAGCTGCTGTTGAACAGCTGGAGATTTGGGCCAATAGAGCTGATGCTGGAATTATCAAACACAAAGCAGGTTCAGACCCATCAGCAGTAATCTATGATGCTTTAAAGGCAGCAGCTGCCAGGGGTATAGATGTTGTTATTTGTGATACAGCGGGCAGGCTCCAGACCCAAAAAAACCTGATGGAAGAGTTGAAGAAGATATATAGGGTTATAACAAACGAAGCACCGAAAAATGCCGCTGTAGAGGTTCTGCTTGTGCTGGATGCTACTACGGGCCAGAATGCTCTATCCCAGGCAAAACTTTTCAAAGAAGCTGTTGATGTATCGGGAATTGCCCTCACCAAACTTGATGGAACTGCAAAAGGTGGAATAATACTGGCTGTTACCAACCATACCCACATCCCAATCAAGCTGATTGGTGTGGGTGAGGGAATCGAGGATTTACAGGAGTTTGACCCGGAAGCCTTTGCGGATGCCTTATTATAGCCTTGACACGGGAAGACGGGTCGGGTAAAATATCTTTGTAAAGCAAAAATACTTTACAAAGTGCATGCTGGGTGTTTATGATGTTGAAAAAAGTTTTAAGAATCGGCAGGCTTTATGATATATACGGCTGCCTGCTCACCGATAAACAGGCAAACTTTATAGATTTGTATTACAACCATGATCTATCCCTGGGAGAAATAGCACAGAACCACAAAATAAGCAGGCAAAGCGTGCATGATACTATTAAAAAATCCGAAGCCCTGCTGGAGAATTACGAAAAAAAGCTCAGGTTGTACAAAAAATCAAAGCTAAAAGAGAAATTGTGTAGAAGCTGTTTGGAAAAGCTCGAAACTATCAGTAAATCAGAAGGGATTTCGAATGGAGTTAGAAAACACCTGGAAGATGTATATAAAATGCTTGAGGAGTTAAAGGATTTGTAGATTATACAGGAGGTTAAACAATGATTTTTGAGAGCCTTTCAGAAAAACTCCAAAACGTGTTTAAAAAATTAAGGAGCAAAGGAAAGCTATCGGAAAAAGATGTTAAGAAAGCCATGCGGGAGGTTAAGCTTGCCCTTTTAGAAGCAGATGTAAACTTCAAAGTGGTTAAAAAGTTCATCAATAGAGTTACTGAACGGGCTGTAGGTCAGGAAGTGATGAAAAGCCTGACTCCCGGGCAGCAGGTTGTAAAGATTGTCAGGGATGAACTGACCGATTTAATGGGAAAAACCAGCTCCCAGATAAACTACTCTCCCGGCGGGATAACGGTAATTCTGCTGGTAGGCCTTCAAGGAGCGGGAAAGACAACAACGGCCGGAAAACTTGCTTACCGAATAAAAAAGGAAGGGCATTATCCTTTACTGGTTGCTGCTGATGTTTACAGGCCGGCTGCTGTAAAACAGCTGCAGGTTGTTGGAGAAAGAGCAGATGTGCCGGTGTTTGCAATGGGAGAAAAAAACAGTCCTGTTGACATTGTTAAGGCATCAATGAGTTTTGCAAAAAACAACGGTAGAGATGTAGTGCTGGTGGATACGGCGGGTAGGCTGCATATAGACGAGACCTTGATGGAAGAACTTCACCAAATGAAAAAAGCTGTTCATCCCCATGAAATATTGCTGGTTGTCGATGCCATGACCGGCCAGGATGCTGTTAATGTGGCAGATAGTTTTAATAAAAAACTCGGTATTGACGGTGTTATTCTGACAAAACTTGATGGTGACACCCGTGGAGGTGCTGCCATATCAGTAAAAGCTGTTACCGAGTGCCCGATAAAGTTCGTTGGGACTGGGGAAAAACTTGAAGAGATGGAGCCTTTCTATCCCGATAGAATGGCTTCCAGGATCCTGGGGATGGGCGATGTTTTAAGCTTGATAGAAAAGGCGGAACAGGCAATAGATAAAGAAAAAGCCGTGCAAATGGGTAAAAAGCTTAGAAGCCAGGAATTTACGTTTGAAGACTTTTTAGACCAGCTTGAACAGGTCAAAAAAATGGGCCCCATAAACCAGATTTTGGAAATGATTCCAGGGCTTAATAAAAACAAACTCAAAGGACTTAATGTGGATGATAAAGAATTGGATAAAATACAGGCTATAATAAACTCCATGACAAAACAAGAACGAAGAAACCCTTCAATCATCAATGGCAGCAGACGCAGGCGAATTGCGAAGGGAAGCGGAACAAGTGTGCAGGATGTAAACAGGTTGATAAAACAGTTTAATCAGACAAAGAAAATGATTAAAAAATTCAAAAACATGGAAAAAGGTTTTAATCGGATGAACATGCCCTTTTTTAGATGATGTTAAGCTTTAACACAGCACTCAAATCCTGGTTTCCTTTCCTGGATACAGTTTTCAAGGAAAGGGCCAACTCAAACCTGATATACTGTGTAACACCAGTTAAAAGCAGGGGGAGGTGAGAACGTGGCAGTAAAAATGCGGTTAAAAAGAATGGGCGCCAAAAAGCAGCCCTTTTACAGGATAGTGGTTTCCGATTCGAGATCACCAAGGGATGGTAGATTTATTGAGGAAGTGGGATATTACAACCCAACTGCAGATCCCGCTGTTTTGAACATAGATGAAGAGAAGGCTATCGACTGGATTAAAAAGGGAGCTCGCCCTTCAAACACTGTAAAGAACTTGCTGAAGAAGGCAGGAATATACCAAAAAATGCAGGAACAGTAAAAAAACAATGCTTGATTAGGAGGTGTTTAATTTGATAGAATTAGTAGAAATAATCGCAAAGGCTTTAGTGGATCATCCTGAACAGGTAACTGTTAATCAGGTGGAAGGTGAACAGTCGGTAATAGTAGAATTAAAAGTTGCCCCTGAAGATATGGGTAAAGTTATTGGAAAACAGGGAAGGATTGCTAAAGCTATAAGAACCGTAGTAAAAGCTGCAGCTGCCAAAGAAGGCAAAAGGGTGGTTGTTGAGATAATTCAATGATAACAAGGGTTAGGATTTTCCTAACCCTTTTAAAACAAAGACCAGCCAGTATGGGGGGTTGGCCATGGTTGATTATCTGAAGATCGGTTTTATCACTGCCCCCTTTGGTAACAAGGGAGAAGTAAAAGTTCAGGTGTTAACCGATTTTCCTGAGCGTTTCAATGGTATGGATTGGATCCTCATAGATACAGGTAATTCTATACAGAAGTACTATATTGAGAATATTAGGTTTATTAGAAATAAACTGATAATAAAGTTTAAAGGCATTGATACAATAAGTGATGCAGAAAAGCTGAGAAACAGTTACCTTAAAGTTAGAAGAGAAGAAGCGTACCAGCTGCCTCCAGACCACTACTACATCTCGGACCTGATTGGTTGCGAAGTTTTTACCATGGAAAGAGATTTTCTCGGAACAGTTGATGATGTATTAAACACGGGTGCAAATGATGTCTTAAAGATTGTTGACAGGGGCAAAGAGATACTGGTGCCGGTAGTCAAGGAATTTGTTAAGGATATAGATTTACAATCGAGAAAAATCATTATTGAACCAATAGAGGGTATGATAGAATGATGGTGATTGATGTTTTGACCCTTTTCCCTGAAATGTTTAAGGGGCCTTTTGAATACAGCATAATAAAAAAAGCCCGGGATAAAGGCCTGGTTGAAATCAATCTTGTAAACATCAGGGATTTTTCTACTGATAAACACAAAAAGGTTGATGACTATCCCTATGGTGGAGGCCCGGGAATGGTGCTGAAACCGGAACCCCTGTTCAATGCAGTGGAGCATCTCAAGGGAAATAAGTTTATAAAGCAGAAAACAATTTTCATGACTCCCCAGGGTAAACTCCTCAACCAGGACATAGTCAGAGAACTGTCAAAACTGGAACACATCATTATTGTGTGCGGGCATTACGAAGGTGTGGATGAAAGAGTCAGACAGTGCATAATTGATGAGGAAATATCTATAGGTGATTATGTTTTAACAGGTGGAGAGCTGCCTGCCATGGTATTGATAGATGCTGTTGCCCGGATGATTCCGGGAGTAGTGGGGCATAAAGAAGGAGTTTATGAGGAGTCCTTTATAACCGGATTGCTTGAGTATCCCCAATATACCCGACCCAGGAATTTTAGGGGTATGGAGGTTCCGGAGGTGTTGCTGTCAGGAGACCATAAAAAGATACGAGAATGGAGATTGAAGCAGGCCCTAAAAAGAACGTATGAAAGGAGACCAGACCTTCTGGAAGACCGAAAACTGAGGGATGAAGAAGTGAAGATATTAGGAACACTTAAAAATGAAGGCCGGTCAGCCCGGTCATAAACGGTTGTTTTTTGATTTTTGTTGTGATATAATTATTTCTGGCTTTTAGAACGGACGGTCCGCTGCTGGAAAGGCATGAACGTCTTAGAGGAAGGAGGTTATAGCAATGGATCTTATAAAAGCAGTAGAAAGGGAACACATGAAAGAGAATATTCCGAACTTCGGTCCGGGAGATACCATTAGAGTACATGTGAAAGTCAAAGAAGGCAATAGAGAGAGGATACAGGTTTTTGAGGGAGTCGTAATTAAAAGAAATGGTGGGGGTTTGAATGAAACATTTACCGTAAGGAGAATATCATACGGAGTTGGAGTTGAGCGGACTTTCCTGCTTCATTCCCCAAGAGTTGATAAAATTGAAGTGATCAGAAGAGGTCGGGTAAGAAGAGCGAGGTTGTTCTACTTAAGGGATAGAGTTGGGAAAGCGGCCCGTGTTAAAGAAAAAAGATAAGGTTGACATTAGGGACTGGTTTTCAGTCCCTAATTGTTTGTTTTCAGGTATTTATAAATGTTAGGCTTGGGGTGATGGTAGTGGATAAGAGAGCGAAAAAAGAGGTGTTTGAATGGGTTGAAGCAATAGTTATTGCTGTCCTGTTGGCATTGGTTATCAAGACCTTTGTTATAGAGATATTTCAGGTGGAAGGCCATTCCATGTATCCAACCCTTGAAGATGGAGAACGCCTTGTTGTAAACAAGTTTATATATAGGTTTAAGGAACCCCAAAGGGGAGACATAATAATCTTCAAGTATCCCGCTGACCCTGATTATGATTACATTAAAAGGGTAATAGCTGTTGAAAACGATGTGATAGAGATCAAGAACGGAAAAGTTTATTTAAATAACAAGCTGCTGCAGGAGGATTATATAAAAGAACCCACATCAGGCCGTTTTGGACCGGAAAAAGTCCCTGAGGATCATTTTTTTGTAATGGGGGACAACAGAAACAATAGTAAGGACAGCAGGTTTCCCGGTGTTGGGTTTGTTCCATACGAAAATTTAAAAGGCAAGGCAGTATTTGTTATATGGCCGTTAAATAAAATCGGTCCCATTAATTAGGCTGAATCTGGAGGTTAGAAGCATGTCAGCTGACTGGTATCCCGGCAATATGGAAAAGACCAAGAAAATAATAAGAGAAAACCTGAAAGTTGTGGATGTGGTGATAGAAGTCCTAGATGCTCGTATTCCCAGAAGCAGTCAAAATCCTAAAATTGACAGCTTGATAAGAGGAAAACAGAGGATGATAGTTTTAAACAAAAAAGACCTTGCAGATGATGAAATTACCCAACGGTGGATTGAGATGTTCATGGGAGAAGGCATTAAAACAAGTGCTGTAAATTCAATAACAGGTGAGGGAATCGATGTGTTACTGGAACACCTGGCAGGTGTTTCAAAGAAGAAGCCTTATCGAAGCGGGCTGAGATTGATGATACTGGGTATACCAAACGTAGGAAAATCCACGTTGATTAACCGTCTTGTAGGCAGGAGAATAACAAGGGTGGGAAACAAGCCGGGTATTACCCGGGGCAAGCAGTGGATAAATGTTAAAAAAAGCATAAGAATACTGGATACTCCCGGGGTGTTGTGGCCCAACCTGCAGGATAAGGAAGTGAAAATCAAGCTGGCCCTGGTTAAGGGAATAAAAGAGGAGATACTGGATCCTGTGGACCTGGCATTTTATCTTGTGAGATTTATAAAAAACGTTAAACATCAGGTTTTTGAAGAGAGATTTGGGATAGCTTCAACAGATGAGGAACTAGAAATTTTAAAGGCCATCGGAAAAAAACGGGGATGCCTGTTACCGGGAGGGAAAATTGATCTTACCAGAACTTCTAATACAGTTCTCGATGAGTTTCGGAAGGGTAAACTGGGAGGTTTGTCCCTGGAAAAACCATAAAGTTCTTTTTTTTATAGAAATAAAAGGAAATTTATTTTTTTTTGTAGAAAAGAATAAGTTAAAAAAATTATTTGGTGATTTGAAGATGGATATAAAAAATCTGACCATTGAACAGATAAAACAGCTTGTAAAGAATAAAGAAGGAGAAAAAATAGGAAGAGAAGAACTTGATCTATTAGATGAAATGAAAAAAGATTCCCGAAAAGGGGTAAAAAGATTAGCCCGATGGTATGACAATAAGATTCAGGAGATAAAAAGGGAAAACAGAAGGCTAATGCTGTTGACCAGGTATGAAAACTCCCTGTGGGAACAGGGATACCGCTACATCGCAGGTGTAGATGAGGCTGGAAGGGGGCCTTTGGCCGGGCCTGTTGTTGCAGCAGCTGTTATATTACCCAGAGGTGTTAAAATCCGCGACCTGGATGATTCAAAAAAATTGACGCCCGAAAAGAGAGAAGAACTTTACCAGATAATACATCAACAAGCTCTTTCGATAAACTATGCCGTTGTTGACAATAACTACATTGATGAACACAATATTTACAATGCAACCCTTCATGCCATGAAAACAGCTGTAGAGGGATTATCAATTAAGCCTGAATACCTGCTTGTAGATGGGATAAAATTAAAGACCAGTATACCACATAAATCCATTGTTGGTGGTGACGGCAGGAGTGCTTCGATAGCAGCAGCTTCCATTATTGCTAAGGTAGTCAGGGATAGAATAATGCTTGATTTGCATAACAGGTATCCCCAATACAGATTTGATAAGCACAAGGGTTACCCCACCCGGGAACACATAGAACTGGTGAAACAGCACGGCTTTTCACCGATCCATCGAAAAAGCTTTAAAATAAGGTGATGGTAATGAAAAAAGCACTGGGGCAACAGGGAGAAGAAGCTGCCATTAAGTTTCTTAAAAAACGGGGTTACCGCATCCTGGAAAGGAACTTCAGGTGCCCACTGGGTGAGATCGATGTTGTTTCCAGGCACAACGACACGTTGGTGTTTGTGGAAGTAAAGACGAGATCATCCCATGCGTACGGCCTACCTGAAGAGGCCATTGATTACCGCAAGCAGAGAAAACTAAAACAGCTGGCATATTATTACATGAAATACAAAGGCCTGGGTTTCGAGGTAAAATGCAGGTTTGATGTTGTCTCCGTGTTAAAGGACAGCAGTATTAATGGATTTGAAATCAGGATTATTCAGAATGCCTTTTAAAGTGGAGGTAAACCTTAATGCTATCAAGGGTATTCAGCAGTTCCATCATAGGTATCGATGGTTACATAGTTGAGGTGGAGATTGATATTTCGAGAGGGCTGCCCAGCTGGGAAATCGTAGGGCTTCCCGATCCGGCGGTAAAAGAATCCAGAGAAAGGGTAAGGGCGGCGATAAAAAATTCTGAGTTTATGTTTCCCATGGAACGAATAACTGTAAACCTTGCTCCGGCAGACACCAAAAAACAAGGCCCATCCTTTGACCTGCCCGTGGCTGTTGGAATTCTGGCGGCTTCAGAACAGGTTAAACACGATAAGCTTCACGATTATGTGATAGTAGGAGAATTATCCCTGGATGGAAAAATACGACCTGTGCATGGTGTGCTGCCTATGGCTCTGGCTGCTGAACACAATAGGTTTAAAGGGATGATACTTCCCCATGAGAACGCAGAAGAAGCAGCTATAGTGGAGAAGATAGAAGTCATACCCGTATCTGACCTGGAACAGGTCATTGATTTTTTGAATGATGAAACTGCTGTTAAAGCTTTCGAGATTGATATGGATAGGTTGTTTGAGAATTCAGACCAAAGCCGGTTGGATTTTAAAGATGTAAAAGGCCAAGAAAACGCAAAAAGAGCCATGGAGATTGCTGCAGCAGGTCATCACAACCTTTTGATGATGGGCCCACCCGGATCCGGTAAAACAATGCTTGCCAGAAGGCTTCCATCAATTTTGCCCGGGCTAGATCTGGAAGAAGCCCTTGAGATAACCAAAATATACAGCTGTGCGGGTTTGCTGCCCCGGGAAAAAGCATTGATCACTCAGAGGCCTTTCAGATCACCCCATCACACCATCTCAAAGGTGTCGATGGTTGGAGGAGGTAAAATACCCAGACCCGGGGAAATAAGTTTGAGCCATTTCGGTGTGTTGTATTTGGATGAGCTTCCCGAGTTTAACAAGGACGTTTTGGAATCCCTGAGACAGCCTATTGAAGATGGGATAATAACCATATCCAGAGTAAACGCCACTCTTACATATCCTTCCAAATTTATGCTTGTCATTTCAATGAACCCGTGCCCCTGTGGATTTTTTTCAGACCCTACGAAAGAGTGCCGCTGTTCGCCATATCAGATACAGAGGTACCTGGGTAAGCTGTCCGGACCTCTGATGGACAGGATAGACCTGCATGTGGAGGTGGCTGCCGTGAAATACAGGGACCTTGAGGGGGGTGCAGATGGAGAAAGCTCTGCTTCTATCAAAAAAAGAGTGGAAGCTGCCCGGGAAGTTCAGCTGAAAAGGTTTAAGAGGAGTAGCATTTTCTTCAATTCCCAGATGTCACCTGGTCAGATACAAAAATACTGCCAGCTCGATACCGGCGGCAGACAACTTCTGGAAAATGCCTTTAAACACCTGGGCCTTACCGCCAGGTCCTACAACAGGATACTCAAGGTATCAAGGACAATAGCTGACCTGGACAGTTCGGAGAAGATCAAAGAACACCACATAGCTGAGGCCCTGCAGTACAGGGATGTTGTAGGGAAGTTGAGGTTGTAAAAGAGTTGTTTTTGCTATTAAAAAGTGAAGCAAAAGAAACCGTCCACGTTAATTATGGATAGCCGTCCGTAGGGCTCGAATAGTTTGTAGTGTGTCTCTGTATGGTGACAAGTGACTAAAACGACTTCAGAAATCTTTAAAGAGCGTTGAGTACTATGATGGAAATTAGCAGTCCATTGATATATTGTAACAGGGGAAACTTAGGGCCAGCAGCAATTTGTTTTGTAAAAAGTTTACGCAAGAAATATGTGTGCAATGTTTTAAAAATTATATGCTGAGGAAAGCGCAAATCATTGCTTACGATTATCCAAATTATCCTTGGGAAAAGGATAACTATAGAATTAGGGAAGGTTATGAAGATTTAGTAAAAGAGTTAATAGATGAAAAATAGATGTTGGCCTAACATCACATAACAGAGGTTTAGCGACATCGAATGAATAGCTAAGGAAGAACTTTGACTTCATATTTTATTTATAGAGAGGAGGTATTTGATGTTGAATATAAAAAATAGATTTGAGCAGGTTACCTTAGTTGCCGGATTTAACGACCGTAACTTTGTTCAATTGGTTGTGGAGTTCGTTCGTAGAATTGATGAAATAGAAAAAGCTTTAAGCAGAAGGCGCTAATTTGTCTTGTATGCTCTTTGTATAAAATTTACAGGTAGCTTAAATAATCGAGAAGGGGGTGAAAGTGTGGTAAATCAAAGTTTAAAAATAGAATTGCTATCCGAAATTTTTTCTCCTTATAAGATTTATCCCCTTCTGCGATACACCGAGGGTAGTCCCGTACGAAACTTTCAAAAACTATATCCTGAAAATTATTATTCAAAAGCAATAGAAATCTTTTTAAGTAAACATGACTATGAACCGATTAGAAGGGGTGCCGATCTTCCGTGGTGGGGAAAAAAATTTTTTAGCAAAAAGGAAGGCTATAAGGTTATGATAATAAGTCAGGATTCCCTTTCCCGCGATGCCGGAAGTATCGTACTTTTTGCCCATCTATTTAATGAGATTAATTCTCAGGGAGAATATGATTATTACATATCGGGTTTGAATGAAAATCAGAATTTCGGATATAAAAATTGGAGGATGGTAAGGGATCAATTTATCAGGTGGAATATAGATTTGGATTTTTGCTATATAACAGATGCTGCTAAAGTATATAAGGAAGGATCATGGAAGGACGGCGATTTCGATAGGGTGAGGAGTAAAATTCTTTTGGAAAGGGAAATAGATATATGTGAACCCGATCTTATCATTATGCTGGGGGCAAAGCCGCTCAATTTACTTAAGAAAAGGCTGAAATATAGTAGTATTGTTGAAAAAGGAGAAACTATCTCGGTGAAAGGTATCGAATGTGTGGTGTCTCCATTCATTACCGGGCAGGGTCCTACACAGCGAAATTATAAAAAAAGACTGGATATAGCCTCCGAAATTATAAGGTCAAGGGTTGGGTGAAAAATTATTTATACTTCGAAAGGAAAATTACAATTTGAAAGGAAAACTAACAAAATGAGGAGATATTCAGATTTCTAAAATCGATTTTTATATTTAAATTTCTAACTAATGTTGTGTCTCACAATTGCATCTGCACTTTGACAAAATATGGAACATTTATGTGGGGCATTTTAGAGGAGAGAGATACAGCCTTTTTATTATGAGGGGAGCTGCTTTTTATTAGCTGTTTAGTATCTTGAATATCCATTAAACCAGAGAAAACATTTGTCTTGAATCCTTTCAGCAGCAGTTTCCAATTATTTCCCAAAAGCCATCCAAGTTGGTTGACGCTACGAAAAAAGCTGAGAGGAGTGAAACAATGAGGGAAAAGGCTGAAATCATGGATAAAAAAGGAATAATGAGGGCCCTTACCCGTATAAGCCATGAAATTATCGAAAAAAACAGGGGGGTGGAGAATGTTGCCCTGATTGGAATTAGAACCCGAGGTGTTCCCCTGGCGAATAGGATTCGCGGAAAAATTGCTCAGGTAGAGGGGGTTAAGATACCCTTTGGTATCCTGGATATAACCCTTTATAGGGATGATCTTTCCTATAAAATAAACAAACCAATAATACACAAAACCGAGATTACCTTTGATGTAAATGAACAGATCATTGTTTTGGTGGACGATGTGCTCTATACTGGCAGGACGGTAAGAGCAGCCCTTGATGCCATAATGGACTTGGGAAGACCTCAGGCAATACAGCTGGCAGTATTAATAGATAGAGGTCACAGAGAACTACCAATCAGAGCTGATTATGTCGGGAAAAATGTGCCTACTTCTAAGGATGAGATAATACAGGTTAAACTGAAAGAAGTTGATGGGGAAGAACGAGTGGTAATCTTAGAAAAAAACATGGAGAAGGATTAATTCATCTCCATGTTTTTTATTTTTTCTGTGTACTTGGAAGGGGTAATGTATATTGTTTTATAATTGTTGTATATTACCATGCCGGGCCTGGCACCCCGGGGTTTTTTTACGTTTTTTTTCTCAGTGTAATCTATGGGAACATTGCTGGATTGCCTGGCTTTGCTGTAATATGCGGCAAGGGCTGCAGCTTCAAGGAGGGTTGTTTCAGGAACGCTGCCGTTACCATCAACTTTAACAATCACATGAGAACCCGGGATGTGTTTGGTGTGAAACCATATATCTTCACTGGATGCAATTTTCATGGTTAAATAATCGTTTTGCTTATTGTTACGCCCTACTAGTATAGTGAAACCATCAGAAGAGATAAATTTTCGGGGTTTGCTGGTGGTTTCTTTTTTTGATGGGGAAATTCTCTTGTTTGATTTAATATAGCCTTCCTGAACCAATTCTGATTTTATTTCTTCTAATTCCTTCAATTCTGCAGCCTGCTCTATGTTGTATAAAACACTTTCAAGGTATTCAATTTCTGCCTTTGTGTTTTTAAGCTGTTTTTTGACTTTTTCCCGGGTGTTTTTAAGCTTGCTGTATTTTTTAAAAAATTTCTGGGCGTTCTCCACAGGGGTTAGTTTTGGATCCAGTTCGATTTCTACTTCCTTTTGGTCACTGGAATAGTAGTTTTTCAGTTTTACTTTGACCGGACCCTTTTTTAACCTGTAGATATTGGCGGTGAGCAGTTCTCCATACAGCTTAAACTTTTCAGCATCCCTGGCTTTAAAAAATTGCTGTTCCTGAAAACCCAATTTTTTGTAACAGCTTTCAAGCTTTGATTTCACAAGTTTGGATAAATCCGATTGTTTTTGTTGGAACTTTTGAACAATCTGTTTTCTGAAATAAAAAAAATCCAGGGCCTCAGAAACACCGGGGAAATGCAGGCTTGAAAAACCTTCCAGCTGTTTCAAAGGGAAAACATAAAAATCAATGAGTTTTGAATTATCATTGTTTTTATACACAGTGGGATCGAACCTGTTCATTTTTACAGTTTCAAAGAAAGTCAGAAATGCATCGGTAAGCCTGTTCAAATCAACATCTTTACGTTCATTTGTATAAGGATCTAAATTAGCCATCAAACAGATTTCTTTTGCAGCAATGGGACTTATACCATTAAAGGATTTAATTACAGCAAGGAACAGTTCTCCTTTTTTTTCCTGAATAATATTGGCAAAATCTTTTGCTGAAACATGGGTTGGATCGATTTTGCCCTGTTTTGGTGGATAGACATACTTTTCTCTGGGAATAACGGCCCTGTATGAATTCATCGAAGGAGGTATTCGTTTTATACTGTCTACGATAATACCCTGCTCATCTATTAATACAATGTTGCTGTGTTTTCCCATTATCTCAATTACCATTGTTTTTTTGCTTAAAAATCCCGCATCATCCACAGCTTCAACTTCTATTTCAAGGATTCTTTCGTAATCAGGTTGATGCAGCTTTACAATTTTTCCGTTTTGCAGGTGTTTTCTAAGCAGCATACAAAACATTGGAGGATTCTGGGGATTGGAGTATTTTTTTGATGTCAAATGAAGGCGACAGCTTTGAGGTTCTGCAGAGATGTATAAATTGTAATTTTCACCCTTGTTTCTGATTTTTATTACGATGCTGTTCTTCTCAGGTTGATAAATCTTGTCTATACGACCATTTAAGATGGTGTTTTCCAGTTCAGTCTTAACACCCCTTAAAACGCTGCCATCAAAAGGCATAACCTTCCCTCCGTTGATTTCTTTTTCTATTAAAGTATAACATTAATTTTTTAATAATCAAGGAATTAGGGGATAGTTGTATGGGTTTTGATTAAAAATAATGTTACAGGTATCTCTTTAACACATACCGGAGGGGATGTTTTCATGAGAGTGTTTAAAAAAAGCAAAACACACAGGATAATAAAAGCCTTCCCCAGGTTTCTGGTAATTGGCGCAGGTCATGGCGGCCTGGCGATGGCCGGACATCTGGCATTAAAAGGTTTTAAGGTTAATCTCTACAACAGGAACAGGAACAGAATTAAACTAATTAGATCAAGGGGAGGAATAGAAGTATACGGACAATTTCATGGATTCGGCAGGCTGAGAAAGGTCAGCAATGACATCGGTGAAGTCATAGATAATGTAGATGTAATAATGGTTGTTGTGCCTGCTACTGCCCACAAAGATATAGTACAAGTCTGCGGACCATATTTGAGAAAAAACCAAATTGTGGTGCTTAACCCGGGGAGAACAGGAGGAGCTCTAGAGTTCTATAATACTCTCAAAAAAATAGGGATTAAGGAAAAAATAACAATTGTAGAGACACAAACCTTCTTGTATGCAAGCAGAAATATCGGCCCCGGAGAAGTGAAAATTTTCCGAATGAAGAATGTTGTTCCCCTGGCTGCGCTCCCGGCAACAAAAACCAAAAAAGTGTTGAGGGTTTTAAACCTGGCATATCCCCAGTTTATTCCCGCTAAAAACGTGTTAAAAACAAGCCTTGATAACATGGGAGCTATTTTTCATCCGGCCCTGACAATTCTAAATGGCGGCTGGATCGAAGCGACCCAGGGTGATTTTGATTATTATACCGAAGGGGTAACTCCATCCGTTTCAAAAATAATGGAAAAATTAGATGAGGAGAGGATTGAAGTGGCAAGAGCTTTAAAGCTGAAGCCCATGTCTGCCAAAGAATGGGTCAAAATAGCTTACAATGTTAAAGGAGAAACATTTTATGAGGTTATTCGCAATAATATAGGCTATAAAGGGATCAAAGCTCCCTCCCATTTGGATCACAGATATATTTTTGAAGATGTTCCAGCCAGCCTGGTGCCCATAGCTTCAATAGGTGAATACATGGGAATAAAGACACCAACAATAAATACTTTTATTCACCTGGCTTCCATCATTCACGACACAGATTACTGGAAAATCGGCCGCAGCATAGAAACCCTTGGATTGAAAGGCAAAACCCTTGATGAAATATACAGATTAGTTACTGTGGGGGAATAAATAACAGTATCCTTTAAAGGATTTAAAGGAGCAATCTGTTGTTAAATCCTGTTTTTGATGGTATAATATAAAAAAATTTTGTTTTTGAGGTGTATTTAAATGATTTTCGTAAAAAATCAGCTTTTTAAAGGGAAGATATTCTATGATCTATAGCATGACAGGGTATGGAAGGGGACAATATGAGGAAGGAGGGATAAAATACACTGTTGAAATAAAATCTGTGAATCACAGATTTTTAGATATCTATGTAAGAATGCCCAGGTATCTCAGTATTGAAGAAAAAATAAAAAGTTTTATAAAACAGAAGATTTCGAGGGGAAGAGTTGATGTTTATGTAAATGAAGAAAAGGGGGAGGAAATAAAAACAATAGAGGTTGACAAAAATCTTTCAAAGGCATATTATTATGCATTGGAAGAACTCAAAAAAGAATTCCGCATACAGGAAGACATCAGTTTATCACTCCTTGCTTCCTTTCCAGATGTGCTTGTTAGAAAAGAGGCAGAAAAAGATGAAGAAGCTCTGTGGGAGATTATACAGCCTGCATTGGATGAAGCTCTGAGCAATCTAATTAAAATGAGAATGCAGGAAGGGAAGGAACTTGCACAGGATATTGTAAAGAAGCTGGAAACATTAGAAAAAATCGTTTTAGCCATAAAAGAGCGTGCTCCAAAAGTTGTGGCTGAGTACAGAGAAAAATTAAAGGACCGCATCAAAAAAATCTTTGAATTATCCAAAGTTGATGAACAGAGACTGGAAGAAGAAGTTGTTATTTTTGCTGAAAGAAGCTGCATAGATGAAGAACTTGTCAGGATAAAGAGCCACATTGAACAATTTAGAATCAATATGTCTGCTGCAGAACCAAAAGGGAGAACACTGGATTTTATTCTCCAGGAGGTGTACAGAGAAGCAAATACTATCGGGTCAAAATCCCAGGATGTTGAGATAAAAACCAGGATAATAAATCTGAAAAGCGAAATTGAAAAATTAAGAGAACAAGTACAAAATATTGAGTAAATGGAGGTATTACAATGGGTATTAAGCTAATAAACATAGGTTTCGGGAACATAGTATCGGCGAATAGAATAATTGCTATAGTCAGTCCTGAATCCGCTCCAATTAAAAGAATAATTCAAGAGGCAAGGGACAGAGGGATGCTGATTGATGCCACATATGGTAGGAGAACAAGGGCTGTTATCATTACTGATAGTGACCATATAATCCTATCGGCTGTACAGCCAGAAACGGTTTCCCATAGACTTTCAAGTAAGGAAAGTGCTTCTGTAGAATCAAGAGGACAATAGGGAGAGGAAAACATGAATAATGAAGGCCTTTTGATAGTTATTTCAGGTCCTTCAGGGGCTGGAAAAGGTACCATCTGCAATAATTTGGTGAAAAAAAACAAGAACATAGAAATTTCCATTTCAGCGACTACTCGCCCTCCGAGAAGGGGGGAAGAGGACGGCAAAAGTTATTATTTTATAGGTGAAAAGGAGTTTATAGATAAAATCGAACAGAATGAGTTTCTGGAATGGGCCAGGGTTTACGGGAATTATTATGGGACCCTGAAAAAGCCTGTGCTTGAAAAACTCAAAGAGGGTAAAGATGTTATTCTCGAAATAGATATTCAGGGGGCTGTTCAGATAAAAAACAAGTTCCCTGATGGTGTTTTTGTCTTTATCTTACCTCCTTCTATAGAGGAACTTAAAAAAAGGATTGAAACCAGGGCAACGGAGACAAAAAAAGAGATGATAGAACGGATATCCGCTGCCTACGATGAAATCAAGAAAGCATTCCATTATGATTACATTGTTGTAAACAACTGTGTTGAGAAAGCAACCAGCAAGCTTCAAGCCATTATCACAGCAGAAAAATGTAAGTTGAGTAGAAATAAGCACTTGCTGAATATTGGAGGGAGGTTTTGAAATTGGATAAACCATCTTTGGAAACTTTGATACAAAGGGTTGATAGCAGGTATACTCTGGCGGTAATGGCCGCAAAAAGAGCCAGGAAAATTGTTGAAAAAAAGGAGTTTGACAAAAAAAACATTCCAGCAAATAAACCGGTATCAATCGCCCTGTATGAAATTGCCATGGGCAAGGTTAACTACAAACGCAGAATAAAAGGCTTAAAATGAACTGGAGAGAAGATGTATGTGGGAAAAACAACACTTTTTAATAGGGGTTACCGGAGGAATAGCAGCTTATAAAACAGTGGATTTGATCAGCCGATTAAAGAAAAAGGGTGCAGATGTTACGGTTATAATGACCCGAAATGCAAAGGAGTTTGTTTCTCCTTTAACATTTCAGACAATATCACAAAACAGAGTTTACACCGAACTTTTTGAAGAAGATTGGGATGTTAGACACATATCCCTTGCCAAGAAGGGAAATGTTTTGGCTGTGGTTCCAGCTACAGCCAACTTTATTAACAAAGCAGCCCATGGGTTGGCGGATGATCTGTTATCAACGGTTTTTTTGGCTTTTAAAGGCAAAAAAATCCTTGTACCCTCGATGAATGTTAATATGTTTGATAATCCCATTACCTGTAAATCGTTGAACATGCTTAAAAAGCTGGGGTGTTACATCATAGAACCGGAAGAGGGCTTTTTGGCATGTGGAGATGTGGGGAAAGGCCGCTTACCTGAAACTGAAACTATTATAGAAGAATTTGAGTATGTCATATCAAAAAAGGACCTTATGGGGAAGAAAATCCTTGTAACTGCCGGACCTACAATAGAACCTATTGACCCTGTTCGATACATAACAAACAGGTCATCCGGGAAAATGGGATATGCCGTAGCAAGAGCTGCAAGAAACAGAGGAGCTGATGTGATACTGATTTCAGGGCCCACGCACATACCCCCACCCTGCAGAGTTAAACTCATCAGGGTAGAAACAGCCCAACAGATGTTTGAGAGGGTGGTAGAGCACTTTCATGAAGTGGATATAGTCATCAAAGCTGCTGCAGTGTGTGATTTTAAACCCAAATCAACCAGAGGAGACAAAATCAAGAAAACTGATGTAGACTTCAAGCTTGTGCTGGTACAGAACAAAGATATTTTATACGAATTGGGTAGGATGAAACAGAAGCAAATTTTGGTGGGTTTTGCTGCAGAGACGAGAGAACTGTTTAAAAATGCCAGACAAAAACTTGTAAAAAAGAACCTCGATATGGTAATAGCCAATGATGTTTCCAGGGCTGATACGGGATTTGCCAGTGATTACAACAAGATCAACATTATTTATAATACAGGTGAGATAGAAGGTTTGGAAAAAAATACAAAGGAAAACCTGGCAAACCTGATTTTGGATAGGGTAGTGGAACATTATTGTTAAAGCGTACAGCAATGTACGTTTTTTGTTTTTTAAAAGGAAAACTCCAATATTAACCGAATAATGTTAAATAAACTGAGAAATTAGGAGGAAAAACATGGTGAAAAACAACATAGCTGAAGTGGCAGTAGATTTACCCTTCGAAAAGTCTTATAATGTTTATGATTACAAAATACCGGATTCAATGCTGGATAAAATCTCCCCTGGAATAAGAGTTATAGTGCCCTTTTCTGGCAGACGAAGGGAAGGGTATGTAGTAAATTTGAAGGCCAGCACTTGTGTGGAAACCAAATACATACTTGCCTGTATAGATGATTATCCCTTGTTTAGTGAAAAAATGATAGATCTGGCTTACTGGATGAGTCGAAAATACGTGTGTGCTTTATCAAAATCTCTTCAATGCATGATACCATCCGGGATAAAATACAAATTCAGAAAGAAAATCAAGCTTGTAAACACACACCAGGCTTCAAATTTAGGCCATCTGCAGAAAAAAATCGTTGAGCTGCTCAAAAAAAACCAGGGAGAAATGTATTATTCAAAACTGCTTGAAGTTATGGGAGATAGCAATGTATACGCCTCTTTAAAGAGTTTGGGTGAAAAAAAAATTATCGAATATGAAAAGGAAATAGTTTCAGGAGTAAAACCCAGAACAATCAAAGTAGTGGAACCGGTTGATGGATTATCTGAAGATACTGTAAGAAAACTATCAAAAAAACTCCAGGAAGTGCTGCAAATCATAAGAATGGCTGATGGAATATCAATCCGTCAGATAGCTGATTTCCTGGGTGAGAACTACTCTACCACGTATTCAAAGGTAAAAAAGCTGATGGGTAAAAAACTGGTCAAATACAGGTATGCGGAGGTTTTTAGGAGTCCGATTTCATCCGATACAGAGGTTGCTGCTATTGTTTCCACCTTTACCCTTACAGAAGAACAGGATAATGTGCTAAAATTAATTAGAAGGGTTTTGAGTAGTGCAGGGAAAAAGAAGGGGATACTAATCCATGGTGTTACAGGAAGCGGCAAAACAGAGGTGTATTTAAGGGCTGTTGAAATGGTGCTGCAGCAAAAAAAGGGAGCTGTGGTTCTGGTGCCCGAAATTTCACTAACATCCCAGATGATCAAGGATTTTGTTAGGAGGTTTGGGAAACGGGTAGCACTGCTGCACAGCAAGTTATCCGAAGGCGAGAGATTCGATGAGTGGAGGAAAATAAAACAGGGCAAAGCCGACATTGTGCTCGGTACCCGTTCGGCTGTTTTTGCACCAATGGATAACATCGGTATAATAATTATAGATGAAGAACATGAAAACACCTATAAGCAGGAAGAAAACCCCAAATACCATGCAAGAGAAGTGGCTGAAAAACGCTGTGCAGATAATAATGCTCTATTGGTGTTAGGAAGTGCTACTCCTTCCATAGAAATCTATTATAGAGCTCAAAAAGGTTGTTACTATCTTGTTGAGATGAGAAAAAGAATCAAAAACAGGCCCCTTCCACCGGTAGAGATAGTGGATATGCGTCGGGAACTCAAGGAAGGCAACAAATCTATCTTCAGCAGATCCCTCTACAGAGCCATGAAGGAAACCCTGGATAGGGGTGAGCAGGTAATTCTGTTTTTGAACAGGCGGGGCTTTTCCACATTTGTTTTGTGCAGGGAATGTGGATTGGTGTTAAAGTGTCCCCAGTGTGATATATCATTAACATTCCATTTTGATTCCAACGTGTTAAAATGCCATTATTGCGGGTATTTTAAAAAAACCCCGGATGTATGCCCCAATTGCAGCAGCATATACATAAGATTCTTCGGAATCGGAACGCAAAAAGTTGAACAGCTTGTGAAACGGCTTTTCAGGGGAGCATCGGTTCATAGAATGGATGTTGATTCTACAACAAGAAAGGGTTCTCATGAATCAATTCTGAACAGATTTAGTAATGGTGATATAGATGTGTTGGTAGGCACTCAAATGGTGGCCAAGGGGCTTGATAATCCTAGAGTAGGCCTGGTAGGTGTAATAACTGCTGATACTTCATTGAATTTACCCGATTTCCGGGCAGGTGAACGGACTTTTCAATTGGCAACCCAGGTGGCCGGCAGAACGGGCAGGGGCCACCGGCCTGGAAGGGTAATCCTTCAGACTTACAATCCCGAACACTATGCCTTAAAATGTGCTGCCGAGCATAATTATATGGCGTTTTACAAAGAAGAAATCAATTTAAGAAAGCAATTCCAGTATCCTCCCTTCTGGAGTTTGGTTAACATTATATTTTCCGGGTCTGATGAAAACAATACCGCCCGAAGGGCTCAGGCTTTTGCTCAAAACATTTTGGGGGCTTTACCTAGATCATGGGCTCTACTAGGGCCTTCTCCTGCTCCTATTTCAAAAATTAAAGGAAACTTTAGATGGCAGATTATACTAAAAGGGAAGGATGTGAATAAAATCATACCGCTGTTAACCAGTGAGTATTTCAAATACAAAAATGAAAATGATGATGTGAAGATCAGTATAGACTTAAATCCGTATTTTATGTTATAAAGGGCAAGGAGGATTAATGATGGCTGTAAGAATTTTAAGAAAATTCCAGGATGATGTGTTGAGAAACAAGGCCAAACCCGTTAAAAAAATCGATAAACACATTACGAAGCTATTGGATGACATGGTGGACACGATGTACGAACACAAGGGTGTTGGATTAGCAGCACCTCAGGTGGGAATTCTAAAAAGGCTTGTTGTTGTTGATGTGGGAGGATGTCTGCTAAAATTGATCAATCCACGCATTGTTGAAGCACGGGGGGAAGACGTTGATGTTGAAGGGTGTTTGAGTTTTCCAGGGGTTTTTGGAGAGGTCAAAAGGCCGGAAAAGGTGGTTGTGGAGGCCCTGGACCCGAAAGGGAAAAGAATTAAAGTTGGAGGAGAAGGCTTGCTAGCGAGAGCTTTGTGCCATGAGATAGATCATCTCGATGGGATTGTGTTTATTGATAAGGTTATAAGATTCACGGATGAAGATTAATATTCTCTGATTTCCAGCAGCTAAAGGAGGTTACAAATGAGAATTGTATTTATTGGAACACCTGAATTTGCAATACCATCCTTACAAAATTTAATAGAGAGTGATGAGGAGATTATAGCGGTGATTACCCAGCCTGATAGACCCAAAGGCAGATCGAGAAAAATAACTCCACCTCCTGTAAAGGAGCTGGCACTGCGGCATAATCTGTTTTTGCTCCAGCCTGAGGATGCCAATTCTCATCAAACGATAGCAGCATTACGACAGCTCAAACCAGATCTGATAGCAGTTGTAGCGTATGGTCAAATACTATCTTCAAAAATTTTAGAAATCCCTCGCTGTGGTTGTATAAATGTCCACGCATCACTGCTTCCCAAGTACAGGGGTGCTGCTCCAATACAATGGGCTATTATTAAAGGGGAAAAAACAACAGGGGTTACCACGATGTTGATGGATGAAGGAATGGATACTGGGGACATACTCCTTCAGAAAAGCATTAGCATAGAAGATAGTGACACAGCTGCCACCCTGCATGATAAACTTGCTGTAATAGGAGGGAATTTGCTTATAGAAACAATAACCGGGTTAAAAAAAGGCAAGCTGGTTCCCATACCACAGGATAACTCAAAAGCATCATATGCTCCAATGTTGACGAAGGAAGATGGAAAAATAGACTGGACCGGAACAGCAGAGGATATTCACAACAGGATAAGAGGAACCTATCCCTGGCCGGGAGCGTATACTTTTTTTAATGGGAAGCGAGTAAAAATTCTCGGTTCTGAAGTCTGGGACACAAAAAAACATGGTGACACTCCCGGACGAGTATGGGGCATTTTAAAAGACGGCTTTATCGTCGAGTGTGGAAAAGGCAGATTGCTGATAACACAAATCCAGCCATCAGGCAGAAAAGCAATGAGGACCTCGGATTTTGTAAACGGGTATAATGTTACAGAAGGATGTATTTTGGGTGACAGGGGTTGAATAAATTGAAAGTGAAGAAAAGGGTTTTTTTGGGCCTGCTTATTATCAGTCTGCTTCTTTTGACAACACTGGTTGCAGGAATTTTTTATTTCTACTATAACAGAACTACACAACTGTTTCAAACCATGATGATTATTACCGCCGCCCTGGTAATAATACTTGTTATCATTAGTGGTTTGGGATTGGGGGCGATAGTGTTAACTATTTTGGGGACAAAAACCAACCCCATCATGAACAAAATAATGACCATTGCTCTAAGAATCCTTTATCCACTGGCTATAAAAGTAGGTAGGATGATGAAGATTCCTAAAAACATTATCAGAAGTTCCTTTGTTGAAGTTAATAATAACCTGGTATCTTCTAAAAAAATGGGTTTATCTAATAGCGAACTCCTGATTCTGGCTCCCCATTGTTTGCAGAAGGATGACTGCCCTTACAAAATAACAAATCATGTTGAAAATTGTCGGGGATGCGGGCGGTGCCAGATAAGGGATTTGATTGAGCTGTCAAAGAAATACAACGTCAACCTTGCTGTGGTTTCAGGAGGAACCATTGCAAGGCGTCACGTAAAAAAATTTAAACCCAAGGGAATTATAGCTATTGCATGTGAAAGGGACCTGACAAGCGGGATACATGATACGAATCCCATCCCTGTAATGGGTATTTTGAATGAAAGACCTGAAGGCCCCTGTTTCAATACCAGAGTGGATATTAAAAAAACAGAAAAAGCCATTAGATTTTTCTTGGGTGAGGAGGAAAAACCGTAATGTTGACGCTTTTGATGCTCATTCTCTGGCCTCTGATCATTTTTGTGTTTATTAATTTGTTGATTCTCCCTTTTTCTTTTACAATTCGGTCTGTTTTCAGCATATTTACCATTCCTGGAGAAATAATAAAAATTGCCTTTAACAAAAGATTGAGGCAAAATCATGCCCTGGAACATGCCACAATAAACGTAATAGAAGAGCACTATGGGAAAGGTCTGGGCCTGTCGGGTTTGGCCAAAGAGAATGGCTTCTTTATAAAAGGCCCCGTAGAACCGCAATTGGTGGAAAAAGCTGCCGCTATAGGTTTGGAGAGACTTAAGATGGGAGAACATCATTTGGCCATACATGATAATTGCGGCACCAGCATGGCTATGGCAAACTTTGTGTCTTCAGCAGCTTTCCTGATTTTACTGTTTAAAACAGGAGCCTTTAACATTTTCAACGTGTTTATCGCATTAATAATTGCCAACCTTTTTGGCCCCTTACTGGGGAGGGTTGTCCAGCATGTTTTGACCACATCAACTGATGTTTCAAATGTTAGTATAGTTGGTATTGATTACAACTTCGTCCAACCTCAAGGATTGTTATTTTTTAGACCGGTTGTTACAGGCATGTATTTTGTAAGGACAAGAATGTATCGGATGGGTGGTTAAATGCGTGATTTAAGCAAAACCCGGCCAAGAGAACTCGCTTTAAAGGCTTTATACCAGATAGATGTTGAAAAGGCCTATTCTAACCTGATACTTCAGAAACTGTTAAGAAACTTCGGTGGATCTGAACTTGATCGCGCCTTTATTACTGAGCTTGTGTACGGCAGTGTTAGATGGAAATACACCCTTGACTGGGTTATAAACAGATTTACGAGTAAACCACTTAAAAAAACAGATCCATGGACCAGAAACATCTTGAGGCTGGGTGTATACCAGCTCATGTTTCTCAATAGGGTTCCCTCTTTTGCTGCCTGTAATGAATCCGTTGAGCTTTCCAAAAGATATAACAAAAAGGCGGCTGGGTTTGTGAACGGAGTGTTGAGAAACATAGCAAGGCACACAGATAAAATAGATTATCCTTCACGAGAAAAAACACCTGTTAAACATCTGGCTGTAAAACATTCCTTTCAACCATGGATGATCCGAAGGTGGATCAAACGCTATGGATTTGCTTTTACAGATGAATTGTGTGGCGCATTAAATACCAGACCCGATTTTTGCATACGGGTTAACTCATTAAAGATTAATAAACCTGCATTAAAAAAACTTCTAATAGAGCAGGGCTATGAACTTAAAGAAAGCTTATTTATACCTGAAGCCCTGTATATAAACAATCCCGGTGATATAGAGAAAAATGAGTATTACCTGAAAGGGTATTTCCAACCCCAAGATGAGGGTTCAATGCTTGTTGCTCATGTTTTGAATCCCAAACCGGGTGATGTAGTGGTGGATGTGTGCAGTGCACCGGGAGGAAAGACCACACACATTGCTCAGCTGATGAACAATAAAGGAACTATTATTTCCAGGGATATACACCCTCACAAAATAAAGCTCGTAGAAAATATATGTAGACGAATGGGAATAACTATTGTTAAGGCAGAAGTATTTGACGGCTTGAAAACAGATGAAAGGCTTGTTTCCAGAGCTGATAGAGTTTTAGTGGATGTTCCCTGCAGTGGGTTTGGTATAATTAATCGAAAGCCTGATATAAAATGGAAAAAAGCGCCCGATGATATTCAGCAACTTTCTGGCATTCAATTTAAGCTGCTTGAAAATGCTTCAAAATACGTGAAACCCGGAGGAATCCTTGTATACAGCACCTGTACTCTGGAACCTGAAGAAAACCAGGATGTAATAGCATCTTTTCTTGAGCAGTACAGCAATTTCGAGCTGCTGATAGATTACCCTGTATGCATGAAGGATTTAAGAGTGGTTGGGGAAAAGGGCTTTATTCAAACATACCCCAATAAACACAGGATTGATGGTTTTTTCATTTCAAAGATGGTGCGTAGAGTTTAAATGTGGTGAAATAGGTATGAGACACCTAGTAAAATAACTGGTTCTCCCATGCCCTTTCCCGAACCCGGCGTGCCACGGTCCTTGAAAAATCCATGCTCATTAAAATCTCGAACACTCGTGAACTACATTAGCTGTTGTCGAAATATCCGGTCAGTTCTAAATAACTGAGAAGCTTTCGGATGACTTCTGTCAAGGACTCATAAGGGATTGTAGCCTTTACCCTTAACATAACCCAGGGGAAACCTATAATGGTTTAGCAATTGACCCTCAACTAAAATGGAGAAGAGCCAGATAGGATAATCGATAATCCGGGAGGAAACTGCATATGGAAAGAATAGATTTAAAAGGACTGCCTTTAAAAAAATTGGAGGGACTTATAGAAGGTAAAGGATGGGAAAAATATAGAGCGAAACAGGTTATGAGATGGGTATACAAAGGGGTCAGTGATTTTAGTGAAATGACAAACTTGCCCCAAAAGTTACGAAGGGAGTTAAAAGAGTGGGCATATGTAGGAAACATTGAAATTGTAAAAAAACACATTTCTAAAACTGGTTACACAACAAAATACCTTTTTAAACTTGACGATGGCAACATTATAGAGACCGTTTATATGAAATATTCATACGGCAACAGTGTGTGTGTATCAAGTCAGGTAGGATGTAATATGGGATGCAGTTTTTGCGCTTCTACCATTGACGGATGTGTCAGGAATTTGTCTGCTTCGGAAATGATAGACCAGGTGCTGAAAGTGCAGAAGGATCAATGCCAGAAAATTACCCATGTAGTGGTTATGGGAAGCGGAGAGCCCCTGCTCAACTATGATGAAGTCATTAAATTTTTAAAAGTATTAAATTCTCCCCTGGGCTTCAATATAAGCTTTAGAAGGATGACGGTTTCAACATGTGGGATTGTCCCGGTTATCTACAAATTAGCAGATGAAAACCTGCCTATAACCTTATCGGTGTCACTCCATGCCCCGATGGATAGTTTAAGAAACAGAATTATGCCTATCAACAAAAAATTTCCGCTACACGAGTTGATTGAAGCTGTAAAGTTTTATGTAGAGAGGACAGGACGAAGAATCACCTTTGAATATGTTTTGATAAAGGGTTTAAACGATTCGAAACTTTGTGCTGAAAATCTCGTCAAACTGATAAGAGATATTAATTGTCATGTCAATTTAATACCTGCTAACCCAATTGCAGAAAGGGATATTGAAAGGCCGAAACCTGAAACTATAAATGAGTTTAAAAGACTGCTGGAGCAAAACGGCATCAAAGTTACTGTAAGGAGGGAGTTGGGCCGGGATATTGATGCGGCATGCGGTCAATTGAGAAGGAAGGTTTTAAAAGAGGGCGTGATAAATCCTTTGTAAAAAAAGGATAATAGTTCTTTTTGGCGAATCTAATAAAACATCGGCAAAATCTTTTGAGGTTTGATGGATTTTAGAAGAGGTGAAAGCATGGAGTTCAGGGTGGTATGCAACAAAGGAAGAGTTAGGGAAAATAATGAAGATGCCTATAAAATTTATAACCCTAAAGATGAGACCTTTAGTTTTTGCATAGTTGCAGATGGCATGGGAGGGCACAACGGTGGTGAAATAGCAAGCAGCTTAGCAGTAAATGAATTAGCCCGATATGTTTTGGATTCATACAAAAATCAGTATATTGATAAGGAAAAGCAACTCCTGGAGGATGCTATTAAACACGCCAATCGAAAAGTTTTCACAAAGGCTCAACAGACTCCGCATCTTTTGGGTATGGGAACCACCCTTACAGTAGCATTCTTTAAGAAAGGGTATGTATATATAGGAAACATCGGTGATAGCAGAGCTTATCTTTTTAGAAATGACACAATAACCCAGCTGACTTTAGATCATTCATATGTTGCCGAACTGGTCAGAAAAGGCAAATTAACGAAAAGGGAAGCCAGACACCATCCTCAAAAGCACATGATAACAAGAGCTGTTGGAACGGAAAAGGACATAGAAGTGGATGTGTTCTGTCGAAAATTGATGCCGGAGGATGTTATAATTTTGTGTACAGATGGATTAACGAATATGCTGGATGATGAAGAAATAACAAACATATTGAGGAACAGCGGTTTTAAGGAATCTCCTCAAAAGCTTGTAGATACTGCAAATGAGAAAGGCGGATACGATAATATAACGGTTATTTTGGCGCGATGTGAAGGTTTTTGGTACAATGAGGGGTGAAGGGATTGATAGGAAAACTACTGGGCAAGAGGTACAAAATACTCGAAAAAATTGGTGAAGGCGGTATGGCTTTGGTTTATAAGGCTAGATGCAGCCTTTTAAATAGAATTGTTGCTGTAAAAGTGCTAAAGCCCCAATACAGCAGTGATGAGGAATTTGTTAAGCGATTCCGTAGAGAAGCTCAGGCGGCAGCCAGCTTGAGCCACCCGAACATTGTAAACATTTATGATGTGGGAAAAGAACAGGGTATAGATTATATTGTTTTAGAATATGTTGAGGGCAAGACTCTGAAGGATATTATTAAAGAAGAAGCACCTTTAGAAGAAAAGAAGGCAATAAATATTGCCTTGCAGATTTGTGATGCGCTTTTTCATGCCCATAAGAGCCACATTATTCACAGGGATATAAAACCACATAACATTATTATAACTGAAGATAATAGAGTTAAAGTGACGGATTTCGGTATCGCACGGGCTGTAACCAGCTCAACTCTAACGGATACAGGTAGTGTATATGGAAGTGTGCACTATTTTTCTCCTGAACAGGCTCGGGGTGGATATGTAAATGAGAAATCTGATTTGTATTCATTGGGCGTAGTTATGTACGAGATGTTAACAGGAAGGGTGCCTTTTAAAGGAAACAGCCCTATTTGTATAGCCTTGAAACACCTTAATGAAGAGGTTCCACCTCTGTCTGAATACAATAAGGAGATTTCTAGGGGATTAGAGGCAATAGTATTAAAGGCGATGGCTAAAGACCAGTATGCCAGATATACTACTGCTTTGGAATTGAAAAATGACTTATTAAATGTTTTTCACAACCCCAATTTTAATATATATGAATATGATAAGGCCATCAAAAATGAGGAAACCAAAATCTTACCGGCTGTTAATCACCCTTTTAAACAAGCAGATGGAGGTGAACAGAGGGTGCCCCCGACAAAAAGTAGGAAAGCAAAAACAAGAAAAAAGAAATCTTTTTTAAAAACCCTCTTATGGCTGTTTGTTGTATCCCTTCTGGTTAGTGGAATGCTGTGGGGAGGTTTTTGGATAAAGGATTATTTAACTGTACCCCTGGTTGAGGTTCCAAATGTGATCGGGATGACAGAAGAAGAAGCAGCCCGTGAGTTCAGAAAAGTCAGTCTTCATTACGAAGTGGCAGAAAGGGTTTTTGATGAATCTCCTGCAGGAATAGTAATAGACCAAAGCCCTAAAGGCGGTGAAACGGTTAAAATTACAAGGCCTCCTATAAGTTTATGGATAAGCAAAGGCCCAAAACAGGTAACGGTACCCAACTTGATTGGAAAAACTGAGAGAGAAGCGGAGGTAATTCTCTCAGCGTATGAATTAGAACCGGGTTTTAGAGAAGAAGTCTACAGCGATGACTTTCCTAAGGGAGTGATTATAGATCAGAATCCCAGAGCAAGTATTACCGTAAAAACTGGAACAGAAGTTGACTACACAGTGAGCCTTGGTAAAGAACCGCGAAGATTAGAAATGCCTAACCTTATAGGAATGGATTTTGCTGAAGCCCAGAATGTCCTTGGTGAATTGGGATTAAAAGTAGGTTCTACCCAGTATAAGGAAAGTCATATTTATTTCAGTGGTCAGGTGCTGAATCAAACCCCTGCACCTAAAAATCAGGTTGTGGAAGGGCAAAAAATTGATTTAATAATAAGCAAAGGCCCTGGTCCTGAAAAAAAGAGCGTCCTTTTAGAAGTAGTTCTGCCTTCAAAACCCCAAAAAATGAATGTTAAAGTTGTTGTAAAAGATAGAAGGGGTCAGACGATAGTTTACAATAAAAACCATACCCCGGATGACAGCCCCTTAAAGATACAGGTAGAGGGTGTAGGAGAAAGCAAAGCAGAGGTGTATATAAATGGCAATTTATGGGGAGAACAAACCTTTTAATGGAGGTAGATTATGCTAAAAGGAATTGTAAAGAAAACCGTGGGGGGCTTTTATTACGTTAAAATACCTGAAACAGGAGAAGTTTTAGAATGTAAAGCCAGAGGAAAATTTAAGATTAAACAAAAAAATATTTTGGTAGGGGATTTTGTAGAAGTAGCACAAAAAGGCGTTAACACCTGGATAATAGAAAAGATATGTGAAAGGAAAAACAGTCTCAAAAGACCGAGTGTTGCCAATGTGGATAAAGCTATAATAGTTTTTTCCCTAAAAAATCCTGATGTCAAACTTTTTATGGTTGATAAATTTTTAGTGTTAAGCGAGCTTAACGGAATTGAACCCATTCTTTGCTTAAATAAGATAGATATTGTAGAGGAAGAGGTCATTGGTCGAGTTGCAGGTATATATAAATCCGTAGGGTATACGATCATTTTAACCAGTGCTAAAGAGAACATAGGCATCGAACAGCTTAAAGATGAGCTAAAAGGGTGTTTCTCGGTGTTTGTAGGCCCTTCAGGTGTGGGCAAATCCACCCTTTTGAATAGAATACAACCGGGTTTAAAGTTGAAAATTGGGGATTTAAGCAAAAAGATCAAAAGAGGAAAACATACAACCACGCATGTTGAATTGCTGGATTTAGAATTAGGAGGCTGTGTGTTTGATACTCCTGGCTTTAGTGCTATGGATGTAAGTTGTTTAAAGGAAGCAGAGGTGGATGTTCTATTTCCTGAGATGAGGGAGCATAAAAGCAACTGCAGGTTTAGGGCATGTTTGCATTACAAAGAACCCCAGTGTGGTGTTAAAAATGCTGTTAAAACGGGTTTGATTCCTGAAAACAGGTATGAAAGCTATATCAGATTACTTGAAGAAATAAAAGTCAGCAGGAGGAATTGATTTGATGATTAAAGTAGCGCCATCAATCCTATCGGCCGATTTTTCATGTCTGGAAGAAGAAATACAAAAAGTCGAAGCAGGAGGAGCAGATTTGCTGCATCTGGATGTGATGGATGGAAGTTTTGTTCCTAATATTTCTATAGGCCCCCCTGTGATACGAGCCTTGAGACCCAAAACAAAACTTCCCTTTGATGTTCATTTGATGATATCAAATCCTGACAAATATATTGAAGACTTTGTAGAGGCAGGAGCAGATATTATCACTGTTCACCAGGAAGCGTGTATTCATCTGCACAGAACCATCCACAAAATAAAGGAATACAAGTGTAAGGCAGGAGTTGCTTTGAATCCCGCGACTCCTTTAACAGTTCTGGACTGTATTCTGAATGATCTGGACATGGTATTGATAATGACTGTTAACCCCGGGTTTGGGGGGCAGAAATTAATTGAACCTGTATTGAACAAAATAAAGGTGTTAAAAGGCTGGCTGAAAGAAAGAAATTCAAAAACTCTCATTGAAGTGGACGGAGGAGTTAATCTTGACAATGTTAATAATGTTGTATCCGCAGGAGCGGATATAGTTGTTGCAGGATCAGCGGTATTCCGTTCCCCAAATGTTACTGAAACGGTTCGAAAGTTTAAGGCCAGCTCGGGATGAAAATATGCCTCACTGCCCGGTGCAGATACAAGCTGACCTGGCAAAAGAACTCAGAAGAAAGCAATAATGAGTTGGTGTAAAATTTTAGTATGAGAAGCATGAAAAAAGGTAGTCAAAAAAAAAATAGAGACCTCAAAGGGACGAAATTTTACATAGAAGGAAAGAGGTCTCAATAGGAAATCCACCCTCCGGCTCCGGCGGGCTTCCCGTCCTATTCTGCATCCATGCATAAAAGAACAGCCTTGGATGTCCTGTCCTCGGGCCCGCCTCCACCTTCGGTTTCGCTAACCCTAGTTATTCGCTCGAATCAAGTCGCTACGCTGGAATAGCTCATCTCCCTCAATGAATTTTCATTCTTCTGATGGTGCTGTTAGCAGCATGTATATCTATAGCGTAAAAATATTGGGGCTCTAGCTTTCCACTAAACCTTTACACTGACTTTTGACACTTACTTTTTTTAAAAGTTTTGTGTCAATTTATGTGTTGTTTTAATAATATATATTATAACGATTAAAGTGGTAGGGGGAGGGGGGGAAGTGAGGCAAAGTTTTAAAATTACATGGAAAAAAGTTCTGGGGATTTTATCTGCTGGCGCTGGATTGTTTATTTTTATTAAAACATTACCGCCATCGGTCTGGTTGATGGTTTTGGCTGCAATTTTATTTTCAACAGGATGGTTGCTCTTTACAAAACAATGAACAAGAACAAGTGCTGTCTAATATTATATCAATGATATCCCACTAATTAGTTTGGAGGGTTAAATGAAATGAAGATTATTATTCTTAAATTACCCAGGTTCCTGGGAGGTTTTTTAAAGGGTGTGTTGAGAATTTTTCACAGAGATAGGGGCAAAAAAAATTAAAGCGTGCCTAAGCCTGCACGCTTCGATTTTTAGAGGGCTCTTTCAACCTTGCCTGATCTCAAACACCTTGTGCACACATGTATTCTTTTTGGAGAACCATTTACAATGGCTTTTATTCTTTTGAGGTTCGGATGCCATTTTCGTTTTGTTTTTATGTTAGAATGGCTTATCTTATTACCAGAAATTTTTGATTTACCACACACATAACACTGCCTGGCCATTATGCCACCCCCTTATCTATTAAGGTTAACCGTAAAGTCATGACTTACATAATTGTATCATAAACATGTTTATATTGGCAACATCAACAGGGCGTTATTGTAGAATTTCCAATTACCATGTTAACATTATTTTGTAGTTTGCACAAGCGCTTGAAATACAGTTTTTATATTCAGCCTTCCGTGAAATTGGAGAGGGGATTGGATTAAGCGGTTACAATTTGGAGCAGGAACAGGGAAGAAAATAAATAAAGTTATTCCCGACCATGTGTTGCTCATATATCCAGCCAATCTTAACTGCTATCTGGCTTTTGTCTGAGTGGTGTTGAGCTTCCTGCTGACTCTTTATACTATTCTGAAGAGCAACAAGACTTTTTTTTGTTTATAAAATAAGGTAAACTAATTATGGAGGGGAATATGGTTTTGGAAGAAGGAGGATTGTAATGGATAAAAAAATTAAAAACGAACTGGGAATGATAACAATAACCCCGGAAGTTATTGCGACAATTTCCGGTATTGCAGCTATGGAATGTTATGGGGTTGTTGGTATGGTTTCCAGGCATGTGAAAGACGGCCTTTCTGAATTATTGGGTCGAGACAATTTGAAAAAGGGGATAGAAGTTGAAATAAGGGATAACAAGGCAAACATCGAACTGTATATAATAGTTCAATATGGAACGAAAATTTCAGAGGTTGCTCATAATGTGATGGAAAAAGTTAAATACACCCTTGAGAAATACCTGGGCTTGGAGAATGCAAATGTTAAGGTGATTGTACAAAGCGTTAAAGTTAAGTAGCCGTAAATAGGGGGGGTAAAATTGACACAAAAATACATAGATGGAAATATGTTGAAAAAAATGATTATCCAGGGAGCAGAAGTTTTAAGGCAGAACAAATCGATAGTAGACAGCCTGAATGTTTTTCCTGTTCCTGATGGAGATACCGGAACCAACATGTCTCTAACCATGGCAGGTGCTGTTGATGAGTTAAAAAAGGCTGATGTTGAATCCGTCAGTGATGTAGCCCAAAAAGTTGCTAATGGTTCCCTTATGGGTGCCCGGGGGAATTCAGGAGTCATTTTATCCCAGCTGTTTAGGGGTTTTTCAAAAAAAATAGAGGGCAAGAAAAAACTCAATGCTGTAGATTTAGCCGTTGCTCTGAAAAACGGAGCTGATATGGCATACAAAGCAGTAATGAAGCCTATAGAAGGTACCATTTTAACAGTTTTTAGAGAGGGCAGCGAACATGCAGTTTATGTTGCAAGAAAAGGTTATGATGTTATTAAAGTTTTGCAGGAGATGATTAAGAAGAGCGAAGAAGTGCTGGAAAAAACTCCTGAAATGCTTCCGGTATTGAAAGAAGCGGGAGTAGTAGATGCTGGAGGCAAGGGGTTTATTTACGTTTTAAAAGGCGCGTTGGAAGCTCTTAAAGGGTATAAACTGGAGTTTGAAGATACAGAAAGGGATTTTGAAGAGCACGATGAGGATTTAATCAGAGTTGATATTGATGCTTTAAAGTATTTGTATTGTACAGAAGCGGTAGTCTACAGCAGAAACTTGAGGCCGGAAGGAATTAAAGAATTCTTAAAAACAAAAGGGGATTCGATAGTGGTGGTCGAAGCGGATGATAACATGTTTAAGATTCATATCCATACAAACAATCCAGGCGATGTATTGAACTTTTTTACCAACAGCGGTGAGTTGAAAAGGATAAAAGTCGAAAACATGAAAGAACAGCATGAAAGTAATTTTGTAAAGCCATCATATAAAAACATCTCAAATACACCTAAAAAAAACATAGGAATCATATCGGTGGCTTTGGGAAAAGGAATAAAAAATATAATGAAGAGTCTGGGGGTAGATGAAATTATTGAAGGCGGCCAGACCATGAATCCCAGCACACAGGATATTGTAGAAGCAATAGAAAAGGTCGATGCAGAAAAGGTATTAATATTACCAAACAATAAAAACATAATTATGGCGGCAGAACAGGCTGCAAAAACCAGTGACAAACGTGTAGGTATAGTCCGTACACAAAATGTTGCAGAAGGAATAACTGTGCTGCTGCATTTTAATGACACTGTTTCCCTTGAACAGAACATCCGGAACATGGAAAACAGTTTAAAAGAAGTTATCACCGGCCAGCTTACTTTTGCCGTTAGAGATTCTTCAATTAATGGTTTAAAAATACAGAAAGGAAACATAATTGGGATTTGCAATAATGAGATTAGAACAGCAGGGCAAAATATAGCAGGAGTCTTTTTGGATTTGTTAAAAAGGGAGATCAGTGAAGACCATGAAATACTGACGATTTTCTATGGTAAGGATGTTTCAAAGGAACGGGCCGAAAAATTAGTAGAAAAGCTTGAAGAAACTTATCCTCATCTTGAAATTGAGCTGCATTTCGGAGGACAGCCTTTGTATTATTACCTCTACTCATTGGAGTAATGAGGTGTCTGGAATGAAGATATCGGACAAGCCAGTTGATTGTATTAAAGGAGTTGGACCAACACGGCTTAAACTTTTGAAGAAACTGGGGATAAGCAGAGTGAAAGACTTACTTTACCATTTTCCCAGGGATTATATGGATAAAGGCAATATTGTAGACATTTCCAGAGTAAAAAATGGCCAGTTATGCACCATTGCAGCAATGGTAGATGGAAGACCGGTGGATATAAGACCCAGAAAAGGGCTGGTGATAACCAAAGTTGCTGTCAAGGATAAAACAGGCAGGGCGTTTGCTGTATGGTACAATCAACCTTTTGTTAAAAAACAATTATTATCCGGGAAAAGCTATCTTTTTAGCGGCAAAATTCAAATTAAATATGGCGAGATACAGATGGTTAACTGTAAAATTTTTAATCCTTCTTCCAACAAAACCTTTTCAAGAATTGAACCGGTTTATCCCCTGACAGAAAAACTAACTCAGGCAATCCTTCGGAAATTAATAGCTGAAGCTTATAAACTCTGTATCGATGAGGTTGAAGAAGTGTTACCTGATGCAATTTTGAAAAAAAACAGGCTTCCAGGTATTAAAACTGCTTTTAAAAACATACACTTTCCTCAAACTCTGGAAGCCGCTCAGAGAGCTATAAAAAGATTTAAGTATCAGGAATTTTTTCTTTTACAGCTTGCTTTAATAAAGCAGAAACAGCTGTTTAAAAACAAAAGGGGAATTTGCTTTAAAGACAAATTAAACATCGGTGAGTTTGAGAAAATATTAGACTTTTCTCTTACCAATTCCCAGAAAAAGGTTATCCTGGAAATTAAAAAGGATATGACTTCAAACAAGCCCATGAATCGCCTGATTCAAGGTGATGTCGGTTCCGGCAAAACGATAGTAGCTATAGCGGCAATATTGCTGGCATTTAAAAACAATTATCAAAGTGCTTTTATGGCTCCTACGGAAGTTTTGGCATGGCAGCAATACCAGAAAATAAAAAAAATATTAAGTTCTTTTAACATAACAATTGAATATCTGGCCGGGTCTTTAGCAAAAAATAAAAAAGAAAGCATATTAAAAGATTTAAGGACAGGTAAAATAGATGTAATTGTTGGTACTCATAGCCTTATTCAGGAAAACATAAGCTTTAACAATCTGGGGCTGGTAGTTACAGATGAAGAACACAGATTTGGAGTGAGGCAAAGAGCACTGCTTAGAAGGAAAGGCATCAATCCTGATGTATTGGTAATGAGCGCCACCCCTATTCCAAGAACTCTTGCCCTTGCTTTGTACGGGGATCTTGACATATCCATTATAGATGAACTTCCTCCCAACAGAAAACATGTAAAAACATACATGGTTAAACATCATTTGAGAAAGAGGGTATATGATTTTGTAGCCCGCGAGGTTGACAAAGGACGGCAGGGATATGTGATCTGCCCTTTGATAGAAGATACCCAATCAGCAAACTGGAAATCTGTTGAAAACATCGAAAAGTTTATCATAAATTCTGGATACACCTTTAGCTTTAAGATTCTTCATGGCAAAATGAAAGCACAGGAGAAAGAAGAAACCCTACAGAAATTTAAAGAAGGGAAAATTCAGGTTTTGATTTCAACCTCTGTGGTTGAAGTAGGTATAGATGTATCAAATGCAACTGTTATGGTTGTTGAAAACGCTGAGAGATTTGGCTTGGCCCAACTGCATCAGATAAGAGGCAGAATAGGGAGAAACAATTTTGAATCCCACTGCATCCTGATCTGTGAAACAGATAACAAAGAAACCTTAAAAAAATTAAAAATTTTAGTAAACAACAATGATGGTTTTTATATATCCCAAAAAGACATGGAACTGAGAGGACCTGGAGAACTTTTGGGTATTAAACAACACGGTTTACCCGAATTTAAAATTGCCGATATATTAAAAGATGAACTGCTTTTAAAGAAAGTTGTGAGGGATGTGGAAGCTTATGTTAAAGATTATTAGGTGTTTAAAAAAATTCCGCCTGTAAGGCGTTTTTTTTTTAGGTAAATTGTTCTAGTATATTTGATTTTGATCCAGGTTATATTATTCATAGAACGTAAAGGAGGTGAACAAAGTGGCTGGTAGAAATACTGGAAGAAATCAGCTAGTTGTTCCTCAAGCAAGAGCTGCTATGAACCAATTCAAGCTTGAAGTAGCCAATGAATTGGGACTTAACAACTACGATTCAATCGATAAAGGTCAGTTGACATCTCGTGATAATGGTTATGTTGGAGGAATCATGGTTAAAAGAATGATTGAAGCATATGAAAGAAACGTCTCCGGTGGTGGCGGAACAACTCAATAAATATAACAAATGAACAGACCTAAATTCAAGGTCTGTTCATTTTTTTTATAAACGATTGTCTTAAAAATTAACTGGCGGTTATCTGACCGCCAGTTGGGAGAGGAGAAACCGAAGGAAGAGCTTATGGGGAAAGTTTTTTGTTTATTAATATTATACCTGGAAACAAAAAAATTATGCGCCGGTTTTAATTTTTTTGAAGGGGAAAATATATTGTGTTAGAATAGTAGTGGTAAATACAGAAACAAAAGTGTGGGAGACAGCATGAGGGTTGTTTCGGGAAGCCTGAAAGGTTTAAAGTTAAAAACTCCTAAAAACATGGAAATCAGACCCACTTCCGATAGAGTAAAAGAAGCTTTATTTAACATTATTCAAAACCATATCAACTTATTTGATATTAACTTTTTAGATCTCTTTGCAGGAACGGGGAATATAGGAATCGAGGCTTTAAGCAGGGGAGCAGCGAAGTGTGTTTTTGTTGATAGCAATTATAAGAGTGTAAAAATTATTAGAGAAAACATAAAAAAAGCGGGTTTAGAAGAAAAAAGTATTGTTTTAAGGAAAAATGTTTTAGTGGCTTTAGACATTTTAAGAAGGAGAAAGGAAGCTTTTGAAATAATTTTTATGGATCCACCGTATGGAAAAAATCTTGCCATTCCTGTACTGGAGATGTTATCTAATACAGGCCTGTTAAAGCGAAACGGATATATCATTGTGGAACACAGCAGGAAGGAAGCTTTGCTAGAAAAGGTGGGGCCAATCAGGAAATGCAAACACAGAACCTATGGCAGTACTATTATTTCTTTTTACATTAAGGAGGAGGAAAAATGATTAGAGTGATCTATCCGGGCAGTTTTGACCCTGTAACAAATGGTCACCTGGATATTATTGAAAGAAGCTCCAAAATTTTTGATGAAGTTATTGTGGCAGTTCTAAAAAATCCCAGTAAGGACCCTCTGTTTACGATGGAAGAGAGGGTAGAAATGCTTAAAGAATCGACCAAAGGCCTTAAAAATGTTGAAGTTGATTGTTTTAGTGGTTTATTGATGGATTATGCCAAAAAAAAGAAGGCGAAAGCTGTTATAAAAGGTTTACGAGCCGTGTCCGATTTTGAAACGGAGTTTCAAATGGCATTGATGAATAAAAAGTTAAACAACGAGATCGAGACCTTTTTCATTATGACAAATTCTAAGTATTCATATTTGAGCTCAAGCCTTGTTAAGGAAGTTGCTAAATTTAAAGGATGTATAAAAGACCTTGTTCCCCAAAAAGTAGAGGAGAAACTGTTTGAAAAGCTTAAATAACATGTATTGCTTCTTATTTGATGAAGGACTTAATAGTTTGATAAACAAACATGCTTATACATGAGATAAAGACAAGGGCCAATACAACAACAAAAAACTTTATATTAAAACTAAGTATTGAAAACCATGCCTTAAATGAACTATCAATTGTATATGTCATGGCTGGAATGCTGATTTGTTTTAAAACAGGAGTGTTCCAACCCATTAACAAAAGAGTAATAATGGCAGCAAAGATGGCATGAATTATTCTAGCAACAACATAGGGAGCCATTTTTATATCTGTGCCACTTACCATGCTTGCTACCTGGGCGTGAACGGATAAACCGCTCCAGGCAATTACAGCACTTGCTATTATTACTTTCGGAGTTAAAGATGCTGCTGCTTCACTGGCCAGTTTTGTTCCTAGAGTAATTTCGAAAATTCCGCTGAATACAGCGGGAGCAAGGGCTTCATCCAATCTTAAAAGATACAGACTCCTTTCAATAATATTGCAAAACAAAGCGGTAAAACCTATTTCACTAATTATTCTTATTATAACTGAGAAAAGGATGATGAACCCGCCTATTAACAGCATTGCATTTATAGAATCCATTATACAATCACCCATCAGTTTCCCAAAAGGTCTCCCATCTTTTTCACGGGCTTTATTTAATTCTTTAACTGCTTTGAGCAGTATGTTTTCTTTGTGCTTCGGCTTCAAGGTGATTTTTGAGTTTTTTTTGTAAAATCTCAGCAACAAACCCACCATGATACACGATATGTAATGAGCTGCTGCTATTATGGGTCCCAGAGAAACATCCCTGAACATTCCAACTGCCACTGCTCCAAACATGAATAAGGGATCAGCTGTATTGCAAAAAGACATGAGTCTTTCAGCTTCAGTTTTAGTTAACAGATTTCGCCTTCGAAGTTTTCCCGTTAACATAGCACCTATAGGGTATCCCGATGCAAGCCCCATGGCCATAACGAAAGAGCCTTCACCCGGCACATTAAATAAGGGTCTCATAAAAGGTTCCAGTAATACACCCATAAAATGGACTACACCAAGGCCCATCAATAGCTGAGAACCTATAAAAAAAGGAAGCAGAGCCGGGAAAACTATATTAAACCAGACATCAAGCCCTTCATAAGCGGCTTCAAAAGCGATTTCAGGACATTTTACTATGGAAATCGTTATAAATACAGCTATACCTCCAATTAGCAGATTTATCAGATATTTCTTGGAAATCAGAGCTATTCCTTGTTTTGATTTGCGTATTATAAAAAATACAGCAATTAATAAGATTGCAGATATGTAAATCAACATAAAATCTAAAAGCCTCCTAAAAAAGTTTTTCAATAATATTTTTTTATAAAATATATATTAAATAGAGATTTTTAATATACCACATTTTAATTGAGCAGAAAGAGGTAGGTGTGATGAAAACTAGACCCAGGATCGGTCTGGCCCTTGGTGGAGGGGCGGCTAAAGGCTATGCTCACATTGGTGTGTTGAAGGTTTTAGAAAGGGAAAAAATTAATATCGATTGCATAGCAGGTACTAGTATAGGAAGTTTAATCGGTGCCCTCTACTGTTCGGGAATCAGTATAAAGATGTTGGAACAACTATCCTATCAAATCAAAAGGAGACACTGGGTAGATGTAATAATCCCCAAACAGGGTTTGTTAGCTGGAAACAAAGCCATGGAAATAGTACGTCTACTTACCAAAAACAAAAGTTTCCATGAACTCGATATTCCCCTTGCTGTTACAGCTACAAATTTAGTTACCGGTAAGGAAGAGGTGCTAAAGGAAGGAAATGTTGCAGAGGCTGTAAGAGCGAGCATTTCTATCCCGGGAATATTTGTCCCCGTTTATAAAGGCGATATGGTCCTTGTTGATGGAGCGGTTCTTGATAAAGTCCCGGTAGACGCCGCCAGACAAATGGGAGCGGATATAGTGATCGCTGTTGATCTGGGATTTGAGAATACCAGAAAACTCAACAATATATACGATATTTTGCTTCAGACCTTTGATGTGATGGGTCAGGAACTGGTAAACAAAAAAATTGTAAATGCTGATATAGTTATCAAACCTGATTTGAGCGATGTAAGGCCTTCCCTTTTTAATCAACAGGAAAAATGTATTAACCGGGGAGTAGAGGCTGCTGAAAAGGTGCTTGTTGAAATAAGAAAAATCCTGGATGGTGACAGTTAGTATGTTAAAAAACTACCGTAAGATTTTTGCCGTTTTTTTGTTAACAGCAGTAGTTTTGCTGCTAAACACTTACATTGTAAGGAATTATATTTTGATGATGCCCGGAATTACCAGTGATTTGAGCTCTATTGTTGATGTTGAAGGCGGGATGAAAGATGCCAGGGGGAGTTTCATGTTAACCACAGTATCTACAAAACCGGCCAATTTACCTCTGGCAATTTATGCTATTGCAAATAAATCCCTTGATGTTATACCGAGATCTGTTTTTATCCCGGAAGGATGGGATATGGATGAATACCTTGAATACATGAAAAAATGGATGCAGGAAAGTCAGGTAATAGCAAAGGTTGTAGCCCTGGAAAAACTCGGCATAAAAACAAAGATAAGAGGTGAAGGGGTAAAAGTAATTAAGGTTTTAAAAACAAGCAATGCTTACAACAAAATTAAACCGGGGGATATTATTCTCGAAGTGGATGGAAAAGCTGTTACTGTAGCGGATGAGCTGGTTAGAGAAGTGAAGCGCCATAAGGTTGGAGAAGAATTGATATTAAAGGTAAAAAGGGACGAAAAAATCTTGAAATTTAAGGTAGAAACCATAAAAGATGTACATGGCGGAAAAGGTGCAGCTATAGGAATTTATGTTACTACCGTGAACTGGAAGCCTTCTTTTCCGGTAAGCATAAAGATTGATGCCGGTCAAATAGGAGGGCCTTCAGCAGGGTTGATGTTTGTTCTGGAAATAATTAACCAGATGACACCATCTGACCTGACAGGAGGAAGAACCATAGCAGGTACCGGGACTATCAATTTAGAAGGGTATGTAGGTGAAATAGGAGGGGTGCGTCAGAAGGTGATTACTGCCCATTCAAAAGGAGCGGAATATTTTTTAGTACCTCGGGGGAATTTTGAAACAGCCACAAAAACAGGGGAGAAATTGGGGATCAAAATTATCCCCGTTACAAGCATAGATGATGCCCTGGATTTCCTGCGCACCTTGGATTCTAATCGATAATTATCGGACCGGTATAGTAGTCCTGGCCTCCTATTCTGGTCTGACTGTTTTTATAGGCCAGGGAATACAAGTCTGTTGCCATGATGTCACGACTTATTAGTTGTTTGATCAAAGGATGGGAAAGCTTTTTGTAGTTGGCGACTTTTGTTATGATGGGTATTGATGAGGCATTTTTTATTTTCTTCAATAGATATCGACCCTTTTTATTAAAACCCAGGACTCTAATGTAAAGAGGAGTGTCGATTTTGCTGGCCTCTTTTATATCAGCTTTTTTGATTCCGACCATGAATTGAAAAACACTTCTTTGGATTCGGGTCTGAGTATATCTTTTGGTTTTTATTTTTTTGATCAGATCCTTAAAACTACTTGCTCTATAAGCAGCTTTTTTGATCCTGTTGTGCAACCCCTCTGAAACATCCATACAGTGTTTCAACTCATCCAGGCTGGCCCGTCTTAAAAGGCCTAGAACCAGCAGGGTGAAATCTTCGGCAACAACTGGACACAGATTGTCATGGTAATGTTTTTTTAAAATCTCAAAAACTGTCAGGGGAAGAAATCTGTACAATGTATTTATGTCGGTATGCTTGCCGGTGAGGAGGTTTCTTAAAGCCTTTGCACTTACAATCCTTCCATCGATGGTTTCAGAATTATAATCAGCACCAATTCTTTTTATTGTTACCGGTTTGATGCTGCTTTTTAATTTGTGTATTGCTTTGATGTATTCGATACCCAGAATGTTGTTGGGTTTTATAACCAAATCATTAACATTATTTCCAAGAAATCTTACCAAAGCATTGGCTCTAGCCTTTGGGAAGACAAGCCCTTTATCGACTTCTGTTTTTATCAGTTTCTGAAGTTCCAGAGGTTCTGAGGACAGCAGCATCCCTATTTTCTGTATTTCTTCAAGCTTTCCTGATTCACTTCCAAAACACAAAAAATCCACTATCCCCATCTGAGTTAAAAGCTTTACGGCACCGAGGGCAAAAAATTCTGCTGAAGATAGAGAAAACACTACAGGAAGTTCTACAACCAAGTCAGCGCCGCATTTTAATGCCATTTCTGCCCTTGCCCATTTATTTACAACTGCAGGTTCTCCCCGTTGAACAAAATTACCACTCATAACACATACAACATGGTCTGCTCCAGTGATTTTTTGAGAGGTTTTTAAATGATACAAGTGACCAAAATGAAAGGGGTTGTATTCAGCTATTATCCCCACAACTTTCATGACATATCACCCTGGAAAATTTTTGTTTAAATTTATTATCCTATAAACTTCATTTTTTGACAAATTTAATTTTTTAAGAAGGATTTTATTGATTTTTATAGAATAATTTTAGTCGGTTTGTTTATTAACTGATTCTATAAATATGTTTTCACCGAAAGAATTTTTGTAAAACATCAGGTGAAAACTAAATATATGTTCAAACAAAAAAATTTTAAAAGGGGTTTTTGCGATGAGTGTTGTGGAAAAAGTAAAGTCAAAAGCAAAAACGCTTAATAGGACAATTGTGCTGCCCGAAGGCTGTGAAGAAAGGGTTATTAAAGCAACAGAAATAATTCTAAAAGAAAAGCTGGCAAAAGTAATTTTGCTGGGAGATGAAAATGAAATTAAAAAGGCTGCAAAAGGAACAGACATTTCGGAAGCTCAGATCATCAATCCAGAGGCATCAGACAAACTGGAAGAGTATGCCGAAACCTTTGTAGAACTCCGTAAACATAAGGGTATGACCTTAGACAAGGCACTTCAGCTCATGAAGTCCCCTCTTTATTATGGTGCCATGATGGTAAAAAAAGAGGATGCAGATGGTCTGGTGGCAGGGTCAGTAAATGCTACTGGAGATGTGTTTAGACCTGCATTTCAAATAGTCAAGACTGCTCCAGGGATTTCGGTGGTTTCCAGCACATTTATTATGATTGTGCCGGATTGTGAATACGGTGAGGATGGCATAATACTTTTTGCAGATTGTGCTATCAATCCTAACCCGACGGCCGAACAGCTCGCAGAAATAGCTATTGCTACTGCAAAAACAGCCAGGGTGCTTGTTGACTTAGAACCAAGGGTTGCGATGCTGTCTTTCTCAACCAAAGGCAGTGCACAGCATGAGCTTGTTGACAAGGTAGTCAAGGCAACCAAACTTGCAAAGGAAAAACAACCGGATTTGAAAGTGGATGGGGAACTTCAAGCTGATGCTGCATTAGTGCCGAAAATTGGAAAGCGGAAGGCGCCGGAAAGCGAAATTGCGGGTAGAGCTAATGTGTTGATATTCCCGGATTTACAATCTGCAAACATTGGATACAAACTGGTTCAAAGGCTTGCCGGGGCAGAGGCAGTAGGCCCGGTTTCTCAGGGAATGGCCAAGCCCATCAATGACCTATCAAGGGGCTGTAGTGTAGAGGATATCGTGAATGTAGTAGCCATAACAGCTGTACAGACATTGCAAAAATGATTCGTAACTATTCAGCACAAAAAAATAAATCCGAATCCTTCACTAATTCCGCAGCAAGCTATAGCTTATGGAGAAAAAAAGAGTCTTTTAAATCTTAAAAAACCTAATGTAACAGAGGAAATAGAGCCGAACAACAGGCTGATTGCTGGAATCCAGCCCAAGACGGTACTGAATTATCACAGAAATCTATGTATGAGATTGAACTAGTGCTGTATCTCATAATGGTATCTACACTTTGATAAAACGTGGAATATTTATGTGCCATATTTATTTATTATTTATTAGAGAAGAAACACAGCTTGGAAGAAGTCTCTTTTTTAGCAGTTGTTTAGCAGTTTAGGTACCCATTGAACCAGAGAAAACACTTGCTCTGAATCTTTTCATCAGCGGCGGTTTCAATTATTTCCTAAAAACCATCCAAGTTGGTTGATGCATCACTAGTATGAAAATTTGATTTTCAAATTGCTGGAAAAGGTTTTTTATATCCTTGTTGAGAGTTGTGCATTTTTACTTGCGTATGCTGAATAGTTACAATGATTCTTCTCTAAAACAAGTGGCTGTGGGTTAAGCTAATATATCTAACAAGCTTTATCTAGAGAAATCCGTAGGTTAGTTAGATAGCCTTGTCCGGCTCAAGATTTTCTACACCGGCCGGCTTCGGTAGTCAAGGCAACCCTTAGGGGCGCCTTACGGCGGCCTTGACTGCCTCACTGCCCGGTGTGGATACAAGCCAACCGGGCAAAGGAATTCACGTATATTTGGCTGTCAGGCTGCAGTTGATTAAAGC